>Ga0136623_10000009_pt1 | contig 45901 bp, 46 predicted proteins | sample AntDrymUQ4492106_2_FD_104656 | JGI IMG/M metagenome (GOLD analysis project Ga0136623, IMG submission 104656) | Polar desert sand microbial communities from Dry Valleys, Antarctica - metaG UQ449 (21.06) | ecosystem: Environmental > Terrestrial > Soil > Desert | place: Antarctica: Dry Valley...
CTCCCCCTGGCAGCGGGGCAGCAACGAAAACTGGAACGGTTTGGTCCGCCAATTCCTCCCCAAAGGCACCAGCCTCAGAAAACACAGCCAAGACGACTTAGACCACATCGCCTCGCTCCTCAAAGGACGCCCTCGACAAACCCTCAACTGGATGACACCATCAGAAGCACTAAACCAACTTGTTGCACTCACCCCCTGACGGCGCCTTCCTCTGAGGACAAATTTGAGGGGCGTTTACGCGCCGGCCCATCCCAGCCGGGTTTTCCATTCCTTGTTGATGCGGTGATCGAGACTGGGAGCCAGAGAAGTCGGAACCCTCCCGCGGCGTTAATCGTTTTTTGGCCGCGCGCTGGGCGCCAAATTGCCAGCTGAGTTGGAGTCGGGCTAGGCGGTCGAGCGGCCGACCGCGAAGCCGAGGACGAACCCGCCAACTGCGGCATAAACGGCTGAGAAGCCCTCGCCTACGTCAACGCCGGGTTCGGCGCCGGCGATACGAGCGATCGAGGCCGCGGCGATCCCGCCGATGACTCCGAGCAGGATCGCACCTAATAGCCGATGCTTGGAGCCGAGGAAGCCGCCGATGAGACCGGTCATCCCCCCAATCAGTCCGACGACCGCCAGCGCTCCTAAGACCTCGGGTGGCAGGACCTGCTCCATGGCTGGTCACTCTAGGAGGCGAGGCTCCTGACTCTTAGGTTCTCCTTGGCTTACCCGACGGCGCCGGCGGCTGCCATGTTGAGCTCGATTAACCGGTTCATCTCCACGGCGTACTCCATCGGAAGCTCACGCACGATCGGCTCGATAAACCCGGCCACGATCATCGAGGTGGCTTGCTCTTCGGTGAGACCGCGGCTCATCAAGTAGAAGAGCTGTTCCTCACCAACCTTCGAGACAGTTGCCTCGTGGCCGATCTCGGCGTCGTTCTCCTCGATCTCCATGTATGGATATGTGTCCGAGCGTGACTTCTCATCGAGGATCAGCGCATCACAGCGAACAAAGCTCTTTGAGTTTGCCGCCCCCTGCTCGACTCGCACCAATCCCCGATACCCAGAGCGGCCCCCATTCTTCGAGATCGACTTCGAGATGATCGTCGAGGTGGTGTTGGGCGCCGCGTGCACCATCTTCGCGCCGGCGTCCTGGTGCTGACCTTCTCCGGCATAAGCGATCGAAAGCACCTCGCCATGGGCGCCCGGCTCCATCAACCACACAGCCGGATACTTCATTGTGAGACGACTCCCTATGTTCCCGTCGACCCATTCCATGGTTGCGTCGGCGTAGGCGGCGGCTCGCTTGGTGACCAGGTTGAAGACGTTGTTCGACCAGTTTTGGATCGTCGTATAACGGCAGCGTCCGCCGCGCTTGACCACGATCTCAACTACCGCGGAGTGCAAAGAATTAGTCGTGTACACGGGCGCCGAGCAGCCCTCGACGTAATGGGCGAACCCACCCTCGTCGACGATGATCAGAGTCCGTTCGAACTGGCCCATGTTCTCGGCGTTGATTCGGAAATAGGCCTGCAGCGGCTGGTCAACGTGAACCCCCGGCGGCACATAAATGAAAGACCCCCCGGACCAAATTGCTGAGTTGAGCGCGGCGAACTTGTTGTCGTTGGCCGGGATGATCGTGCCGAAATATTCCTTGACCAGGTCGGGATACTCACGCAGCGCTGTGTCCATGTCACAGAAGAGGACACCTAGCTCCTCGAGGTCCTCGCGGTTGCGGTGGTAAACGACCTCAGAGTTGTGGACGATCACGCCTTCGGCGACAAAGTTGTGGGGGCCGTCGATCTCGATGTCGAAGACCGCGGCCACATCGGCCGGCTCGATCGAGAGCAATGGGGCGTAGTCGACCCGACCCTCGGGAGCGGTGATGCCGGTGAGCTCGGCTAGCTCGGCCACATCTCCGGCCAACGGGCCTTTGAGCCCGACTTCTCGCGACCCATCGAGCAAGCCTCGCAAGAACGCGGCTCGTTCGGTCAATGGCAACCCGAAGACCCAGGCTGGAATCCGACGGACATCTGGCTCACCGATCAGACCGTTGCGCTGCAACCACCGGATCAGCGGTTTGTTGTCGGAGCGGACCGACCCCCCGCCTACTTCGGATGTGATCCCAAACAGAGAACCGATGGTGCCGTGGAGAATGGCCGCGGTGTCGCCGTCGGCCACGACGGAGAGGCTGCCCGAACCTTCTAGGTCGACACTGCCCCCGCCGATGATGTGGCCGAACAACCATGCGAGCTTGGCGCTCGACTCCTCCGGAAATGCTTCCGGCGTACCCTTCGGTCGCTCCGGCCGGTAGACATCCCCCGCATCGGGCAACGCCAACGCCACGGCAATCTCATCTCCAGTCGTGAGATCCTTGACCTCGACCCAGCCGCCACGAGTGAGGATCGGGTGATTGTCGGTGGCGTAGACCACTCGCCCGCCATCGACTTCGACTCGGTAAGTCTGGCGAACGTCGGTTTGCACGGCCGACTTGACCTGGCGGACTTCCAAGTTCCTGGTCTTCTCATTGAGGGAGAAGACCCGATCCCCGGGCTGGATCTCTTTGATCGTCACCATCCCTCGATCGACCGTATACACCCGAACATCGCCTCGCAGGCACTCGTATTGGGCTGTTACCCCCGCCAGATACTTCCGCTCGGCCTGGGGGATACCCAGCTTCTCATAGGTGGCCTTGATCTCCTCGGGAACCATGTCCCAGTCCTTGGACTGTCCCCCGGAAGGCTTGACGTAGTAGTAGATGTCGTCGAAGTCGATCTCGTTGAGCTTCCCCCCGCCGCCCCACTGGGGCATCGGTTTGCGCAGAAACCGCTTATAGGCCTTGAGGCGCTGGTCGAGCATCCATGCCGGCTCACCCTTCATCCCCGACATCTTTCGGATGATGTCCTCGTTCAGGCCCTTTTCGGGCTTGAACTCGTATTCGATGTCGTCATGCCAGCCGAGCTTGTAGGCACCTAAATCGACGTCAACCGTGGCCATTCAAAAACTCCATTCGCCGGACCTCGCCGGCAGTTGCACTATGCCCATAGTCTAAACCCCTGGCCGGGTAGTGAGCTAAGTTGCCGCCACGAGCGGCAAGCGGGCCTCTTGCGGCGTCGCCCGAGAAGTCCCAGCCCGCAGCGTCCAAAACCGGTCAACCTGCCGATCCCAGTCTCCGAGCACGGTCGCCGCCACCGGGCTCTGGGTTTCGGTGTGATACCAGTTCAACAAATGGTGGAGATCGATTTGTTCCATCTCTGAGAGCCGGCGGGCGGCGGGGCTGGTCTCGGCCAAGTACCGCTGCAACCGTATCTCCGGGTCCCAGACGAAAGCCGCTCCACCCGTCATCCCCGCCCCAAAGTTGCGACCGACCCGACCGAGCACGACCACGGTCCCGCCTGTCATGTACTCGCAACCGTGGTCAGAACAGCCTTCAACAATCGCCGTGCCTCCCGAGTTACGTACGGCGAAGCGCTGCCCAACCATTCCGGCCAGGAACGCGACTCCCGCCGTGGCGCCGTAAAGAACGGCGTTGCCCGCGGCATGGGGGATGGAACCGTCATTGCGACGGGGCCGCACCACGATCATCCCGCCTCCTAGGCCCTTGCCAACGTAGTCGTTGGCCGCACCAGCCAGATGGAGGGAGATCCCGTCGGTGAGGAATGCGCCAAAACTTTGACCGGCCCATCCGCTGAGGTGGACGCGGATCGGCGATGGTTGGCCTCCATCTCCGCGCCGTGCAACCACTTCGCGGGAAAGGCGGGCCCCGATAGTGCGGTCTGAGTTGGAGATCGGGAAGGAGAGTTCGACCGCTCGCCGCCCGTCGAGGGCTGCCTCAGCATCCTCGACCAGACGTTCGTTGAGGCGCGTCGGCAACGATTTCACGTAACCCTGATGCCGCTTCCGCCCGGCAGCGCGCACGAGCAGACGGCTCAAGCCGCTCGCCAGCGGATGGTCGATCGGACGCAGGAGGTCGGCGCGCCCAATTACGTCATCCAGGCTCGGGAAGCCGAGCGCGGCCAGGTGCTCACGGACTTCCTCGGCCAAAAGCCGGAAGACTTCCACGACTCGGTCCGGGCTGCCGGTGAACTTGGCCCGCAGGCTTTCCGATTGGGTAGCAATCCCCACCGGACAGGTGTTGAGGTGGCACTGACGAACCATCTTGCAACCGAGGGCCAGCAAGGGGAGCGTCCCGAACCCGAATCGCTCGGCACCGAGCAGGGCGGCAATAACCACGTCACGACCGGTCCGAAGCCCGCCGTCGGTTTCCAACACCACCCGCGACCTGAGCCCGTTGGCTACCAACACCTGATGAGCTTCGGCGAGTCCAAGCTCCCACGGCGAACCGGCATGTTTGATCGATTCGAGTGGCGAAGCGCCGGTCCCGCCCTCCATCCCCGAGATCAGGATCGCGTCGGCCTGGGCCTTGGCAACGCCGACGGCGACCGTCCCCACGCCCGGCTCGGAAACCAGCTTCACCGAAACCCGCGCTCTGGCATTGAACGCTTTGAGGTCGAAGATCAGTTGGGCGAGGTCCTCGATCGAGTAGATGTCATGGTGCGGGGGCGGGGAGATCAGGGAGACCCCAGGCTCGGTGTGCCGGAGACGGGCGATCTCCTCGGTGACCTTGTGACCGGGAAGTTGGCCGCCTTCGCCCGGTTTCGAGCCCTGGGCCATCTTGATCTGGAGCTCCTCAGCCGAGGCAAGGTACTCGGGGGTCACCCCGAAACGAGCCGAAGCCACTTGCTTGATGGAGGAGTTGCGAGGGGTGCCAAAACGCTCGGCGCCCTCTCCGCCTTCACCCGAGTTCGAGTACGCGCCGATTTGGTTCATGGCCTGGGCCAATGCCTCGTGCGCCTCTTTCGAGAGTGCCCCCATCGACATCGCCGACGCAACGAAGTGGCGCATGATGTGGGAAACCGGCTCGACCTGATCCAGAGGAATGGGCTGACGATCCGCAAACCGAAGCAGGTCGCGGATAACGGTGGGGGGACGGCTTTCAATTTGCCGGCGATAGGTCGCCCACTCCTCAGCCGATCCCGCTCGCACCGCTTTCTGGAGCGCGAGAACGTTGCCGGGGCTGGTGATGTGGAGCTTGCCCCCGCTCGTGTGCTTGTAGAAACCCCCAACCAGATCGTCGCCAGAGCGATAGCGGCTGTGCATGACCAGCACGCGGCGTGCGACCTCCTCGAATCCCCATCCGGTGAAGCGCCGGGGGGCGTTGCGGAACGCCAGCTCGCAAATCTCTTCGGACAGGCCGACGACTTCGAAAAGTTCCGAGCCTCGGTAAGCCGAGACCGTGCAGATGCCCATCTTCGACATCACCTTGAGCAAGCCGGTTTGCAGAGCCGAGCGAAAGTTCTCCTGGGCGACGACGGGATCGACGTTGACTGCGCCTTCCACCGCCAGTGCGCGCACCTGATCGATGGCGAGGTAGGGGTTCACCGCCGAGGCACCGGCGGCGATGAGCATCGCCAGGTCGTGGGCGTCGCGTGGTTCTCCCGACACAACGATCATCGAGGCCTTGATCCGGACGCCCGCTTCGATCAATCGGTGGTGGATCGCCCCCACTGCCAAAACCATCGGAATGGGGGCATGGTCACCGTCGACCTCGCGGTCAGAGAGGATGATCAGCGAGGCACCACCCTCGACGGCTTCGACCGCCTCGTCCGCCAGGCGCTCGAGGGCGATCTTGAGCCCGCTGGGACCCTCGGCGGCTGGCCAGATCGCAGCCATCCAATACGAGAAGAAACTTGGGTCGGCCGATCGGGCAATCGCCTCGAGCTCGGCATCGGAAAGGATTGGAGAGGACAGCTCTACCAGGTGAGCGGTGCTGTGCTGCTCTGAGAGCATCGAGGCTCGTCGGCCCATGTACGTCCGCAATGACATGACCAACTGCTCGCGGATAGGGTCCATCGGCGGGTTGGTCACCTGCGCGAATAGCTGATGCAAGTAGTGAGTCAAGCGGCGCGGCTCAGTGTCGAGTGCGGCCAGGGCGGTGTCGTTGCCCATCGAGCCCATCGGGGTCTTGCCCTCGGCCATCTCCACGAGCAGGAGCCGGCGTTCCTCGACCGTGTAGCCGAAAACTCTGACGAGCGCGGCGGCGTCAAATCGATCATCGGCCAAGTTGTCAAACGGTTGCTGGACATAGAACGTCTCGGTTCCGATCCAGTTCTCGTAGGGCGCCTGCGCAGCCAGGTCTTCCTTGATCTCAGTGTCGAAGAGAACTCGACCCTCAACTCGATCAAAGTAGAGAGCCTCGCCCGGTCCGAGCTGGCCGGTTTGGATCGCCTGCGCCTCTTCCTCCGGACAGACTCCAACCTCGGAGGCGACCAGCACGAGGTTCGGGGTTATCGACCACCGAGCAGGACGGAGGCCGTTGCGATCGACGAACGAGATGAGGTTGATGCCGTCGGTTGCGGCTACGCCCGCCGGCCCGTCCCAGGGCTCGGTGAGAAAGGCGTGATACTCGGAGAAAGCCTTGCGCGGCGGGGAGAGGTCGACAACGTTTTCCCAGGCGGCCGGGATCAGGAGCTCCTTGACGTGCGTGAGCGATCGCCCCGAGAGGAGAAGGAGCTCGAAGAGGTTGTCGAGCGAGCCCGAGTCGGATTGGCCGGGCTGCAGAAACGGGCTGAGATCTTGGATACGGTCGCCCCATGCCGATGAAGTGGCCACCCGTTCTCGAGCACGAGTCCACGATCGATTGGATGTGATCGTGTTGATCTCGCCGTTGTGAGCCAATGAGCGAAACGGCTGCGCGATCTCCCACGAGGGAAAAGTGTTGGTGGAATAGCGCTGATGGAAAATGGCGAACGACGTCTCGAAGTCGACGTCGGCGAGGTCCCAATAGAAGTCGGCCATGTGGCTCGGCAGGAACAAACCCTTGTACACAACCGTCCGCGCCGAAGACGAAATGATGCTGTTATTCGCCCCGAGACGAGCCTCGGCTCGCTTGCGCGCTAGGTAGAGCCTGCGCTCCACCTCCTCTGAGGACAGGCTCTCGGGCACCGCTACCAGGGCTTGCTCGATCACCGGCAACGACTCACGAGCCCGCTTTGACAGAACCTCGGGATGGATCGGGACGGGCCTCCAAACCAAGGTGTCGAGCCCCTCTTCCCTGATTGTTTGGTCGATGACCCTTCGAGCGGTTCCGGGGTCTTCTTGCTCGAGAAAGGCGCTGACTACCCCGAGCCGTCCGGCTGTCGGCACTTTGAGATTCCGCACTTCGAGCTCGCGAGCGAGCAGACGGTAAGGAACCTCGGTGAGGACCCCGCAGCCGTCGCCGGTACCGTCGGCTGCCCTTGCCCCGCGATGCTCGAGCCGGGCGAGACACTCAACGGCGAGTTTGGTGATCCGATAAGACGGTGCCAGGTTGCGCGCCGCCACGAAGCCGACACCGCACGCGTCGTGCTCGAAACGAGGGTCGTAAAGGGGGGGCTTCCACATGCAAGCCAGGCAGTGTATGAGGAACGAACAGCCTCGCTTGCAAGTTGGGATGGACAACGGCCCACCCGTATGCCTGCGCAGTTGGGTCAGGCGCTCGTCGGAGCAGTCAAAACGGGTAAGGGAGTTTGACGGCTCCTAGGCGAGGCTTTCGATGATCAGACCGATCTGGGTTTCCAGCTTCGGCAAATCACGGATCACGACCTGCCAGACAATCGCGGGATCAACGAACCGATACCCATGTGCCAGAAGATTGCGCAAATCGACCACCTCACGCCAGGGCACCTCGGGGTGTCGCAGAAAAAGTTCTGCTCGATGTCGCTCAAGGGGTGGGCCTCCCCTCTAGCCACGGATCCATAGATCCGCAGATTGGAGGCGCCGTGGCGAGCAGCAGCGGAAAGTATCTCCGTCCTAAGCAGTCGGTGCATCTCCAGCGTTTGTCAGTCTGATGAGTCGAGGCCATAACGGTCCAGGCCATTGTTCCAGATTCGACCCGCGGTTCTCGAGGAAGCCGTGATCACCCCGCAGCTGGCTACAGGCAAGCCCGAAGAGAAAGTTAGAGGAGGGTGTCCGATACGACGGAGCAAGGGTCGGTGCTCTCGTCTACGAACGCCGACGCTTGGGGCAAGGGTTTCTCACTTGGTAGCCCCAATCGGACTACGTTCGGACCCGCAACGTCGTGATCAACACAGGTAACGAGTGCTAGCTCGGCCCTAGGCGCTCGTCGCAGCAACGGCGTTTCGCCATTGTTTTTGGATGGGCGCTCTTGCTGCTCGTGTCAGACGGAGCACTGCAACGAACATTGGCTACTTGCACGAACGAGTTCACCGACGAGCCTCTGAGTTTGTCGTGGACGTATCCAACAACGTCGTTGGTGCTTACCTCGGCCAACTCACCGTCAACTTGAAGGTCACCGATACGTGAAGGTTCGTACTCGTGAATTGCGAGGTCAGCGCGCGTCAGGGACTCCTGTACGGCTTAAATGCTGAGAGGATGACCGATCGCGACGAATTCCTGGCCTGCGTTGGTAGTGCGCTGTACGAAGCGGAGCTCGCGCTGCACAACGGCGACGCCGCCCCGCGGCGGGCGCTTTGGTCCCGCAACGAGCCCGTGAGCGTGCTGGGTGCATGGCGCAACGCCCATGGCCAGCAGGAGATCGACGAGCTCTTCACCGCCCTCGGTAACAGCTTCTCCGACTGCAGGTCTTACGCCTTCGACCTGCAGGCCTACGACGTGGTGGGCGACATGGCATACACGGCGGGCCTGGAGCACACCTCTGCGTCGGTTGACGGGCAGCCGCGCACCTACATGCTGCGGGCCACCCAGGTGTACCGCCGCGAAGCTGGCGAGTGGAGGGTCGCCCACCGCCACGGCGACACGGTGAGCGAATGACGGTACTTGGCCCGCTTGGGTGATCGTGTGGGCCAAGCCGAAGTAGGCGCTCGAGGAGCCACTTGTCCAATCGCCGTGCTGATCTCGCATCGCCCCCATCGGCAACATCCAGTCGAAGAATCCCTCAACACGGTCGAAGCGGGGGCAGGGTTTGAACCCCGCGACCTTCGGGATATGAGTTGGATCGCGTTGTCCGCGTTGGTGGCATGGGTGCGAACAACGTCAAAGCGAGGCTCGCCTACTGGGCTGCTAGCTTGCAGGTGTTCATGACCGACCGGATTTGTCCGATCTGCATCTGTAACTAGGCGGGAGGAGCTCAGCTCCCGCCTCGTCGGCCTTTCCTTTGTCGGCTCCGAGAACCTTCCTCGCCGGCATCCAGTTCGAACCTTTCGATCACCGTTTTCCTTTGGAGCCTCGAATGACTCTTTCTCGTACTGCAGACCCTTATCGCGACCTCGACGTGATCGACGCCCGCGCCCCCCGTTTCAACCAGGTGGTAGTCGGGGTCGTTTCCTTGCTCGCCGTCCTTTCCGGATGGTGGCCTTTGCTAAGTGTGCTTGCACTGCAACTTGGCATCGGCCTCCGGTTCGGGCGTCGGTTCTGCCTCCCCTGTGTTGCCTACTTCGAGGTGGTTCAACCGCTGATCGGCGAAGGCCGGATCGAGGATGCACGGCCTCCACGGTTTGCCAATCAGATCGGTTTCGGGGTGTTGACATTGGCCAGCGCCGCCCATGGAGTCGGTCTGACCGGGTTCGGCAACACGCTGGGCCTTCTCGTCGCGAGTCTCGCCGTCCTCGCGGCGACAACCGGCTTCTGCCTGGGCTGTGAGATCTATCGACTCGGCTCTCGGCTACGTGGCGTCAGAACGACGGTCTTTGATCGAATGGAGCTAGAAGACCTCGGGGCGATACCGCGCGGTGAGCTCTTGGTAGCTTTCAGCCACCCGCTCTGCACAGACTGCCGGACGGTCGAAACGACCCTCGCTGCAGGCTCAAACCCGTACGTGAACGTCGATGTTCGCGACCGACCCGACCTGGCACGGAAGTATGGAGTGACGCTCGTGCCGACAGTCGTTCGAATCGCGGCTGACGGGCGTGTGGTTCAGCAGCTCGAATTCTGAGATTACGCCGCGCTCGCCGATCGTTCTGTGGGCCCGGAGGGATACACAGAGTCCCTCCGAACCCTGGGTTCGGCGATCTACGTGCGGGCGGCGCCGGCGACCGGGCGCACACGCCAACCGTCAAGCTTGGCTCCAGGTTCGCAGAGAGAAACGATGCAACCGCCGAATCCACCACCGGTCATTCGCGCTCCAAGTACCCCACGTTGGCGAAGGATCTCCCCTTGGGTTCGGTCCATCGCGTCGGTCGACGTCTCGAAGTCATCGCGCAGGCTCAGGTGGCTCTCGACCATCAACTCGCCGGCTGATTTGTAATCCTCCAAGGAGAGCGCGGCGGCGAAGTCGCGCACCCGCTGGTTCTCAGTGATGACATGGCGCGCTCGGCGGCGCACCTTCGGGTCCTCGATGGCCGCGATGTCGGCAAGAGCTGCCGTCCGCAGCGGCCCAACCACCAGCTCGGCTGCGGCACACTCGGCAACTCGATGTGCATATCCGGAGGCTTCAAGCTCTCGGTGAGCGACAAAGCTCACGACGATTTCGACATCACCCGGAATCGGGACGTGAGACACGTCGAAGGAGTGGCAGTCGATTATCGTGGCGTGACCGTCCTTCGCCGCCGCGATGCAAAGCTGGTCCATGATTCCGCAGGGGACTCCGGTCGCACGGTGCTCGGCGCGGCGTCCGAGTTGCGCGAGAGCAAGTGGCGGGCCTTCGAAGCCCAATGCCAAAGCCAGCGTCAGTTCCAGGGCTGCGCTCGACGACAGCCCTGCCCCAACCGGAATGGTTGTCTGCACGACACCTTCAATTCCAAATGTTGGTCGCACCTCCGCCGCCACGGCTGCCACAAACCGACCCCAACCCGCCGAAACGGGTGGCGGATCCAAGGGCAGGTCGACCGGTTGCTCGTCGTGATATGAGGTCAGCCGGATGCGGTCGGCGACGACCCCACTCACCTCAGTCCAGCGATCGATGGCCATCGGGAAGACAAGACCACCGGTGTAGTCCGTGTGATCCCCGATCAGATTCACGCGCCCGGGCGCTCGGGTCCGAATCGTCCTTGTCACAAAGAAACACGCAGCGCGGCGGCGTTATCAACAAGATCGACCGGGTTGAAATACTCCTCGCAAGCCGGCGACACGGCCCCGTCCCATCTTTTGGTGCCTGGTACAGCCACATCATCTACAGATTCGGCTGTTGGTACAACCGATCGAGCTGGGCTAACAGGTCGACCAAAAGCTCGGCTAGGGCTTGGCGCTTAATTTATCCCTACACGAAACCCGTTTTCACAATTTGTCCCAAGGCGTGTCGTGCTCGTGCTCCTGGCGACGAATTTTGATTTGCGGTTTCCTGTGGGGACGAATTTGGATTCCTGTATCCTTGACCGCTGATCCCTAATCTGGATTCGTGCGACTTACACCACCAACCACCGGTACGTTCACCCTTTCCGTGCTCTTGATCCTCGCCGGAATCGCCACTCACTACGGATACATCTCCGCTCTCGCCGAATACGAGTTTTGGTTGCTGGCAGGAGGAGCGCTGCTCCTGGTCATCGGAGTGGTCTTCCGTAAGCTCTAGATGCCCATCTTGGTGGTCGGCGCCGACCACCCGATCGGTCGAGCGATCGTCGAGAAGCTCGTCAATCCCGAGCGGGAAGTTCGAGCATTCGTGAGCGACACATCGATCGGCGCCGAGCTCAGGGGACTCGGTGCAAAGGTCGCCGTCGGAGATCTTTCGGATGAGAGCCACGTTGCTGCGGCAGCAACTAATTGCTTTTCGATCGCCTTCGTCGCGCCCGCCATAGACGACAGCCGAGAGTTGGCCTTGCTCGCAGTCCCTGAAGTTCCTGTTGCCTGGGCTCGAGCGGCTCGTGACGCCGGCATCACCCGCGTGATCTGGGTGGGAGATCGAATTCCTGCCTTTGAGGTGCCGGAGGTGGTGGAGGTGGATGCGAAGGCTCTCGCCCCACGGGAGATTGCTAGCGAAGTGGCAAGGCTCGATGACCTGCAGAAGTTGTAAAACTAGGAGCCCCGGGCAAAGACCCGGGGCTCCTTCTTGTAGGCCTGTGTTAGCCACATGGCCCCCCGCCCGCTCTAAAGCCACCGTATCCAAAGCGCCACAGCGCCACTCCCTGGCTACAGGTGATCAAGCGTGGACAAGTCCTATCGGCATGTGCTCGCAAATCCTTGACCAATCCAACTTGGGGTTGACTTGACGGCTCGCAGGGTTAGGGTTCCCGCCCTTACGGCCGGCCCGAGATCAGGGTCGGCATCGTCTTTTGGGGGGGGATCCACGTGTCAATCTCGCAGATGAGCCGCCGGCGTTTTCTCAAAGTGGCCGCCGGTTCGACGACCTTGAGTTTGCTCCCGAGCCTGGCCTGAGCCGCGGATTGGCCTGCCCTCGACTTCAGGTTTCCCCAGGACCCTTTGCTCACGTGGTTTGACCCCACATATGGAGCCGTCAGAGGCAACGGGCGTCGCCATCTGGGGATCGACCTGATGGCGCCGAAGCTCAGCCCGGTCTTCGCAATCGCCGATGGCGAGGTCACCCGCGTGGCGCAGTCGGCTCGCGGCGGGCCGGTACGCAATTCTCGAGCACAACGATGGTTGGCAAAGTCGCTACCTGCACCTAAACAATGACTCCGAAGGCGGTGATAGCGGTCGAGCCGATTGGGATCTCACCGTCGTCGACGGGCTCGAGGAAGGAGCCCGGGTCATTGCGGGCATGCAGATCGCCTTCGTCGGCGACTTCCGGAAACGCCGAAGGCACCAACTCGCACACGCACTTTGAGCTCCACCTTGGCTCAAGCACCGTGAACCCCTGGCCATACTTGGTCGACTCCCAAGAGATCGCCCTAAGCCGTATCAGAGAGGCGCGCTCGACGGCCTTCTAACTTCCCTTGATCTCGGCCAGCCGCTCAAGCAGGCTGGCCTCGTCCGTCACCTTGAACGTCTCCATCCCAAAAGCATGTGCAGTCTTCAAATTCGGGCCGAGGTCATCGAGCATCAGCGTGCTCGCGGCCTCCGCACCTAGCCGGGAAAGCGCTCTCGCAAAGATCTCTCGTTCGGGTTTGCGGACGCCTTCGACGCAGGATTCGACCAAAACGTCGAATCGATCAGCGAGACCATCGTTGCGCAGGCTTTGCCAGTTGTTGGTTATCGCTCCGACTTTCATGCCTGCCCGACGCAGCCGGTCGATCTCGATGAGCACCGCCTGACGCGGTACGGCGATCGCCTCGATCTGGGCCAAGAGAGAAGCAGCATCGACCACAAACCCTGCGTTGGCCATCTCGGACTCGAACGAGTCGCAGAACTGGACGAAGTCGATTTCGCCCCGCTCATGTCGAGCCCATGCCCCGTTGTCACCGCTGGCGGCTACCTGCCGATTGATCGTTCCTCGCGGCAAATAGTTGTCCTCTTCGTAAGCAGCGATGGCCTCGAGTGGGGAGTCGAGCACCACGCCCCCGAGGTCGAAGAGCAGCGCGGCAATCACGCCCTTTGTTTCACAGTGAATCGGAGGCGATGAACCACTTCGCCGTCGAGAGTGATCACAAACGAGTAGTCGCCCGCTGCCGAGAATGTCAGGTTGTTGAAGGTGACGGAGCGAACCACGCCAAAGTCCTGGCGGCTCCCGCCTTCGCGGGGGGAGATATCGACGACGTGATGAATGTCAGCCGGAAGCAGGCTGGTGCCGTCGGCATCTTGGAGGCCAACATCAAACCGCGCCTGTTGACCGTCTGACGACCACGGCACCCGGAGACGGAGGCCGATTGCAAGTGTGTGGTGTCGGACAGGAAAGTGGCCGACGAGGAGGGTGTCCCAGCCACCTCCAAGCACGTAGAGCTTCCCGTCGACAGCTTGAACCGCATCAGCGAGAAGGGCGAATTCGAGCGTCGGGCGCAGGACGCTGTCCGGGGCCGATTGGGGATCTGCTTCCACCTTGGGCGACTCTACCTGCCCCTACTCTGGCGTCTTTGAGGACGTCGAATTCGGCCTGATCGGAGAGCTATTGAGCATGTCACCCGCCCAGATCGCACCCGCTACCGGGAAGTTGGGAGTTCTCACGCCGGGGATGGGAGCGGTGGCCACAACGTTCTTCGCCGGAACGCTGGCCGTTCGCCACGGATACAGCGAGCCGGTCGGATCGCTCACCCAGATGGGGCACATCCGCCTTGGCAAGCGCACCGATCGACGCAACCCGAAGATCAACGAATTCGTCCCCCTGGCCACCTTGGACTCGCTCGAGTTCGGCGGCTGGGACCCCTACTCCGACGATGCCTACACCTCGGCGATGAAGGCCGGGGTGCTGCAGCCTCAGCACCTAGAAGCCGTGGGTGAGGAGCTCCGAACGATCCAGCCGATGCCGGCTGTGTTTTCCCCCGATTGGGTGAGACGGCTCGAGGGCTACGACCAGGTAAAAGACGAGGGCAACAAGATGGAACAGGCCGAGCTGCTGATGGAGGACATCGAGCGCTTCCGGACCCAGCGAGATTGCGAGCGGCTCGTCATGGTGTGGTGTGGTTCGACCGAGGTGTATCGCGAAGCCGCCGTCGTGCACCAGGACCTCGCAGCTTTCGAGGATGGCCTCCGGCGATCTGACCCCGACATCGCTCCCAGCCAGATTTACGCCTATGCGGCGCTGCAGTCGGGGGTGCCGTTCGCCAACGGAGCGCCCAATCTCTCGGTCGATTTCCCCGCGATGACCGAGCTCGCCGCCAAACGGCAGTTACCGATTTGCGGCAAGGACTTCAAGACCGGACAGACTCTGATGAAGACCATGATCGCTCCCGGACTGAAAGCTCGAATGCTCGGCATTAGAGGCTGGTACTCCACCAACATCCTCGGCAACCGCGACGGCGAAGTGCTCGACGACCCGGAGAGCTTCAGATCGAAAGAGGTTTCCAAGCTGGGGGTGCTCGAGACGATTCTCCAGCCAGACGTCTATCCCCACCTTTACAAGGATCTCTATCACGTCGTGCGGATCAACTACTACCCACCTCGAGGTGATGACAAGGAGGGGTGGGACAACATCGACATCTTCGGCTGGTTGGACTACCCGATGCAGATCAAGATCGACTTCCTCTGCAAAGACTCGATCCTGGCGGCGCCGATCGTCCTCGACCTCGCGCTGTTCATGGACTTGGCGACCAGGGCGGGGAAGAGCGGTATCCAAGAGTGGCTCTCGTTCTACTTCAAGAGCCCGCAGACTGCCCCCGATCTCTACCCCGAGCACGATCTGTTCATCCAGCTCACCAAGCTCAAGAACAACCTTCGAGCCCTCATGGGCGAAGAGCTAATCACCCACCTCGGCACCGAGTACTACGAGGAATAGAGCCCAAAGACGTGAGACCCAAAGACAAGAGACCCGAAGACCCGATTCTGCCTGCGGGTTCTTCGGGTCATTGGGTCTTCAGGTCTTCGATCAGTTGAGGCGGGTGATGCGATCCTGGGGGCCGGGCGGGACAGGCGAGTTGGCCCCGAAGTAGGCGACGAGCGCATCGAGGTCTATCTCCCCGCCGAGCCGGTCGGTTCCTCCGATGAGCACCGTGAACCGGTCGCCGCCATCTCCACCGGAACGGCAAACCAAAGCGCCAATAGGGGCGATGACCGCAATCAAAGTTCTTCTCCGCATTGCCTCTCCTCCACTTTTGGCCCGATCAGGGGCATCGTTCCCTGGCGCCACGATAGGCATTTTGGCCTGCCCCGCTTAGATCGCGGTGCTGGTGCAGCTCACCTCAGCCGGGACAAAAAGCGACTCGAGCAGGTCGCGGTCTTCAGCTGACTCGGCGGCTGCCATGAAGGCGTCGCCGGCCTCATCAAAAGTTGAACTGATGGGTTCCACTGCCCCTTGCGACAACTCGAGCCAGGTCGAAATCCCATTCTCGACCGACGAAGGCTCGGAGTTGATCCCGTCCAGTACGGGACCGGTGGCGGCCAGGTGATCCTCCCAAACCAGGTAGTGATCGACTATCCCCTGCTGGGCATTCCGCAGGCTGTCCTGCCCGGGGCGGGTTCCGAACGATTCCAGGGCGGTCAGCGACACCTCGACATGAGCGGCCAGGAGCTCGGTCTCCGAAGTCAGGCGATCGATAGCACCGTTGATCGATGCCGGGTCCTCCGTCAGCGCCTCGAACAAGCAATCCTCGGCGGTGAAATACGTGAGCCAAACCTCCGCGCCTTCGGCTTCCTTGGTCACTGCGACCAAGTCGGCGAATGACCCCCCGCCCGTGACGATGAGAAGGACGGCCACGATCAATGCCGTCGCCACCACGACTCCAGCAATCATTGCCGGCTTTCTCGATTTGACCGTGCCGTCGTTCATGGGCGCGGCGCGACGTTAGGCTGCATGCTGCCGAAACGGCCACGGTCTCGTAGCGAAATCCGGTGTGAATCCGGTGGTGTCCCGCAACTGTGATGAACGTTCCCCGCAAGGAACGGGCTAAGCCAGGTCGCCTACGAACCCGTGTCGAACCTAGCCTCGGATGAAGGCATGTTCGGAGCGACTACTCGTTAGATGGAAGTCGCATCGAGACCCCTTCATCCTCCGACCCGGAGGATGTTTTTATGCGAAAGCTGCTCAGTGCCCTGCTGCTGGCGATGGTTGCCTGCGGCGGCAGCCAGGCAACCGCCACCTCGACGACGGTCGTCACAACCGCCGCTCCCGCGACCACCGAAGCCTCAGGCTTTCCGGTGACGGTGGAAACGGCGATCGGGCCTCTGACGATCGCCGAGCGACCCGAAGCCATCGTCTCACTGGCGCCGGTTGCGACCGAGATGCTGGCCGCCGTCGGCGCCCTCGAGCAGGTGATAGCCGTCGACGATCAGTCGAACTACCCAACCAACGTACCTGTCACCGATCTCTCCGGCTTCAACCCCAATATCGAAGCCATTGCCTCCTACCAACCCGACCTGGTCGTGATTTCCAACGACATCGACAACATGGTCGCCTCGCTCCAGAGCCTGGACATTCCGGTGCTATTGCTGCCGGCCGCGGTGACCATGGACGACGTCTATACGGAGATCGAGCTGCTGGGGATAGTGACTGGCCACGCCTCCGAAGCGGAGGACCTAACCGAACAGATGGCCAACGAGATCGAAAGCCTCGTCAGCGATATCGAACCACCGGCTGAGCCGGTCACCTACTACCACGAGATCGACCCGCTGTTGTTCTCAGTCACCTCAACCACCTTCATCGGCTCGATCTACTCCCTGTTTGGGATGGAGAACATTGCCGATGCCGCCGACCCCGACGGCCTTGGCTACCCGCAGCTCTCGGCCGAGCACATCATCGAATCCGACCCGGACTTCATCTTCCTCGCCGACACCGGCTTCGCGCTACAGACACCGGAAACGGTCGCCGCTCGACCGGGCTGGGCCGGTATGACGGCGGTCACCAGCGGCCGGGTGATCCCCCTCGACGACGACGTGGCTTCGCGGTGGGGACCGCGGGTAGTCGACTTCGTTCGGGCGGTGGCCGAAGCGGTTGCCCTGCAGCCGGTTGGGTGATCGTCTCACCGCCTTTAGCCCGTGGCGTGCGCCCGGCACCGCTCGCGCTCGGGTTCGTCGCCCTCGCTTTGGCGGGTTTGGCGGGCATCGCCTTGGGTCCGGCGCGACTTCCCGTGGGCGAGGTATTGACCGCCCTCGTTGACCGTTTTCCGGCCGTCACGGCCGATCATTCCCTCACCTCGCGTCAGCTCGACATTCTCTGGCAGCTGCGTCTCCCCCGCGTTGCCCTGGGCGCATGCGTCGGGGCGACGTTGTCGGTGTGCGGAGCTGCCTATCAGGGGGTCTTTCGCAACCCGCTGGTCGATCCCTATCTGCTGGGGGTGGCGGCCGGAGCCGGGCTCGGGGCAACGCTTGCTTTTGCCGCGGGCGGCGCGGCGTTGGTGCCATTGGCGGCGTTCGTGGGGGCCTCGGGTGCGGTGGTGCTCACGTACGCCATTGGCAACCGGCTCGGAGATCGCGCCAACACTTCGCTGATCCTCGCCGGAGTTGCCGTCGCCTCATTCCTCACTGCGGCGCAAACCTTCGTCCAGCAGCGCTCGTCTGACGATCTGCGAGTGGTCTACTCGTGGATTCTCGGCCGGCTCGGCGGGGGATGGAACGATGTGCGTTTAGTTCTCCCTTATATCGCGATCAGCGCGATCGTCATCCTCCTTCATCGGCGGCTGCTCGATGTGCTGGCCGTCGGTGACTCCGAGGCCCAATCGCTGGGCGTGCCGGTGCGGCGCGTCCGTCTGCTGGTGGTGATCGCGGCCACCCTCGGCACCGCCGCCGCCGTCGCCGTTTCAGGCTTGATTGGCTTTGTCGGGATCATCGTTCCCCACACGGTTCGGCTGCTCGCCGGGCCGAGCAATCGCTCCACCCTCCCCTTATCGATTCTGTTCGGGGCAGCATTCATGGTGGCTGCCGATCTCGCCGCCCGCACCCTTCTGGCGCCGGCGGAGCTGCCGATCGGGGTGGTCACCGCCTTCTTCGGAGCTCCGTTCTTTCTCTCGCTACTGCGGAGGAAGGGATGAGCCTGCGTGTCGAGGGCCTCACCGTGTCATTGGATGGACATCTGATTCTTAACGCCGTCTCTTTGAATGTCGACAGCGGCCACTGGTTGGGTTTGATCGGTCCCAACGGATCGGGAAAGTCGACACTCTTGCGGGCTCTTATCGGCCAGGTGCCGGTTGAAGGATCGCTGAGATTCAACGAGGTCGATCTGGGAGCGTTGGCCAACTCGCGGGAACGCGCCCGTCTGATCGCCTCTGTGCCGCAGCGGCCTCTATTGCCCGCCACGATGACTGTGGCCGATTATGTCCTCCTCGGCCGCACGCCCCACATCCCGTATCTGGGGAAGGAGAGTGCGGCCGACCTGGCCGCCGCTCGCGAGGCCATGACGGTGCTCGACCTCAACGAGCACCTCGCTCGCCCCCTAGCCACCCTGTCTGGCGGCGAGCAACAGCGGGCGATCCTCGCTCGGGCAATCTCTCAGCAAGCCCCTCTACTTCTGCTTGACGAGCCCACCACCGCCCTCGACATCGGACACCAGCAGTCGGTCCTCGGCCTGGTCGATGTATTACGACGAGAGCGTGGCTTGACTGTCGTGTCCGCCATCCACGACCTCACCTTGGCCGCGCAGTATTGCGACCGCCTGGTGCTCCTTGATCGTGGCAAAGTCGCGGCAAGCGGGAAACCAACCGAGGTGCTCAGCGTCGAGATGATCGCTCGGATCTTCGGCGCCGAGGTGAGGCTGATCTCCGAGAACGGGTCAGTGTGGGGGGTGGTCCCTCAACGGCTGGGGATGAGCCCCGAGATCGAGACTCCGACCCCGCCCAATGTCTCGGCGCCATAACGCTGGATTTCCTCCGCCAAGTCGAGACGACGCATCTTTGACTTAGCGTCGATTGCGGCGCTATCGAGGTGCTCGGCCGGCACCAACCAGCAGACCTCGAACTCGATCCCATCGGGATCGCGGCCATAGAGAGCCTTGGTGGTGCCGTGGTCGGTCGCCCCTACGAGCGCGTTTTCGGCAAGCAGTGCCTGAGAGACTTCTTCGAGCGAACGCAGGGTGTCGACCTCCCAGGCCAGGTGATAAAGCCCGACCGTCTGTCTGCCTGCCAGCGAAGGGCCGGCGCCCGGCACCTGAAACAGACCGAGGTCATGGTCGTTGTTCGAACCTGGAGCTTGGAGAAAGGCAGCCCCCGGAAATCCCATCACTTGGCGAAACCCGAGGACGCCTTCATAGAACGAAACGCTTCGGTCAAGATCGGACACATACAAGACGGCATGGTTGAGACGATGAATTGCCATGGTCCGGCAACGCATGTGTCCAATCGGTAATTCCCCCTCGCCCGGTCGATGGGATGGCCAGAATGAGGGCCATGCATCCCGTTCCGGCTGTCTTGCGCGCACAGGGTCTGGTCAAGGCCTTCAAGGGACGCGTCGCCGTCGACCAGCTCGACCTGACGCTGGCCGCGGGCGATCGCGTTGGGCTGCTCGGACCGAACGGCGCCGGCAAGACCACGACTTTGCTGATGATCCTGGGGGCGATCAAGCCCGACAGCGGCACAATCGACCTCGCCGGCCACCACCTACCGCACCGCCGCTCGAAGGCTATGGAACAGGTCGGTTTCGTCGCCGGCTATTTGCCTTTGCCCGAGAACCTCACTGTCCGGGAGGCGCTGTCGTTGTTCGCTGGCTTCGCAGGCATCCGAAACCCGCAACCATCGGTGGATCGAGCGATTGCCGAGTTCGGGCTCGAGGAACTGGCCGACCAACGCAACCAGGAGCTGTCGTCAGGGCAGCGCACTTTGGTCAGCATCGCCAAGGCGACGCTCCATCAGCCTCGCCTGCTCGTGCTCGACGAGCCCACCGCTTCTCTTGACCCCGACATCGCCGGGCGAGTTCGATCGTCGCTGCTCGATCTGCATCGCCGGAACAACACGGCTCTGCTGGTCACCTCTCACAACATGCGCGAGGTTGAGGCACTGTGTGAGCGGGTGGTCCTGATGTCGGCCGGCCGCATTGTCGCCGACGGGAGCCCCGCCGAGATTGCAACACAGTTTGACGTCGACGATCTCGAAGGCGCCTTTCTGAAGGTGGCCGCTGACCTCAGGGGACCGCGATGAACCTCACTCGAGTCAGAGCCGTCATCAAGCGACATTGGTTGATTCTCTTTCGGTCGCCGCATCGCTGGTTCGAGATCGCCTTTTGGCCGCTCATGGACGTGATCTTGTGGGGATCGCTGGGCTACTTCATCGCCCAAGAGAACGAAGCGAGCCGCGCGAGCGTGCCCTATCTCCTCGCCGGCCTGGTGCTGTTCTGGACTCTGACCCAGGTGCAAATGACCGGCTCGACTGCCTTCATGGAGGAGACCTGGACGCGCAATCTGCTCAACGTCCTCACAACCTCTGTCAAGCCGATCGAGTATCTCGCGGGCATCGGGTTCTTCGGGTTGATCAAGCTGGTGATGACCCTCGTGACACTGACCATCGCCACCATCGCTCTCTACGGCTTCGACCTCAGCGCCATTGGCTGGTCGGTCATCCCCATTATCGGGTTGTTGATCGCCAACGGATGGGCGGTGGCGCTCATCGTCGTTGGGCTCATCCTTCGCTACGGTCAGAGCGCGGAGATCCTCACCTGGGGCCTCAACTATGTCGTCCTGGCTGTCTCCGGTGTTTTTTTCCCAATCGAGGCACTGCCCGCGGCATTGCATGGGTTCGCCTCGATTCTCCCCACCACCTTGGCTTTCGCCGCTGCTCGGCAGGTCCTCGACGGTGGCGAGGTCCCCTGGTCCAGTCTCGGCCTGGCCACACTCGGGACCGTGGCGTTCCTTGCCCTCTCGGCCTGGTTTGGCGCGGCGATGCTTTCCGTATTCAGGTCGCGCGGCTTCATCACCCGTTACTCCTAGATAGACAAGAGACCGTCTCTATGGTCTTGCCGTGCCGGTGACGATCGCGTTTGCTCATGCGACTGGTTTTTGTGGAGCGGTTTGGCGGCCCGTGGTCGACGCGCTCACTCCGGGTTTCGCTGCTGTGACCTGGGATTTCCCGAACCACGGTTCCGGTCCGCGGGTTCCGCTTCCCCTCAATTGGTGGGTGTTTGGGGAATGGGCAAGAAAACAGGTGGCCGATCTGGCCCATCCCATTGTCGGGGTCGGACACTCGATGGGTGGCGCCGCGCTGGTCATGGCCGAGTTGCTTTCGCCCAACACCTTTTCCGCGCTCGTGCTCATCGAGCCGATGATTTTCCCACCCCCTTACCGAAGGACCGAGGGCGATCTGTCGCGTGGGGTGCGGAAAAGGAAGCGAGCCTTTGACTCGCGCCAAGCGGCGCGCGAGAACTTTGCTTCCAAGCCTCCGTTCGATACGTGGCATCCGGAGGCGCTAGACGGCTACATCGACTGTGGGCTGATCGACGGCGAAGCGGGGGTCATTCTCGCCTGTACACCGGAGGCGGAGTCCGACATCTATCAAGGTGCTACTGCCCACGGAGCCTGGGGACGGGCCGGAGAGATCAACGTTCCAACGTTGATCATGGCTGGATCGGACTCGGACGTTTTCCCCGCTGACTACGCGCGTTCGGTCGCCAACCAGTTCGGACGCGCCGGGTCCGAGATCGTGGCAAGGGCCGACCATTTCCTGCCGATGGAGCACCCTGAAGTGATCGCTCGCCGCATCGATCGGATTTCTCGTGGGCTGGCCACCCCCGCAAACGAGCCGGCCGAGCCGAGCCCTTCGATTGAAGATCCCGGCCCGGCCGAACCCGAGCCCGCGCTCCCCTAATTTGCCCCACTCGGAATAACGACCGCCAAGCGCAAAAGGTTCGCCCCAATTCCGGCACAATTCCCGTTGTGCAGTTCGGTGATTACTTCGTTCCGGAGAAGGCCCTGGATTGGTCTTTTGCACCGTCGGGCGGCCCGGGGGGCCAACACGCCAATCGCTCGAACACCCGAGCGATTCTTCGCTTTGACCTCGGCAACTTCGAGCCTGTCCCGGACAACGTCCGTCGTCACATGCTGGCTCGGCTCGGTTCAAGGGCGCCGGACGGGGTTGTGACCGTCGTCGTCGACGAGACCCGCAGCCAGCGCACCAACCGTGACATCGCCCTCGAGCGAATGCGGCACCTGCTCAATGAGTCTTTGCAACGACCGCGTCGCCGGCGCCCGACCCGCCCCACCGCCGCGTCGCGCGAGCGCCGGCTCGAAGCCAAGCGCCGCCAAAGCCAGCGCAAGGCCAACCGCCGCTCGATCGACTAGGTCCCTCCCCTACCTTTCTTGCGTAACCTGGCGCTCCTAATCCCGGGGGTTTTTACGCAGGAATGATGGGTTGGCCTTCCCGAGCTCGGTGCGAGGGATTTCGTCGACTCTTTCGATCCGACGAGGACGGGCATGCGGTCCGAGATGTTCCGAGACCAGCTCGGCCAAGTCGTTTGGTGCGGCCGAACCCGTGTAGACGACCGCCACGGCTTCGCCCCATCGTTCGTCGGGTTGACCGAAGACGTACACATCGGCCACCTCCGGATGGCTCAGGAGAAGCGACTCGACCTCGGCAGGATCGACTTTCTCGCCGCCGGTGTTGATCATGCGATCAGCTCGACCCGTCACCGCGACCTGATCGCCTTGAACCTTTCCGAAGTCGGAAGTGACAAACCAATCATTAGGTCCTCGTTCCGAATCGTCCGCATATCCCGGGCTGACCTGCGCACCCCTGATCTGCAATAGGCCCTGATCAGCGACTGAGATATCCACCCCGGGCAGGGCCGTCATCCATTCGGTCTGCGGCGGCCCGCTCGCAACGACGGCAGCCGTTTCGGACATCCCGTAGGTGCGGTGAATGGTCCACCCTTGCGCCCTGGCGACCAGCTCCGACGGCAAGGCTCCGCCACCAACGACGACTTCGGCGCGAGGCGGTTTGCTTCGTTTTTCGACGGCGTCGCGCAGTTGGGCGGGAACCAGTGAAGCGAAATCGGCCTCGTCCAGGGCCTCCGGTTCAAGGCGGGGAGAAAGCAGCGCCGCCCCGCCGGAGACCAGGGCGCGGAAGATGATCGAAAGCCCGCTCACATGAAAGAGCGGGAGCACCAACAGCCACCGACCCTCAGGCCCGAACCCATAGAAGTTCGTGGAACTGACGCCTGCTGCTTGCCAATTCTTCTCGGACAAGCGCACAGCTTTGGGGCGGCCTGCGCTACCCGAGGTGAACACGATCACTTCTGGTGTGTCGGCTTCGCCTGTAGGAATGCATTGGGCGGCTAGCTCGACGGGCCATGAGGGTGGAATCAACACTGACCGACTTTCCGCTCGAATGGTCGCAAGAATCTCGATGACCGACACGATCGCAATTGCGGGCGTAAACGCAATGTTTCGGCGAGGAGCGAGCGAGCGTGCCAGCTCTTCCACCGCGGCCTCCACCTCGGCGAAGGTGAACGTCGTGTCGTCCGAGATCAGAAACGGCAGCGCCCCGAATCGAGCGGCAGCTTGGGCGAGGAGGTCACTCACGAGGCGCGGTTTACGCTAACGGCGTGATCTCCGAGCACTTCGATCCGAATCGTTGGCAACCGGTCGACGGCTTCGACTTCACGGACATCACCTATCACCGCGCCGTCGACCAAGGCACGGTTCGCGTCGCCTTCGATCGCCCCGAGGTTAGAAACGCTTTCCGGCCTGCCACCGTGGACGAGCTGTTCGTCGCCCTTGACCATGCACGGCAGACCCCCGACATCGGGGTGGTGATCTTGACCGGCAACGGTCCCTCGCCGAAGGACGGCGGCTGGGCCTTCTGCTCGGGCGGAGACCAGCGCATCCGCGGAGCTGACGGCTATCAGTACGAAGGGGAGAAGGCGCCCGGACGGCTTCACATTCTCGAGGTGCAGAGATTGATCCGCTTCATGTCGAAGATCGTGATCGCCGTGGTGCCCGGCTGGGCAGTGGGCGGCGGCCATTCCCTGCATGTGGTGTGCGACCTCACCCTGGCATGCGCCGAACACGCGCTTTTCAAGCAGACCGATCCCGATGTCGCCAGCTTTGACGGAGGATTCGGCTCCGCCTACCTAGCCCGGATGGTTGGACAGAAGCGGGCGCGGGAGATCTTCTTTCTCGGCCGCGAGTACACGGCCGAGGATGCCCTGGCGATGGGGATGGCCAACGCCTCGATCCCCCACGCCGACCTCGAGCGGGTGGCGTTGGAGTGGGCAGCCGAAATCGGCAGGAAGTCGCCTACCGCGCAAATGATGTTGAAGTACGCCTTCAATCTCATCGACGACGGTTTGATCGGCCAGCAGATCTTTGCCGGCGAGGCCACCCGGTTGGCCTACGGCACCCCCGAGGCGAGAGAGGGGCGCGACGCATTTCTCGAGAAGCGGCGCCCTGACTTCGACCGCTTTCCCTGGCAGTTTTGAACCCCTGGCTGGCGGCAGCCCGGCCTCGGACGTTGCCGGCGGCGCTCGTCCCGGTGATCGTCGCTGCCGCCGCCGCCCATAGAAGCGGCGTATTCGATTGGCTGTCTTTTTCCCTCACGCTTCTCGGAGCGGTAGCGATCCAAGTCGCGGCCAACTTTGCCAATGACGCTTCCGACGCTGCCCGCGGCGCCGACCCTGAAGACCGTTTGGGCCCGCCCCGCATGGTTGCCTCGGGAAGGTTGAGCGCCCCGAACGTGTGGCGAGCCTGTGTGCTTGCCGTTGCGGTCGCCGCGGCGTGCGGGGTGGTTATGGCGCTGCGGGTGGGCCCGGTGATCTTGTTGATCGGCTTGGCTTCGATATTGGCGATGCTTTCCTATGTCGGTGGGCCGTTGCCATACGGCTATCGCGGCTTGGGCGAAGTGTTCGTGCTGGCGTTCTTCGGCGTTGTCGCCACTGCCGGCTCACGCCTTGCCTACGACGGACAGTGCCCCGCGTTTGTGTGGTGGCTCGGAATCCCGATCGGCCTGCTCGCCGCTGGAATTCTCATGGCTAACAACCTCCGCGACCTGCCGACGGACAAGCGGGTCGGCAAACGCACTCTGGCGGTACTCATCGGGGAGCCTTCGGCAGTGAGGCTCTTTTTCGCCACCTTGTGGGTCGCGTTGGCCTTGACTCTGCTGCTCGTGATCATCGGTGTGGAGCCACCGCCGGTGGCGGCCGGAGCGGCGGCCGGAATATTCATCGTTCCTCTCCATCAATTCGATCGAACCGACCCTCGCCGCTATGTCTCCCTGCTCGGCGGAACAGTACGCGTCCACCTCGCCTTCGGTCTCCTGGTCGCCCTCGGCCTACTGCTCTAAGAGGGAGTAGCTTGTGGCGCCGATGGGGTACGTGCTCGATTTCGCCGAAGGCGACGGCTCCATGCGCGATTTGCTGGGAGGCAAGGGCGCCGGGCTGGCCGAGATGACCAAGCTCGGCATGGCCGTACCCTCCGGCTTCACGATCACCACCGACGCTTGCCGGTATGTGATGGAGCACAACGAGGCGCCGCCGGGCCTGTGGGAGGAAGTCGACGAAGGAATAACCCGGCTCGAAAAGAGTACGGGCCGGGAGTTCGGAGGGAGTCCCATTCCGCTTCTGGTCTCGGTGCGGTCCGGGGCCAAGTTTTCGATGCCGGGAATGATGGACACAGTCCTCAACCTGGGGCTCAATGATGAAGTCGTGGAGACGTTGGCCGAATGGTCGAACGATCATCATTTCGCCTGGGACGCCTACCGGCGGTTCGTCCAGATGTACGGCGAAATCGTGATGGGTGTGCCGGAACATCTTTTCCAAGAGGTGCTGACGGACATGCGGATCGCCCGCAGTGTGAGCGATGACTCCGACCTGGATGCCGACGACCTCGAGCATGCCACTCGGCGGTTCCAACAGATTGTGTTTGCTCATACGGGCAAGGCCTTGCCAACCAATGCGGACGAGCAGTTGCGTGGTGCTGTCGGCGCCGTCTTCTCCTCGTGGAGCAACCGCCGAGCCCAGGACTATCGAAAGGTCAACGGCATCCCCGATGACATCGGCACCGCGGCGAACGTGCAAATGATGGTCTTTGGGGATATGGGCGACGATTCCGGAACGGGGGTGTGCTTCACCCGCAACCCGTCGACCGGGGAGAAGCTGCCCTACGGGGATTATCTGGCACGAGCCCAGGGCGAAGACGTCGTCGCCGGCATTCGGACCGCCGCAAGCCTCGACGAGCTCGCACGCCTCCATCCGCAGTCTCACGCCGAGTTGCTGTCGGTGATGGATGGGCTGGAACGGCATTTCCATGACATGTGCGACATCGAGTTCACCATCGAGAAAGGCCAGCTCTTCATCCTGCAAACCCGCGCTGGCAAGCGCACCGCCACCGCCGCCGTTCGGATCGCAGTGGAGATGGCGACCGAAGGCATCATCGACCGGAAAACCGCGATCACCCGGGTCGATCCCGGAACGCTCGAGCAGTTCGATCGCCCTCGAATCGACCCGGCCGCCGACTGGAAGCCGATAGGCCGGGGATTGGCGGCGAGCCCGGGAGCGGCTTTCGGCAAGGCCGTTTTCTCCGCAGATCGTGCCGTGACCCTCCACGCCGCTTCCGAGGATGTGATCTTGGTCAGACCCGAGACCACACCCGACGACTACCACGGAATGGTCGCGGCCAAAGGAATCCTCACTTCGCAAGGCAGTGGGGGAAGCCATGCGGCGGTGGTCGCCCGTGGGATGGGCAAACCCGCCGTGGTGGGGACCAGAGGTTTGTTGGTCGACGTGAGAGGAGCACGCGCTGTTATCGGCGACCACGCGATCAGCGAGGGCGACGAGATCACCATCGATGGAACGACTGGCTCCGTCTACCTGGGCGCGTCACCGCTGATCGCCCCCTCCGATGTTCCCCAGCTCGAGACTTTGCTGCAATGGGCCGATGAGGTGCGCACCCTGGGCGTCAGAGCCAACGCCGACACTCCGACCGACGCGGCCAAAGCTCGCCAAGCTGGCGCCGCGGGGATCGGATTGGCCCGGACCGAGCACATGTTCTTGGGAGAAAGGACGGCCGTCGTTCGGAAGATCATCCTTGCGAAAGACGAGACCGTGCGGCGCGCCGGCTTGGTGCAGCTCAAAGAGATGCAGGTCGCAGACTTCGAGGGATTGCTCGAGGCCATGGATGGGCTTCCCGTGATCATCCGGCTGCTGGACCCTCCCCTGCACGAGTTCCTCCCCTCCCGACTGGAGCTGGAGCAAGAGATGCACCGCCTCGTACCGCTGAAGCAGAGCATCACCGGCCTTCAAGAAATGGCCAGGCAGGTCGAGCGATGGGAAGAGGCCAACCCGATGATGGGTCTGCGAGGGGTGCGCCTGGGCCTGGTCGAACCCGACCTTTACCGGATGCAGGTCGAAGCCGCCCTCGAAGCAGTCGTCCGCCGCATCGATGCTGGGGGTGACCCCCATCTCGAAGTCATGGTTCCTCTGGTTGGAACTCCGGAGGAGCTTCGCCGCATGAAGGAGATGATCGCCCGAGAGATCGAACGCTATTCCAAGTCGAGCGGCCACGAGCTCAAGGTCCCGGTCGGGACAATGATCGAACTGCCAAGAGCCGCCCTCGTCGCGAGAGAACTGGCCGCGACGGCCGACTTCTTCTCGTTCGGAACGAATGACCTCACCCAGATGACCTACGGCCTTTCCCGCGACGATGCCGAGGCCCGGTTCCTCAGCCGTTACCTGGAGGATGGGATCCTAGAGAGCAACCCCTTCCAAACGCTTGATCGCGACGGTGTCGGACGATTGGTTCGGTTCGCCACCAGGGAGGGGAAGGAGGCCAACGCCTCGCTGGTGGTCGGAGTCTGCGGAGAGCACGGTGGCGACCCTGCCTCGATCGCGTTCTGCAAGGAAGTCGGACTCGACTATGTGTCGTGCAGCACACCGCGGATCAAAGTGGCGCGGCTCGCCGCCGCCCAAGCCGAGCTCGAGAGCACCAAGGCCGACGTTTAGCGATCGGCGTCCGCCAGATAGTTGACGTGAGCAGAGATTGCGCTGAGAAGGGCTTCGATTCCGACGCCGGTTAAAGCCGAACCGCCGATGACCGGCGGCTTCCAATCGCGGGAGGACAAAGCCAGCATCGCCTCGATCTGACCTATCAGGGGACCGGCATCGCCTTGATCGGCCTTGTTGACGAAGAAGATGTCGGCAACTTCGAGCAGCCCGGCCTTGGCAGTCTGGACTTCGTCGCCCCATCCGGGATAGAGCACGAGCACAACCGTGTCGGCAATCTGGGCAACTTCGACTTCCGACTGACCAACGCCGACTGTCTCGATCAGTAGCGGCGCAAAACCCACCTCGCCCAACAAACCCAATACCCCGGCGATGCCGTCCGCCAGACCGCCCAATCGACCTCTGGTGGCGAGCGAGCGGATGAAGACGTGCTCGTCGGAAGAGTGCTCTTGCATCCTGATTCGGTCACCGAGCAGTGCCCCACCCGTCAAAGGACTCGACGGGTCCACGAGAATCACCCCGGGCCGCTGATCGGCGCGCCGCAGGGCGCGGATCATCTGATCGACCAACGTGCTCTTGCCGGCGCCGGGTGGCCCGGTGATGCCGATCACTTGCGGCCTCGAGGCTTTGACAGCCTCCGTCCGCGGTCGCTCGATCAGCTCAGAAATCTGGCGGGCCAGTTGACGCCGCGATGAAGACACGAGCGGCAGGCTAAGACCGACTAGCTGGCGTTGACCGCCACCACGCCCGGGACTCGTTCCATGAGAATTCGTTCGATCCCCGCTTTGAGGGTCATCATCGACATCGGGCAACCACCGCAGGCGCCGACCATTTGCAGGTTGACCGTGCCGTCCTCGACCCCCATGAGGACGAGGTCGCCGCCGTCCATCTGGATGGCGGGCCGGATGTACTCGAGGGTCTCTTGCAGTTTCTCAAGGTCGACCTCGGTGGGGAGGGTCTCGGTCGAAGTCGCTTCAGGGATGATGGTGTCGCTCATTTGCTCTAAGGAAAACTACTGAGAGCGTGAGATCATTCCAAAGCGTCAGCGTCGCTCCGGCACCAGCACGACCCCCCTCGTGTAGTCGCCATAAGGGCTTGTTGCGGAGATTCTGATCTTGAGCACTCCTGATGGGAGATCGGCGAAGACCTCCCCGAGCAGGTAGTCATAGAAGCCGGCCTCGATTAGACCCAGGCTCAGTGGCTCGAGGGCTTGACCGTTGAGCGTTCCCGAAATGGTCACCTCAGCGGGCGCGGTCAGGTGGAAGGCGAGGTGATAACCGTCGGGGCGGTAGGGCAATCGGGCCCGCACTTGGGGGCCGGTCCCAATTCCGGACGGAATCGAGGTAGTGATCCCGCCGGCGTCGGCGGCAAACCGCCAAACCGCCACCCCAGCGGCAAGCTCGACTCCGTCGGCGCTGACCGTGGCCCCGGTTGGGGCGAGGACCGTTACCTCTTCCACCCCGACTTGAAGGCCAACGGTGATCTGCTCTGGGAGCCAGGCGCCGGCCGGAGATGGAGTTAAGCCCCCGTAGTAGTGGGCGAGGATCGCGGGATAGGCCGAACCCCGGTCGGCCATCGCCTTCGCCCCGAATTGGCTCATCCCTACTTGATGCCCCCAACCATGCCCGTTGAAGACGAACTCGCGAGCGAGCTCTCGATAACCCTCGTGTTCGACCACCACTGAACGCTCGGTGATTTGATAGGTGCCGGACAAAACGGTTTGGGGATAGCGCCGGCCATCGGGCCGTTGCGCCGGCAGCCGGTCGGGCATGGCTGCTGCCGCCGCTCGGTTGATTTCGCTCCGAAATTGGTAGGTCCCAAAGCTGGCGACGGAAGTGCCGCTACGAACCACCACCTGCCAGGGTCCGCCGCCATCGGGGGTGGTCGACACGCTGATCGAATGCAACGGACCGGCGAGGATCTCTTGGGTGGCGAGCAGAGTTTCCATCTCCTGCTCGGTGATCGCAAAGCTCCAATCGACGTAGGGCGAATCTTCTCCAGGCGAATCGACCGCGCCGAGGTAGGGAGGGTTGAGGCCCGGGAAGATGTCCTCCGACTCACGCGTCCTGGTGCCGGCCGTCGAGCTGTAAAGCGCCTGGGCCGGGGCACCGTTGTAGAGAAGGATTTCGCCCGCAGTCGCCGCCACCGCCGCCTGCCAGCGCTGGCCTTCTTCGGATTGCAGCCCGCGGCGACCGGCATAGACCTGACACGCGGTGGTGGCGCATATGTCATAGCCATAGGTTCGTCCGGTGCTGGTCCGCCCCTGGGCGAGGGTGAAGGCGAGATAGGTTCGTGCGGCGACCGCCTGCGTCTTCAATGCTTCGATCGGCCAATCGAAGGGAACCTCTCTAATCCCCAATAGATAGGTCTCGGTGTCCAACGTTTCCGTGACAGCCAGGCCATCCGGCCCGTTGCGGATGACGAGAGGACCGGCGAACAGATAGTCGCCGAGGGCCACGAGTTGACCGGGCTCGGTCGTGATGACGATCGAGCTGGCCGCGACTTGCTCCTGCTCGACTGGGTCCAGGGACCCTGCGGTCGTCATCGTCAACGACAACGCGACGGCGGCGAGGGATCTAATCCGAGCGAGCGATTGCGGCTCCCATGGCGCGTAGTTTGTCCACGAGGCCGTTGTAACCGCGGTCAATGTGATAGACGTCGCCGACGACGGTGGTCCCTTCGGCCCGCAATCCGGCCAGCACCAACGCTGCCCCGGCGCGAATGTCCGGGGCGAGGACGGGACAGCCCGACAATTCCCGCTTTCCTCTGATGACGGCGTGCTGGGACTCGATCGAGATGTCAGCCCCCATCCGAGCGAGCTCCCCGACGTACCGAAAGCGCGAGTCGTAGAGGTTCTCGGTAACGATCGAAGTTCCGCTCGCCACCGTCAACAGCGCCACCATCTGCGGGTGGAGATCGGTGTGGAAGCCAGGGTAGGGCAAAGTCACGAAGTCGATTGGCTGAGGACGCTCCGGCCCTTCGATGCGCAACCAGTCCTCGCCTTTGCGCACTTGGCAACCGGCGTCCTCGAGCTTGCTCAACTCCATGCGGAGGAGAGTGGGGCTGCAGCCGGTGACCGTGACGTCGCCGCCGGTGATGGCGCCGGCGATGGCATAGGTGCCGGCCTCGAGACGATCGGGGATCACGGTGTGCTCGGCGGGGCTCAGGTTGGGGGTGCCGATGACGTGGAGCATCGGGGTTCCCTCCCCGGTCACCGAGGCACCCATCGCGTTGAGATGTCTCGCCAGATCGACGATTTCCGGCTCGCGGGCAGCATTGACGATGATGGTCTCGCCCTTCGCGGCCACCCCCGCCAGCATCAGGTTCTCGGTCGCACCCACCGAGGGGAAGGAGAGCTCAATCTCTGCCCCGGCTAGACCATTTACCGCCTCGCCCTCGAGTACGCCATGAGAAAGCCGAAACGAGGCTCCCATCTGCTGCAGTCCTTCGAGGTGCATGTCGATCGGACGCGCCCCGAGGTCGTCGCCGCCGGGCAACGCCACCCGAGCCTCTCCGCATCGGGCCAGGAGCGGGCCAAGGACGACGATCGAGGCTCTCATTTTGCGAACGAGCTCGAGCGGAGCTTCCGGGTTGAGACGCTCGGGCGACACGATCCACAAGGTGGTGCCCTCACGTTGGAGCCGGCAGCCAATATGACTGAGCAATTCACCCATGAGGGCCACGTCGGCGATATCAGGGACGTTGTTGAGCTGGTGCCGCCCTGGCACGAGAATCGCCGCCACCATCTCCTTGAGGGCGGCGTTCTTCGCCCCACCGACGGTGACCGTTCCCTGCAGCCGTGCGCCACCATCGATGATGATCTGGCCCATCGCAAAAGTCTACGGGTACCGTTCGTCCATGCGCGTAGCGATTGCTTCCGACCATGCCGGCTTCGATCTCAAAGCGATCGTGGTCGAGGCGGTGGCTTCAGCTGGGCACGCGGCTCTCGACCTCGGCACCCACAACACCGAGCCGGTCGACTATCCGGACATCGCCGTTGCGGCTGGTCAAGCCGTCACCGAAGGGCGGGCCGATCGGGCAATCGTCATTTGCGGCTCTGGTGCCGGGGCGTGCGTCGCCGCCAACAAACTGCATGGCATCCGCGCCTCGATTGCGCATGACACCTATACCGCCCATCAGATGGTGGAACACGACGACGTCAACGTCCTCTGCCTTGGGTCGCGAGTCGTCGGGACTCAGCTAGCGCTCGAAATTGTGAGCGCGTTCCTGGGTGCTGAGTTCTCCGACGAGGAACGCCACCGCCGCCGCCTCGCAAAGGTCATAGAACTCGACCAATAGCTTTCGTTCTATGGGCTGGAGACGTTGTTGTACAACGATACGAACCCTGGGTTCGCAATTCTGGGCCACCGACCGAGCCGGCGTCGCCGCCGCAGTTCGTGCCGCTCGAGCCCAAGCGGATCGGGATGCGTACAAGGAAATGCCCGAGAGGCGCGATCAGTTCTGGAATGAGGCTGAGGCATGGGAGCCCGCGGACGATTGGTCAGACTGGGCCGATGCAACGGGGTGAGGTTTGGTTCGCTGCGACCCCCGGTTGAGACCGTTGAGTCTTCTTCTATGGGTAGCAACCGTCGCTGTACGACGGTTGCTACCCAGGGTTTCGCTGAAGTTGCAGTCCCGACGGGATTCGAACCCGCGTTTCCGGCTTGAAAGGCCAGCGTCCTAGGCCACTGGACGACGGGACCACGAAACCGCGATGGTAGGGCCGCCTAGGCCGGGGAAACGGCTTCCCTCAGGCGGTCAAGAACTGTCTCTCGGCCAAGCGCAGCCATCGATTCGAAGAGCGGAGGGCTCACGTCCGAGCCGGTAACCGCACGACGCAGCGGCTGCAGCCCCTTGCGGGCATTGAGGCCCAGCTCGTCGAGCATCGCTCGGAGACTGGTTTCGATTGAGTTGTGATCGAATTCCTCAAGGTCGCTTAACCGTTTGATCGCGCTCTTGATTACGACAACGTCCGCCTCTGGAAATCTCAGCCCAATCGCGATGGAATCTGGGTGTACAAAGGTGTCAAGCAAGAATTGTACTTGGGCCCCGATGTCGGTGAAAAGCTTGGTGCGCTCCTGGATCAGCGGCGAAAGCTGCTCAAAACGAGACCACTCGTCAGCAATAAGAGGACGTCCTGCGGCCTGTTCCACATAGGGGGCCGCCAGCTCGTTGAAGCGTTCGCTCGACAATTGGCGCACGTACTCACCGTTCATCCAATCGAGCTTGGCCCGGTCGAATACCGCCGGGTTCTTTTGCACGTCGGTCAGCTCGAACAGCCGAATTGACTCGGTTACCGGAAAGATCGAGGCGTCGCCGGAAGGCGACCAGCCGAGCAAGCTCAGGTAGTTAACCAACGCCTCGGGCAGATAGCCGGCGTCGACGTACTCGGTGACGCCTTGAGCGCCGTGACGCTTCGAGAGGCGCTTTCCGTCCGGCCCGTTGATCAGGGGGATATGGGCGTAGGTCGCTTCCTTGCCACCCATCGCCAAAGTGAGCTGGACATGGCGTGGAGTCGAAGGGAGCAAGTCCTCGCCTCGAACCACATGGGTTATCTCGTAGTCAACATCGTCGACGGTCGAGGCCAGGTGATAGGTCGGCCGTCGATCGGAGCGCATCAAGACGAAGTCGTCGACATGTTGATGATCCACCCGAACGTCGCCTCGCACCAGGTCGACAAACTCGGTGGTCCCCGGCCGGGGCATCTTGAAACGAACCGCCGCACTCTCCCCAGCGTTGCGACGGTGCCGGGCGTCGACTGCGTCGATCGCTCGACAACGACCGTCATAACCGGGAGGACGGCCGGCGGCTTCAGCCTCGGCTCGTCTCGTCTCGAGCTCGCCCGGAGTACAGAAGCACGGGTAAGCGGTCTCCTCGGCGATGAGCTTTTCGGCGACTTCTTCGTACCGGCCATATCGATCCGATTGCCGGTAGGAGCCATGCGGCCCGCCGACGCCGACCCCTTCGTCCCAGTCCAGTCCGAGCCAGCGCAACCCGGCGAGGATGTCATCTTCGAAGGCTTTCTCGCTACGCGCCGTATCGGTGTCATCGATCCGCACGATGAAAGTGCCGCCGGTGTGACGAGCGAAGAGCCAGTTGAAGAGGGCGGTGCGGCCGGTGCCGACATGCATCGCCCCGGTCGGGGAGGGGGCGACCCGGAGCCTCGTAGTCATCCGCTGACGATCCGGTTGGCGAGTATTCCGACGCCGTCGATCTCCACCTCGACGACATCACCCGGCACCATCGGCCCCACCCCCGAAGGCGTGCCGGTGAGAACAACGTCACCAGGGAGCAAAGTCATAACAGCGGTGATGAACTCGAGCAGCTCGGCCACGCCGAAAACCATGTCCGCGGTGAAGGCGGCTTGACGTACCTCGCCGTTGACCCGACAGACAATGGCGAGACGCTCGAGGGGATCGAGCTCGGTCTCGATCATGGGGCCGAGCGGGCAAAAGGTGTCAAACCCCTTGGCGCGGGTGAATTGCACATCCTTCTGTTGCAGGTCACGGGCGGTGATGTCATTTGCGGCGGTATAACCGAAGATGTGCCGGCCGACATCTTCGGCTTTGACGTGACGGGCGATGCGGCCGATGACGACAGCGAGCTCGGCCTCGTGATGAAGATTCGTGGTCTGGCGCGGATAGACCACACCCGCGTCGGGACCGATGACCGCGGTGGCCGGTTTGAGGAAGATGATCGGCTCCTCGGGCACCTCATTGCCGAGTTCGGCGGCGTGCTCCTCATAGTTGCGTCCGACACAGACGACCTTGGTTGGGATCACCGGACTAAGGAGTTGGACTGCCTCCCACGGGACCAAGGTTTCGGTTGCCTCCCAGGCGACGAAAGGAGAGCCCTGGTAAACCGTGACCCCGGCTGCCTCCGCGAGCCCGTAGGCGATGTCGTTGCCGGTTCTAAAGCGGACGATTTTCATGGTCGGGCACGGTACCGGCTTTGACGCCTGCCCACCCGGCGGCGATGCGAATGCTGCGACCTGCCTCACCCACCGGGATCACCAGCAACTCCGGTTCGACTTCGGCTACCGCCTGGCTGCCCGGCGAGCGCTCATGCGCCGCGCTCCGGACCCACCTCTCGCCTCGTTCGACGACGCTCTGCGGAATGCCCTCGCCGATCCCGGCGATAAGCCGGGCAACCTCGAGGTCGTCCTTGGTCGGCGCTCGCCCGAGACGGCTGGCTCGAGCCGCCATCAACGCCACTACCACCTTCTGCTGGCCCTTGCTCAAATCAGACCCGTAAGCGCGGATGATCACGAGCGCATAGCCAGTGTCGGGGCCCGGGGTGCCGAAGGACCCCCCCGCGGGCACCTCCTCGGGGCTGTTGATCATCCCCGGCCGGGTCGGTCGCCAGCGACGCGGCGGATCGGGCTCCGCAGTGGGTTTCGGCAATTGGTCGGCGGTCAACTCGACGTTCGGCTGCTGGCCCATGCGATACGAGGTTAACTCTCGCTTCGGCCCAGAAATCGAGAATGCCATTCGAGGATCGCGGCGAATCGCTCGACTCGATGGCGTGGCTTGCCAGAACGCGAGAGCTCATGTCCTTCGTCGGGAAAGCGCAGCATCTCGGCCTTCACCCCGTTCTGCCAGAGGGCAAGCAGATACTGCTCGCCCTGTTCGATCGGGCAACGGAAGTCGTTCTCAGAATGGATGATCAGAGTCGGCGTGCGGACATCGTTCACCCACGCGAGAGGGCTCTTCTGCCACGCGAAATCGCGATCGTTGGTGCCGAGATAGTTGAAGGCAAATGCGGGTGCAATATCAGAGGTGCCGTTGAACGACGGAAACGAAGTGAGTGCCCGCTCGACGACGGCGCTTTTGAACCGATGGTCGCGGGCCGTGGTCCACGCGGTCATGAATCCCCCATACGACCCGCCCATGATCCCGATTCGCTCGCGATCGAGGCTCGGAAATCTTTCGAGTGCCGATTCGAGCGCCGTGGTCACGTCGGTGACATCGACGGTGCCCCATCCGTGTTCGCGCACCGAGCGCACAAACTCCTCCCCCCGCCCCGACGATCCCCGCGGGTTGCAGGCGACCACCGCAAAACCCGCACCGGCATAGACCTGGAACTCGTCGAAGAAACCAAAGCCATACTGTGTCGCCGGGCCTCCATGAATATTCAGGAGAACCGGATGGGGACCGTCGCCCTCCGGCACATAAGCCCACACGTCGATTTCATCGACTCGCCAATGTTCCGACGCCTGTAACTCGATCGCGGCGTCCATGTCCACGAGCGGCTTTTCGATGCCATCGACTAACTCGATGATGCGCCCGGGATTGGTTGGGCTCGACACCACCGCGATGATCCTTCCTTCGTTACTGCGGTCGAAGGACGTCACTTGCCGATCGCCGCCGACCAGCGTGGCGGAATTGCCATCGGAGTCGAACGAGCGCAGCTCGATGCGACCGGAGTCCTCGACTAGCACCCACATCGAACCGTACGCAAGCGCCACTCGTGGTAACGGAGCAGTGAGCAATGTCGACCGGTCGAGTCCGGCGAGCAGGTCGGTCGGCCCCTCGGGCTCGACCCGGTACACGTGGTCGAGACGGGGATAATCGGTTCCCGGGAAACCCACGGCAAGCAGCCGGCCCGCATCGTCGTAGGCCGCGCTCGCCAAGTGGCCGCGGGGAGCCAACTCCCTAACCGCGCCATCGAGGGTCACCTCGACCAAATCGGCTCCCGGCTCGAGCCCCTGGCGTGGATGGCGATCGGTGACAAAGGCGATCCGATCACCGTCGGGATGCCAAACCGGCTCGGATTCGTCAAAGTCGCCCGCGGTGAGCCGGCGAGCTGCGGTTTGCCCATAGGGATCGACCAGCCAAAGTTGCCGGCGGCGGTCATGCAGCCAACCCCGACCGTCGAAACGATACGGGAAACTTGTCACTCGCTTGGGCAGGCGGCCGCGCTCATCGTCGTCCAGCTCGGAAACCTCCGGCACGTACGTCTTCGCTACAACGCAGAGACGGGTGCCGTCCGGGCTCCAACTAAAGCCTTCGACCCCGAGGGAAAAGTCGGTGACGACTCGCGCCTCTCCTCCGTCGGCGCCCATGACCGCAACTTGGGCAATGGGTTTCTTGAGGTCGGTGGCGCGGAGGAAGGCGAGAGAACCCCCGTCAAGGGACCAACGCGGGAACGTATCGATGGGTCCAGCGGTAAAAGGTCGGTGGTCCTCTCCATGGTGAAGATGGATCTGTTTCCTATAGCCGTCCGCTTCAAGGTCGATGCGGGTCACGACAAACGCCACCCGCTTACCGTCAGGATGTATACGAGGATCAGAGAGAGTGACCAGCTTGGCGAGGTCTTCGGGTTTCATCAGCACCGAATTTAGAGTCCGCGGCGTGTCCGCTGTCCTCGCGTCGTTCTTTGGCAGCGGCCTGGTCCTAGGCCGGATACGCGGCAACGACGCAGGCTCGGGGACCATCGGAGCTCTGGTCGCCGGTCTTATCGCCTATGTCCTCCCACCGATTTGGGGAAGGCTGACCGCGTTTGTGGTGGTCGTGGTCCTTGGGCTGTGGGCGACTAGTCGCCTCGGCTTGCACGATGACGATCCCGGCTGGGTCGTGATCGACGAGGCAGCCGGCACTTTTCTCGCCACTGTGGGCTTGGGTCCGATGGCGATGATCGTGGCGTTTGTTGTCTTCCGCGCCGCGGACATCGGCAAACGCTGGTTCCCCGGCGTTGCCGCCGCCGAATCGATCGGCGGTCCCGTTGGGATCATGGCCGACGACGTGCTGGCCGGAATCTATGGTCTCGCCGCCGGATGGCTGTTCCAGGCCACCGTCTTCTAGCGGACCTCGATGTAGCGAGCCTCCTCGACGCCGGGCATGAATCGGAGACGGGCGATGTCGTCGTCGCTCAACGGCGAGTCGAGGTTGAGACCCATCATGGCCGCTTCGCCGTTGAGCCGGGACCGGCCCACGACCATGTTGGCGATGTTCACCCCGGCATCGCCGAGAAAGGTGCCGACGCGACCGATCATCCCCGGGACGTCGGCGTTGCGGACGATCAATAGATGCCGAGAGATTGGCAGCTCGACATCGTGACCGAGGATCTCCACCAGCATCGGGCCCTTCCGCGACCTGGTGGCCGACACGGCAATCTCCTCGCCGCCGACCGAGCCGGTGATCGAGAGCATCGAGACATATTCGGGACTGCGCTCGTCCGCCTCGAGCACGAGGCCGATTCCTCGCTCGTGGGCGAGGGCGTTGACGTTGACGTAGGAAACCGGACCGGTGGAAACTGCCGCCAAACCGCCCTTCATCACTGCCAAGCCGAGTGGGCGAATGTCGGCCATCGCCAACCTACCCCGCGCCGACACCCGCATTTGGTCGGGCGCTCCCCCGCCTAAACCGATGAACACAGCGCCGAGTTGCTCGGCAACAGGGAGAAACTCGCGCACCTCCTCGGAGACTTCGCGTCCGAGATCGACATTGACCGCCGAGAGCACGAGCTCACCCCGGAGAGCCGCCGCCACTGCTTCGGCCACCTGGAGACCAGCCTTGTCTTGCGCCTCGATCGTGGAGGCGCCGAGGTGCGGGGTCAGCACCACCTGAGCGAGCTCGAACAGCGGGCTTTCGGTCAAAGGTTCGTTGACAAAGACGTCGAGCGCCGCGCCTGCGACGATCCCGGAACGCAAGGCGTCAGCCAAAGCTTCCTCATCGACGATTCCGCCCCGCGAGGTGTTGATGATCCGCACGCCGGGCTTGCACCGAGCAAGGTTGTCTTTGCCAAGGAGTCCATCGGTCTCGGCAGTGAGAGGAAGATGAATGGTGATGAAATCTGAACGAGCGAGAAGCTCATTGAGGCTCACGAGTTCCACCGCTTGTCGGCGGGCGCGTTCGGGACCGACGAAAGGATCGTGAGCGATCACCTTCATCCCAAAGGCGTTGGCGCGGTCGGCGACGAGGCTGCCGATTCGACCGAGGCCGACAACTCCGAGAGTTTTGCCGTGCAGTTCGACTCCCTGGAATGACTTGCGGTCCCAGTGCCCGGAGCGGGTCCGCGCGTCCGCCTGCGGAATGTGACGCGCCTGGGCCAAAAGCAACGCCAGCGCATGCTCGGCGGCGCTTATTGCATTTGCCTGCGGTGCGTTCACGACCACGATCCCCCGCGCCGTAGCCGCGTCGACGTCGATGTTGTCGACGCCAATTCCTGCTCGGCCGATGACGCGCAGGCCGGGTGCAGCCGCAATGAGCTCCGAGTCGACGCTGGTGGCCGAGCGGACAATCAGGGCCGAGGCACCGGAGAGACTGTCGATGAGCTGCTCTCGAGAGGCGTCAGCCAGGTCGACTACCTCAAAATCCCGTTCCAGCGCCTCGAGGCCCGCCGGCGTCAGCGACTCGGCGACGACAACCACGTCGCGGAAGGGAGCGAGCGGTTGCTGCTGCATCGCGTCCTCAGGCATCTGACAAATCTTGCACTTGTGGAGGTTGATTTTCGAAATTTCAAGGGTTCTAGGCTCCCGCGATGAGCGGTCCTACCGAGTTCGAGGTCGATACCGCGGTCGAGGGAGAGAGCGGCCGCTACCAAGCCACGATTACCGACCGCTGGTCAATCGGGGGCCGGCCCAATGGCGGTTATCTGCAGGCGCTAGTGGTCGGCGCCATCGGCTTAGAGGTTGCGCAGCCGGACTTGTTAACGAGCACAGGTCATTTTCTTTCCCCCGCCGAGCCCGGCCCCGCCGCGATCGAAGTCGAGGTCTTGAAGCGGGGACGCTCAATCTCTAACTCGCGCGCCCAACTGATACAGGACGGACAGGTGAGGCTGACGGTGCTCGCCGGTCACGGCGACCTCTCAGCTCTGGGGCGGACCCAGATCTTCGATCAGCCTCCAGCACTGGCCCAACTGACTGCTGCGACCGATCGTCCACTCCCCTTCCCCATCAACGAGCGCTTCGAATATCTGATGCCGCCGGTCCAAGCCAGAGCGGTCAGCGGTCAAGGATCGCCGGAGAATGCGCGGCCTGAGCTGGTAGGGAAGTTTCGTTTCCGCGACGGATTGACTCCACCCACCTCGGCGTTGCCGTTGCTGGTCGACGCTTGGCCACCGACGATGTTCATCCTCGGTCACTTCGGTTGGACCCCCACCCTTGAGCTGACGGTGCATGGCCGGGGGCGCCCGGCGTCAGATTGGCTTACCGCCCGGTTCCGCTCTCGATACCTGATCGACGGCCTGGTCGAGGAAGACTCCGAGCTGTGGGACGAGACCGGCCGCCTCGTGGCGCTCTCCCGGCAACTGGCCAAGGTGATCGTCTAGGGCGAGCGCCCCGATCCGAAATTTGGTACTACATCCGACCTCCCACAGCTATTTGTCACTACATCCGCGTTTTCCGCTGATCAAGTAGCGAATTTGCTTTGGATCACGGATGTGCTGCCAAATTACGGTGAGGGTCAAAGCCGGCTCTCTGAGGACGAACGACCCATGTGTTTTAGAGGTTGGGGACGACCTCGCGGGCAAAGAGCTCGAAGCCGGTCTGGTCGTAGGCTGCCTCGGCGAAGTAGAAGATCCCGTAGCTGAGCCCGGCATCGCGCCATGGGCGCAGCTTCTCGATTAGTTGTTCGGGCGTTCCCGAGAAATCGGCAAAGTTGCGAACGGTCCGTTCGACGCGCTCGGGTGGCAGCTTCTTGGCGAAGTGCTCCTCCATCCAGCGACGGCGATCCGCCACGGCCTGCTCGGTCGGCGCACAAAGGATGTTGAAGTTCGAGCTGCGAACGATCTCGTCGTAATCACGCCCGACCTCCCGGCAATGTTCCGTGAGCTTCGCGGACTTGTCCACAAACTCGTCGAGATCGTTGCCGAAGTTGGTGTAGGCGGCGTGCTCGGCGGCGACTCGCAGGGTGAGCTGTTCGCCGCCCCCGGCGACCCAAAATGGGATATGCGGCTCTTGCACCGGTCGGGGTCGACAAACCGCCCCCTCGAGTTGGTAGTGCTTTCCCTCGAAATGAACCTCATCCTCTGTCCACATCCGTTTCATGATCTCGACTGCCTCGGCCAGTTGGCCAATACGGACCGCCGGCCGCGGGAAGGGATAGCCGTAGGCAAGGTATTCCTCCTCGTACCAACCAGCCCCGATTCCCATCTCCAGGCGTCCCCCGGAGAGCACATCGACGGTTGCAGCCACCTTGGCCAGATACGAAGGCGGCCGATAGCTGTTACAAGTGCACATCTGGCCGAGCCTGATTCGGCTCGTGGTGACGGCCAGCGCTCCCATGAGCGTCCAGGCTTCGTGGGTCACCTCGTCGGTCGCGATCGGAACCGTGTGGAAGTGGTCATAAACCCACACGCTCTCGAACCCCAGAGCCTCGGCCGCGACGGCGACATCGTGCATCCGCGGCCATTGCTCCTCATAGGGAATCCCCGCAAGGTCGAGGCGCCAGCCTTGTGGGACGAAAATGCCTGCTCTCATCTCTGCAACCTAGTTCGAGTCCGAGCGGATAACGTCGGCCCATGGATCTCGACCGAGAGCTTTTCGCAGACTTAATCGAGCGGTTCGACCATGTCGGCATCGCGGTCCCAACGATCGAAGAGGGCCTGTCGCTGGTATCCGGGCTGGGTGGCTCGTATTTCTCGGGAACGGATCAAGCGCGGGCCGGCTTCCGGTGGGTGCAGTTCACCCTCGGCGACAATTCCAAGCTAGAGCTCATCTCCCCGCTGCAGCCGGATTCGTTTGTCGCCCGGTTTCTACAAGAGCGGGGCCCTGGCCTTCACCACATCACGTACAAAGTGACAGACGTGGGCGAAGCTGCCCAACGAGCGAAAGCGGCCGGTTATCGCGTGCTGGGACCGAATCTGAGCGCGACCTGGAGCGAGCTATTCATCCACCCCGAAAACGCGCTGGGCACACTTATTCAACTGGCCGAGTGGCCGAGCGATTCGCCCTGGACCAAATTCACCCTCGAAGAAGTCCTCGCTGGGCAGGCGGTCGACGAAAGCTGATGGCCGTCCTCGTGGGCGTGCCGATCAAACCCTTCGGAGCGGCTAAAAGCCGGCTGTCCGGATTGGTGGACCACGAAGGGCGACGCGCGCTCGCTCGCTATCTTGCGATCCATACCCTCGCCACCGTTCGCGGCGTCGGAAGCGAGCCGTTGGTGCTGGCGGGGGACGACGAGGTTGCCCAGTTCGCAACCGACCTTGGCCACCAAGTCCTCACCGAACCCGGACCGGGGTTGAATTGGTCCGCCACGCAGTTCCGTGATCGTGCTGCGGATCTGTCGCAGGCATGGCTCGTCGTCCACGCCGACCTTCCCTATCTCACCAGCGAGGCTCTAGTGAGACCGCTCAGGGCACTTGAGCGTGGCAGGCCGGTGATCGCCCCCAGCCCGGACGGTGGTACTCCTCTCCTCGGCCACGTTGCCTTCGAGTTCGGCTTCTCGTACGGACCGGCCAGCTTCGGGCGGCATCTGCGTCAAGTGCCGGACGCACGGGTTTTTTCCGATCCCCGGCTTTGCTGCGACATCGACCGGCCACGCGACCTCGAAGCTGCTCAAGCACGAATTGACCGACTCTCTACGCTGCTCGGCTCGTGACTTTCGACGGCACGCTTCCAGTTCCATACCGCGCCCTCACTATCGGCGCCCATCCCGACGACGCCGAGTTTGGTGCCGGGGGAACACTTTCTCGCTGGGCAAGCGAAGGATGCGAGGTTTCGATGTTGGTGGTCACCGACGGCTCGAAAGGGACCTGGGACCCCGACCGCGACCCCAGCCACCTCATCTCCGCTCGCACCTCCGAACAGCAGAAGGCGGCCGAGGTGCTGGGAGCTCGCGGGGAGTTGATCCACCTCGGCTATGTGGATGGCGAGCTCGAATATTCGATGACATTGCGCCGCCAGATCTGTGAATGGGTGCGACGGCTTCGCCCCGAGGTCGTCCTGTCCCACGATCCCTGGCGCCGCTACATGCTCCACCCTGACCATCGCGCCACCGGCTGGGGAGCGATCGACGGGGTCGTGGCCGCGCGAGATCATCTCTTCTTCCCTGAGCTCGGCCTAGTGAAGCATCGCCCCGACGCCATCTTGCTGTGGGGAGCCGACGAGCCCGACTATTGGGAAGACATCGGTGCCACGTTTGACCAAAAGCTGACCGCGCTCCTCTGCCACTCCAGCCAGACCGAAACGAGCATGAGCAGCGCCGAGACCAGCGAAGAGGCCCGCGCAGAGTTTACCGCCCGTATCGCAGAGTGGGCCGGCTCGCAAGGTGAGCCGGTCGGCTGGGATCGGGCGGAGAGCTTCAAGCTGCTCCGTCCTTAGACGCCTAGCGAATCGCTTCGCCCGTTTCCTTGTCGAAGAAGTGAAGCTTGTCGGTTTCGACGAAGAGCTTCACCTCATCACCGTTCTTGGGGGCGTAGTCGGGATCGACCCGAGCCGTGAATTTGGTCTCGTTCCCGAGCGACGCCGGGTCGGTCCCCTGATCGGCGAGCAGCTCGCGGATGTCGGGAGTGATCACCGGAGGCGAGTTCTTGACGAAATGCACGTACGCCTCGGATCCCAACTGTTCGACCAGACCCACCTTGATGTTGATGGTCTGATCGGGATCGGCTCCTGGGATAGCGTTGGCAATCTCGAAGGCTTCGGGACGAAGACCGACCACGACCTCCTTGCCCTTGTAATTCTGCAGTGACGCCCGACCTGCCAACGAGCTTGGGTTTACCTTCACGCGCTCGCCGGCGAACCGAACGTAAACCTGATCCCCCTCACCTTCCACGTGCCCATAGATGAAGTTCATCGAGGGGCTGCCGATGAAGCCGGCGACGAAAAGGTTGTCGGGGAAGTCGTAGAGGTTGCGAGGGGAGTCGATCTGTTGCAAACGTCCCTTCCTGATCACGGCCACCCGATCGCCCATCGTCATCGCCTCGACTTGGTCGTGAGTCACATACACAGTGGTGGTGCCGAGCCGTGACTGAAGCATTCCTATCTCCGAACGCATCTGCACCCGCAACTTGGCATCGAGGTTGGAAAGCGGCTCGTCCATCAAAAAGGCCGAAGGCTCGCGGACGATGGCACGACCCATCGCCACCCGCTGGCGCTGACCACCGGAAAGTGCTTTGGGCTTGCGTTCGAGATATTCGGTGATCTCGAGGACCCGCGCCGCGTCTTTGACTCGGCGGGAGATTTCCTCTTTTGCCATCTTGCGCAGCTTGAGACCAAAGGCCATGTTGTCGTAAACCGTCATGTGGGGGTAAAGGGCGTAGTTCTGAAAGACCATGGCGATGTCACGATCCTTAGGGCTGACATCGTTGACCACCTTGTCGCCGATGCGGAGCTCGCCTTCGGTGATCTCCTCCAAGCCGGCGATCATCCGCAGCAGCGTCGACTTGCCACACCCCGACGGTCCGACCAGTACCAAGAACTCGCCGTCGGCGATGTTGAGGCTCACGTCGGTGATCGCGCGCGAACCACCTGGGTAGACCTTGCCAACGCTGTCAAATGTGATCGATGCCATGCTTCGCCTCCGGATCAGGTAACGAACGACCCTCAACTCAGGAACCTACCATGATGCGCGGAAGCAAGCCTTTGAAGTGGAGTTGATTTGGACAAGGTCGTTGTAATCACGGGCGGCACGGGAGGCTTGGGCTCGGCGCTGATCAGCCGCCTCATCCGCCAGGATTACCGCCTTGCGGTCAGCTATTTGCTCCCCGAAGAAGCGGAGCGATTCGAAAGCCAGTTCGAAGTGGACGACGAGCGGCTCACGATTCGACGGGTCGATGCCACCAACCCCGAAGCCGTCAACGGATTCATGAAGGACATCGCCGAGCAGTTCGGGGCGCTGCATGTGGTGTGTGCATTGGTCGGCGGTTGGGCGGGAGGTCGGGACGTCGAGGACACCGACGATCTCCGCTTCGAGCGGATGATCGACCTGAACCTCAGATCGGCGTTCTACACCGCCCGCGCTGCGCTGCCATACATTCGAACCGCCGGCTGGGGGCGGGTCATCCTGGTGGGGAGTCGGGCCGCTTTCGACACGCCCGGAGGCCAGGCAGCTTTCAACGCCGCCAAGGCGGGGGTGGTGGCATTGGGCAAGACGATCGCTGCCGAGATCGACGGAACCGGCGTCACCTGCAATGTGCTGTTGCCCTCGGTGATCGATACGCCTGCCACTCGTTCGACCGCGCCTTACGCCGACTACATCAAATGGCCCACCCCCGACGAAATCGCCGCCGTCGCCGAGTTCTTGATTAGCGAACAGTCCGGAGTGATCAGCGGCGCCGCCCTCCCGGTCTTCGGCCGCACGTAGCCCGCTCTCTCTCCGTTTTCGCGACCGAATCGGACCTCCGGAGTATCGATTCGGTCGCGAAAACGGCGATTGGCAGCCCCGAGGGGATTTGAACCCCCGTTTCCGGCTTGAGAGGCCGGCGTCCTAGGCCACTGGACGACGGGGCCTTGGCTCGGGGGGAAGGACTTGAACCCTCAATAACAGGGCCAGAACCTGTCGTGTTACCGATTACACCACCCCCGAATGGGTACGCCCACAGAGGCGCTGTGCGGCTGAAATATTAACGGGAAACGACGCCCGGATAGTCTGTGGACATGCTTCCGATGATTGCCGGTTACGTGGGAC
>Ga0136623_10000010_pt1 | contig 43151 bp, 42 predicted proteins | sample AntDrymUQ4492106_2_FD_104656 | JGI IMG/M metagenome (GOLD analysis project Ga0136623, IMG submission 104656) | Polar desert sand microbial communities from Dry Valleys, Antarctica - metaG UQ449 (21.06) | ecosystem: Environmental > Terrestrial > Soil > Desert | place: Antarctica: Dry Valley...
CTCCGCCGAGCGCAGGTCGAAGATCGTGCTGCGGATGTCGGCGGTGATGCGGTTGAGCTCGCGCATCACGGTGCCGATTCGCTTGCGCGTCGCGTCCGGAGCGTCAGCGGACTCGTGCGACGCCTGCTCGAGGTGCAGGCCGGCCGCGTAGATCGACTGGATGATGCCGTCGTGCAGGTCCCGGCCGATCCGCTCCCGCTCCCGCAGCAGCATCTCGCGGCGGCGCGCATCGGCCAGGTTCCGATCCGTCTCCTGCTCGAAGAGCTGCAGGCTCCAGATCACGGCGAGGGCAATGGCGAGGCCGGTCAGCGTGCGGAAGACCTCGATCGGCACGCCGAGGGTCTCGAGCACGCCCCGGCCGTTGAGGACGGACGCCGGCGGGAACGGGGCGGGCATGGGGACGAGGCCGGCCAGCACCGCGTAGGCGACGAAGGCGATGGAGGCCGCGCCCAGCGCGACCGCGATCTGCGACCCGGCCACCGGTCCCAGCAGGCGTGTGGTGCGGCGCAGCCCGACCGCCACCACGAGCGAGGCAGGCAGGGCCAGCATGATGCGGGCAACGACGTCGCCCACCGCCAGCGGCGATCCCACCGCGGCGAGCGCCGGGCGGATCTCGGGTTCCGGAAGCCACGGGCCAGGATCGGGCGTGAAGCCGGCGGCCACGGTGCTCGACAGCGCGATCGTTGCCACGGCCCACATCCCGCTCGCGATGGCCGGCACGAACCGCAGCCACTCGTTTCGGCGTGCGTCCGACGCGGGGCGGGTGCTGAGAAGGAGCTCGACGCCGAACTGGAACAGGAGCGCGAAGCTGAGCGGCTTCATGAGCAGCTGGAGCAGGAGCAACAGCTCGATGACCGGCTGCGGCAGGAAGCCCGCCTGGATCGGCACGAACAGATAGCCCCACTCCATCAGGCCGTGGACGATCCCGAAGCCGGCCAGCCAGCCCAGCGGACGGGCCAGCGGCAGCTCGGAGCGCTGCCGGCTCTGGAGGGCGACGGCCAGCCCCATCACGAAGAAGACCTGCCCGTACACCGACAGCACGATGATCCGGTTGGTTTCGAACAGCTCCGCCAGCCAGCCCATGACACCCGATGATCGCAGGCCTTGGCTGACCCCGTGTGGGATGTGCCCGGTCCGGCGCGGTGATCGTCAGGCCGGTTCGGGATGCCAGCTCAGGTGGCCCTGTGACGAGCGAAGCGGGTCTGCCGAGCCATTCGTCCGTCAGGAGGCCAACATGGTTGGCCATTCGACCGAGGAAGCCGGCGTCGAGGTCCCGCGCCGCAGCCCGCATGCTGGTTCGTTGGTCACAGGGCCAATTGAGCTGGCATGCGACGCAGTTCCATCAGGCTCACTGCCTGATGGAGCTCAGGAGCGCGTGATGGCCTCCCACACGCCGACCATCCCAGTCGGGTCGCGATCGACCGCGGCGTCCTCGTCCGCCTCGCCAGCGTGCCGACGGTCCGTGCTGCACGGTCAGCGGCCGACTGCTCGCGGTGTCAAGCGTAGGGCCGCGCCAGCCGCGCTACGATTGTCTCGATGGCCACCGCATCCAACCGCCGCATGCCCCTCGCCGTGCGGGCGTGGTTCGTCGTCGCCTTCGCGCTGCTGGCGCTGACCGGGCTGCTCCTTGGCCGGATCGTCGAGTTCGTCGACTTCAGCGAGCGTGCACCCTTCAGCCTGCTGGGCGTCTTCATGATGATCGAGCTCGCGGCGCTGCTGTTCGGCATCACGGTCGCGCTCCAGCGCAAGCGAATCGCCCATCGGTTCGCGATCGGAATTGCCTTCCTGCCGGTCCCGGTGCTGGCCGGGCTGCCGCCGATCCTGCTCGACATGTCGCCGACCGCGGCGAACGGCTGGTACCTGCTGATGGTGCCGATCGGCGTCGTGCTGACCGCCATCCTTGTCAGCGGGCTCCTGCGGTCAGGCGCCCGGGCCTGGTTCAACGAGGACTGAGCGGACCGATGCGCCTGGCCTCCTATTCGATCTCCGGCGAGCGGCGGCTGGGTATCAAAGCCGCCGATGGAATCCAAGACGTGACCGATTCGACTGGCGCCCGCGATGTCGGCGAGCTCCTGGCCGCAGGAGCGGCTGCGGCCGGGGGCGGGAGGCTGGTGGAGGCCGCATCGGTCCGGCTGCTGGCGCCGATCGCGCGCCCGGGCAAGATCATCTGCGTCGGGCTCAACTACCACGACCACTGCCGTGAGCAGTCGATCGATCCGCCGCCGTATCCGATGCTGTTCAGCAAGTTCGCGAACGCCGTCGCCGATCCGTACGGCACGGTGACGCGCCCGATCGCAACCGAGATGCTCGACCTGGAGTGCGAGCTGGCGATCGTCATCGGGCGGCGAGCGTCGCGTATCGGTCGCGAGCAGGCACGCGAGGTGATCTTCGGGTACACGGTGCTCAACGACATCACCATGCGTGACCTCCAGCGCGAGGATCGCCAGAGGCTGCGGGCAAAGGGCTCGGACGGCTTCGCGCCGATGGGACCCGTTGTCGTCACCGTGGATGAGATCGAGGATCCCCAGTCACTGCGCCTGCGGTCTTCGGTCAATGGCGAGACGTGGCAGGACTCGACAACCGCGGACATGATCTTCGACGTGGCGACGGTGGTGGCCTTCGCGTCGCGCACGATCACGCTGGAGCCGGGCGACGTCATCGCTACCGGCACGCCGGGGGGCGTCGGCCACTACCAGCACCCACCGCGCTACCTCGCCGGCGGGGATCGGCTGCGCTGCGAGATCGACGGGATCGGTGCGCTCGACAGCGTGGTCGTGGACGAGGAGCCGCGAGTCGCCGATCACGCGGCGGCGGCAGGCCTGGGCTGAGACGCTCACCGGACCGATGGTTCATCGCGGGGCCCGACGCGAAACGACGAGCGAACCATCGGGCGCTGCGGTATTTTCACTGCCTCTCCCCGTCGGATGGATTGGGCATTCCCCCGGGGAGGTCATGTGCCCCCTGCGGCCGACCGTGCCGCAGCGACGCCCCACCGCAAGGAGATGCGTTCCATGGCCCGACCCATCAGGCGTTCCCTCGTCCTCCCCATCCTCGTCATGCTGCTAGCGACAACGGTCGCACCGGTCGCTGGCGCGGACCCGAACAGTGAGATCCAACAGACCAAGGGCTTCCGGAATGCCGTCACCGTCGCCGGCATCCGCGAGCACCAGGCGGCCTTCCAGGCTCATTCCGACGCCCTCGGCGGAAACCGGGTGGCCAGCAGCGCCGCCTACGAGGCATCGGCGAACTACGTGGTCGCTCGCATGGAGGCGGCCGGCTACCAGGTCAGCTCCCACTACTTCACGTTCACGTACAACGCGGACCTGACCCCGCCGATCTTCAACCAGGTCAGCCCGACGGCGACGAGCTACGTGGACGGCATCGACTTCTCGTCGATGACCTTCTCGCCCAACGGTGATTACACGGCGGCGGTCACGGCGGTCGACCTGGTCGTGCCCTCGCCAGTCGCGAACGGCAACACCAGCGGGTGCGAGACCAGTGACTTCGCCGGCTTCCCTGCCGGCACCATCGCCCTGGTTCAGCGTGGCACGTGTACCTTCGCCGTGAAGGCAGCCAATGCCGATGCGGCCGGTGCCGTGGCCGTGATCGTCTTCAACGAGGGCCAGCCGGGCCGCACGGCAGCCGTTGCCGGCACGCTCGGCGGGCCCGTCACGCACGACGCCCCGACGATCGGCACGACGTTCGCAATCGGCGATGACCTGCGCAACGGCGTCCTCAACGGCCCCACCGGATCGACGGCTCGCGTGCGGGTCGACCGGATCAACGAAGTGCGCACAACGCGCAACGTCATCGCGGAGACGCCCGGTGGCGATCCGAATCGCGTCGTGGTCGTGGGGGCGCATCTCGACAGCGTCCCTCGTGGCCCCGGCATCAACGACAACGGCTCCGGGTCGGGTGCGCTCCTCGAGATCGCCGAGGTCTTCGCCGCGCAGGCCCGCGAGACGCGTAACAAGCTGCGCTTCATGTGGTTCGGCGCCGAGGAGTTCGGCCTGCTGGGCTCGCGTGCGTACGTCAACAGCCTGAGCCAGGCCGAGCGTGATCGGATCGAGCTCATGCTCAACTTCGACATGATCGGGTCGCCGAACTACGTTCGCTTCGTGTACGACGGCGACAATTCCGCATTCCCGCCCGGCCCGAACGCGGCGGTCGGCCCGCCGGGATCTGCTGAGATCGAGCGCGTCTTCGCGGACTACTTCGCCTCGCAGGGCCTCGCCAGCGAGGAGACTGCGTTCAGCGGTCGATCCGACTACGGGCCGTTCATCGCAGCCGGGGTCGGTATCCCGGCCGGCGGCCTGTTCACCGGTGCGGAGGGCGTCAAGACCGCAACGCAGCAGGCAACCTACGGCGGAACGGCAGGGGATCAGTACGACCCGTGCTACCACCTTGCCTGTGACACGTTCGCTGGAACGTCGACGCCGTACGCGCTCACCGGCCTAGATCAGATGTCCGATGCGACGGCCCATGCGGTGCTCCTGTTCTCGAAGCGCAACTTCGACAAGGAGCCTCTGACGACCGTCTCGGCCGCGGCCGATACGTCACTGCGGCGAACCAGCGTTGGCAGCGGTGACGCCGGACCGCACCCGGCCTCCGACGATCACGACGTCGTGGATCGCTGACCTTCCGTCTCCATGTCGAACGGGCGGTGCCGCAAGGGCACCGCCCGTTTGCTGTTCCTGCGCCGCGAGGTGACAGGATCGGCACCCATGCCGCGCAACCTGCGGGACAGTGCTGTACGGACGAGCCGCCCGCCCGAATCACCGGAGGGCACGGCCGAGGCCCGCTGACTCCCTTCGTATACTTGCGCCGATGACCGCCACCATCGGCGCCGCCACCATGCGCGCCCTGGCCAAGACGCGTGCCGGTCCCGGCGCGGAGCTGATCGAACGACCGACGCCGACGCCCGGCCCCGGCGAGGTGCTGCTGCGCATGGATGCCGCCAGCATCTGCGGAACGGACCTCCACATCTTCACCTGGGACGACTGGGCCGCCGAGAACCTCGAGCCACCGCGGGTGCTGGGACACGAGCTGGCCGGGACGGTGATCGCGACGGGATCGGGAGTCACGCGCGTGCGCGACGGCGATCTCGTCGGCGTGGAGTCACATTTGTTCGACTGGATCTGCGCCCAGTGTCGACGCGGCGACATGCACCTGTGTCGCAACCTTCGTGTCATCGGCGTCCACGTCGACGGCGGTTTCGCCGAAAAGTTCGTCATTCCCGAGGCGAACGCGATCGAGTCGAACGGGCTCGACGCGGCGGTCGTCGCCCTCCAGGAGCCGATGGGCAACGCCGTCCACGCCGCGTTCGCGTCGCCGATCGAGGGCCGGAGCGTCCTCGTCACCGGCTGCGGACCGATCGGCCTGTGCGCCGTCGGCATCGCCAGGGCCGCCGGCGCATCACTGGTCATCGCCACCGACACGGAAGCCTACCGGCTTGACCTGGCCAGGACGATGGGCGCGGACCTCGCCCTGGATGCGGCCGATCCGGCGACCGAGGAGCGCATCGGTCAGGCAACCGGTGGTGATGGCGTCGAGGTCGTCCTGGAGATGAGCGGCGCGGCCCCGGCGCTGGAACAGGCGCTGCGGCTGGTCACGCGCGGCGGGTCGATCAGCCTGCTCGGCATCTTTCCCGAGCCGCCGCAGTTCGACCTGTCCGAGCTGGTGATCATGAAGGGGCTGCGCATGCACGGCATCTACGGTCGCCGGATCTACGACACCTGGGAGCGGACCCAATCGCTCCTGCGCTCGGGATCCCTCGACGTCTCGCCGATCATCACCCATCGGCTCAACCTCGCCGACTGGGAGACGGGCTTCGACCTCATCGCCTCGCGCAATGCCGGCAAGGTCGTCCTGGTTCCGTAGCCGGCGGCGGGCGCGCGGAACGTCCAGAGTGTGAATTCGGACGCTTCGCAGGGCACAATGCCGACCTAACGCAGGCCTCGTGTGAATTCGGACGGTTCGCACCAAGCGCCGAGGAGGAAGACCGATGAGCGCCCCCGCACGAGCACGCAACCCACTCGCGTTCCTCGACGCGGAGATCGAGGAGCTGAAGGAGAAGGGCCTCTATCGGCGCCTGCGTGTGGTCGAGAGCGAGCAGAAGAGCCGGTGCGTCATCGACGGGCGCGAGGTCATCACGCTGAGCTCGAACAACTACCTCGGGCTCAACACCCACCCGAAGCTGCGGCGGGCTGCGTTGGATGCGGTCGAGCGCTTCGGCGCCGGGTCCGGCGCAGTACGCACGATCGCGGGGACCATGACCCTGCACGAAGAACTGGAAGCCAAGCTCGCGACCTTCAAGCACACCGAGGCGGTCCTCACATTCCAGTCCGGCTTCACGGCTAACACCGGGGTCATTCCGATCCTCGCGTCGGAGGGCGCCGTCATCGTCAGCGACGCGCTCAACCACGCCAGCATCATCGACGGCATCCGCCTGACGAAGGCGGAGCGTCGCATCTTCCCGCACGGCGACATCGCGGAGCTGACGACGACGCTGCAGGCCCTTCGCGCGACCGATGCGACGAGGACCATCCTCGTCATCACGGATGGCGTCTTCAGCATGGACGGCGACATCGCCCGGCTGCCGCAGATCGTGGAGGCCGCTGAGGCAGCCGATGCGATCGTCATGGTCGACGACGCTCACGCGTCGGGCGTCCTCGGGCGCAACGGTCGGGGCAGCGTCGACCACTTCGACCTGCACGGCCGCGTCCACGTTCAGGTCGGGACGCTGTCGAAGGCGGTCGGCGTGCTCGGTGGGTACGTCGCCGGCGCCCAGAGCCTGCGCACCGTGCTCGAGCACCGCGCCCGTCCGTTCCTGTTCTCCACCTCCCACCCGCCGGCCGTGGCGGCGGCGTGCATCGCCGCAGTCGACGTGCTCGAGACCGAGCCGGAGCTGATCGAGCGGCTGTGGGAGAACGCGCGCCACTTCAAGGCGGGGCTCGAGCGTCTCGGCTTCGATACCGGCAACTCCGAGACGCCAATCACGCCGGTCATCGTCGGCGCCGGCGCGCTCGCACATCGCTTCAGTGACCGGCTCTTCGAGGAAGGGGTCTTCGCGATGGGGATCGGCTTCCCGACCGTGGCCGAAGAGAAGAGCCGGGTCCGCACGATCGTGACGGCCGAGCACTCGCGCGAGGAGCTCGATACCTGCCTCGAAGTCTTCGAGCGAGTGGGACGGGAGCTGGCGATCGTCTGACGAGAGGGCTGGCGTTCGGCACGGGCCGGTGCTAGGGTGGCGAGCCACTTCATCGAGCTCGCTGCGCACATGCACGAACCACCCCTGAGCGCCAGCCTCGCGACCACCCCGGCCGCTGCGGTGCCGCGGGGAGCCGGCGCCGCACTCGATGGCGCGGCGAGCGTCGACGACCTGGCACGCGCGGCGAGCGCGGGCGATGCCCAGGCACTCGGACGGCTGTACGGCGCCCTGGTCGGTCCGATCTCCCGCTACGTCACCGCCCGGCTGCGTCGGCGCGAGGACGCCGAGGATGTCACGCACCTGGTCTTCGAGCGGATCGTCGCGGCCCTCCCCAGATACCGCCACGACGGAAAGCCGTTCGCGGCCTTCGCGTTCCGGGTCGCGCGAAACGCGGTCATCGACCACCAGCGGCGACTGCGTCCCACGGCAGCGCTCTGGTCGATTGCCGAGCTGGCCGACGCGATCGAGCTCGAGACCCTCTCGTTGCGCGGCGAGTCGATCCGCGAGCTGCACGCCGCCATCCGCCGCCTGACGCCGGACCAGCGGGAAGCGCTTGCGCTCCGCTACTCCGCCGGCCTGACGGCCGAGGAGGCCGCCCTTGTCATGGGCCGTCGCGCGGGCACCATCCGCGGGCTCACCTTCCGAGCCATCGAGTCCCTGCGACGCTTCCTGTCGGCCGAGGACGCCGAAACCGCGCGGACACAGAAGACGGGGTAGAGGCGAACCTCTACCCCGTCCCTGCCAGGGGGCTGGATATGGGTGGACCCGTCCTGGCGATGGACCCACCCGCGTTACTACCGGCGGCGGCGAACCTCCGCCGCGGTGACCCAGGCACCTGCACCGAGCCCGAAGAGCATCAGCAGCGCTGCGAGCGCGGCCGGCGCTGATCCGGTCAGCTCAGGCAGCATCGCGGTGTTTGGCAGAGGCGGGTTCCCGCCCAGCGTGCCACCGCGCGGAGGAGGTCCGCCGCCACCCGGCAGGTTCCCACCACCCGTGATCTGCGTGTTCAGGAACGTGCAGGTCACGTTCGCCCCGGCCACGAGCGTGATCGTGGCCGTCCGGGTTGCCGCGTCGGCCGCACCGCCCGTCGAGCAGACGATGCTCGTGAGGGTCCAGCCGGCGGTCGCCGACTCGGCGACGGTGTAGGTGCCGGCGGCCAGGTCCGTGAAGTCCTGCTCGTTGGACAGTGTCGCATCGGCGTCGTCGTCCAGGGAGAAGCTCGACAGCCCTGCCCCGGTGGTCGTGAAGCCGAAGTCCTGAGCGCCGTCGGGCACCCCGTTCTTGATGATCGTGATGCTGCCCAGCTCGGGCTGCTCCACGACATCCAGCGTGTTGACGAAGGTGACCTCGGCGCTGTGGTCGCAACCATCCTCGTCAGTCTCCACTTCCTGGCTGGCCGGATCGGCGATCGTGTAGCCGGCCGGAGCCTGGATCTCGGTGACGGTGAGTGTGGTGTCCTGGGGGAGACCGTCGACGCAGACGTGGCCGTCGGCTCCGGTGGTGAACACCCCATCCTTGCCCTCAACCGTGAAGATGGCGCCGGCGAGCGGCTCATCCTGCTCGTCGAGCTTCTCGATCACGATGCCGGCGTCGTCCTCCTCCACCTCGTCGACCGTGACGTCGTAGAGAACGAAGTAGCTGATCTCTGTCCCGAACTCGAACGTCTGGGTCTCGTCGGGTCCAAGCGTGGCAATCATCTCGCCGCTGTTCTTGCCGTCGTCGTCAAACCCGGTGCCGCCCTTGGCGCAGAAGACAACCGTCGCGTCCGTGGCGTTGGTGTTCATGATGGTCAAGACGCCAGGATCGCCGCCATATGTGATGGTCACGCCCTGCTCGGAGCTGTCGCCCTCGGCGCCATTAACGGCTCCCGGAGGTGCCCCATTCTCTCCGCCCGGACAGTGGTCGCCGGCCGCAAGAACGGAACTGGGAGAGCTGATTGTCACGCTGAAAAGAGTCAGCAACAAGGAAAGGATGGCACCGAGCGCGAGGAGAGTCCTGCCCGTTCTCGCGGTCGCCGGTTGCACTGAATGGTTCACGATCGATGAGGCCCCCTAGCCTATGAGAGGATTTGCCGCCGCCGAAGCGGGCTGGCGGATGGAATGAGAGGCGCCGGCAGCGTTCGGCCTTGCGCCAGTTTGCGATGAGCACGCAGGATACTTACCGAAGTACTGGTACGGCTAGTGGCCGAGCGCTTGCTCTCTGAGAAGGTTGGGGGTAGTTAGGTGCGATAAAGTTGCATAAAGAGACCCATGACCGTTGCATCGTTGCACCACCAATCGTACGGGAGCGACCGCACTGGCAGTCTAGGAGGTTCGGCCGCGAGCCTCGAGCACCACGACCTGCGTCTCGTCGGGGAGGGAGCTGACAGTCACCTGGGCCTTGGGCTGGCGGATCGGCTCGGCCGCCATCTCGTGCAGGAACTTGTCCGCGCCGAGCAGGTCGTTCGATGCACCGTCGACCGCGAAGTGCATCGGGATCACGATCTTCGGGCCCATCTGGGCCACGACCTCCGCCGCCTCGGCGGGGGTGAGTGTCGTCTCGCCACCGACCGGCACCAGGAGCACGTCGACCGGCCCCAGCTCGGTGAGCTGCTCATCGGTGAGGAGGTGGCCGAGGTCACCGAGGTGGCAGATGTGGACACCGTCGACCTCGACAGCGAAGACCATGTTCTCGCCACGCGATCCGCCGGCCTCGCCGTCGTGGAACGTGCGGATCCCCGTCACCAGCAGGTCGCGGAACTCGTACTCCCCGGGCCGGGTCAGCGTCAGACCGGCGGTGATCGAGCGCGTATAGCTGTGGTCGGGATGGGCGTGGCTGATCGTCAGCAGCTCGACGTCGTGCCTGCCGGCCACGAAGCCGGTCGAGGGCGGGCATGGGTCTGTGATGACCGTCGCGTCGCGGCCCTTCAGGCGGAAGCAGGCACGCCCGTACCAGGTGATCTCCATCGGTTGCCCGATGGTAGTCGATCGGCGGACAGCACGAGCCCCGGTGCCCGCCCAATGACACCGGGGCTCGAAGGAGGGAGGGTGGAGGCGGAAACCCGAGGATCTCCAACTCGCAAGGGCGAGGTTACGGAGCCGATCTAAACGGCGGGCTTGCCGCGCCTTAAGAAACCTGAACCTTCGGCGGTGCGGTGCGTTCGCCATGCAAGAATGCGCCGATGCCAGTAGCCGCGCGCCTCGCCGCGATCCTCGTTGCCGCCGTGGTCGTCGTTGCCGTCGCGTTCCTGGCGATCCGCGCCGGGGGGGCAGAGATCGGCCTTGGACCGGAGTCGATTTCGACCGCGAGCCCGACCGCCTCCGAGACGACGACACCGAGTGGAGCACCGAGTGCTGAGGCAAGCGCCAGCGCCGAAGCGTCGGCTCCGACTGAGGCAGAGGTGCTCGCGATGCTGGCGGAGATCGAGGATCAGGTGGTCGCCATCCGCGGTCTGGAGGCGGCGGACATCGAGCCGCCCGACATCATCACCCGAGCCGAGCTGGGAGCGGAGCTCGGTCAGCTGTTCGAGGAGGACTACCCGCCCGAGGAGCAGCGGCGCGACAACCTCGCGCTGCGGGCCCTGGGCCTCCTCGAGCCCGACCAGGACGTGGCCGACCTCCAGCTCGACCTGCTGGGCGACCAGGTGCTCGGCTTCTATGACGACGACGAGAAGCGGATGGTGGTGGTGTCCGATGCCGGCCTCGACGTCGAGGCGCGCATCACGTACGCGCACGAGTACACGCATGCGCTCCAGTACTCGTCATTCGACGTCGACTCGTTCCAGATGGATGCCGCCGGCGAGGACGACCGCGGCCTGGCCCGTCTGTCGCTGCTCGAAGGCGACGCCACCGTCACGATGCTGGCCTGGATGTTCCGCCACCTCACGCCGCAGGAGATCCAGGAGTACACGCTGGGGGCCGAGATCCCGGACATGTCGGGCATCCCGAGCTGGATGGTGGACCAGCTCGCCTTCCCGTACAACGAAGGGCTCAACTGGGCGCTGCAGCTGGCCGGCGGGGACCCCTCCAACCCGGACTTCACCGAGATCGACGCCGCCTATGCCGAGCCCCCGGCCTCGACCGAGCAGATCGTGGACCTGGAGAAGTGGGAGTCCCGCGAGTCACCGCGCGTGGTCGAGGTGCCGGACCTCGCGGCCGTCCTCGGCGACGGCTGGGAGGAGGTCGACGACACGCCGGTCGGTCAAGCCAGCATCGGGATCATGCTCCAGTACCTTGGCGTGGGCTTCGAGGAAGCGCGCGATGCCGCCCAGGGTTGGGGCGGCGACCGCGCGGTGATCGTGTCCGGGCCCGACGATGCGTTCGCGGTCGCCTGGCGCCTGGCCTGGGACTCGGCCGGCGACGCGACGGAATTCGCCGATGCCTACCAGGTCGTGGTCGATGGCCTCGGCTTCGCGGCCTCCGTGACCGAGCTGCCCAACGGTGAAGTGCTCGTCGTACACGCGTCGGACGATGAGCTTCACGACCAGACGGTGGATGCGGCCAACTGAGGCGCACCGGTGCGGATGACCCGCGGGGCGGATGACCCAGCCCGGCCGGCAGCTACATCGACGCGGGTGCGGAGATCCCGAGCAGATCCAGCGCGTTGGCCAGCACGCTTCGCGTCGCGTCGACCAGGGCCAGCCGCGCGGAAGACAGAGCCTCATCCTCGGTGAGGACCTTGCAGTCGCGGTAGAACGCCGAGAACGCGCTGGCCAGCTCGTATGCATAGCGCGGCACCTCGTGCGTCTCGCGCCGTGCGGCGGCGGTCGCCAGCGCGTCGGGAAAGTCGAGCAGGTGATGCACCAGGAGCTGCTCGGCGGGGTGTCGCAGCAGCTCGCCGGTCCGGCCCGCGTCGATCGCCACGCCGGCCTCGGCGGCATGGCGCAGGATCGAGGACGCGCGAGCATGGGCGTACTGCACGTAGTACACCGGGTTCTCGTTGCTCTGGCGCTTCGCGAGCTCGAGGTCGAAGTCGATCCCGGTGGTATAGGCGCGCGAGCTGAAGAACCATCGCGCCGCATCCACGCCGACTTCGTCGAGGACCTCGTCCAGCGTGATGAACTCTCCGGAACGCTTGCTCATCGAGATCTCCACCCCGTCGCGCACGAAGCGCACCCAGGCGATCAGGAGCATGCGAATGGCATCGCGGTCGTAGCCCATCGCCTCCGCAGCGTTCCGCACCCGCGCGACCGTGCCGTGGTGGTCGACGCCCCAGATGTAGATCAGCTCGTCGAATCCTCGGCCCAGCTTCTCGGTCACATAGCCGATGTCGGAGGCGAAATAGGTGGGCAGACCGTTGGACCGATAGATGACGCGGTCCTTGTCGTCACCAAAGGCGGTGGATCCGAACCACGTGGCGCCATCGGCCTCATACACGTGCCCGGAGGCGCGCAGCCGCTCGACCGCGCGTTCGACCCAGCCGCCATCGTGGAGCGAGCTCTCCTCTTTCCAGACGTCGAAGTGCACGCCGAGCCGCGCGAGGCTGGCCTCGATGCCGGTGCGCACACGCTCGGTGGCCCAGGCGCCGACGATCCGAGCCGCGTCGTCCGGCCGGCCGGCTGCCTCCTGCGCCACCTCCGCCGGCAGCTCAGCCGCCAGCTCCTCGACGTAGGAGCCGCGATACCCGTCCTCGGGGATCTCCGTGCCGTTCCGGCGCGCCAGGACCGACAGCCCGAGATTGAGGACCTGCGCCCCGAAGTCGTTGAAGTAGTACTCGCGCCAGACCTCGTGGCCCACCGCGCCAAGCACGCGTGACAGGACGTCCCCCACGAACGCGCCCCGCGCATTCCCGACGTGCAGCGGCCCGGTCGGATTGGCGCTCACGAACTCGACATTGATCCGCCCAGGATCGCTCACCGTGCCGCGGCCGTGCGACATGCCGGCGTCGCGAATCGGTCCCACCTGGCCAGCGACCCAGGCGGGGTCGAGCCGGATGTTGAGGAATCCCGGCGGAGCGATCGCGATCTCGTCGATGGATGCCGGCTTCTCGAGGTGGGCGACGATCGTCTCGGCGATGCGCAACGGCGCGAAGCGCGCCACCGGTGCAAGCTGCATGGCGATGTTGCTGGCCCAGTCGCCGTGCTCCGGATGCGCCGGCCGCTCGAGACCGACCTCGGGCAGAGGCGTCGCCGCCGGGATGACGAGATCGCCGGCCGTGATCGCACGATCCCGCGCATCGGCCAAGGCGCGGCTCAAGTCGGCTCGCAGGCTCATGGGGCGTCGAGTCTAGCGTCTCGACGCGTGGGACCTGCGTACGGTCAGGGCTGGGTCGTGCGCGAGATGTTCGACGACGTGCCGGCCGTGTCGCCTGCGGAGCCCGCCCCGACGACCCCGCCGATTGCGAGCGAGATGGTCATCCAGATAGCCGCGAGGGCCACCTGGAGCCGGCTCGGATGGCGACGGGCGGCGACGTGGGCGTTGGGCTGCATCGATCCGGTTGGGCGACTCTGCGCGAGCGGGTTCCGTTCGACCCGGGACGATGCAAGCCGATTGCCAGATTGGACCGGCCGTGGTGCGTCGGCGCACCCGAGCGTTACCGGTCCCGGGCGAGACGCAGCTCGAGGGCCTGGTCCGCGCTGAAGTCGGCGAGGCCGAGCGTGTCTGCCGCCACCTCGAGGAGCGCACCGGTCGGCGCGAGGCCGATGAGCTCGCAGTGATCGATCTCCGTGCCCGCCTCGCGCGCCAGGCGGCGGACTTCGTGGACCACCGCCGCGATCCCGGTGCGCTCCCAGTCGACGAGATTCGTGCTGACCTGGGCCATCGGACGCATGCCGGGGTTCTGGAGGAGGACGCCCATGGCCTGCACGGCCGGCATCCCGCCGGAGGACTCGCGGATTGCCGTCGCGATCCTGATCGCCACCGCCAGCTCGTCCGTGCGCAGGTTAATGTTGAACGCGATCAGCGGCTTGCGGGCACCGACCGCCACCGCGCCGCCGCGAGGATGGAGCCGAGCCGGCCCGAAGTCGGGCGCCCGGGCCGGGTTCGTGCCGATCTCTTCACGCAGGACCTCGTACTGACCGCGTCGCACCTCGGCCAGTCTGCGCCGCTCGGGTCGAAGGGCGGCGTCGCCGTAGAGGTAGACCGGAATGTCGAACCGCTGCGCGACCTGCTCGCCGAAGCGACGCGCCAGGTCCACGCACTCCTCCAGGCGCGTCGTGCCGAGCGGCACGAACGGAATGACGTCGACCGCGCCTATGCGAGGGTGCGCGCCGACGTGCTGCTCCATGTCGATCAGCTCGAGCGCGCGGCCGACGGCCGCCGTCGCGGCGCGGACCACCGGCTCCGCGCTGCCGGCGAACGTCACCACGCTGCGGTTGTGGGTCTCGTCGCGGGTGTGGTCGAGCACGGTCACGCCCTCGATCTGGCCGACGGCATGGACGATCTCGTCGACGACCTCGGGGCGTCGGCCCTCGCTGAAGTTCGGGACGCACTCGATCAAGCCGGGCACGAGGCTGATCCTAGACGACCGCGGAGCCCTGCTACGCTCAATGCATGCCCGGCGCCTCTCACCTGATCGTCAGCGCGCTCGTTCGTCACGAGGAGTCGCTCCTCCTGGTCGAGCAGCAGGGACCGTGGGATCCGCAGCCGAGCTGGATGCTCCCGGGCGGACGCGTCGAGTCCACGGAGCCGCTGCTCGCGGCATTGGTGAGGGAGCTTGCCGAGGAAACCGGCCTCGCCCTGCACGGCCTGCCCACGATCGCATTCGGCGTGGACCTGTTGACCGTGGACGGCTGGTATTCGGCGCTCACGTTCGACTGCCGGGGCGTCGGCGTTCTGGCCCCCAATGACCCGGACGGATTCGTTCGATCAGCGGCGTGGGTCCCTTCGAGCGAGGCGATGGACCGGTTGCGCCTCGTCGAGTGGTATGACTGCGTCCCGATCGAGCGCTACCTGTCCGGCGAGGCGCCAGCGGGCACCGTCTACCGGATGGACCGGACGTGAGCGGCACCCTCTTCCTCGTTGCGGTCCCCATCGGCAATCCCGATGACCTGGCTCCCCGCGCGCGGGCGACCCTCGCGTCGGTCGCCCTCGTCGCTGCGGAGGACACGCGCCACTTCGCCACCCTGGCGCGACATCATGGCGTCGTCGCCCGCGCCATCAGCTACCACGACCACAACGAAGAGGCCCGCACGCGCGAGCTCATCGGGCGCCTCCTCGCGGGCGACGACATTGCGGTCGTCAGCGACGCCGGCACACCGCTGGTCAGCGACCCCGGATACCGGCTGGTGCGTGCGGCGATCGATGCCGGCGTCACGGTGACCAGCCTGCCGGGGCCTTCGGCCGTCACCACGGCGCTGGCGGCCTCGGGCCTCCCGCCCCATCCGTTCCGCTTCCTCGGATTTCTGCCACGCACCGCCGCTGCCCGCCGCGCGACCTTCGAGTCGATCGCGTCCGACGTGGCCACACTCGTCGCGTTCGAGGCTCCCCGACGCCTGACCGCGGCCCTGCGCGACGCCGGCGCGGCCCTCGGCGATCGACCGGCCTGCCTTGCGCGCAACCTCACCAAGCCACACGAGCGCTACCAGCGCGGGGCGCTCTCCGAGCTCGTTGCCGCTCTCGAGGCCGAGGGGGAGATCCGTGGGGAGTGCACGCTCCTGGTCGGAGGTGCGACGAACCGACCGACTCCGAGCGGCGAGGCCGAGGCCGACGCCAGGGTGCTGCTCGCCGCCGCCGCGCCGTCCCGGGCCGTCGTGGAGCTGCTGGTCGCCCGGCGCGGGCTCACGAAGCGAGATGCGTACGCGCTCGTCCTCCGGCTTCGGGACGAATGACGGCCGAGATCGTGGAGCGGGTGCTCCGATCGTCGCGGTACCGCGACGTCGATCCGGCGCTGCTGGCCCGCCTGGCCGGCGAGGAGCTGCCACGCGCGCGAAGCGCCGACGACGCGGTCAAGCGCGTGAAACGGCGGCTGCACCAGGCGATCGGCGCCTTCCGCGGCGCCTCGCGCGCATCGGCGCTCGCGGGCGCCTGGGCCGGCGACATGGCTGAGCCCACCTTCCGCGCCGCATGCGCCGATGCCCTCCGCGCCCACGCCTCGACCCGCGAGCGCACGACCCACCTGGATGCCTTCTACGCCGGCATCTGGACGCACACCGGCGCTCCCGGGCGCATCATGGATCTCGGCTGCGGCCTCGGGCCGCTCACCCTGCCGTGGATGGGTCTCAACGCCGACGCCACCTACCTGGCGTTCGACGTCGACCGCCGGCCGCTCGCGACGGTGACGCAGTTCCTGGAGCTGATCGGGCAGCCGCACCGCGTCGAGCTGCGGGACCTCGTTGCCGATCCACCCGACGATGGAGCGGATGTGGCGCTGCTCCTCAAGCTCGTCACCACGCTCGATCGCCAGGATCCGGAGGCCGCCACGCGGCTCCTGCGCGGGCTGCGTGTCCGGCACGCCGTCGTCAGCTTCCCGGCCCGTTCGCTCGGGGGTCGCGGCAAGGGCATGGAGCGCGCGTATCGCCATCGGCTCGAGCGCCTGGTGGCGGACGCCGGCCGCGTCCGCGCCATTGCCGAGGCATCGGTTCCCAACGAGCTCGTCTTCGTGATGGCGCTGGACCCGATCGGTGGCTGAGCCGCTCGTCACCCGCCGCGGCACGCTGGCGGTGCCGACCTTCCTGCCGGACGCCACGCGGGCCGGGGTCCGCGGCGTGAGCAGCGACGACCTGCGCCGGGTGGGCATCGACGGCGTCGTGGTCAACGCGTTCCACCTGCTCCGGCGCCCGGGTGCGCGGGTGGTCCAGGCGGCGGGCGGCATCCATCGGTTCATGGACTGGTCAGGTCCCGTCCTGAGCGACTCCGGCGGGTTCCAGATCTGGAGCCTCATCCGGCAGGACCCGAATCGCGGCGTGATCCGCGACAACGAGGTCATCTTCCGGGAGCCCTCGACCGGCGAGAAGTGGAACCTCACGCCGGAGCGAGTGGTGGGAGTGCAGCTGCAGCTCGGCTCCGACATCGTGGTCTGCCTCGACGACTGCACCGACGCGGAAGCGCCCGAGGCCGAGCAGGAGCGAAGCGTCGAGCGGACGGTGAAATGGGCCAGGCGCTGCCGGGAGGAGCTCGACCGCCTCGTCGCCGAGCGGCGTGACGCCGACCCCCCGCGCATCTTCGCGGTGGTCCAGGGCGGCGCGATCGAAAGCCTCCGGCGCCAATGCGCCGCCGCGCTTGCCGAGATCGGCTTCGACGGCTACGGCTTCGGCGGATGGCCGCTCGACCCCGTCGGCGGCCTGCTGGCCGACCCGATGCGATGGGTGGCCGAGTCGCTGCCCGCGGGGGCGCCGAAGCACGCCCTGGGGGTCGGCCGTCCGGACCACGTCGTCGGCGCGTTCGAGCTGGGATACACGATCTTCGACTGCGCGCTGCCAACGCGCGACGCGCGCCACGGCCGCCTGTATGCGTTCCGCGCCGGCTGGGCCGGGCGGCGGCCATCGCCGGGCGACGCCTTCTACCGAGCGGTACGCATCCATGATCCGGAGTTCCGGGTCGACCACGCGCCGATCGAGGACGGCTGCGACTGCACGCTCTGCACGCGCCACTCCGCCGCCTACCTGCACCACCTGTTCAAGGTGGGTGACCGGTCCGCGGAGCGGCTGGCCACCATCCACAACCTGCGCTTCTACGTGCGGCTGTTCGCGCTCCTGCGCGACTAGGCGTGCGCCGCGGCCTGGGCCGCGTCCTCTCGGCCGAGCGTGTCCGGGTTCGTGCCGCGCGCGCGGGCCAGTCGCTCGGCCAGCAGCTGCAGTGCGACGGCCGCCCCCAGCAGCGATCCGGTCGCGCCGCCGACTCGCTCGGTGCGCGGCGTGACGATCCGACCGGCCGGTGTGTCGTCTGCCGCGATCTCGCCGGCAAGCGGTTCGGCCAGGATGGCGGCGGCGGGCACGCCGAGCGCTTTCGCCGCCCTGAGGACGCGTGCGGCCCGCTGGTGGAGGTGCGCCGCTCCGGGACCGGCGTCGGCGTGCGTCAGGACAAGGACGAGCCCCGTCCAGCGCGTCGCGGCAGCGAGGTGGCCATGAAGCACGGCCTCGAGCTCGAGCCCCGCCGCGGGAAGTCGCGCGCCCTCGGCGATCTTCAGCGCCAGCTCACGCGCGGAGACATGGTCAGGCCCCGAACCGGCCACGATCAGCCGATCCACGCCTGCCAGCGCCGACGCGACGGCCGCCGCGGCATGCGGATCGTCGGTGACGTCGAGCACGGCGCGGATCGCGAGCGCGTCGGCGCGTCGTCCGGCAAGCCGCGCGGCAAGGACGACGCCCACCAGCAGCGGCGAGAGGTATCCGACCGTGTGGGCCCAGCTCTGGTCCTGCTCCCCGGTCGTGACCACCAGGTCGGCCAGCCCGGCGCCCGGCGAGCCACTGCCCACGGTGATGAGCGCCGTCCGCGCGCCTGCGGCTCGCGCCTCGCGGAGAGCCTCGTTCGTCACATGCGTGCCACCCTCGTGCGAAACGGCGACGAGGATGCCGTCGGCGACGGGCCGGCCCAGCATCTCGAGCGGCGGGATGGACCGGATCTCGCGACCGATGGGCAGATCGAGCGCCTCGCTGAGCAGGAGCGCCAGGCCCATGGCCGCGTGCTCCGAGGTGCCGCACCCGGTCGTGAGCACCGGCCGACCCGCCGTCACCGCCTCGCGCACCGCGCCGGCAAGCTCGTCCAGCACTGGGTCAACGGTCAGCCGATGCACCAGGCGCTCGGCGAGCCCGGGCTCGGCGGCGATCATCTCGCTCATCAGATAGGGCGGCCGGCCGCGGAATGACGGCATCATCGATGGCGTCCATGGCTCGGGAGGACCCGGGAGCGGCTGGTTCAGCTCTCGTCGCACTGACGCATCCTAAGGCAACCCACGCGCGACGCCGCCGGGCGGAGCACCCGGCAGCGTCGATCGGCCGGCTCGGTCAGGGAAGCGTGACGAACTCGTCGAGGAAGTCGCGCGCGACAGCGGTGTCGACGCGATACGTCTTGTCGGTGGCGCGGCACCATCGGTCTCCGGTGACCGTGATCGAGACGACCGTCGCACCCAGGAAATGAGGACCGCCCGAGTCCCCGTAGCATGTCCCGCCGTTGCCGGTGGAGGGGTTCATCGAGAGGTTCAGCCACGCCTTCGTCATCGAGTTGACCGTCTGGGACACGTAGCTGCGAAGCCCCTCGGAGTCACGCAGCGACTTCCAGCCACCACCCTTGTCGTCACGCACGACCCCATACCCGGCCGTCACGAACGTCGCGTCCTTCAGCGCCCTGCTCGACAGCTGGCCGAGCTGGTTCAGCCTGGGCAGCGACGCGGGCGTGATGCCGCTGACCGGGGCGTCGAGCAGCACGACGGCGATGTCGAACGTGTCACTCGCGCCGCAGCACGCGAAGTCGGGGTGGGGACGCGCGGTGCCCGGAAGCATGGTCGACGACGGATCGATGGACGGGTCGAAGGTGACGAGCACCCGTTCGCCCGGTGCGACGCAGTGGGCGGCAGTGAGGAACACCGTCGGGGCGATCAGGGTTCCCGTGCAGCCGAGGAAGAACTCGCCGTCCGCCTCGAAGATGAGGCCGCCGACGTTGGAGTACCTGTTCTCCACGTCGACCGTTCCGAAGGTGATCGCCGCAACCGGCGCTGCCAGCACGGCGACCATGCTCGCCGCGATCAACAGGCTGGATAGACGGGTGCGCACAATTTCCCTCCGTTCAAATTCGGGCTTGACGACGTCCATACATCATCCAACGCCTCCGCAAGCCCCCGGCCGCCGGAAGCTCAGAACGGGTTCAGGACCATGAGCGCCACGATCAGCCGAGCGCGAAGGCGAGCGCCACGTGGATGAGCTTCGGCAGGTCGCTCCAGTCCATTGATCAGTCCCCCAGTCGCATCGGGATCCGGACGCCGCGCTCGGCGGCAATCTCGAGGGCGCGTTCATAGCCGGCATCGGCGTGGCGGATGACGCCCATGCCGGGATCTGACGTCAGGACCCGGTCGAGGCGCGCGGCGGCCGCGGGCGTTCCATCGGCGACGACCACCATGCCGGCGTGCAGCGAGTAGCCGATGCCGACGCCACCCCCGTGGTGGAAGCTGACCCAGGTTGCGCCGGCCGCGGTGTTGACGAGCGCGTTCAGGATCGGCCAGTCCGCGATGGCGTCCGATCCGTCGCGCATGCCTTCTGTCTCCCGGTACGGAGAGGCGACCGAGCCTGCGTCGAGATGGTCGCGGCCGATGACGATCGGTGCGCTGATCTCACCCGACGCGACCAGGTCGTTGATGGCGGCCCCGGCCTTCGCTCGCTCCCCATAGCCGAGCCAGCAGATGCGCGCGGGCAGCCCCTGGACCGGCACCTTCTCGGCGGCCAGGCGCAGCCAGCGCTGGAGCCCGGCGTCGTCGGGAAAGAGCGAACCGAGCGCGTCGTCGATGCGCGCGATGTCTGCCGAGTCGCCGGACAGGGCCGCCACCCGGAACGGTCCGCGCCCCTCGCAGAAGAGCGGCCGGATGAAGGCGGGGACGAACCCGGGAATGTCGAACGCGTCCTCGACCCCGGCGTCCTTCGCGTGGGCGCGAATGTTGTTGCCGTAGTCGAAGGTCACCGCGCCGGCGCGCTTGAACGCAAGCATGGCGCGGACGTGGTCGGCCATCGAGGAGGTCGAGCGGCGGACGTACTCGTCGGGGCCATCCACCCGCAGCCGCATCGCCTGCTCGAGGCTCATCCCTCCGGGCACGTAGCCGCCATGCGGGTCATGGGCGGAGGTCTGGTCGGTCACGATCTCGGGCCGCCACGCCCGACGCACCAGCTCCGGCTCGACGTCGGCGGCGTTTCCGATCAGCGCGAGCGAGCGCGCCTCGCCGGAGGTGCGCCATCGGTCCACCAGGCCGACGGCCTCGTCCAGGTCGTCCGTCATCTCGTCGACGAACCCCGCGTCCAGGCGCCGCCGCGCTCGAGCCTCGTCGACCTCGACGACGAGGCAGGCCCCCTCGTTCATGGTAACGGCGAGTGGCTGCGCGCCGCCCATGCCGCCCAGGCCGGCGGTCAGCGTGATGGTTCCTCGCAGCGAGCCGTGGAAGTGCTGCCGGGCGAGCTCGCCGAAGGTCTCGTAGGTGCCCTGGATGATCCCCTGCGTGGCGATGTAGATCCAGGAGCCGGCGGTCATCTGGCCGTACATCGTGAGGCCCGCCCGCTCCAGCTCGCGGAAAACCTCCCAGGTCGCCCAGTGCGGCACCAGGTTGGCGTTCGCGATCAGGACCCTGGGCGCATCGGTCGTGGTGCGGAAGACGCCGACCGGCTTGCCCGAAGCCACCAGCAGCGTCTCGTCGTTCTCGAGCCGCCGCAGCTCGGCGACGATGGCGTCGAAGGCCTCCCAGCTGCGCGCGGCCCGGCCGGTGCCGCCGTACACGATCAGGTTGTCCGGGTCCTCGGCCACCTCGGGATCGAGGTTGTTCATGAGCATCCGCAGCGCGGCCTCCTGCTGCCAGCCCTTGCAGGAGAGCTCGGTGCCGCGAGGGGCTCGAACGATGCGCGGACCGCTGCGCGGTCGGACGGCCGTCATGAGCCGATCATACGGCCGCGCCGCTCAGTCGTCGCCGAAGGGGTTCGGCCGTTTCGGCTTCTCGGGCGGGAGCCGGAAGAGATCGTCGGGGTCGCGCTTCGGAGGGAGCGGCAGCGGCCAATCGTCGTCCTCGTCGTCCGGCCGGCTGGCGCGGAGCAGCTCGGACCAGGCGCCCACATCGGTCTTGCCGGTGAGCTCGCGGCGATAGACCGGGTAACGGTCGTCGCCGGCGAGGTGCTCGAAGCCGGCCGCCTCGTATGCCGAGGCCGGGCCGGGCGAAGGAGCCCACGGGTCCGGTGCGGCCTCCGGGTAGGCCTCGACGGCGGTGATGCCGCGCCCGTCGAGCTCACCGCATACCGCCTCGAGGAGACCGATGCCGATGCGGGCACGCTCGTCGGGTACATGCGGGTCCGGGGTGACCTGGAGACACGTGATGACCCACGGGGCGGGCGACTCGGGGAGCTCCGGATATCGGTCGCGGATCGACTGGGCCCGTGGGTACGCGCTCAACGGTCCGAATTGGGCATAGCCGATGGCGGTGCGCTCGACCGCATCGGTCCGGTAGGCGAGCATGCCGTACGATCCGGAGACGGCGCGGCCGGCAAGCAGCCGCCGGAGCTTCAGTCCGGCGCGAGCGCCCGCGTCGGTCGCGTCCGCCGCGGGGGCCTCACGCCCGCCGTCGATGCGCTCCCAGTAGTCGCAGGTCTGGCAGCGCGCGTGCGGCCTGGCCGGTGCGGGGATGTCGTCGACGGACTTCTCGTCGACCAGCTCGAAGGCAAGGTCAGGCATTGGCGTCCCCGGTGGCGCCGTTGGCGAGCATGTCGCCCGAGTGGACGAGCTCGCGGATCGCGCCGATGTCGGGCGAGGGAGATCGATCCGCATCGAGATGGGACACGCGGGCCCTCACCAATGCGTGCGCCCGCGCGACTCCCGCGCCCGGGCGGAGCGGCGCGCGGAAGTCGAGGCCCTGGGCGGCGCACAGCGCCTCGATGGCGATCACCTGCTCGGCGCGATCGATCGCGTCCCGAAGATGGAGTGCCGACGTGGCTCCCATGCTGACGTGGTCCTCCTGGTTGGCGCTGGTCGGGATCGTGTCGACCGAGGCCGGGTGTGCCAGCGACTGGAGCTCGTTCACGAGCGCGGCCGCCGTGTAGTGGGCGATCATCAGCCCGCTCTCGACGCCCGGGCGTTCGGCCAGGAAGGCCGGCAGGCCCGAGAGGTGCGCGTCGACCAGCCGTGCCGTGCGCCGCTCCGAGATCGACGCCAGCTCGGTGACCGCGAGCGTGGCGTAGTCGAGTGCCAGCGCGAGCGGCTCACCGTGGAAGTTGCCCCCGGAGATGACCTGGCCGCTCGGAAAGACGAGCGGATTGTCCGTTGCGGCGTTGATCTCGATTCGCAGGACCCGGTCGAGCTCCCCGAGCGCGTCGCGCGCCGCCCCGTGGACCTGCGGCATGCAGCGGAGGCTGTAGGCATCCTGGACCCGGTGCTCGGTGTCCGCACGGTGCGAGGCCCAGATCTCGCTCTCGGCGAGGAGGGCGCGCAGGTGTCGCGCCGACGCGACCTGGCCCGGGTGCGGCCGTGCCGCGACCAGCTCCTCCGCGAAGGCGGCGCCGGTCCCCATCATCGCCTCGAGGCTCATGGCGCCGACGACGTCTGCCGTCAGCGCCAGCCGCATCGCGTCGTGGTGGCCGAGCGCTCCGATCCCCGCCATCAGCTGTGTGCCGTTGAGGAGCGCAAGTCCCTCCTTGGCGCCGAGCTCGACCGGCGACAGCCCCGCACGCTCGAGCGCGTCGGCACCCGGACCCGGTCCCGCACCGTCGACCGTTGCCTCGCCCTCGCCGATCAGCACCAGGGCAAGGTGGGCAAGGGGCGCAAGGTCGCCTGACGCGCCCAGGCTGCCGCGCGAGGGGACGACCGGGTGCACGGCCTTGTTCAGCAGGCCGATGAGCAGCTCGGCGAGCTCGACGCGAACGCCCGACAGCCCCACCGCCAGTGTGTTTGCCCGCAGCACGAGCATGGCGCGCACCACCTCGTCGGGCAGCGGCTCGCCGACGCCGGCGGCGTGCGAACGAACGAGGTTGCGCTGCAGCTCGGCCGTCCGCTCGGGTTCGATCCGCACGTCGGCGAGGTCTCCGAAGCCGGTCGTGACGCCGTAGACCGTCGCGCCATCGGCAACGAGCCGCTCGATGACGGCCCGGGATTCACCCATGCGGCGGGCGGCACCTGGATCGAGCAACACCTGGCGCCGGCCGCGCGCCACCTCGATGACGTTGTCGATCGTGAGGTCCCGACCGGTAAGGGGAAGCGGCGGCATGGGTCCGTATACTACGCACCGTGCGACGGTTGCCGGACCTCACGCGTCGCCTTGTGATGAGCGACGAGGCCGCGCTCCACCTGGGCGGGGCGGTGCCCAGCCCGGCAGCGGCCTTCCTCCTCGCCGTCATCGCGCTCCCCGCGCTGTTCTGGCTCGTGATGCTCAAGCGCACGACCGTCTCCACGGCGCCGGAGGAGTGGCTCATGTCGAGCGTCGTGCCGGCCGTCCATTCGTGGGTGGGGACGAACCTGCCCCCGCTCGAGATCCTGATCGTCGGCATCAGCGCCCTCGGCAGCGGCTGGTTCGTCGCCCTCGCCTTCGCGGTGCTGGGGCTGTTCGCCCTGAGCCGCGGCCGGCGCGACCTGGCGCTCGTGCTCGCCCTGGGCACGCTCTGCTTCCCGATCGAATGGATGCTGAAGTATTTCACCTCGTCGGAGGCGATCAGCCTCGGCGCGCTCGTGAGCGCCATCTTCAACATCAACGACATCGGGCTCGACGACATCGCAGACTTCCCCGCTGGCCATGCGCTGCGGGCCACCGTCCTGTATGGCCTTGCCGCGTTCTGCGTGGCGCGTCTCGCGCACGACCACCGGCAGGGCCAGCGGGCGTACCTGGTGGCGGTCGTCCTCATCGGTGCCATCAGCGCCACCCGTATCTACCTCGGCGCGCACTACCCGATGGACGTCCTCGGCGGCTGGATGGCGGGCGGTGCGCTGGTCGCCATCCTGGTCGCCGTCCACGTCCTGGGCGTCGACGAGCGGGCCCGCGCGCGCGAGCTGGCCGAGGAGGCCGCACGGCCTCGCGCCCGGCGGGTCGCGGTTCCGCGCCGCACGCCGACCGAGGGCTGAGCGCTGCTCGACTTCATCGATCGGGAGGTCATCCCGTTCGTACTCGAGATGTATGACGCCGTCGGCTACGTCGGCGTCGCCGCGGCCGTCGCGCTCGAGACGATCGTTGCGCCGATCCCCTCCGAGGTGATCCTTCCCATGGCCGGTTGGAAGGTGAGCCAGTCGGCGGCGGACGCATCGGTCCTCGAGCCGCTCACGAGCCTGCCGTGGAACCTTCCGCTGGCGGTGACGCTCGCAACCGCCGGCAGCGTGATCGGGGCGCTCGTCGGCTACGGCATCGGTGCGTGGGGTGGGCGCCCGCTGCTCGATCGGTACGGACGCTACGTCGGCATCGGGGGGGAGGATCTCGACCGGGCCGACCGCTGGTTCGATCGATGGGGCTCCTGGGCAGTCTTCCTCGGTCGGATGGTCCCGCTCGTCCGTACGTTCGTCAGCTACCCCGCCGGCATCAGCCGCATGCCGATGGGGCGGTTCCTCCTCTTCAGCACGCTCGGCTCGCTTCCCTGGAATGCGGCGCTCATCTACGTCGGCTTCGTGGTCGGCGAGAACTATCCGCAGATCGAGGCCGCCATCAAGCCCTTCGAGTACCTGGTCTACGTCGTGGTGGCGGTGCTCGTCATCCTGCTCGTCGCGCGCTGGTGGTTGAGCAAACGGGCGGCTCGTCGCGCGGCCGGCTGACGTCGTCCCGGGTGCGTCGCCGCTATCGCGGCACTGGCGTGAGATCGTGCGACGCGATGGCACATGCCATCGTGGCTGCACGATGTCACGCGAAGTCATTGAAGCAGCATCCGGCCCTGGCGCCGACGGCGGGACGCGCGACAGGGCGCGGTTGACCGCCATCGAGACGCGTGCCACGATCGGCCCAATCGAATGATCCATCGTCTTCGGGGCGGGGTGAAAGTCCCCACCGGCGGTCGGCTCACCCAGCGCGAGCCAGCCCGCGAACCGCGCCGGTCATCGAGACCGATGCGGCCGACCTGACCCCCGGCACCGCGCCGGGGCAGACAGGGCCGACGGTCACAGTCCGGAAGGGAGAAGGCGACCGTGTGCTCTGCCATGTCATCGGCGGAGTTGGCGGCGGTGCCCCGTGCTCGATGGACTGGACCAGCACACGGGAGCGGGATGAGCTCGACCACCTCGGACGTCCGCGGCCTCGCCGTCGCTGTCGACGCCGTCGGCGTCCGCTTCGCCACGCCCGGCGGCTCGATTGAGGCCCTGGCGGATTGCAGCCTGGCGGTGGAGGCGGCGTCGTTCACGGTCGTGATCGGCCCGAATGGCTGCGGCAAGAGCACGCTGCTGCGCCTGGTTGCGGGACTGCTGGAGCCGACACATGGCCGGGTGGCGGTCGGTGGCGAACCACCTGGGTCGGGGGATGGGCGTGTCGGCCTCGCTTTCCAGCAGCCCCGCCTCGTGGGATGGCGCTCGACCGTCGACAACGTAGCGCTGCCGCTCGAGCTCGCCGGGGTCGCGGCCGGCGAGCGACGGAGGCGGGCGTTGGAGGCCCTGGAGCGCGTGGGGCTGGCGGGCGCGGCGGCGCTGCGTCCGCGCCAGCTGTCGGGCGGCATGGCGCAACGGGCCGCGCTGGCTCGGGCCCTCATTGTCGACCCGCCCGTCCTTCTGCTCGACGAGCCGTTCAGCGCGCTCGACGCCCTCACGCGCGAGACGTTCGACGCCGAGCTTCAGCAGCTCTGGCTGGAGCGGCGGCGGACCGTCCTCCTCGTCACGCACAGCGTGCCCGAGGCCATCGCGCTTGCCGACCGGGTGGTCGTCATGACGCCGGGACCAGGGCGCGTGGCCCGGGTGGTGGACGTGGATCTGCCGCGGCCGCGGCCGTCGGAGCTCATGGGCGATCGACGCGCCGCGGAGCTGGCGGCGGAGGTGCGCGAGGCTCTCACGCTGGCCCGTGCGTTCGAGCTGCGGCCGTGGGCCGAGGGGGAAGGCGCGCGCGAGGGCGCGGGCGAAGGCGCGCGCGAGGGCGCAGCGTGAGGCGCGTCGGCGCGGGGGTCGTGAGCCTGGCCGTGTTCCTCGTCGCGTGGAAGCTCGTCACCGTCGTCGGCGGCTATCCGGAGTACATCCTTCCGGCCCCCGAGGTGGTTGGCGAGCGCGCGGTGCGCGCCATCGGCTCGGGCGTGCTTTGGGAGCACACCGGGGTGACCCTGCTCGAGATCATCCTCGGCTTCGCGGTTGGCGCCTTCACGGCGCTGGTCGCCGGGATCGCACTCGGCAAGAGCGTGCTGATCGAGCGGGTCCTGTCCCCCTACATCGTGGCGGCGCAGGCGGTCCCGATCCTGGCCCTCGCGCCCCTCCTCGACATCTGGTTCGGCGGCGGCCTCCTTGCGCGAGTGGTCATATGCGCGCTCATCGTCTTCTTCCCGATCGCGATCGCGACCATGGTCGGCATCCGCAGCGCCGACCCGCTGCTGGCCGAGATGCTCCGAAGCCTCGGGGCCACCGGGGCGCAGCGCACCCGGCTGCTCGAGATCCCATCGGCCCTGCCCGTCATCTTCGGCGGGCTGCGGGTAGGTGTCACGCTCGCGGTCATCGGCGCCGTGGTCGCCGAGTGGGCGGGCGCCTCGACCGGCCTCGGCGTGCTCATCAACATCGCCAACCAGGGGCTGTTCGACACCCCGCTCATGTTCGTCGCCCTCGCCACGCTCGCGACCATCGGCCTCGCCTTCCATGGGCTGGTCGTGCTCGTGGAGCAACGCCTCGTCACCCAGTGAAAGGAAGACCGATGTCCCCGTCGCGCGTCCCCATCGCGATCCTCGCCATCATCCTGGTCGCCTGCCAGGGCCCCGTCGCCTCCGAGTCCCAGGCCGAGCTTCGGCAGGTGACCCTCGTCCTCGGCTTCCGGCCGGACGTCCAGTTCGCGCCGTTCTACGTCGCCCAGCAGGAGGGCTTCTACGCCGATGCCGGCCTCGAGGTGACGATCCGCCATGAGCAGGCACCCGACGTCCAGCGCCTGGTCGCCGACGGGCAGGCCGAGTTCGGGGTCGCCGACGCGACCGACGTCATGATCGCGCGCACGGCCGGCATCCCGATCCGCTACGTCAGCACGCTGTACCAGTCGTTCCCGGTGGCGCTCATCGGTGCCGCATCCGACGTGCCGGCCGAGGCCTCCGGGCTGGCAGGGATGACGATCGGGACGCCGGGACGCTTCGGGTCGTCGTGGCACGCGCTGCTGGCGCTGCTCGACGCCGGCGGGCTGACCGAGGAGGACATCACGATCCGCGAGTACCCCCAGTTCAACCAGGTGGACGGGCTGACGAACGGAGACGTCGAGCTCGTGACGGGGTTCCGGAACAACGAGCCGCTGCGGCTGGAGGCACGGGGCATGGAGGTCGGCCTGCTCACCGTCGACGACGTGGCCCCGCTGCCCGGCCCGGGCATGATCGTGGGAGACGAGCTGCTGGAGTCCGATCCGGAGCTGGTCACCGCCTTCGCGGAGGCGACGGCAGCCGCCCAGGCCGCGGTGATCGCGGACCCGGACCTCGGCTTTGCCGCCGCCGAGGTGGAAGTGCCGACCGTCGCCGAGGACCCCGACGTGGCGCGCGCCGTGCTCGAGGCCACGGTCGAGCTGTGGGCGGGCGACGGGTTCGAGGAGGGCGCCGTGGATCTCGACCTGTGGCGCGCCGGCTACGAGACGCTGGAGCGGCTCGCGTTCATCGACGGCTCGGTCCCGGTCGAGGAAATGATCGCGCCCGAGGTCCTCGGTGAGGCGGCGCGCTCGGCCGACTCCACCAGCTGACGGAGCACCATCATCGGCGTCACCGGTCCGATGCCGCCGGGCACCGGGCTGATGGCGCTGACCACCGGCGCGACGGTCGCGAACTGCACGTCGCCGACGATCCCGGCCGGAACCGCGTTGATGCCGCAGTCGACGATGACGGCCGATCGGTTGACCATCTCGGGCCGAATCAGTCCCGGTGAGCCGGCCGCCGCGACCAGGATCTCGGCGCGGCGCGTCTCCCGCGCCAGGTTTCGCGTGGCACGGTGGCAGACGATGACCGTCGCGTCCCGCGCCACGAGGAGCGACGCGACCGGGCGCCCGACGACGGCCGAGCGGCCGACGATCACCGCCCGGCGCCCCGCGATCGGGACGTCGTACGCCTCGAGGATGGCGATGACCGCCAGCGCCGTGGCCGGCACGAATGCCGGCTCGCCGCGAGCCAGCCAGCCCGCGTTCGTCGGCGTGGCACCGTCGACGTCCTTGCCCGGATCAATGCGCTCGACGAGTTGGCGCCCGCGCTCCGGATCGCCGAGCGGCTGGGCGACGACGATGCCGGCGATCCGCGGGTCCTCGTTCAGGCCGTCCATCAGGCGGAGAAGGGCGTCGGTCTCGTCCGCCAGGAGGAGCGGCTCGACGCCGACGCTGCGTGCCGCGCGCTCGAGGCTCGCGGCATAGAGCGCGGCCGCATCGCTCAGGCCAGAGCGCAGGATGGCCAGCCGCGGTGCGGTGTCCGGGTCGCCGTTGGTGAGCCGTTTGACGCGGTGGAGCAGCTCGCGACGGAGATGCGACGCCAGGTCGCGCCCGTCCAGCAGGCGTGCGGTCATCGAAGCCGCTCCGAGACGGCGTCGCGAACGGCGTGCTCGCGGTCGTCCAGGCCGGTGACCAGCGCCTGGATCTCGGCTGTGGCGTCGCGGCGCAGCGGATCGTCGGCCGGCAGATAGGGCAGGTTGATCTCGACGTTCAGCACCGCTCCGCGGAGCGAGCCGGCGGCGAGGAGCGCCGCGACGCCGACGTCGCTGACGGCGTTGCGATTGCCGATGGGCGCCAGCCGTTCGGCCAGGCCGAGGACCGCGCTCGCGATGCGCGCGGTCGCGAGGGGAGCCCGCGTTGCCTCGCGCAGGACGGCCGCGACCTGGACGTCGCGAGCCTCGCGCTCGCGCACCGAGCCGCGTGGCAGTCGCCGGGCGCGGACGACCGCGTCGTACGCGTTCGCATCGAGCTCGGCGAGGTTGAGCAGCTCGGACTGCCAGCTGGTGGAAGCGATGCCGATCTCGGCCAGGGCATCCTCATGCCCCGCGGCGGCGGGCCGGCCCGCCGACAGCTCGACCACCATCCGTACGAGCGCGGCGCCCATGGCCCCCGCCAGCGCCGCAGCGCTGCCCCCACCGGGCACCGGGTCGCTGGTCGCCAGACGCTCGACGAACCGGCGGATCGTCAGCTCGGTGAGTCGCTCATCCATCGGCCGCCCATCATCCTCGCTCTGGTCATCGCGGAGACGAAGATCGGCCCGGACGACGCCGGGCCGATTGTAGGCGGGACGATGGGCTTAAGCGGCAGGCTCGACCGCCTCCAGGAACCAGCGGCGGCGGCGGCCGTCGAAGACGACCGACGCACGGCCCCCGTCGTCGGTTCGCAGGAGGAGGGTCACGCGCGGGCCGCGGCCGGCCGGGTAAGCCGCCCGCTCGTCGCGAACGGCGTCGAGCTCCACGACCCGATGGTGCTGGCCGTTCCAGCGAACCTCCGTCGGTCGATCCGCGTTCCGGTCCCAGCGGACGTGTGCCTCGATGGGTGAGATCTGGACGAGTGCCATGGGTCAACGCTCCTCACGATGCAGTCCTGCCCGGGCACTCGAACAGGTGTTCTATTCAGGAGCGCAGCATATCGAACACCCGTTCGATCTGTCAAGGGTCACTCGTCGTCGGTCGGGAGCACGGCCGGTCGCTCCCCGAAGTCGAAGCGTCGATGCGGCCGCTCGGTCAGCAGACGCGCTCGCATGATTGCGCGGTCGCCGAAGCGGTCGCGCACGGCGTCGATCGAGCGGGTCAGCCGGTCGGAGCGCTCGGGTGCGCCGAACAGCGTCAGCTGCTGGGCATCGCTCAGCGAGATGGCGGTCAGGCCGACGAGCCGCACGGCCCGGCCCGCGACGAGGGTGCGGCGCAGGAGCCTGAGCCCGGCCTGGTAGATCGGATCGGTCTCGCGAGTCTGGTGGGGCAGCGGCGCCTGGCGCGTGAGCGTCTCGAACCCCTCGTAGCGCAGCTTGAGCTGGACGGCGCCGGCCGCCAGGTCGTGGTGGCGCAGCCGCCCGGCAACCGAGTCGGCAAGGTCGAGGAGGGTCGCCTCGAGCCTGCGCGCGTCGACCACGTCGGTGTGGAACGTGTGCTCGTGCCCGACGCTCTTTGGCGCGTGGAACGCTTCGACCCGCGACGAGTCCGCGCCGCGCGCCCGCGACGCGAGGTCGGCGCCGTGCTTGCCGAATCGACGCTGGAGGGTGGATGGCTCGAGGGCCGCCAGCTGCCCGATCGTCGCCACGCCGTAGTCGCCGAGCGCCTTCTGGGCCTGGGGGCCGACGCCCCACAGCCGCCGAATCGGCAGCGGCGCCAGGAATGCCGCCTCCCCGCCGGGCGGGACGACGACGAGCGCATCGGGCTTGCGCAGGTCCGATGCCACCTTCGCGCACAGCTTGTTGGTGGCGACGCCGACCGATACGACCAGCCCGACTTCGTCGAGCACGCGCTCCTTGATGCTTCGCCCGATCGTCGGCCCGTCGCCGAGCGCGGCCTCGCTGGCGGTGACGTCCAGGAAGGCTTCGTCCAGGCTGATCGGCTCGACCAGCGGGGTGTAGGACGCGAAGACGGCCATGACCTGCTGCGACAGCTCCCGGTACCGATCCGGCCGGCCGGGCAGGAAGACGCCGTGCGGGCATCGCCGGCCGGCGGTTCGGAGCGGCATGGCCGATTGGACGCCGTACTCGCGCGCCTCGTAGGAGGCGGCCATCACGACGCCGCGATCGTCCGGGCCGCCGCCGACGATGACCGGCCGGCCGCGCAGCGACGGGTCGTCGAGGACCTCGACGCTGGCGTAGAAGGCGTCGAGATCGGCGTGGATGATCGTGCGCACGGGCTTGCCTCAGACCGAAGGCGAGCAGATGGCCAGCATTCGCGCGCCTTCTGCCTCAGCGCTGCGTGCCGTATCGGCTCGAGAACGCCCTGCTGAGCCAGGGTGGGCCGGGTTGAGCTGGCGCGCCGCGAGCGGCGCCATCGGGTCGCTGCTAGAGGCGGCGGATGACGCCGACGACCTTGCCCTGGATCTGGACGTCCGTGGCGTAGATCGGCTCCATCTCCGCGTTCGCCGGCTGGAGTCGGATGCGGTCCTTCTCGCGGAAGTAGCGCTTCAGGGTCACGCCGTTGTCCTCCAGCAGCGCGACGACGATGTCGCCGTCACGCGCGGTCGCCTGGGGCTGGACGATGACGAAGTCACCATCGTCGATGAGCGCATCGATCATGCTCTTGCCCCGCACGCGGAGGACATAGGAGTCCTCGCGTGCCTCCATCGAGCGAGGTACCTCGAGGGTCTCGGCCGCGTCGGCGTAGGCCTCGATCGGCTGGCCGGCGGCGATCTCGCCCATGACCGGCAGCGACAGCGTCTCCCGCTCGACCGGCATCCGGAACGGGGTCACCTTGGACGGATCCGCGGCCAGCTGTTGCGGCCGCGTTGTCAGGCGCAGCGCGCGAGATGAGTGCGTTCCGCGCTCGAGCAGTCCGTCTCGCTCGAGGGCGATCAGGTGGTGATGCACTGCGCTCGTGGAGGCCAAGCCAACCGACTCCGCGATCTCGCGGACCGAGGGCGGATAGCCGCGCTCCTCGACCGTGCGCGCAATGCAGTCGAGGATCCGCTGCCGTCGTTCCGCGTCATGCCTGGTCAAGAGAGCTCCCTCCGCAGCGAGTGGTGCGCTGCCGGCTGTGTTGGGGCACCGTAGCAGAACGCATGTTCTAATGTCAACCCAATGTGGCCCGCACCTCTGCTATCATGCCGACCCCAGCTGAGCCCACCGGAGTTCGCGTGAACCTGTCGTCCTCTTCGCGCTATCTGCGCATGGCGCGCCTCATCGTCAAGCTCCCTACCTACGCGCGCATGGTGTGGGGAATCCTGCGCGATCCGCGCACGCCGATCGGCCTGAAGGGAATGCTTGCCGCGGCGCTCGCCTACGTCGTGATGCCGGTCGACCTCATCCCCGACGTGATCCCGATCCTCGGCCAGGCAGATGACCTCACCGTGCTCCTCCTCGTGCTCGACCTCTTCATCCAGAACGCGCCCGCGGAGGTCCGAGCCGAGCACATGTCCCGAGCCAGCAACGGCACCGCCGATCTCGACCGCGACCTGGCCCGGCTGCGCGGGCTCATGGGCAACCGGTTCGATCGCATTCGCGACGATCTGCCCGAGCTGCTGGAGAAATACGGCCGCATGCGCGACCCCGATGAACTGAAGCGCGCCCTGGCGTCCTGGCGACGCCGGCGGACGCGCCCGATGGACTCGAAGGAGCTCGAATGAAGGTCATCCTCAAGCGTGACGTGAAGGGGCTCGGTCGCGAGGGCGACCTCAAGGAGGTCAAGGGCGGCTACGCGCGCAACTACCTGCTCACCACCGGCGCGGCCGTCGTCGCCGACAAGGGGGCCGTCGCGAACTGGGAACGCCACCGTGACCAGCGCGAGGAGCGCGATCGGTCCGCGCGCTCCGATGCAGAGGCCACCGCCGAGAAGCTCCGCACTCTCAGGCTCGAGGTCCCGGTCAAGGCCGGCGAGCGCGGGCGGCTGTTCGGCGCCGTCACCGGCCACCAGATCAGCGACCTGATCCAGCGCGAGGGGATCGAGCTGGACCGCCATGCGCTGCACCTGCGCGAGCCGATCAAGGCGCTCGGCGACTACAAGATCGACGTCCGCATCATGCCGGGCGTCGAGACCACCGTCAGCGTCAGCGTCGTCGCGGAAACCTGAGCCGGGCGCGGCTCCGTGCCGGCGTCGCCGTCGAGTCCTGAGACACGCGCTCCGCTCCGTGCTGGCCGAGCGTCGCGCGCCAATCCAGTTGGCCCTGTGACGGACGGGACTCCGCCCGTCGGTCGTTCGGCCAATGGGGTTGGCGCCATGACCATGGACGGGGGCTACCCGACCCGATCTGGCGCCGACCTTGCCTGTTCGTCGGTCACAGGGCCAATTCGGTTGGCATTCGGGGCCGCGACCGGGCGACACCATCGCCGTCGCGTCCGCGCTGACACCCGGATCGTGGCGGGGCGCGAACTCGCCCGTCGAGCGGCGCCGCCACCGCCATGTGGCACCATCCGTCCGTGACGGACGCACGAGCCGCCGCCCGCGAGTGGGCGGCCACGTGGCAACGCTGCTGGGAGGCGCTCGACGCGACTCCGATCGTGGCGCTCTACGCCGATGGGGCGACCTTCTCGAGCCATCCGTTCCGCGACACCTACCGCGGACGAGCGGGCGTCAGTGAGTACGTCGAGGCGGCGTTCGCCGACGAGTCCGAGGTCCGCGCGTGGTTCGGCGAGCCGATCGTCGACGGCGACCGCGCCGCCGTCAGCTGGTGGGCCGCCCTGCGCGAGGCAGGCGAGGAGGTGACGCTGGCCGGGACGTCGGTCCTGCGCTTCGACGCCGATGGGCTTGTCGCCGACCAATGGGACGCCTGGAACATGGTCGCGGGCCACCGCGAGCCGCCCGGCGGTTGGGGCGGCTGAGCCGGGCGCGACACGCGAGCTGTCGCGTACGCCGCCGGTAATGAGGCAGTAAGTCCTCGGCGAGTACCTTCCACATGGCGTCCACAGTGGCCGGGCCGGATACCCACATCGGTGGGGATAAACCCATTGAGGCGGCTGAGACGATACCTGTGCGCCCGGCTCGACAGGTTCCGCAGACGGCGGTCCGGCCGGGCGTTACCCATGCGCCGCTTGCGTATGGGGCGGAAGGGCGACGATGAGCATCGACAAGCTGGCGCCGCAGGCGGTCGAAGCCGAGCAGAGCGTCCTCGGCTCGATCCTCATCGATCCCGACGCCGTCCTGCGGGTCGGCGACTTCCTCAAGCCGGCCGACTTCTATCGGTCGCAGCACGCCGACATCTACGAGGCGATGCTGGCGCTGCACGGTCAGCGCGAGCCGATCGACCTCGTGACCCTCGGCGACGAGCTTCGGCGTCGTGACCGGCTCGACTCGACCGGCGGGCCCGCCTACCTGACGCAGCTCATGAACGCCGTCCCGACCGCCGTGCACGCGGAGCACTACGGGCGGATCGTCGAGCGCAAGGCCGTGCTCCGTAACCTGATCGGTGCAGCCGGCAAGATCGCGGCGGTCGGATACGAGGAGTCCAACGACGCCGAGGTCGCCATCGACCGGGCCGAATCGATCCTGTTCGAGATCAGCCAGCGGCGGACGGACGGCGGGTTCCAGGCGCTCTCGATCCTGCTCGGCCAGGCCTACGACCGCCTCGAGTACCTCCACGAGCATCGCGGCCAGATCCTGGGCGTGCCGACCGGCCTCAGCCAGCTCGACGCGCTGCTCGGCGGCCTCCAGCCATCCGACCTCATCGTCCTCGCCGCCCGGCCATCGGTCGGAAAGACGAGCCTGGCCCTCAACATCGCCCAGCATGCGGCCGTCCGCGAGGGCAAGAAGGTGGCGGTCTTTTCGCTGGAGATGAGCAAGGAGCAACTTGCCCTGCGGCTGCTCAGCGCCGAGACCGGCATCAACCCCCGCCCGCTCCAGACCGGCTTCGTGGACGAGACCGACTGGAGCAAGATCGCAATGGTCATGAACGACATGGCCACCGCGCCGATGTGGATCGACGACTCGCCCGCCCTGTCGGTCATGGAGCTGCGGACCAAGGCTCGGCGGCTGGAGGCAGAGCAGCGCGGCCTCGACCTCGTCATCGTCGACTACCTGCAGCTCATGCAGCCCACGACGCCGAACAAGGACGCCAACCGCGTCCAGGAGGTCTCCGACATCAGCCGAGGGCTGAAGCAGCTGGCGCGCGAGCTGAAGGTCCCGGTCGTCGCGCTCTCCCAGCTGTCGCGCGGCGTGGAGCAACGAGGCAGCGCCGAGCCTCGCCTGTCGGACCTCCGGGAGTCGGGCGCGATCGAGCAGGACTCGGACGTCGTGATCTTCCTGTACCGCGAGGCCGAGCAGAACCCCGATGCCGATGTCGAGCTCATCAAGGCGAAGGTGGCGAAGCATCGCAACGGACCGATCGGCGAGGTACCGCTCCAGTTCCGCAAGGCGAACACGCGCTTCTATACCGTCGCCGCACGCGACGAGATCGCCGCGTACTGACGCTCGGCAAGCAAGCGATCGAGCGTGGCACGAGGGCTTGAAATCGGGGTGTACACTCGGGCGCTATAACGACCGGTCAACTCGTCTGATTCGGAGTTCGCTCGATCCGCGGGCCCTGCCCGCACGCAGATCCGGCCCTCGCAAGATGACAGCGACCGACCAGCATCGGGCCGGGTGCGACACAGGAGGCTCTGAGGAAGGGTGTACGCCGACAAGACCATCCGCTGTCGAGATTGCAGCATGGACTTCGTGTTCTCGGCTGGTGAGCAGGAGTTCTACGCCAGCAAGGGACTCGTCAATGAGCCGCAGCGATGCCAGAGCTGCCGGGCCATCGCCAAGCAGAACCGTGCGCTCGGGATCGGTGGCGGCAACGGCAACGGGGGCCAGCGGGAGATGCACGCCGCGGTGTGCGCCGAGTGCGGGGGCCAGGCGCTCGTGCCGTTCCTGCCGCGCAACGACCGGCCAGTCTACTGCTCCAACTGCTTCGACAAGGTGCGAGCCCGCGCCTGACCGGCCGCCCTGACCGGTCCGTCGCGACGGCTTTCGAGCCTGGCCGCCTGCGCTAGGATGAGGGCCTCCCAGCAGTCGAGGTCCACGTCGCCGCGCCATGTCCGTCATCGCCGTCGTTGGCGCCCAATGGGGCGATGAGGGGAAGGGCCGGGTCGTCGACTACCTGGCCCATGACGCGGACCTCGTCATCCGCTACGGCGGCGGAAACAACGCGGGGCACACGGTGGTCAATCCGCACGGCCACTTCAAGCTGCACCTGATCCCATCCGGCATCTTCCACCCCGGCACGCGCAACCTGCTCGGCAATGGCGTGGTCATCAATCCGCCCGCGCTCGTCGCCGAGCTGGACGGTCTCGCCGCCGCGGGGTTCGACTGCGCCAACCTGTTCATCAGCGACCGGGCACACCTGGTCATGCCATACCACGTGCTCCTGGACCAGCTCGAGGAGCGCGAGCGAGGAGCGAAGAAGCTCGGAACGACGTCGCGCGGCATCGGCCCCGCGTACGTCGACAAGGTTGCGCGCCGCGGCATCCGCATGATCGACCTGACGGAGCCGGACGCCTTCCGTGCCCGCCTGGCGGCCACTCTGCCGCGTGTGCGGCGAGTCGTCGACGGCTATGCGGCCGGCGACGAGCTGGGCGCTGAGATCGGCGAGGCCACCGACGAGAGCCGCATCGTCGAGGCCTACCTCGCGGCCGGCGAGCGGCTCGCCCACCACGTCGTGGACGGCCATGCGCTGGTGGACGAGGCGCTCGAGCGAGGTGACCACATCCTGCTCGAGGGCCAGCTCGGAACGATGCGGGACCTGGACTGGGGCATCTATCCGTACGTGACGAGCTCCTCGCCGATCCCGGGCGGGGCGAGCCTGGGCGCCGGGCTCCCCGCCGTCGCGGTCGACAAGGTCCTGGGCGTCGCGAAGGCGTACACGACGGCGGTCGGGGCCGGGCCGCTGCCGACGGAGCTGGACGGCGCCGAGGGCGAGCGGCTCCGCGAGCGCGGGCAGGAGTACGGCACCTCCACGGGGCGCCCACGACGCTGCGGGTGGTACGACGCGGTGGCCGTGCGCTTCAGCGTTCGGCTTGCCGGCTACTCGAGCATCGCGCTCACCAAGCTGGACGTGCTCGACGGCTTCGAGCGGATCCCGATCGCGGCCGCCTATCGCGATCCTGCCGACGGTCGCGAATGGGCCACCGTGCCCGCCTCGACATCGGTCTTCGAGCGACTCGAACCGGTCTACGAAGAGCTTCCCGGCTGGCAGGCGGACACGACGGGCTGTCGTGCATGGACGGACCTCCCGCCGAGCGCGCGCGCCTACGTCGAGCGGCTCGAGGAGCTGGCCGGCGTGCCGATCAGCCATGTCAGCGTGGGTCCCGAGCGCGCACAGATGATCGTCCGATGAACCGCGAGAGCTCCGCGCGGGCCGCCGACAGCCACGAGGTCATCGAGGTCCGCGGGGCCCGCGAGAACAACCTGGCGAACGTGTCGCTCGACATTCCCAAGCGAAAGCTGACCGTTTCACTGGCGTCTCGGGCTCCGGCAAGAGCTCGCTCGTGTTCGAGACGATAGCCGCGGAGAGCCGGCGCCTGATCAACGAGACCTACACCGCCTTCGTCCAGGGCTTCATGGCCACGCCGGCGCGACCGGACGTCGACTCGCTTGAGAACCTGACCGCGGCGATCATCGTCGACCAGGAGCGGATGGGCGCAAACGCACGCTCGACGGTCGGCACGGCGACCGATGCCTACGACCTGCTGCGCGTCATCTTCAGCCGCGTCGGCCAGCCGCACGTCGGACCGTCCAGCGCCTTCAGCTTCAACGTGCCGGCGGGCACGATCAGTGGCGAGATCACGCTCGAGCGTGGCCGCTCGGAGACGGAGCAGCGCGAGATCACGATCACCGGCGGCATGTGCGCCGAGTGCGAGGGCCTCGGTCGGGTCTCGACCGTCGACATCGACGCGCTCGTGGACCGTGACAAGACTCTGAACGAGGGCGCCATCACCTTCCCCAACTTCCAGCCGGGGAGCTGGTACCACCGCATCTTCGTCGACTCCGGCTTCTTCGATCCCGACAGGCCACTGCGCGACTTCACCGATGCCGAATGGGAGCGCCTGCTCCACGGCCCCGAGGCCAAGGTCAAGACCGAGCTGGTGAACCTGACCTACGAGGGCCTGGTCGACAAGATCCGCCGCCTCTACCTGGTCAAGGATCCCGACACGCTCCAGTCGCACCTGCGCGACGCGGTCGAGCGCATCGCCACCTCGGCGCCGTGCCCCCAGTGCGGCGGGTCTCGGCTCAACGAGCTGGCGCGCTCGTCGCGGATCGGCGACAGGAACATCGCCGACTGCGCCGCGATGCAGATCAGCGACCTCGCCGAGTTCATGCGCGGCGTCGACGACGCCTCGGTTGCGCCGATCGTGGGCGCGCTGCGCGCGACGCTGGACTCGATGATCCACATCGGCCTCGGCTACCTGAGCCTGGATCGCGAGTCATCCACCCTGTCCGGTGGCGAGGCCCAGCGGACGAAGATGGTCCGCCATCTCGGATCGGCCTTGACCGATGTGACCTATGTCTTCGACGAGCCCACCATCGGCCTTCACGCCCACGACGTGCAGCAGATGAACGGCCTGCTCCAGCGCCTGCGTGACAAGGGCAACACGGTCCTGGTGGTCGAGCACGACCCCGAGGTCATGCGGATCGCCGATCACGTCGTCGACATGGGACCCGGCGCCGGCAGCCATGGTGGCGAGATCGTCTTCGAAGGGCTGTTTGAGGGCCTGCGCGCGTCCGGCACCGCCACCGGCAGGCATCTCGAGGTGCAGCGCAGGCTCAAAGAGCGCGCGCGAGCGGCGCGGCGCGATCGAGATCCGCAATGCCCGCCTCCACAACCTCCAGGACGTATCGCTCGACGTGCCGACCGGCGTGCTGGTGGCGGTCACCGGCGTGGCCGGCTCGGGCAAGAGCTCGCTCATCCACGGGTGCCTGCCGCGCACCGATCCGTCCGTCACGGTCATCGACCAGTCGGCCATCCGCGGCTCGCGCCGATCGAACCCGGCGACCTACACGGGCATCGGTGACCCGATCCGCAAGGCGTTCGCATCGGCGAATGGGGTGAAGCCCGCCCTGTTCAGCGCCAACTCCGAGGGCGCGTGCCCGGCATGCAAGGGGCTGGGCCTTATCTATACCGACCTCGCCTTCATGGCGGGCGTCGTGTCGGTATGCGAGGTGTGCGAGGGCCGCCGTTTCACCGACGAGGTGCTCGCCTTTCGCCTGCGCGGCCGGAACATCGCCGAGGTGCTCGACATGTCGGTCGAAGAGGCTGCGGCGTTCTTCGTCGAGAAGCCGGCGCGCGTCATGCTCGAGCGGCTGGCCGATGTCGGCCTGGGGTACACCAGCCTCGGCCAGATGCTCAACACCCTGTCGGGCGGCGAGCGTCAGCGGCTGAAGCTCGCGATCGAGATGTCCGGCGCCACCGAGGTCTACGTCCTGGACGAGCCGACGACCGGGCTCCACCTCCAGGACGTCGACAACCTCATCGGCCTGCTCGACCGTTTGGTCGATGCCGGGCGAACCGTGATCGTCATCGAGCACAACCTCGACGTCGTGGCGCGAGCCGACTGGGTCATCGACCTAGGCCCCGGCGCCGGCCACGATCGGCGGCCGTGTGATGTTCTCTGGCGCGCCCGGCGACCTCGTCGCCCGTGGCGACTCGCTCACCGCCCAGCACCTGCGCACCCACGTTGGAGGAGATGGACCATGAAGCTCGGGGTGATCGTCCCGCAGGGATGGACAGGGGAGTACGACGGCTGGGAGCCCGAGCGCGCGTGGGCGCGGACGGTCGCGGTGGCCCAGCAGGCGGATCGGCTCGGGTTCGAGTCGATCTGGCTATTCGACCACTTCCACACGGTCCCGAAGCCGACGGACGAGCTGACCTTCGAGTCGTTCACGTCGCTTTCGGCGCTTGCCGCCCTGACCGAGCGCGTGCGGCTCGGGCAGATCGTCATCTGCAACGGGTTCCGCAACCCCGCCCTGACGGCAAAGATGGCTTCGACCCTGGACACGATCTCGGGTGGGCGGTTCGAGCTGGGCATCGGAGCCGGCTGGAAGCGCGACGAATGGAACGCGTACGGCTACGGCTTCCCGGAGACGAAGGTGCGGCTGGCGATGCTCCACGACGCGCTCGAGGTGATCAGTCGCATGCTCGAGCCGGGTAAGCACGTCCACGCCACGTACCAGGGCGAATACGCATCCGTCAAGGACGCCATCAACCTTCCGAAGCCGATCAACCCCACCGGCATGCCGATCATGGTCGGCGGCAACGGGCCGAACGTGACCTGGCGCCTGGCGGCCCGCTACGCCGACGAGCTCAACCTCGACGGCATGTCGCCGGACGAGGTGCGCGAGGCGCTGCCGACAATCCGCTCGCGATGCGAGGAGATCGGCCGCGACCCCGATTCGCTGAGTGTGTCGGCCCATGTCTGGCGCGAGATGGAGGAGTGGCAAAACGGCGGCAGCCGCCGCCAGGAGCTTCTCGGCGCGTACGCCGAGCTGGGCCTGAGTCGGGTGATGGGCCTGAGCCACGCATTTGCCGAATCCGACGATGCCCTCGGGGAGCTGGCGGCCGATGCGCGAGCGGCGGGTGTCGAGCTCTCCGCCTGAGGCTCACGGACCGACGGCCGTCGCGCCGCGGCCGTCCTCGTCACCGGCGGGCGACGCCGCGCCAGGCGTCGGGCAGCGTCCCAGAGCGGTTGTGGTAGACCTTGCCCTTCTTCGGGTGCGTGAACTTCAGAGCGGCCCATGTGTCGTCGACCCGCAGACAGGTGCTCTCCACGAGTCCGTGGTTGTAGCCGATCTCGATGACGTTGGGCAGGCCGAGGTCGGAGCCCAGCCTCTTGCCCTTGGGCCACGACAGCCAGAGCGTGCCCCACGGCTTCAGATGGGACTTTAGCTTCGGGAAGTTCTCATCCATCTCGGCCTGCGTGTGGCAGAAGAAGTGGATGTAGTCGAAGTCGCCTTCGAGCTCCTCGCCGACCTCCAGCTCCGGCAGCTCGATGGCCGCCAGGGCCGAGGGGGGAGCATTGACCAAGTGTGCGCGCACGCCCTGCCTGATGCCATCTTCTGTGCGACGGACCGTGACATCTGGATCCCCGCGGTGCGTTGTCGAATGAGCCAATAGTCGGCGATCTCCGTCGTCTGCGCGGGCGTCTCGCACCGCGTCGGTGGTATCGGAGGGGCGAGACGCGGCTCGGGACCCCTATACTTCGCCAAAGCCGCACCGACATCTCGCACGTGCACCCGATCCGCGCCGTCACCGCCATCCGCACCCCGCACCGCCCGCGCCGCCATGCCGCGCGGGCGTTCCGTTATCCGAGCCCGTCTCACCAGGGGAGGTCCCGTTGATCGACCAGGCTCCCGTCCGCGACGCGTCCGCGACCGAGTCCCGCCTGCGCCGCGCCTACGGGTTCGAGGAGGTGGCGCTGGTTCCCGGCGCCGTCACCGTCGATCCGGCCGAAGTAGACCTGGGGTCCGACCTCGCCGGGTTCCGCCTGGAGATCCCGTTCCTGGCCGCTGCAATGGACGCCGTCGCCGACATCGACTTCGCAGTCCGCCTGAGCCACCACGGCGGCGTGGCATTCGTCAATCTCGAGGGGCTCTACACCCGCTACGAGGACGCCTCGTCGATCATCGAGCGCGTCGCCGAAGCGGACTCCGGACCGGCCGCCGCTCACGTGCTGGCCGATGCCTATGAGCAGCCGGTCCGCGACGACCTGATCACCGCGCTCATCACCCGCATCAAGGCCCAGGGCTGCATCGCGGCCGTGGCGACCACCCCGGCATCGGCTTGGCATCACGCCGAGGTGGCGGCGGACGCCGGCGCGGACCTGCTCCTTGTCCAGTCGCAGGTATCGTCGGCCCGTCACATCAGCACGTCGAACCGAGTGCTGTCGCTGGCCGACCTGACCGGTGGCCTGCGCATGCCCGTCCTGGTCGGCAACACCGTCAGCGGCGAGGCCGCCTACCAGCTCATGCACCAGGGCGCCGCGGGCATCTTCGTCGGGGTCGGCCCGGGCGCCGCCTGCACGACGCGGGAGGTGCTCGGCATCGGCGTCCCACAGGTCTCGGCAACGCTCGAGGTTGCAGCGGCGCGGGACCGGTTCGAACGCGAGACCGGACGCTACGTGCCGATCGTCACCGACGGGGGCATGAAGACGGGCGGGGACATCGCCAAGGCCATAGCCTCCGGAGCCGATGCGGTGATGCTCGGATCACCCTTCGCCGGCGCCGTCGAGGCACCGGGCCGTGGCTTCAACTGGGGCATGGCCGCGCCGTCGCCGACGCTGCCGCGCGGCACGCGGATCAGGATCGGCGAGCGGCTGCCGCTGGAGCAGATCCTGTTCGGCCCGGCCGAGACGTCCCACGGCACGCAGAACCTGGTCGGCGCGCTGCGGCAGTCGATGGCGGCGCTCGGCGCGCGCACGATCCGCGAGATGCACGACGTCGAGATGGTCATCGCACCCACCATCGCCACCGAGGGCAAGTCCTGGCAGCTCGCCGGCCGGGAATAGGGCGGCCGGAGGCGATGCCAACGTTGTTGGCCCTGTGACCAACGACTCGGTCCCCGCCGGTTGCGGAGCCCCTCCAGTCGGCGGAACGACCGCCAGATCGGCCCAATGGTCAATCGGGATGGCCACCCGACCGCCGGACGGCTCCACCCACCTCATTCGTCGGTCGTAAGGCCA
>Ga0136623_10000011_pt1 | contig 42640 bp, 49 predicted proteins | sample AntDrymUQ4492106_2_FD_104656 | JGI IMG/M metagenome (GOLD analysis project Ga0136623, IMG submission 104656) | Polar desert sand microbial communities from Dry Valleys, Antarctica - metaG UQ449 (21.06) | ecosystem: Environmental > Terrestrial > Soil > Desert | place: Antarctica: Dry Valley...
CAGAGCGCCTCCCTCGCACGGAGGAAGCCAGGGGTTCAAATCCCCTCACCTCCACTCCCGAAGGTCGACGTGCCATCTCCTGGGCATTGCCTACCCGGCTTCTACTCAACAGGTGACGTGGAGGATGGCATTGGCGGAGCCCTTCTTGGCGGAACGGAGGAGCTGGCATGCTTCATCGGTGGGTAGCTCGATCAGCTCCACCCCGCGTGCAGCCGCTTCCTCGCGAACGGATTCCATAACGGGCAAGCGACCATCTGCGCCTGTGCCAATTACGAGCTTCGGTGCGGACCAGGGTATGTCCTCATCCGTCGACAGAGGAGTGTGTCCAGTGGAATGCCGATATCGCTTGGATGGACCCTTATCTCGGCGACGGGGCTTACCGTTCTCCAAAATGAGGTCGTGGTCAAAACTGTCACCGTCAAGTTTGATCTCACCGAATCGGACAAACTTGATGTTCATCACCCGCCACCTTACGCGGCGGAAAGTCCGATTTGGTCTGGCCGTCGCCTTGGCTTTCCTAACCCTCGCCTGTGGCCCAGGCGCGATTCCTGCTGACGCCGGGGTTTTGCGAGGCCGAACGGGAGTCCACAATCGGATCTCTCCGCCGAGCCCGAAGACTGGCTTCGCTACGGGACCTACCTGCGGTGGACTGACACCGATGGGTGCTTGGTACGAATTGACGTGATTTCTCACCACCACGGAGCAGCACATTGTGGTTGGCAAAGCGCCGAGTTCATCACCGTCGGGCGCCCGTTCGGGTCATCGATCGCCGATGGATTGTCGCCTGAATCCGCAAACCGATATGTCTGGGATCCTCGCGGGTGCGCCCCGACGGTCCATTCGGCACAAAGTTGCCCGAGCGGACCTGCCGGAGACTACGATCGACACTAGGTATCGCCGCGACAGCAAAGAGATCTGGCTCGACAACGCCGACGAAGCTGTCCTCTACCAAATCGAGGGGGAATCCGTTGAGAGATGGAATCGCAGCAGCGCCGGGTTATGCGCGTGACCGAGAGAAAACTGGCACCGGTTCAAAAACTCATTCCGCCGGCGATGATCACGCGTAGCCGAACATCACCAGCTCTTCAGCGAAGACGCTCCGGATGCGGTCCTGTTGGGCGGGCGTGAGCACTTCCTGATAAGGACGCCGGTCGGTTCGGGTGCCGGATTTCGATCTCGGGAGGGTCAAGGGTTCCGGCAGCTTCAGGCGCCCTGCAATGTCGACCAGCGCCTCCTCCAGGTCTTCGTATCGGTAGACCTGGTCAACGATCATTTTGCCGTCCTCCATATAAAGACCAGAGCCCCGTCCTTTGAGCGACTCAAGACCGCTCCCACGGGTGATGAACTGCTCAAGCGAGGCGGTGCCTTTCCCCTTTCCTTGCCACCAATAATATTGCGAGATCACGCGCTCGAAGGGGTTCCGCTCGAAGCAGAACGTGAAGTAGTTCTCCCACTTTTCTTTGCCGAGGACGCGTCGCGCTTCATGGGCCGACGTGTGGCTCCCGAACCGCTCGCGACGTTCTCCTCTCGTCACGAGGCGGGCGACGTCGGCGGGCCGGTACTCCCAAAACGGTGCCATGTTGTTCTGCGGCCCCCGGTATCCGAGCGACCGCCGAATCTCCTCGTCCTCGGGACGCATGGTGCTGATGACATCGCCCGGCCCCAAGAACTTCGAGAGCCCGATCTCAAGGCTCGTCCCGGCGGTTTTGCTTGTCTTGACGAATACGAACCCTAAGTCGTGGCCAACGATCACGTCGCCTCCAAAATTGGTCTAGCGGAGACGCTATCACAGAGTCTGTTCTTGCCTTCACGGTGCTCCGTAGACTCCGAAAATGAGGAAATCGGGTACGGCCCGCCGACCGCGCTTTATCGCTCTGCTCGCTTTGGTGGCAGCGTGCGCCGCCCCCCAAACCTCGACTAGCACGTCGGTGGCGACCACGGCCGTCACCGATGGAACTCAAGGGGCTGTGACCACGGCGGCCGACGAGCGCTCGGCCGAGTTGATCAATCCCGGCAGCGTGGTCATCTGCATGACCTTTCCGGTGGCCCGGGTCTCGTTCTACGACGCGGCCGGCGAGCTCGCCGGCCAGAGCGTTGAGTTCGCCTTGGAGCTCGCCCGGCGTTTGGGTCTCGAACCCGAGATTCGAGACACGATCTTCGAGGAGATCATCGACGCGATCGAAGCCGGCGACTGCGACTTCAGCCTCGCTGGCCACTTCATCACCCCCGAGCGTCTCGAACGAATCGAAATGATTCCCTACCTCAAGGGACGCCAGCAGATGGTCGTGCAGTTCGGCAATCCCGAAGGCATAGACGACTCGGTCGACATCTGCGGGAGGCCGGTCTCCAGTCGGGCCGGGACCATTCAAGAGGACCTGATACTCGGCGTGGGCCTCTACGAGGGCTCCGGCCTCAACGACGCCTGCGCCGAGGCGGATCTGACGCCGATCGACCTCGTCACTTTTCCTGGTGAAGCGGAGGCAATAGACACCCTGCGCCAGGGAGAGGTGGTGGCCTTCCTCGGCGGAACTACGTGGGTTGCGGAGTTTCCGGACGAGCTCGCCATTGCCCCCAACGTTGAACTGCCCGAGTTCACCAACGGGATTGGTGTCAGCAAGGAGCACCCGCTCCTGACCAACGCCCTCCGCTCAGCGTTGGACGCGATGGTTGCCGACGGGACCTACCTCTCGATCCAGGATGAGTGGGCCAGTCCCAAACGGTGACAGCCTTGACTGGCTCTGGGCCATGGCGTTGAAACCCACGCCTGAGCTCCACACCGAGAGGCTGGTGCTGACCCCGCTTCGCGTTGCCGACGCGAACGAGATGGTTCGGGTGCTCGCAGATGCCGAGCTGTATATGTTCACGGGAGGCAATCCGCCGGGTCTCGACGACCTCGAAAAGCGATACCAGGCACAGGTCGAAGGTTTGTCGACGGATCGCGAGGTTTGGCACAACTGGATCATTCGGCTGCAGGAGCCTCCGACAGCGGTCGGATTCGTGCAGGCAACCATTGTCTCTGATACCGCCGATGTTGCCTGGGTCGTCGGAGCTGATTGGCAGCGAAAGGGGTTTGCGTCGGAGGCGGCGACAACGGTGCGCGAATGGCTAGAGACTCAGGGTGTCAGACAATTCAGCGCCCACATTCATCCCGGACATGAAGCATCTGGACGAGTTGCACTGGCCATCGGCCTGAACGCAACCAGCGAGATTGATGGCGATCGAGAGGTCGTGTGGAGATCAGGAAATCATTGAACTGAACAAAGCACGAGCCTCCGGCGTCGAATCGGGCAAAGGAGGAGCTACATGACGTTGCTCAAAGAAAGCACTAACCAGGTCCGGGGCCGTTCCCTGCTAGGGAAAGTCGCCTTTCTCGGTGGGGTGGCGGTAGGAGCAACCGTGTTGCTCGCGGTCACCGCGATCGTCTTCGGCGCGAACCGTGAACTTCCCAACACGGCGATGTTCACCTTCGATGGAGACGGCACCGTGTCGCTCATCGATACGACGACCGGCGAGTGGATCTACCAGGCTCCCGATGCGGTGCTCGCCCCCGATCGAACGGTCCTCATCCAGGCAACCGAACAACGCGGCGAGACTGTGGTCAGGGCGCTGGATTCGGTCAGCGCCGTGGAACGCTGGTCACAGTCTCTGCCTGGCAGTCTCTCGGTCCGGGTGGTCTCACCAGGCGGGGACGCAATTGCCCTGATGCAAGCGACCGAGACGCCGGGTCTCTATGTGCCGGAGCCTGCCCAGGACACCACCATCTACATCGCTCGAACCGATGGCTCCGCGTGGCAACGCTACGACCTGGAGGGGAACTTTCTTCCTGAAGCATTCACGACCAGCGGCGAAACCCTCTTCCTGCTCAAGTTTCTCCCCGCCGAGGACCCGTATCACTACGAGGTCCATCGCCTCGACCTCGCGACCGGTGAGATGCTCGATGAATACACGCCTGAGGTCGAGTTGGAGCCGTCGATGCGGGGTCATGCCCGAGCGCAGGCGATGGCATCAGACGGAACCCAGCTCTTCACTCTCTATTCGCTCGACCCGGGCGAAGAAAAGATCACCAATCCGCTTGATCCGAATCGGCAACACAGCGCCTTCGTGCATGTCATCAGCCTGGAGGAGGAGAGTTCGTTCTGCATCTTTCTCGGACAGCCATTCGGGGCGAGACGTATCGACAACATGGACATGACGATCTCTCCGGACGGAACAAGTCTGGCCTTGATCGACATCGGCACCGGTACCTTGGCTGAGATCGATATCGCCACCCAGGACATCGACACCGACAACCTCGGCGGCTACGGACTCTTCAGCCAGGACCACCGAAAGGTGGAGTTGGCAATCGGCGCTGACAACACTCTTTATATGGCCTGGGAGCAAAGTGTCACCGCGTACGAGCCAAGCGCCCGCAACCCGATCGCGGGCTGGTCCGCGGGGGGTGAAATCCTCGGGATCGATGTCAGCCAGGACGGCCAATACCTCCGGGCTTTGATCCCCGGGCAGGTGCGCGTGATCGATCTTGTTCAGGGGGTAGAGGTTGCCTCGATACTGCTGCCTGCCGAAGCGCAGGAGGTAGTGATCGCTCCGCCGTCCGCCCAGTCGAGATTCGAAACTTTCACCTGTGCCTGCTGAGGCGACCGTGACAAGTCACGGGTGGGGCAATCCGACCCATTCGAAGTGGGCCGCATCCGGTACCAGCCAGTTGCCGCCCCAGGTGAAGCCCCACTTCTCCATGATCTCTACCAGCCGCGGATCTTGGACCGTTACCTGACCGGTCGGGTTTGCCTCGTAGTTCAGATCGATCGCTGCTCCCCAGGCATGGCGGGAAAGGAGCCGGCTCCCGGCGATGAAGCGAGGGTTGTAGCAGCCATCGAAACTTTCGATCAGAAACCCGAGGTTGGCTCGCTCAAGCTCGCTCAGCGCCCCGGCCAGCTGCTCGACCATCACGACGTGGCAGCGCACCTCACCGATAATGGGTAAAGCAGCCGTGACAACGTTTCGGGCAGCCCACTCCGGGTCGAATGCAGTGTCGCCGCTCTGTGTCGGCCGAATCGTGAACTCGCCGAATGTCTCCTTGATGAGAGCTGGGGGCAGGACCGCATCCCCATGACGCAGGAAAGGTGTTTCCCCCAACGCTCGGACCCGCACCGGGAGGTCGGTTGGAAGAAGCGAACGGACCGACTCTTCCAAGAAGCTGCGGTCCCCTTCAAAAAGAATGAGGAGGTACCGGGGCGTGCCGACGCCAGCTGGTTCTCCGGCCTCGTGAGTCATCACTAGCTCGGCCCCTCCCAACACGGCATCGGGGAGGACCGCTGATATGCGATACGTTTGCCGGCCAATCAAAGTGGCGCCAACGCCAACGCCGCGCAACTCGGCCGAGGTCTCTGTGAGCAGCGCGTCGTCAATGGTTAGGCCGGCAATGACGCCTTGCCATTCCGCTGGGGCAAGCTCGGCGAAGGCCGAGTCGATCGATGCCGCTTCGACCGGGTAGTACCAGCCTTCGGGAAGGTCTTCGACTACCGAGCCCGCTGAGTCATAGGTGGACTGGATCAGAATTATGTCTGAGCGCACGGTCGAGACCACGTCAACGCCGGGCACCGCCCCCACCTGGTCTCCGAGTCCCTCTGGCAGACCACCGGGAGTCCAGATCAAGAAGAGAGACGGCGTCGGCAAAGAAGAGGTGGTTGGTTGACTAATTGCTGCCGACGTGGTCTCGGTTGAGAGCGTCGTTATCGAAGTTGGCGTCGTGACCGGGTTCGGGGCACTCTGTAGCCAAAAGATGCCGACTACCCCGCCGACCATCCCCACCAGCATGGCCCCCAGCCACCTCGCCGCGCGGCTCACTCAGGGCGCTCCAAACTTTCGGCAATCGCGATCAAGTCTTCCAGGCTCGGACCTTCGACGGTGAAGACGGTGCCGTCCTCGACCCATTCGAGCACTCCAAACATTGGCGAATAGCGGGCGACTGCCCCGCGAGAAATTACGGTGCGGGCGTCGGGGTCGAAGGGAGGTGAGACCCGGTCACCTGGTCTTTGGGTGATGCGGGCGCTGCGGTCGCCCCCGCCGAAAAGGTCGACGACCAGCACCCCTTGAAAAGCGCTGACCGTTGGTGTCCCATAGCCTTCGAGATCCATTGGGAGATAGGCAGCGCTGACCTGATCGGTCGTGGCAGGCGCCTCCGGCCAGTCCGCAGGCGCGGATTGGTGGGCGCCGCTGAGCAACGAGGCCGCTGCAATCAATTCATCGCCGGAGACTGACCCGGTGATCACCGCGTCGTACTCGTCGGAGTGAACGAAAACGGTTGAATCGTCGCCGGCAACATAGATCGTGCCTTGACTGGATGAGACTGCCTGCACTGGTAGGCCGGTGTTGCCAAAGAGCCCCGGACCCTCCCACTCGTCAGTCACGTCGAGGCGCAGCCATGAGCGACCGTCGCTCCACGCCCACACTTCGGACGTGATCAGCCCTTGCATGCGACCCGATGAAACAAGGGGCATGCCAACTTCGATGGGAGCCGGCAGGGACAACTCGGCGTACCCGGCGTTGCGTGCAACCGCTCCGTCGGGGATCGTCATTGGAGTCTTCTCGATGGGTTCGGACCCCGCCGACTCGAACTCGAGTGTCAGATAGGGCGAGGTGTCGTCGTCATATTCGCGCACCGCGGCCCAGGTGGCGCGATCGGGTGACGACGATGCGGTGACGCTAAGCAGGAGCGGTGTGAAGTTGTTGGATTCGAGCCAGATCGAGACCAGGTCGGAGTCGTGGATCTCTCGGAAGTTCCCAGCATCGAAATAGGCGTCGAGCAGAGGGCGAGCCTGCGCCGCCGTCACCTCGAGACCGATGGTTTCGAGCCCGGCCAGCGTCCGATTGGGCAATCGAAGCGGCTCGGGGGCACCCTTCAAGACCTCCACCGGAACCACCGCATCAAGAGGGGCGGGAGTGAGGGCTGAGAAAGGATCGCGCCCAGTCAACGATCTCGCCTGTACCGACCCATCTCTGCACCCGCCCAGCTGAGGACAGGGATAGGGCTCGATGGTCAATGAGGTGGTGGTGTCGACGATTCGAACCACACTGTTCTCCGACCAGCCCACAGGCGCGTCGATCTGGTCAATGACTATTGCCAGGTATTCAGGGGAGCTATAGGCGATCGTTCCCCGGTAGGTCCGCTCGGCCCCTGCGCGGATTCGTTCTTCGATCACAAACGACCCGGAGAACTGATCGACTATGTCTTGGCGAGCGATGACTTCGTTGACGAGCGCCGCGGAAATCTCAGGGCCGGAGGTGCCGCCCGCAATCACCACTCCGATCAGCAGTCCGGACAACAAGCCGGCCGCCGGCGCCAGCCAAAGCTGACGGCGCCGGGGTTTGGGGAGTGCGCCCAGGACCCGGGGAACGAAGTCCGGCGCGTGTTCGGCCGTCAGCGTCAAGGTCCGCTGGCTTAGGGCAGCCAGATCTCGTTGGAACTCCTGGCAAACTGGGCAATCAGCCAGATGGCGCTGTTCCCGGTCCGAGATCGCGCCCCCATCCATCCGGGCGGAAATCGACCGTTGCACCGCGTCGCACCTCACAAGCGCTCTCCTAGCTCTCGAATCAGGGCCTGCCGAGCGTGGTAAATGCGGCTCTTGACCGTGCCAACCGGAATGCGCAGCACGTTTGCCGCCTCGTCATAACGGAGGCCGCTCACTTCGACGAGGAGGAACGCCTCTCTCAGCTTCGTGGGCAGCGCGGCGATAGACATTTCCAAATCGATCTGTCCTGCTGGTGATGACAACGACAGATCGCGATTGACGTCGGCGACAGAGTGGGCGAGTCGATCGCGGCGGTTGCGGGCACGCAAGGCGTCGATGCCGGCGTTGCGGGCGATGGCAAAGACCCACGTTGAAAAACGAGAGCGATAGGAAAACGTCGGAAGCCTCATAAAGACCCTGATGAATGTCTCCTGGGTGACGTCCTCGGCCAGGCTCCGGTCATCGAGGAGCCGGCAGAGGAAATGCCAAACCATCGTTTGATGGGCGCGCACCAGTTGCGCGAATGCGTCATGATCACCCTTTGCTGCCGCCCTGATCAGTCCAGGGTCGGGTTCGTCCATTAATTGTCCTGCCGATGCCGGCTCCGCTGGTATCGCTGCATGTGAGACGACCGGCCTAGGCGATTTGTTCAATTCACTCGAATGGAGGTTGCTAGGTAGTCGTTTTGACCGCTCCGGCCGACCGGGCGATTGCGCCCGCCACAAGCCCGACGACGAATCCACCGATGTGGGCCATGTAGGCAACGCCGCCGGTGGTCTCCTCGGCCACGGCGAATGCCCCGAGGCCGTTGATGAATTGGAACAGCGCCCACATGCCGATCATCACCATTGCAGGCACTGTTGCCATAGTCCGCAGCATGAAAACCCGCACGCGGTTGCGAGGGAAGAGGACCAAGTAGGCGCCGAGCACACCCGACACCGCGCCCGAGGCGCCAAGGCTCGGGATCGGAGAATCCGAGTCGATCAGGATCTGGGCGAGAGCGCCGACGACGCCAGCCAGCAGGTAGAAGATGACATACAAACCGCGGCTGATGGTGTGTTCGACGTTGTCGCCGAATACCCACAGGAAGAGCATGTTGCCGATCAGATGCAGCCATCCGGCATGCATGAACATGCTGGTGATCAGGGTGAGAAAGATCGGGTTGGGACCCGGCGTTTGCGGCACTTCGACTGGGCCATCCGCAGTCTCGATGACCTGTGGAGTCGTGAGATCCTCTCCACTCGTGATTTCTAGGGGAACCGCCGCGTATCCGTAGGTGAACGATTCGTTGGAACCGGCGCCTTGCAGGAACAGAAACACCAGCACGTTGATGGCAATGAAGAGGATCGTGACGACGCCGAGCCCCTTGCCCGGAACCTTTTCGTCGCTAGTCGGGAACATTCATCCTCCTCGATCGCTCCTTTCGACAGTACCCGATCCGGTCTAGGTTGGATTGGGATCGAGGGTCGCGGGAGGCGACTAGGCCGAGGTTCCGATGATTTCTACTGGACAATCGAAGCCAGGCGCGTTTGCGAGACGAGGATCCGCAGTAAGCAGCGAGCAACCAATTGCCTCCGCCAGCGCAACATATGCCGAGTCGTAAATCGTCCGATTGGATCGCAACTCCCAACATCGCGTGAGCAGAGGCAGGTGTGATCCCCGAGAAAGAGGGACGTCGAACAGATCCAGGAGGGCTGACTCCGCTCTTCTGCCGTCAAGCTCGCCTGCCAAGACCAATCGTCGCAGGGCCGAGGCGACTTCGAGATCGATCAACTCCGGTGCGAAAAGCACTTCGCCAAGCAGCCGGTTTCGCGCGCGATCCCCATCCTTGGAGTCGTCGGCCAAGGCCACCATCAAAACGCTGGCGTCAACGACGATCACGATCTGAGCGGACTGCGCCCGCGGCCGCGTCGAAAGAAACCGAACCTCCGGTCCGGTGACCGACGCGCTCGAACACTTCCTCCAACGTTGGGCGATCGGCCTCAGCGATCAACCGGCTGAGCAGATACTCCTGAAGGGATTGTCCGGCCATCGCCGCTCGTCGTCTAAGAGTCGCGTGGACCCGGTCGGGCACCTCTTTGATCTGGATGCTGGGCATGGCGCCATTTGGCGCTACTGGCGCCAAAATGCAAGTAGGCAGTCACCTTCTCAGTTTTCGCATCAAACGCAACCGATAGGTTGCGTTTGATGGCGAAAACCCCAGGAGGGGGTTAGGTCGTACCGCGGAGAGCGCCGGCGTCGAGATGGAGGACGCCGCCGTGCATCAGGTCGGCTTGCGGTTCGGGGAGGAGCATGACGGCCCAGGCGATCTCGTCGACCGTGCCAAGGCGGCCGAGCGAGTTCTCGCGGACGTACTCGGCGTAGACCTTGTCGAAGTCGACCCCGCGCTCGGCGGCGACGTTGGTCAGGATGCGGCGGAGGCGCGGCGTGTCGGAGGGGCCGGGGGCGATGGTGTGAACGGTCACACCTTTCGGCCCGTAGAGCAGCGATATCTGGCGCATCAGGTCGAAGACACCGGCGTTGATCGCTCCTGGCCCGGCCTCGTGTGGTTTGGGCTCGATCCCCAGCGTGCCGGCGAAGGTGACGAACCGTGAGCCTTTGACGAAATTGTCGCGCACCGCGTGGAGCAACCGCACCAGCCCGGCCATCTTGACGTTCGCGCCGACCGCGACGGCCTCCCGCTCGGCTACGCCGGCGTCTACGGGTCGTTCCTGCTCCACGCCAAACGCTCCGCCGAACGCTACGGGGTGGACTCAAAGGAGATCCTCCTCGAACTGGGACGTCGCAAAGTGGTCGGCGGCCAGGAGGACATGATCATCGACGTCGCCGTCGAGCTCCAGCGCCAAAAATTCATTCCTGCGTAAAAAACCCCGTGATTGGGAGCGCCGTTCTACGCAAGAATGGTTTGGTTCCGGATTGGACTAGTTCCTGACGTGCCAGTTCTGGCCGGACAACTGCACGGCCAACGGCTTACGCCAGTCGGCACCGTCACGACTATCCGCCCCGCCCACAACGGCAGCCACAGCCACCAATCCGATGACCAAGATGATGATTAAGAATTCCATAAACCAAATTTTCGACGATTTGACCTTTCACGTCCATCTAATAATCCTTAAGTGATCGTATAGGTATACTTAATAGTCATGCTGGACCTCAAACGACTCCGGTTCCTGCGGGAAGTAGCCGAGCGAGGGACTATTTCGGCTGCAGCCGACGCCCTTGCCTACACCCCGTCCGCGATCTCGCAACAGATCACGATTCTCGAAGAGGAGATGAAAACACCCCTTCTCGAAAGACAGGGTCGCAACGTAGTTTTGACTCCCGCGGGGAAAGTGCTGGTTGCTCATTCCCAAGACGTCTTTGATGCCGTCGAGCGTGCGACCACTGCGGTCTCCGAGGCGGCCGGTGAGGTCGCCGGGCGAGTGGTGGTTGGCACCTTGCAGAGCGTGATGGCGACGCTCCTACCTGAGACCATCCGCACAATGTCGATCGATCACCCCCGGGTCGACCTGCATATGGTCGAGCTGGGCCACAACGACGCCACTCGAGAGCTTCGCCTGGGCGCTCTCGACGTCGCGGTCGATCAAAGCTACAGCCACGTGACTAACCGAGCTCACGGCGGTCTTACCAAGCACAAAGTGCTGGAGGAGCCGCTCTATCTCGTCGTTCCCAAAGGCTCCCCGATCAAGAAGCTGACCGACGCGGCGGATTGGCCTTGGGTGGCACCGCCGCTCGAGACCTGTGACTGTGGACGGGCGCTACGAAACATCTGCCGGGGCGCGGGCTTCGATCCCGACGTTCGCTTCGAGACTGACGACTTCGGGGTCACCTTGGAGTTGATCTCTTCGATCAACGCCGTCTCGATTCTGCCGGCATTGACGCTGACCCGGCTCTCACCGAGTTTGCGGCTCATTCCGATCTCTGGCGTCAAACGGAGGATCGTCGCCTTGACTCGACCAGCTGGGCAACACCGGCCGGCGGTAGCGGCCTTCATCACCCATCTTCTGCGGGCTGCCAAGGAGCTCATTCCGGCAGACACGGCTGCCTAGGTGTGCCTCCGATGAGCACCACGATTCGAATAAATGAACAACTCGCGATCGCCTGGCGCTGCTTTCCGATTCGACGGGGCTGACAATGACGCGCTTAGTCGACGAGGCAGTAGAAGCCTTGGAGCGCAAGCTGTTCTTCGAGACCTTCAACGAGCGCTACCGGGACCTGCGTGCCGATACAGTGGCGTGGGCTGAAATTGTGCAAGAACGCCTTCGCGAAGAAGGTGCCGTTGCTGAGTCCTCGGCGTGACTACATCGTTCTCGATATCTGAGGAGGTGGCACCCCCAGCAACCTCCGACCCTCGTCGAAGCCACTGTCATCAGCACCTGGACCGATGCGGAGATGACTATCGGGGTAGACCCCGCACGTTCATTGGCGGTAGTCGACGATCGCTCGTTTCGTTAGGCGATTTTGGTGGCTATGCCACCACCCAAACCTTAGGTTCAGTTGGTTGTTGGCCTAAGGCCGGTTTTGGGACGCCAAATTTGGGTACGACGGCAACACAGCAAGAGCGAGGAGGACGCTGTGAAGGAAGCTCAGGTTCATGAGCTGTTGTATCAGGCCTTGGAGACGGAGTTGGGGGGTGTGCAGGTCTACACGAAGGCCATCGAATGCGCCGTCAACGACGACCTTCGCGAGGAGTGGAACAGGTATCTCGACGAAACCAAGACCCACGTCGAGATCATGACCAAGGTCTTTGCCGATCTCGGACTAGACGCCGAGAAGGAAACCCCCGGACGGAAGATCGTCCGCTTCAAGGGCGAGTCCCTGATCAAGTCGATGGACATGGCCCTGGCGTCGGGCGACAAGGGCGCTGCCCAATTGGTCGCCGCCGAGGCTGTGGTCGATGCCGAGACCAAGGATCATGCCAACTGGGAACTGATGGGACAGGTTGCTGATGAGGCTAAAGGGAAGATGGCCTCAGTTCTGAAAGAGGCGCATGGTCAGGTCGAGGAGCAGGAAGACGAGCACCTCTATCACACGATGGGGTGGTGCCGCGAATTGTGGATCGAATCGTTGGGGATGCTGGCCGTCCTTCCCCCGCCCGAGGAACAAAAAGAGGTGAAGACTGCAATCGGCGCTTCGCGAGCCAAGCAAGCCCGTGACGAAATGGTCGGTTCCCCCAAGAAATAGCGGCGACCGCTCAGTTTTGTTCCAGCAGTTTGAGCAGGGTGGATTCACCTCGGGAAAGCCAGCGACCGGCCCGGGACCCGTGCCAAATCTGGTCGAGGCTCCCTGAAGTGAACGCCTCCGAGACGGCCGGATGGACATAGGACGATCTGGCCACGGCGCGCGTATTACCCAGCACCTCGGCCACCTGGTCAATCGCGCCCAGGAGTTCGCTTTCGGGCTGCTCGACAAGTCCGATATGCCCGAGCCGGTCGGTGAACAACGCCGATGCTCCCCAGGTGCGAAAGTCCTTGGCGGAGACCTCGAGACCGGTGGCGGTGCGAAGGTAGGAATTGAGATGTTCGGAACGGACGCTTCCGACTTCGCCCTCCGAATCGCGGTAGGTGAAGAGGCTTTGACCGCCTAGCTCCTGGCACTGCGCGATGAGATTGGCCAACCGCTTGTCCGACAGCGCTACCTCGCTAGGCGCTCCGCCTTTGGCGATGAAGTTGAACTGCACCTCATGACCAGTCACGTCGGCGTGGGCATTGGTGATGGTGGTAAGACCGAATGAGCCGTTCTCGCGGGTATAGCGGTCGTTGCCCACCCTGATCAGGGTCTGGTCGAGGACCGCCACCCCCAGCGCCAGCACTCGGGAGCGAGGCAAACCGCGCTGGTTGAGATCGGTCTCCACGTGCTTTCGCAGATGTGGAAGCCTCCGGCCAAACAAGACCATGCGATCAAACTTGACCTCGTCACGTACCCGCTCCCATTCCGGGTGATAGCGGTATTGCTTGCGCCCTGCCTCATCCCTGCCCGTGGCTTGAATGTGACCCTGCGGATCTGTGCAGATCCAAACCTGCTCCCAGGCCGGCGGTACCGCCAGACTCTTGATTCGCGCCCGGACCTTCGGGGGCACCACGCTGCCATCGTGCCGAACGTACGAGAACCCGCGACCTTTCCGCTGACGGTTGATTCCCGGCTCTTCGTCACTGACGTAACGGAGATCGGCCATGTCGGCCATCACGGATGGGTCAAGCACGGGTCAAATCCTCGTGGGTCGGCTTACCCAAGAGCGTCGCTTCCCAACCCCAGGAGGGTTAGGCGTCAAGAGTGCGAGTGCACTTTTCGGTCACGCCGGATCACCACCCTGGTCAGGTCCGAGGTGGACCTCAACTCAACATCGTCGGCTAGCCCGCGCATCAAACGAAAACCCAATCCCCTCGGTTTTTCTGCTGCGTTCCACTCGTCCGACCACCCACCCCGGTCCCGGACCGAGCCGACGATCATGTTGCGGTCGAGGCCGGCTTCGATCGTCACCAGATGTTCGGGGTCGTTGTGGTTTCCATGCAGCACCGCATTCCCGATCGCCTCGCTCAAGGCAAGGAGAAAGTCTTCTCGGTCTGGGTCTTCGACGCCTTGGTCCTCTAACCAGCGGTCGAGGCGGTGACGCGCCAACGGGACGTTCTCGACCACACCGGCGATCACATCGGCGTAGGCGCGGTTATGAGCACCCACGGCTCTCACGGCGAGAAGCGCCACATCGTCGGTGTCGCCCAACTCGCGATCGAACTCCTCGAGCAAATGGTCGCAGACCAACGAGGTTGGCAGCCACCAAATCTGCTCCAACTTCCTGGCCAAACGGTAGAGGCTGAGTTCGAGCGATTCCCCATTGCGTTCGGTCAATCCGTCGGTGAACATCACGAGAAGGGACCCAGGTGGGAAATGGCAGCGAGCGGCCTTAATCGAACGGGGCCTGTCCAGTCCCAGCAACCATCGCCTGCCCTCGTTCAAGATTTGGACTTCCCCGGCGGGCGTCACTACGACTGGCGGAACTTGGCTTGCGATCGAGTACTCAAGAACAGAGTCAGCGACGTCGAGAACCCCAAACACCGCCTTCGCGTATCCAGCTTTGGCGAGGCTGCGGTCCACGATCTGGTCCAGGGCTTCCATCACTTTCGCTGGCCTGGGATCGACGAGCGCCGCTGCCGCTGCGGCCGACCGCAATTGCGACACAGCCGTTGTCGCCCGGAGGCCCGACCCCTTGACATCACCCACAATTAGGCCCACGCGGCCATCGCGAAGCGCTATCGCGTCGTACCAATTGCCGCCGAAGGAATCTCGGGAGGAGTGATATCTGGCCGCGATGGCGGCGCTGGCCGGTAGCTGATCAAGTCGGAGCAACGAACGATGGACCTCTCGGGCGAGCTTGTGTTCAGCCTCCTCTCGGAGAACGGTTTCGAGAGCCAGCCCTATGAGGTTGCCGAGAGCGCCGAGCTCGGCTCTCAGGTCCGGGTCGAAGTCGACCGCGTGAGACCAGATCAGGGTCAGGCTTCCGAGCATTCGGCCAGCGCCATCGATGAGTGGCACCGTGCCGCTCGCTTCAAACCCGTTCGCCTGCCATTCGATTTCCAGGAGCGGATACTCGGCCAAGTGTTCATTGATGTCAGCCAGGAAGCAACGCTCACCGGTGGCGATGACCCGCGCTGACGGAAAGGGTGAGCTAACACCCAACTGCCGATAGCGTGCCTTGGTTTCACCATGGATGATGCCTGCCGGGAACACCTCGACGGCGCCCTCGTGGGGACGGTTGATTGCTAGAAGCAAGCACAAGTTGCCAAGAACGGGTCTTAGTTCGTTGTGCGCGATGCCAGCCATTTCAACCGGCGTTTGGCACCGATCGAGCGCTTCGGCAAGGCGCTCGGCTAACCGCTCGAATGTCCTTGTCCGCTCGTGCATATCCCTTCCAAGCAACCGATCGACCAAGGGTTACCCAGGTTCTCTCTTGAGAAACCAAGATTCGGTCGCCGCTGCAGGTTGTTTGGAAAGGAGTTTCCTAGGGTATTTCTTCTCGCGCTCAGATAAGGAGGAACTTTTGAGCGATGTAGTTGATAGGAGAACCCGCCGTGCCGAAGCGCGGACGGCGGCCCGATATGGAGGTGCCGACTTTGGCGCTTCGCTTTCGGGGTTTTTTGCTGGACTCGGAGCTCTGACATTCATCGGATCGTTGGTCGTGGCTGGAGCCAACGAATTGGACTATCAGCTCAACCTCATCGACATCGAAGGAGAGATCTCCGAAGCGTCGATGATTGGGGCGGCGATCGCGGTGGCTGTCGTCTTCCTGACGTTCCTATTCGGTGGCTGGGTAGCCGGGCGAATGTCCCGATTCGATGGTGGCAAGAATGGAATGGGAGCCGGGCTTTGGTTGCTGGTTTTCGCCGCGATTTTCGCCCTCCTGGGTGCGTGGGTCGGTCCTGAGTTCAACGCCTTTGGCCCAGCGGGCCTGCCCGACTGGTTCTCAGCGATCAGGTCTGACGTCCGAACCACAACTGGGTTGATCCTGGCGGCGGTGTTTGCGGTGGCCGCTCTCTTGGGCGGATATGCCGGCGGCCGGATTGGTGAGCGTTACAACCAGCGGGTTGACACCAGCCTGGTCCACTCCGCCGACGGAACCGTGGTCACCGATCGCACCGTTATCAGAACCGATACGTGAATCAGACCGGTAGAACAAAGGAGCAGATATGTACATCGGACTTGGCACGCTGCTGCTGATCATCATCATCATTTTGCTAGTCACCTAGATTCCGATCCGATCCGCGAGCGGGCAGCAATGCCCGCTCGCTGGCTGACGTTTGGGTTTCGATGGCAGTCAGCCACCGGGAGAGGAGCGTCAAACCGACTCCGGTATAGCCGAATCCGGCCGGCACCCACATGATCACCCCGGCCAGGTGCTGATCCGTGAGGGGAGTGATGCCCCAGGCCGAGGTGGTGTTGGCGTAGGCGGAATACCAAGGGCTTTCGGCGAAGGTCATCAACAACGCGAGAAAGACGCTCTGGCCGGCCAGACCGAAAACCATGAGGACGCTGGCGCCCGGCCAATCGATTGAGCGGTGCCGCGTGCTCAAGACCAATTGCCAAAACCAGAGCGCAGTTATGAGAAAGCTGGCGTGCTCGAGGTAGTGCACCGGTTCCAACCGTAAGGCGAGTTGATAAGGGCCGGCCGCGTGCCAGAACAAGAGGACCCCGGCGTGGAGAAGCCACACCAGGACCGGATGGAAAAAGCGGCGGATGCGGGCAGGGGCCAGACCCAGGGTTCTCCGAGCTAGGCCAAGCCCCTTTCTCACCGTGAGCGGTAATCCGCCGAGAACTCCGGCTGCAGCTTCGCTGTGGACGAACGCGGGTGCGGCGACCAGGATCAAAAGGAGATGTTGGGACATGTGGGCCGAGGCGAGAGCCCCCGACATTGCCTCGAGCGGCGACACCAGTGCCAGGCCCAAAGCCAGGACCGCAACCCCAAACCACCCCCAATCCGGTCGCCGTCGTCCTCGCCCATAGAGCCAAGCCACAGCGGCAATCCCGCCGAGCAAGATTGGATCCAAGTTCCACGCCGACCAAATATCGTGAGGGGCGACTGGCTGTCCGGGATGGAGAAGGATTCTGGTCAGCACGGGTCGAGAAAGAGGGCGGGGAGACCCACAAACAGAGTGGCGACCACCGACAAACCCGCCAGTAGCACGCCGTACAGGTACAGGAGTCGTCGATGATCGCCATCATCATCCGCAGCTGTGTAAGAACGGCTGGCTCTGATCCCGAAGCCCACAATCGCCCCGATGGCCACCACAGTCGCCGCCACCGTCACCAGTACGACGGCCGAGTCCCAGGGTCGGTCGCAGGCCGCCTCGGCCCACAGATAAACGACCCAAAAGTGGCTGATCCATATCACCGGCCCGGCCAGCAGCAAGACCGGCCAGGACTTCCAGAATCCGGCCCTCATGTCAGACGAGGGGTCAGGTAAAGAACGGCGAAGTTGATCACCCAGATCACCGCGGTGGCCGTGAAGAAGCGGGTGACATTGAGGACGGGGACATGGCGGCGGGCGCTGTATTCGCCCTTGAGCGCCCAATAGAGGGTCAAGGCCCCCATGACCAGCGCGGCAAAGGCGACTACCGCGACGAAACCGGCGAGCGTGTAAAAGATCGAGCCATAGGCGTGGAGCTTCGAGTCGAAGGGAAGGCGACCCAGCTCGAGGATTAGCCCCGCCATCCCGAAGGCGAGCGCCAACAACGCGCCGCCGACGGCTAGTTGCAGGCGAGTCTGGCTCCCCCGGCGAATCGATCGCAAGCCGAAGGCCATCGCCAGAGCACTCACACTGGCAAGCAAGGCACTAGTGATTCCGAATGGGAGCGCGGGAGGCGCAACCCCCGCCGGCGGCCAGGTGGGGTTCTCGACCCGCAGATAGAAATACGAGAGAAGAAGGCTGGCGAAAGCAATGGCCGTGAACAAAAGCATGAGCCCCATTCCCCAACGCGCCACCGCCACGCTTCCACCAACCCGGACAGGTATGTCGTGCTCGGCTTCGAATGCCGCCTCCTCTTCTTCGGTGATCGGGGCGGGTTGTGGCCAGTTCCACCCGATCACCCCGATCGCGACTATCGCCGCTCCGGCGAAGGCGCCGAGCCGAAGCTTCAACAGCTCGGCACCAAAGATCGCCACAGTCCCACAGGCAGCGACAAAGGGCCAGAGCGAGGGACCGGCGACTCGAAAGATTTCCTCCGGTTCGGCGTCTGATGTCCCGGTCACAAGAGCTGCGCGCCAGCGAAGGGGCCACGCGGCGAGAGCGCGGGTGAGACGCTCGTTGGCCGGATCCCCGCTCGTCAGGTTCTGCTGGTCCCAAAGGGGATGACGGCTGCGAACGATCGGCGGTATCGACCACTGGTGCTGCAAAGGCGGTGAGGGACTGGCCCATTCCAAGGTATCGCCTCCCCATGGGTTGTGGCCGGCCGGCTCACCTCGGAAATGGCTGTAGACCAGATTCACCAGGAAGACCACGATTCCGACCACGACGACAATGACCCCGATGGTTGAGATGAGGTTGTAGATGTCCCAACCGAGACCGGCCGGGTAGGTGTAAACGCGCCGCGGCATTCCCTTCAAGCCGACGATGTGCATCGGGAAGAAAGCGAGGTTGACGCCGGTGAACAACAACCAGAAGTTCCACTTTCCCAACCGCTCGTTGAGCAGCCGGTTGGTGTACTTCGGGAGCCAGTAGTAGATGCCCGCAAAGATCGGAAAGGCGACGCCGCCGATCAGAACGTAGTGAAAATGTCCAACTACGAAGTAGCTGTCATGTGCCTGCAGGTCGAAGGGGACGGCGGCCAGCATCACCCCGGTGATCCCGCCCAGCACGAACAGCACAAGAAACCCGACAACGAATAGGAACGGGGTTTTCCACACCGGACGCCCGCGCCAGATGGTCGCCACCCAGGCAAAAACTTGCACCCCGGCCGGGATGGCGATCACCATGCTGGCCGCAGCAAAGAACGCCAGGACGATGGGGGGAAGCCCGACGGCGAACATGTGATGGGCCCAGAGACCAAAGCTGAGGAAACCGACCGCGACCAGGGAAGCGACGATCCAGTTGTAGCCAACGATCTTTCGGCGCATGAAGACGGGAACCATCATCGAGATGATTCCGGTTGCAGGCAGGAATTGGATGTACACCTCGGGATGACCGAAGATCCAGAAGAGGTGCTGCCAGAGCAGGGTGCTGCCTCCGGCAGCCGGATTGAAGAACTGGGTGCCGAATCCGCGGTCGAGCTCGAGCAGGAGGCTCCCGATGATCAGAGGCGTGAACGCGAACAAGATCATGAACGCGGTCACCAAGAATGCCCAGGCGAAGAGCGGCATCCGCACGAGGGTCATCCCCGGGGCGCGCATCTTCATGATCCCGACGATGATCTCGACGGCGGCGGCGATGGCGCCGACCTCAGCCACTCCCAACCCGAGCACCCAGAAATCGATCGCCAGGTCAGGCGAGAACTGGGGTCCTGAGAGCGGCGTGTAGGCGAACCACCCCGCGTCGGGCACGGCGTTGAACAGCGTGCTCGAGTAGTAGAGGAGCCCTCCGAAGAGGAAGGTGAAAAAGGAGAAGGCGCCGAGGCGGGGGAATGGCATCTCCCGTGCTCCCAGGAGAAGCGGGAGCATGAGGATGGCGAATCCTTCGAAGATCGGAAGGATGACGAGGAACATGGTCACCGATCCGTGGTTGGTGAAGAGCTCGTTATAGAGCTGGGGGCTAACGAGATCGTTTTCGGGCACGGCCAGCTGCAACCTCATCACCAGTGAGTCGACTGAGCCCCCGAGGAGGAGGAAGAAGAAGCCGGTACCGAGGAGCCGTTTGCCGATGGCGTCGTTTTGGACGGCTTTGAGCTTGCCCCAAAAGCCGGGTGGGTCGTCCCAGAGGTCGCTAAGAATCTGATCGGAAGGGTGCGGCTCCACCTGCGGGGTTTGATCCGGCGGTCGATCGCTCATTCGAGTGACTCCAGATAGCGGAGCAGCGCGTCGAGACTCTCCTCCGGCAGGTCGATGTTCTGCATCGCCACCCCTTCCTTGAGCTCTTGGGGCCGTTTGACCCAACTGCGGAGATGGTCGGGGGTATTCGGAAAGGCGCCGGCCGCGAGGGTTAGGCGGCTGGCCAAATGGGTCAGGTCCGGGCCGGTTTCGCCATCGGAGGTGCCATCGATTGTGTGGCAAGAACCGCAGCCGGCGTCGAGAAAGACTTGGCGTCCAGGTTCATCGACTGCGTCCGCTGGGATCCGGCCTTGGCTTTCGATCCAGGCGGCGAAGTCGGCCTCGCTCACCGCCACCACCCTGAATGCCATTTTGGCGTGCTGGAGACCGCAGAATTCGGCGCAAACGCCGCGATAGGTCCCGGCCTCTGCCGCCTCGATCACCATCGAGGTGGTCTTGTCGGGCAGGAGGTCCATCTTCCCGGCCAAAGCTGGCACCCAAAAGCTATGAACCACGTCGGCCGCCAACAACCGCAGCTCAAACTCTGTCCCCACTGGCACGTAAATCTCGTTGGCGCTGCGGAGCCCAAGCTCGGGATACACCACGTCCCACCACCATTGGTAGCCGGTGATCTCGACCGTCAGTCGGTCTGAGTCCCCTGCGACGGGGAGCGCACGCATCGCGATCAGCGTCAAGGCAAAGACAAGGGTCACCCCCACCAGTGGGAGCACTACGCCCCCGCCGAGGACCAGGCGGTTGGCGGTTTCCTGACTCGTGTCTGACTTCTTCACCAGGCCCCGCACCAGAAGAATCAGGAACAGAACGAATACCGCACCGCCGAGGGCGAGGAGGATCCACCACAACTCGGCGATTTCGGCGGCGACCGGACCGTCTGGATCCAGACTCGCTAGCCGCAAGGTGAACGCTCCGTTAGTCGTTAGCTAGGCCGGAGCCCGACACGGCTGATTCTTCCTGTCCGGGAGTTTCGTTCGTCATCCCGGATCCGGAAACCGAGGATTGCGGTTGGTGGTCAGCTAGGCCGGTATGGCCGTGCTGGCGAGCACAGTGGGCACAGCAATAGATGGCACCGTCGGCGGTTTCAACTCCGTGTCCGACCACGCGGGTTCGGCAATGTGGACAGGTCGGCGCTAGCGCCTGAATTGCGCACTCGAAACTATCGAAAATCTGTGGCTGGCCGTCACCGACCACGATCTGCAGGGGTCGGCTGTAGGTATTCCCACAAACTGAGCACTCCATTCTTCCTCCTTGGCTCGGTAGTTCGTCCTTTGATCACACGCGTTACCCGGCGAGAACGCTTTTGGAAACACTCAAGTCGATTGCCTCAGCTGTGGAGGATTTCACGAGCCTCCTCGACGGATTCGACGACGTGAAGCACTTCGGTAAGACCCGTCACCGCGATCGCTTTCTCGACAATTCGGTGTGGGTGAAGGACGGCGAGCTTGCCCTCCCATTGTTGGTGAGCCGAGATGAGTGCTCTAATCCCACTCGAGTCGATGAATGTCAGTTGCTGGCAATCAACCATGAGATGCCGGGAAAAGATGTCTGCCGCCGTCTCGGAGATGGCTTGGTCGGCCAGGTCGACGTTGGCAAGATCGAGTTCGCCATCAAGGTGCAAGATTGCGGAACATTGGTCCCGATCGACCCGAACTGACAAAGTCTCGAGGGGTTTCGCCACTCACGGAGCCTATCGGCTCTCGACCGGAGGCGGGGCGCAGAGTGTTTGAACTAGCCGGGGGTGCGTTTATCGCGCCTAACCGAGGGGTATCCCATTGGTTCTTGGAAGGAGGGAACGTGACAGACGCCACCGCCAAAAAGCAAACTGATGAATCCGCGGACGACAAGATTGCCCTTGAAGATCGGGTCATAGCCACCGTCGATGCGGACGACACGGGCCAAGCCATCGAAGCTCTCCGCTCCCGGGGTTGGGAAGTGGAAGTCCTATCCGGCGGGTCGGACGCGGAGCGTCTTAAGCCGAAACAGGGCGGGCTCTCCGGTGTGCTCGCCAAGGCCGCGGCCGTATTCGGCGACGAGATGAGGATCATCGACCAAATCGAGCGAACATTGGTCGAAGGCAATCAGGTGCTCGTAGTTTCCGCAGACTCCGATTTGTCCCCCGCAGTCGTCAAGGTCTTGCAAGATCACGGGGCGCTGGCGATTTGGGACTTTGGAAGTTGGACTTTCGTCAAAGTCGGCTCAACGGACAAACAAGAAGAAGAGGTGGGATGAGATGGCAACCCAAACCACGGCGCTCGGACGATTCGCAGCCGAAGCCGGCCGCGGACTGGCCGCCGGCCTGATCGGTACCGGCGCAATGACTTTGTCGTCGATGGCCGAAAACAAGATCAGAAAGCGCCCACCGTCGACCGTGCCAAGCGAAGTCGTTGGCAAGGTTATGGGAGTGCAGCCGCGGGGGGCAGAAGAGAAGGAGCGCTTTAGCAACCTGATCCACTGGCAATTCGGGACCTCGTTAGGGCTCTTGCGGGCGGCACTAGGCGGGGTGGGTCTGCGAGATCCCTGGGCCGCCGGTGCGTTCTTTGCGATGGTTTGGGCCGGTGAGCTGATCGTCGTGCCGCAGCTCAGCGAGAAGACCCCACCCGTCACCGAGTGGGAAATGACCGACGTTGCGATCGACGGTTGGCACCACCTCGTTTTTGCCGCCGCCACCAGTTTCGCTTACACGAACCTGCTCAAAGCTCGAGTCAGGGGATGAGCGTCAAGTGGGGGTTCACGCTCTCAAGCGAAGAACACCCGCCGGCTCGCCTGGTTGAGATTGCCCGGCGGGCCGAAGCGGCAGACTTCGATTTCGTCTCCATCTCCGACCACTACCACCCCTGGGTGGAAGAGCAGGGGCATGCGAGCTTCGTCTGGAGCGTTCTCGGCGCGGTTGCCGCCGCCACCGACAAAATCGAAGTTGCAGTGGGGGTCACCTGCCCCATCATGCGCATACATCCCGCCGTGCTCGCGCAGGCGGTGGCAACCACGGGTTCGATGCTTGATGGCCGTTTCGTATGGGGTGTCGGCACGGGCGAAGCCCTCAACGAGCACATCACCGGGGGCCGCTGGCCACCGCACCCGATTCGGCTCGAGATGTTGGAAGAGGCCATCGAAGTGATCCGTCGACTATGGAGCGAAAAGTCGGTCACCCACTACGGCACGTACTTCACCGTCGAGGATGCCAGGATTTTTGACCGGCCGGCCCAGGATGTCCCGATCGTGGTGTCCGCGTTTGGCCCCGAGGCTGCCAAGACTGCGGCCAAGGTTGCCGACGGGCTTTGGACTTCGGGCGAGAAAGCCGTCATCGACGAGTATCGAAGGTCGGGCGGCAAGGGAAATGTCTACTCACAGCTGACGCTGTGTTGGGGCGAGAGCGGGGAGAAGGCGCGAGCTACTGCCCATCGCCTGTGGGCGTTCTCGGGTCTTCCCGGTCAGCTCAATCAAGACCTCCGGACCATCGCCGACTACGAAGACGCGGTAGGCCTCGTCACCGAGGCGCAGGTCGCCGAGAAGATTCCCTGCGGTCCGTCCACTGAGCCCATCGTTGAAATGGCGACCGCGGCGGTTGAGGCTGGGGTCGATCATCTCTACTTCCATCAGATCGGGCCCGACCAGGAAGGCTTCCTCGAGTTCTGGCAGAAAGAGCTGCAGCCGGCACTAGCCGACCTTTGACCTCCGTTTTCGCGCATCAAACGCAACCTATCGGTTGTGTTTGATGCGCGAAAACGGGATCGGGGCGAGCGTCAGCTTCAGTCAGCGTCGACGGCTTTCTGCAACTGGGACTTCGTCATTTTCGAGCGACCTTTGATGTTCTTGCGTTGAGCCTCCTGATAGAGCTGGTCACGGGTGCGGCCGCCTTCACCGGTATGGGATCGCAGCCCACCTCTTCGACTCGGCGACATGTCTCCTCGCGAAAGACGTGACGATGTCCGGGCTTCGCCTGCCTGAGCACGGGTCTTGTTGACCGTACGGGCCGCGATTTCCTCGGCCTTGTCCTCCGACTTGCCCTTTTCGAGCAGGCCATCCTTTATGTGCTCGTATTGGCGTTCTCGCTTCTTGCTCCATGCACGCTGTGGCATCGTGCCTCCTTTCGCCTGGCCTCTACCCCGGAGTCGAGGAATCAAACCCGGTGTCGGGGAGCGAGACGCTAAAGGTGGTGCCGTCCTCGGAGTTGGCGCTGATGTCGATTTCCCCACCGTGGGCTTTCACGAGGTCGCGGGCTATCGACAGACCCAAGCCGGTCCCCTTGGAGTCGCCGCCCTTGACAAAACGCTCGAACGCTCTGGTCCGCAGCTCGGGTGGGATCCCGGGACCATCATCGGCGACTTCGATTCTCCACGTCGACGCCGACCTCGTTGCGGTGAGCGAGACGCTTTGTCGAGCGTGTCGGAGAGCATTGGCAATGAGGTTGGTGAGGACCTCTCGAAGCCGCATCGGGTCGGCGTGGATGCGACCTGGGGGAACCTCGGCGACCAAATTGCGTTGGCTGCGCCGAGCTTCCTCACGGAAAGGCGCCAGCGCATCATCGACGACGTCACTCAGCTCGACCGACTCTCGCTCCAGTTTGAGCTCACCGGACTCGCTCAGTGAAAGCGTGCGGAGGTCGTCCAGCAAGCGGGACATCAACGCGGTCTCGTCGAGAAGCATCGCCAACTGATCGGGGTCGGCAATGTGGACTCCATCGATCATTGCTTCAAGCTCCCCCTGAATCACCGTCAGGGGATTGCGCAGCTCGTGTCCGAGGTCTGCCAGCCATCGCCGTCGCTGCTCGGATGACTGCTGCAGTTGCGACGCCATGCCGTTGAACGATTGGATGACGTCTCGCATCGGCCCCCTTTCGACGTCAGGGACGCGGACGGTGTAGTCCCCGTCAGCCAGCTTGCCTGCGGCTTCAACCAGGCGGCTCACCGGAAACCAGCGGGGCGAACGGCGACGCCGGATCATGAGCACCACGAAGAGGATTCCGAGGGGCCACAAGAACCAAGGGCCGTGCCCGCGTCGGCCAAACAGGAAACCCAAGGAGACGAAGAAGATGATCGGCACGAGGGCCAGCACGAACCACCACCGGGGCCAGCCGGCTCTTGCCGACCAACCCTCGTTTTCCGGCCACCAGGGCGGACGGCGCTCAGGCATCGTTCATCCTGTACCCGATCCCGTGGACGGTGACGAGGTACATGGGATGGGCAGGGTTGGGCTCGATCTTGCGGCGGAGGTTCTTGACGTGCGCATCGATCGCTCGCTCATAGGACACCACTGCCATGCCGTGGATCACCTCGAGCAGTTGGCCGCGGGTGAAAACTCGCCCCGGTTGGGAGGCGAGAGCATGCAGCAGGTCGAACTCGGTAGGGGTCAGCTCGACTGTCTCACCGGCAACTTGCACTCGCCGGCGGCCGGTATCGATTACCAAGTCCGACACACGGAGGATCTCAGCGCCGGTCATGTGGCCGTCTGTCCTTCGCAACACCGCCCGCACTCTGGCGACCAGCTCCTTCGGACTGAAAGGCTTGACCACGTAGTCATCGGCACCCATCTCGAGGCCGACGATTCGATCCGCCTCCTCGGCTCGAGCAGTGATGACAACCACGGGTACGTTCGAGACCGACCGGAGATGACGGATCACGTCGAGCCCATCCATGCCGGGCAAGCCGAGATCGAGCACCACCAGATCGGGCTTGGTTTGGCGGGCAGCGGCGATCGCTCCTTTGCCATCCGAGGCGGTGACGACGACGAAACCCGCCTGTTCCAGGTAATCCCGGACCAGGCGGGTGATTTTGAGCTCGTCGTCGACGACCAGGACTGTGCGCACAGCTCTGATTCTCGTCTAGCTAGCCGTCAGGCTTGCTCGTGGGCCTTCTTGTGCCATTCCTCGAGCCGCTTCTCCATGTGCTCCGGACCGCCCCCGGGACCGCCCCAAGGTGGTCCACCCCACGGAGGGCCGTAGTTCCCGCGCGGTGGCCCCCATCGTCGGAATGCTCCGAAGATCAGGAAGAGGAACAGCAGCGGGAACAAGAACCCGAAGGGGAAGAAGTCAAAACCGCCTCGACCCCAGTGGCCTCGATCCACGACCACCGTTTCACCGTTTTCCGCAGCGGCCGTAGTCACAGCCCCAGCGTCAAAACCGTTCTGATAGGCGAGATAGAAACCCCCGCCGACCAGCACCACCGCCAGCACGATCGCCAGCACCTTTGCCGTCCGATTCATTGTTACTCCTTTCTCGGACATGCCGGCAACTGTGCTGGACAGATATGAAGGCCATGTGAACGATTTGCGGAAATATCTTGAGGCTCTCATCCGCATTTCATCATTGGGGCCGATACTGAGAAGGTGAGAGTGCTCGTCGTCGAAGATGACCGCAAAATGGCAGCGGCGATGCGGCGAGGCCTGCAGGCGGCCGGGCTGGTGGTCGACGTGACCAGCTCGGGCGCCGATGCCCCCTGGATGGTCGACGCCGTCGAATACCAGGCCATCGTCCTCGATGTCATGCTGCCCGAGATAGATGGCTTCGAGCTTTGCCGGCGTCTTCGCAACACCGGAGTCAATGTGCCGATCATCATGGTGACCGCGCGGGACGCAGTCGAGGACCGCATCGCCGGCCTTGATGTTGGTGCCGACGACTATTTGGTCAAACCTTTTTCGCTGGCCGAGCTCCTGGCGCGGCTTCGAGCCCTCCACCGTCGGGGCCCACAGCACAAGGGAGCCCTCCTGCAGGTGGGTTCGCTAAAGCTCGATCCTGCCACTCGGCGAGTGTGGCGCAACGAGGTTGAGATCAAACTCTCCGGAAAAGAGTTTGCGCTCCTTGAAGCCTTCATGTCCCGTCCCGGAGCAGTGCTGGGCTATCAGACACTTCTCGATGCCGGTTGGGACATGGGATATGAGCATCGTTCCAACGTCGTCGAGGTCTACGTCCGCTATCTGCGCGAGAAAATCGATCGGCCATTTGGACTGGCAACACTCGAAACTGTGAGAGGGTTTGGCTACCGCCTACGCGACAACGGTGACGAGTGAACGCGGTTCCGATACGGATCAAACTCACGATCGCCTTTGCGACGGCCATGATCGTGGTGTTGATCGCGGCAGGTTGGTTCGTCTATGGGCGGCTATTCGCCGACCTCGACGAAACCGTGGACTTGGCCTTGCGAGCGCGGTGGGGAGCTGCCCTCCGGCTCGCAACCAGTAAGAACGACCTGCGATCGTTCCCCTTGGAGGAAGTCAACGAGGGCTTCATCCAGATTTTGGACGCCTCCGGCGCGGTCCTAAGTGTTGTCGGGTTGGCTGGAAGGTCACCCTTGACGGCAGAGGAGCTGGAAATTGCGAGGGCAGAGATGTTATCGATCGAGCGCTCCGTGCCTGGAATCGAAGGCGTTTCCCGGATCTTGGCTGGCCCCTTCGAGCATGGAGTGCTGGTCGCCGGACAAACGCTCGTCAACAGAGACGAGGCACTGACCGACGTTTTGCTGTCGTTTGCGATCGGAATCCCGGTAGCTGTCGTCATCGCTTCGCTCGTTGGCTACACGCTCGCTCGCTCCGGACTCGGGCCGGTCGAATCAATTCGTACGGCTGCCAACGAGATTTCTCGGGCCGGCACCGGGCGACGTTTGCCGGTCCCGGTGGCGCGCGACGAGGTTCGGCGATTAGCGGAAACTCTCAATCAAATGATGGACCGGCTCGACGATTCGGCTGCCCGCGAGCAGCAGTTCGTCGCCGATGCCGCCCATGAGCTGCGGACGCCCATCGCCGTTGCCAGGATCGAGTTGGAGGCAGCCCAGCTTGTCAGCGGTGACACGGCGCCTCTCGAGTCCGCCCTAAGCGAACTTGACCGCTTGTCCCAGCTTGCTGAGGACCTGCTTGTCATCGCCCGCATCTCCGAGACCGGCCTGCCGCTGGTGAAACAGGCTGTGTCCCCCCAAACAATCATCGATTCGGTCAAGGCGCGCTTCGCCATGAGAGCGGCTGCGCAGGCTCGCCGAATCGAAGCCATCTCCCCCGGGTCAGAATCCATTGAAATCGATCCGCAGAGAATCACCCAGGCGCTCGCCAACCTGGTCGACAACTCATTGCGACATGGCAAAGGCGACATCGCGATTCGGGCCATCGCCGACGGGTCGGCTTTCGTTTTTGAAGTAATCGACGAAGGAGAAGGGTTTGATTCGGCCTTTGTCGACCGGGCCTTCGAGAGGTTCTCTCGGGGAGATGCGGCGCGAGTCCGTGGCGGAGCTGGCCTAGGTCTTGCCATCGTGAAGGCGCTGGCCGAGGCGCATGGCGGCTCCGCCAAGATCATTCTCGGCGAGCAGACAACGATCCAAATCCGGCTTCCCCGCTGAGCGTTGCTCTCATCCTGATTTCATCGGCGGTTTGTAGACCGTCGGCATCCGTCAGAAAGGACGAACGATGCGAAATTCGCAGGTAACCAAACTGTTTGCGCTCATGGCGATCGTGTGGTCGGCCGTTGCGTGTGGACCGAACTCTTCCGGCTCATCAGAGGTCAGCGCGCCGGCGAGCGGCTCTCCCGCGGCTATGGATGCGGCGGCGGGCACGACGGTCGAATGGCCGGTCACGAGGTGCGGCACCTACAGCGGCGAGGGCTGCGCCCCTACGAGCGACCGCGTCGATGTCGAGCGTCCCAAGTTCTCCAACCCAACCCAGATCACCAACCCGCTGTTCCCGATCAGCGCCCTCGACTCGGTGGTGCTGCTCGGCGAAGTGGACGGGCTCCCGTTCCGGTCGGAAACCACGCTGATCCCGGGCACGCAGATCGTGACGGTGGATGGCGAGCCGATCGAGGTGGTCGTGTCGCAGTACACGGCCTTCCTCGACGGGCGGATCGAAGAGGTCGCCATCGACCGCTACGCCCAGGCCGACGACGGATCTGTCTGGTATCTCGGTGAGGACGTGTTCGACTACCGCGACGGCGCCGTCGCCATCACCGAGGGCACCTGGCTGGCCGGCCGGGATGGGCCGCCGGCCATGATCATGCCCGCCGCCCCACAGGCAGGCGACGTGTTCCGGGCCGAGAACGTCATTGGCGTCGTCTTCGAGGAGATCGTGGTGAAAGCAATCGACCAGACGGTCGACGGTCCCAGAGGCCCGGTGAGCGGCGTCGTCATCATGCAAGAGCTACACCTCGACGGCTCCGTCTCCGACAAGATCTTCGCCCCCGGCTATGGCGAGTTCGACAGCAGCCACGGCGCCGACGTCGAGGCACTTGCGCTCGCCCTCCCGATTGACGCCATCGACGAAGTGGTGCCCGCCGAGCTCCGGCTTCTGTCGACGAGTGCATGGGGGATCCTCGAGAACGCCCGCCTCGAGGACTGGGAGGCGGCCAATCCGACCCTAAGCCGCATGCAGAACCTCTGGCAGGAGCTGGTGGCCAAGAACTATCCGCCGCGGGTCGTCGACGCGATGAACCGAGCACTCGAAGCCCTCATGAGCGCGGTGACCGAAGCGAGCGTGGATGCCTCGTCACAAGCCGCAGTCGACGTTGCCCAGTCGGCACTCGACCTCGAACTGCTCTACCGCGGCAACGTCGAGGTCGACCGTTTCCATCTCCACGCACAGCAACTACGTGTCCACGCCGCTGCCAACGACCTGGCCGGAGTGACTGGCGAGGTTGCAGTCCTCGAATGGATCCGCGACCGGCTAGCAAGCTCGCTGAACGCGACCCGCCTTGCCGACCTCGACGCCGAACTGCGGACCCTGCGAGGCGCCTCGAACGCCGGGAACGTGGCAGCTGCTGCCGATCACGCCGCCCGGGCCGCGGCCCAACTCCGCAGCCCCTGATCCCCTGATACGCCGCTCGCTCGCTCGTCCAACCCCGAGTGGCAAAGGCGACAATCCGATCTCGAGGCACGCGGCCTCGGCCCCCGCGGCGGGTCGCCTCTGAGGCCAGGTGACCCGCTTCGGATCAATCCCATTCTTGCGTAAATCTGCGCCCTAATCACGGTGGTTTTTACGCAAGAATGGTCTGGGTGAGGATTCTCGTCGTCGATGATGAGCCCCGCGTTCGCGAGGTGGTGGCGACCTACCTCCTACGGGAAGGTTGGGAGGTCGCGACCGCCGCGGACGGCGAAACCGCCCGCCGCCAGTTGGACGAGTTCGCGCCCGAGCTGATGGTGCTCGACGTCATGCTCCCCGGAGTCTCGGGCACCGAACTGCTAGCGGAGATCCGTCGCCGGGGCGACCTACCGGTGATCCTCCTGACAGCCCGCACCGATGAGGCAGACCGCATATCTGGTCTCGAGCTCGGCGCCGACGACTATGTCGTGAAACCATTCTCACCTCGCGAATTGGTGGCGCGTGTGCGATCGGTGATGCGGCGTTCGACTCCGAAGCCGAATGCTTCTTCGTTGCAGTTCGACGACATCACAATCGACCTGCAGCGACGAGCAGTCGCCGTTGAAGGCGCGCCGGTCGAAGTCACCGCTCGTGAGTTCGATCTGCTTGCCTTTCTGGCAACCAACGCGCCCCAAGTGTTCACTCGGGCTGAGCTGCTCCAAAAGGTGTGGAACTCGTCCACTGAGTGGCAAGACCCGGCCACGGTCACGGTTCATGTCCGCCGGCTGCGACAAAAGATCGAAGTTGACCCGCAGCATCCGCGCTGGCTTACGACAGTGTGGGGCGTCGGCTATAGGTTTGAACCGTGAAGACGCTCGCTTGGGGTCTGGTCATCGCTCTCGTTTCGGGCTTGTTGATCGCGGAGCTCGCGATGAATCTGACCCCGAACGATCGCCCGGAGCTATATGTCGTTTTCGGAGCAGCGACCCTTCTTAGCTTCGCCGGTGCGGCGGCTGCGCTCCGGATCGGAGGTCATCTGCGGTCACTTCGTACCAGCCTCCAAGTCGTCGCGTTGGCGGCGGTCGCCGTGACGGGAGTTGTTGTCGGATTGGCGGCGCTCACCATGTTCATCGAGCCTCACGATCTCACGCTGCTCTTGGTCGCTCTCATTCTCGGGGTGGGTCTCGGCGGCGTCGTCGCGATGGCGGTTGCCAAGCCCTTGACCGAGCATCTGGCGGCGGTGTCGAGCGCTGCCAGCCGGGTAGCGGCTGGCGACCTCAGCGCACGAACCGGGGTGGACCGAAGCGATGAGCTCGGTGAGGTTGCTCGCTCATTCGATCAGATGGCGGCCCGTCTCGAAACTTCTGACGAGGAGCGACGTCTGCTCACGGCATCTATCAGCCACGACCTGCGAACGCCGCTGGCGTCGATGCAAGCCGCAGTCGAAGCTCTCCAGGACGGTCTCGCCCCGGACCCACCCGGATATCTGCGAGGGCTGTCACACGACATCGACTATCTCCGTCGCCTGGTCGACGACCTCTTTTTGATGTCTCGAATCGACGCGGGCAGCTATCACCTAGAGATGTCGGAAGTTGACCTGGCCGAGCTCGCTGATGAAGCAGTGGAAGCCGTCGCGCCCGCCGCCGCGAAGCGTCGAATCCGTCTCGACGTGGCGACGCCGGGAAGGGTTGGAATTTCTGCGGACCCGGCGGCAATCGGACGGCTGTTTCGAAACCTTCTCGCCAACGCGGTTCGCCATAGCCCCGAGGGTGGGCGGGTTCGCATCGAGCTCGCTCGAACCGGAACCAAAGTGTCGGCGTTGGTGAGTGATGAGGGGACGGGATTCAGCCTCGAGGTCCGCGCTCGGGCGTTCGAGCGGTTTGTCCGGGCCGACGACTCCCGCAACCGCGATACGGGCGGAGCCGGCCTTGGGCTGGCGATCGCCAAGGGAATCGTGGAAGCACATGGTGGCAGCATCGAGATACTCGATGCCGGCGGCGGCCAGGTTCGCTTCACAATTCCGGCCGACCGATGACAAGAGACCAGCCCTAGGTAGCCTGTCCGGGTGAGATCTCAACTTCGTTTGGCGGTCGTCGCCGCCCTTGTACTGGTTTCGTGCACTCCCTCCAACCAGGCATCGACCACCTCGATTTCAACTACTGCGCCAGAAGCGACCACATCGACCGCGGCCGAGACCACCACCCTACTAACGCTGCCAGAGGGCACCGAAGAGCTTCCCGAGGGACTGCGCGCCGATATTGCTCGTCTAATCCCCAGCACCGAGGCGTTGCGCGAGCTCACGTTCGTCTTCCCGCCAACGATCACCGTCCTCACGTCGGACGAGCTTTCTCAGCGCGTGATCGACCTTCTGGAAGAGGAGTACGAGGATGCCGAGGCCGACGAGGCTCTCTATCGACTCCTCGGCCTCATCGGTCCGGAATATGACCTCGTCGAGAACATCACTGCGCTTCTTGGAGCCCAAGTAGCAGGTTTTTACGACCTCGACACCCAAGAGCTCGTCGTCCGCGCCCGCAACGACGAGTTCAGCCCCCTTGAAGAAGCCACCCTGGTGCACGAGCTGACCCACGCCCTGACCGATCAGGTGCACGCGTTCAACGACGAGTACAACGAGCTCTTCGACACCGAGCGTTTTGATGAAGCGTCTGCATTCCAGTCGGTCCTCGAAGGGGACGCGACTTTGGTCGAGTCCTTGTTTGTCCAGCAGCTCAATCCCGAGGAACAGCAGGAACTCCTAGAGGAGGCCTTCGCCGACGACAACTCCGCATTCGAGGACGCACCGGAATTCATTCAGGACAGCCTGATCTTTCCCTACCAGGAGGGGACTGCCTTTACCCAGGCCAAATGGGTCGAAGGGGGTTTCGCCGCAATCGACGCCCTTTACGAGGCGCCGCCGATCTCGACCGAGCAAATTCTTACGCCTACCGACTATCCGAGCGACGTGCCGGCCGCGGTCGACCTACCCAACAATGAGATCGATGGCTACGAACACTCTGAAGGGTCGGTGTGGGGTGAGCAAGGGTTCCGCCTCATGTTTGACCAGATACTCGGCGGGGCCGACAACGCCGCCGAGGGCTGGGGAGGCGACAGCTACGACGTCTATTTCAACGGGGCTGACGCGGTGCTCGTGCTGCTCTATCAAGGTGACCAGGCGAGCGACGCGGCGGAAATGGCATCGTCGTTGAACGATTACTTTCGTATTGTGACCGGGGTTAATGAGCCCGTCGCAGATGCGGGACCGGGCGGGGGCGCCGTCTACTCCGGCGCCGATTATGCGTTTGTCTCCAATGTCGGCGACCGTGTGCTCCTCGTCGCCGCGGGTGATCCTGGCGCGGGAGCTATCGCCCGTTCTTTGTATCCCGAGTTCTAGCGAGCACCGCCTCGTAGAGCTGGCGGCGAGGCAGACCTTCCTCGCTAGCGACGATTCGCACCGCGCTCGCCATTGATTGGTTGTTTTGAGTACGACGCAATACCTCGTCGATTCCCGCGGAGAGGTCGATCTCCCGCGGTTTGGCTCCGGCCAGGACCAGCGTGAACTCTCCCTTGATCGTTCGCTGTTGCCAGGTTGCCACAGCGTCTTCGCAGCTCAGCCATTGGATCTCTTCGAAAACTTTCGTTAGCTCCCTTGCGATACACAGCTCTCGGTTGGGAGCGACCGCCGCGAGATCGCGGAGGTCGGCGAGGAGATGGGCGCTGCCGACGAAGATCACCGAAGTCCGCGACTCGTTCTTGATGGCCGCAAGGCGCTCGTTCCGTTCCGTGCCGCGGCGTGGAAGGAACCCCTCGAAAACGAAGCGCTCGGACGGGAATCCGCTCACCGCCAGAGCGGCAGTGAGAGCCGATGGTCCAGGAACCACCGAGATCTCAGCTTGGACGGCGCGGGCGGCGCGGATGGCCGAAAGTCCCGGATCGGCGATGGCCGGGGTGCCCGCATCAGTAAGAAGCGCGATGGTGTGGCCGGCCCGCAATGCCTCACCGAGCTCTCGGGCCTTGTCGGCTTCGTTGCCGGCGAAATAGGAACGAAGGGGCTTCGAGATGCCGAGAGCGCTCAGCAATTTTCGAGATCGGCGGGTGTCTTCGACGTAGACCAGGTCGACGGACGCGATCGTCGCCGCCAAGCGGGCGGAAGCGTCACCCAGATTGCCGATCGGGGTGGCGCAAAGGATCAGTCGGCCGGGCATCGAGCCACGATAAATCGAGCCCCACCGGCGGTGGCTCGACGTCGATTGGCAGCTCGAGGATCGCGTCTGCGCCCCGCAGCCAAACGATCCGGCGCGGCCTGAGCCTCCTGACCTCGACGACCCGCATCCCTTGCAACCCGCAGACCCAAAGATCGCACCTCATCCCGAAGCTGTGCACCGAGCTGCTCTTGAGCAACAGGCCCCAGTCCTTTGGACTGGGCCGCAGCCCCCGCCAGCGGTCAAGAAACCCGGCTGCTTCCCGCACCGGCCCCGACCGCCACCTGTCGCCCGCCAGCTCCGGAAATCTGGCATTTGTCAAATGCTTTGCGTTGCCGCGGCGAGCGCTGTCGCCACCTGACTGATGACGTATTCCGGCGCGGCCATGACATCCCAGGCGCTGAAACGAAGGACGCGGTATCCCTCGAGGACAAGCGCGTTCTGGCTCCGACGATCCCTGCGAAAGGATTGCTGGTCGGCGTGAAAGTTGAAGCTATCGAGCTCGATGACGAGCATCACATCGTGAAACACGAAGTCGACCCGGACGATTACGCCGCCGCCTCGCCCGTGGATTCGAACCTGAGCTTCGGGGAGGTCGATACCCGCTTCCTTCAACAGGCGAAATAGCTCGGCCTCAATCTGGCTCTCCGTAAGGCCCGCCCACCCCGACCTGGTTATGAGCACCAGCCGAATCGGCCCGACGCCGTTTCGCCCTTTGCGAGCGACGCGGTGCAAAACTGAAGCGACCTCGATATCAGTTACAAGCCCCCGGCACACGCCTTCGTCCAAGCATCGCGCGGCAAACTTGACACCCCACGGAATTCCCGAGTCGACCAATGTGCGCGCCGGCGATGTGCAGGGAATGCCTTTGACGAGCTGGACGTCGGCAGGAATCAGGTCCGTGGAGCGATGGATGATGTGGCTGCGCACTGGTCGACTGCCACCCGGCACTGACACCTCGATTTGGCGAGGTCGTCGAGCCAGTTCATATAGGTGACAGGCCGTGCCGTGTGACGCAACTGCATCGGCCGATGTCGAGAAGACCGCAACGATGACCGAACGCTCCCAGGTAGCCGCCGAGCCTGCGACGACATAGACACCCTCGTATGGCCGAACGAGGCTGCCATTTCGAACTCGACGAGACAAAACACTGCTGGCTACTCCGAGATCCGTCGCTTGCTTTTTGCTGAAGGCTCCGTGCTGGGCTGCCGCTTTGGCCGTGAGGGCAAGGTAAGAAGATTCCATAGTTCTCGTTTATGACGGAAGCGGGCGACTAATTCAATCCCCTTGTCGCACCCCAAATTTGGCAGGTGAAGAACGCCTAAAACGTTCTTTGGCACCACAGCGACGTTTTCCGTTCCGCTCGCGCCGAATAAGCAAAAAGGAGTTCCCCACGTGCCAAATTTGAGTCAAGAAGTCAGTGGAGTTGGGAGCGGCACTCGTTGCAGATGCCGCGGCCCTTGAAAGGCATGACATCTTCGGTGCGACCGCAGAAAGCGCAGGTGCTCTCCATTTTGCGGATCGTGATGCCGGTGCCTTCGATCGAGATCAGGAGCTGGTCGCCCTCGCGGATGTTGAACAGGCGACGGGTTTCGGCCGGGATGACGATTCTTCCCAGGTCGTCGATCTTGCGAACGATTCCGGCTTCCACCCCCACGGGCTCCTCTGCGTGCTGGTCACCGACATTACCTTTTACGACCCTTCGCTGTAGCCTCGGGTCGAGATGGAATGGAGTTGGGTTGATACGCATTGCCATCTCCAACTCGACTCTCGTCCCGCCGCAGAGCTCCTCAACCGAGCGACCGATGTCGCGTGGGTCGTTGTACCCGGAGTCGATGCGGCTAGCAGTAGGGCCGCGCTCGAACTCGCCACCAGTTTCCCGGATCGGATCCTCGCCACGGCCGGGCTTCATCCCCACGAGGCGGAACGGTGGCCCGACGAAGAGGACGCCATCACTGAGCTCGCCAAGAAAGCCGCCGCGATAGGGGAGACCGGGCTCGACTTCTACCGCAACCTCGCCCCGCCGGATGCGCAGAAGAAGGCCTTTATCGCCCAGCTCGACCTCGCCGCCCAGCTGCAAAAACCCGTGGTGATCCACTGTCGGGACGCGTTCGCTCAGATTCATACGATCCTCGAACGGCAAGATCTCGGCACCCTCGCCGTGCTCCACTGTTGGACCGGCGGCACGAGGTGGACCAAGAGATTTCTCGACCTTGGTTGCTGGTTCTCTTTTGCCGGCCCGGTTGCGTTCGAGACCGGCGAGACCATCCGGCTCGGGGCCGCGCTGGTCCCCCCCGAACGAGCCCTGGTCGAAACCGACACCCCCTTTCTGTCGCCGCCTCCCTTCCGTCAGCAACCGAACGAGCCTGGCCGGGTGCGCCTAATTGGCGAAGCCCTGGCCGGCGTTTGGTCACTGCCAGTGAACGAGGTGGCGCGGATCACGTCTGCGAACGCCGCCACCGTTTTCAAGCGATGACCCGCACCCAGCTCCGCGAGCTTCTCGCCCGTCACGGCGTGACCCCCCGACCCACGCTGGGCCAGCATTTCCTAGCCGATCCGAATGTCGTCGACCGCGTTGTGCGAACGGCACGGGTCGAGCCGGGCCACCACGTTCTCGAGGTTGGGCCTGGAACTGGAAACCTCACGCGCGCTCTCGTCAGGGCCGGAGCGGAGGTGACGGCGATCGAGCTCGATCTGCGTCTGCAGCCGATCCTCGATCAAGAGTTGGCCGGCTTGGGGGTCACCCTGGTCTGGGCCGACGCCATGGACGTCGACTACGAAGCCCTGATTCGTCCGCCAGGCTGGAAGGTCGTCGCCAACCTGCCTTACCAAATCGGAACCCCGCTGCTGCTCGATTGGCTCCGGCTGGTGCCGGCGATCGACGCGTTCACAGTCATGGTTCAGCGCGAGGTTGCCGAGCGACTGGTCGCCGGCCCCGGCTCGCCGGCCTATGGGCTGCCGAGCGTTGTTGTTGGCCTCCACGCCACTGCCGAGTTGGTTTTCAAGGTCCCGCCCCAGGTTTTCTATCCGGCGCCCAAGGTCGAATCAGCAGTCGTGCGGTTGCTGCGTAAACCCGCCTCATCCAAGACAGAGGAGGCGATCAGGATCGCCACGGCCGGCTTTGGTCAGCGACGCAAGATGCTCCGCGGTTCCCTGGCTGGGATGTTCGACCAGCCGAGCGAAACGATTTCGAAAACCGGCATCGACCCTCGGCAGCGGGCCGAGGACCTCGGCCCGGCCGACTTTCTTCGCTTGGCCGAGGCGCTGTGAGCGTCTGGGAGTCGCCCGCCAAGGTCAACCTCAGTCTCGAGGTCGGGCCGCCAGAAGCGACGGGGTACCACCCGTTGCGCTCGTTGGCGATGTGTCTCGATTGGTGCGACCTCATCCGTTTCGAAGAAGCGGATGAGGACCAGCTCGTCATTCGAGGTGCCGATCTGCCAGACGGAGGTGAGAACCTGATCTGGAAAGCCATCTCGAGCAAACGCAAGCCCGAAGGCCGTCCGCAGCTCTCTATCGAGCTCGAGAAGTCGATCGCCGTCGCCGCCGGGCTCGGGGGCGGTTCGAGCAATGCCGCCGCCGCGCTAATGGCGTGGGCGGATCTCAACGGAACCGCGGTAACAACCGACGATGCAGCCGCGATCGGGGCGGATGTGCCCTTTTTTCTCGCCGGCGGTTTGCGGTTGCTCGAGGGATATGGCGAGCGGCTCACCAAGGTGAAGGCACAGCCCGAGCTGGCGATGGCGATCGTGGTCCCACCCTTTGAGCTGGCAACGGCCGACGTCTATCGGGCCTGGGACCGGGCCGGGGAGCCAAAAGGCAAGAGCCTCGACGGCCGGCAACTTCCCCCGCCGCTACGCGGCCTCGGTCCGTTTCGCAACGATCTCACCCCGGCGGCGATCGAGCTGCAACCCGAGCTGGGTGACTTCATCGACGACCTCCGCGAGCGGTGGGGCCAGCAAGTCTTGATGAGCGGATCGGGACCGGCCTTGTTCAGTTGGTTTGCTGACGCTGGAGAAGCTGAAGGGGCGCTGGCCGCTGCCCCGAAGGAAGCACGGGCCGTCCGCGCTGCGAGGTTCCGCCCGCTGGGAGTCGACCGAGTGGAGTGAAACTAGGTTGCCTCGCCTCGGTACCGCCCAAGTTCCTCCCTGTCGGACAGCCGCCGACGCCGACGTCGCCTACGCGCCCAACCGAAGATCTCATCGGCGATGACTGCGATCAGAGCAGTGGTCAACAACAGAATCGGAAGTGGAACGGTGTACTCCGCGCCGAACAATTGAACCGGGACGTCCGTCGGGTTCTGCACGACAAACACAACGAAAACTATGGCGGCCACAAGGAAAACGGCCAACCCCCACGAGAATCCGGAGTCGGATCTCTTACGATTTGTCTCTGGAGCTAGATCCGGCTCCTTCTGGAACTCGTCGCCTTCCGTCATGCGGCATTTTACATCGGACTTTGAATCCGTTTTCGGTTAACGCCGGCCGAGAGCCGGCGTTAACCGAAAGGTCCGTCAGCGCTGTGGGATTCTTATCAGCAGCAGTTGCCCGCCTTCGCGCTTGAACGTGAAGTCGGGCTGGCCGTCTCCGTTGTTGTCGTCGCCAGGTGCTCTCTCGATCCATAGGGTGTGGGCCTGGACGTCAATCAGAAAGCTCCCGGGCCCAAAGGCAGCCGAGGCATCAATGATGCCGCTCGATTCCCAGGCTCCCCAGTTTCCTGGGGCCCGGCCATCGACGTCGGTTGGGCCGCCGTCGGCCGACTGGTTGACCTTGGCCACCACTTGGGGAGCACCGGCAAAAGGAATCAGCCAAAGCCGAGCCGTGGTGGCGGCCGGATCCGTCGAGCCCGCGGGGAACTGCTGATTTGATCCCGGGTCCTCCGTGATTAGCAGTCCGCTTGGGATGGTCTCGAGGTTGTCGGGCTGGTGGACCTCGCCCACGGTCTTGACCGGGTTGTCGTCTCCTTCCACAAAAATGGAGAGGGAGGACACTTTGGTCGGGTCGCGGGGATCAAAGACCATCTTCCAGACCCGACCGTTGGTCGAGAGCCCAGGCACGGGGTCGCCGACCGTTCCTCGTCCCGAATCGGCGATGTAGACGACGTTGCCCATACCGGGGCGCTTGTCGTAGGCCATATCTTCAACACGGACAAATTGGAATACGTTGTTCAAATCGCTCCAGTACTCGAGCACCCACTGCGGTCCATCGACCCCCAATGGGGTGGCGAAGCGGGGGTCTCGTTGCCAGCTCCCGTCGTTAGGCGGCGGGGGATATCCCAAGTCGGCCGCTTTCACTTCGGAACCGTCGGGGTTGAGACCGGTGGCGACAGTCTTGGGAACCTTGATGAAGTGTCCGGTTATCGACATGGTCGAGCCAGGCACGAAATCGTAGTAGTCGGTGACCCTCGGCGAATCGGACACGAATGCCCACAAATCTCCCTCGTCGGCGAGGAGAGCATCTGTGTTCGCGGCGATGTACGAATAGAGCTGAGATTGAGCAGGTACCGAGGTGACGGTCAAGGGTCCGCCGGCGGGAATGGTGAGGGCACCACTCGTGAAGGTGTCGTCCCCAGACAGCACGACCGGATATCCATAGCCCGGCACCGGAAGGCTGTTCTCGTGGTTATGTCGACCCATCCCGTAGATCGAGTGGTATTCCCCACTTCGGATATCGAGGGCGACTACCAGTCCGGCTTCCTCTTCGGCCGGATCACCCGGAACCGGTGGCCAAGAGTCCTCTTGGCGGTAGACGTATTCGGGGCTCTCCTCATTTGTAAACAAGACATCGCGAGTAAAGCCCTCGGCTGCGGTAGCCAGATAGCTCGAGCAAAAGCGCTGGAAGCCAGCGCTGCTATCGATCACGAACGTTCCCTGCAATACCCCGGCCGTTTGCTGGTTGAGAATCAAACGGCTGACCTGGGCGTTGTCGAAGTCGTTCTCGCCGTTGCTCTCAGTCGGAGCGGCCGGAACATATGGAAACGGCACCTTGCTCGTTTCATGGTTGACATACACCTCGACCCCACCCTGAGAACGTAACCGAAATGCGATTCCATCAGGAATCGCCTCGAAGCGATACCCGCTCGAGAGGACGTCTCCCACTGTCAATAGTGGCGTGATCTGCACCCGCGGCATGACCGCGTCGAGCATCGACGGCCTTTCGGTTTTGAATCCGGCCTGACCTTGTTGGTCCGAGGCAGCCGCCGCGGTGGTTGACAAGACCAGTAACGCGCCGAACAGCGCGCTCACCACCCGAAATATGGGTCTGGATTTCACATCTGCTCCTTCCCTTCGATTGCTTCCGCCTCCACCCACTGGAGCGTCGCCCAGTTTGACAGAACGCGAGGCTCCGGGTCGCCGAGTCTTTGCTTTGTTAGGCGTCGTTTCAGGCGCCGGGCAGGCCTCCGCCAGAGTGCCGAACGCGCCGATCGACTCGAGGCTTGGGTATCCTGAGGCCGCCGTGAACCTGCCATTCGCCCGGCGCTTGATGGCTCCCGGTTAAATAGCACTCAGCTTCCCCTTGGGGGGTGGTGTAACCGGTAGCACAACGGACTTTGAATCCGTTAGTCGGGGTTCGAGTCCCTGCCCCCCAGCTTGAACACGAAAGCCTTTCGTTGAGCCTCACCGCGGTAGTCCTGGCCGCGGGCCAGGGGGTTCGAATGAAGTCCAGCCTGCCCAAGGTCCTGCACCGCATCGGCGGCCGGACGCTGCTTGATTGGGTGCTGGCGGCGGTGGAGGAAACGAAGCCCGAGCGGATTCTGGTGGTGGTCGGCCACGGCGCCGAGCTCGTCACGGCCGGCCTTCCGGACAAGGTCGAAGCCGTTCATCAACCCGAACAGCTCGGCACCGGCCACGCCGCCGACCTCGCCCTGTCCCGTCTCGACGCTCTCACCGACGACGACACCGTCCTCATCGTGTACGGCGACATGCCGCTGCTCACCTCCCAGTTGCTCGCGACCGCGGTCGCCGCCCGCGACGGCCATGCGGCGAGCCTGGTTGCCTTCGAGGCTGCAAATCCCAGTGGATACGGGCGGGTTCTCCGCGCTCGCACCGGCCAGCTCGAGCGGATCGTCGAGGAGAAAGACGCGAGCCCGGTAGAGCGCAAGGTGACCGAGGTCAATGCCGGGGTTTACGCGTTTGCGGCTGCCAAGCTTCGTCGAGCGTTGTCCTCCTTGGAGAGCAAGAACGCCCAAAACGAGTACTACTTGCCCGACGTATTGCCGATAATGAAGAACGATGGAGGAGTTGCGATCGTGAGCGCCGACGCGGCCGAGGTGGCCGGGGTCAATTCGCACGACCAGCTAGCCGAGGCGGAAGCAGAGATCAGGGCTCGCATCAACGCTGATTGGCAGCGCCAAGGAGTTTGGATGCAGGACCCGAGCCGGGTTTACATCGAGCCGACTGTCATCCTTGCCGCCGGAGTTCGTCTTTATCCGGGGGTCCATCTCGAAGGCGCTACAGCGGTGGCAGCAGGGGCAGTCATCGGTCCCGACGTCTTTGCGGTCGACAGCGCGATTGGCTCGGGAAGCCGAGTTTGGTATTCCGTGCTGCGGTCGGCGTTGGTGGGGGACGAGGTTGAGGTGGGTCCGTATGCCTCTCTGCGGCCGGGAACTGTCCTCGAGAAAGGGTCCAAGGCCGGAACCTTTGTCGAGATGAAAAACACCCGCGTGGGTGAAGGGGCCAAAGTCCCGCATCTGGCGTACATGGGAGACGCCACGGTCGGTGCCCGCACCAACGTCGGCGCCGGCACCATCACCTGCAATTACAACGGTTACGAGAAGTTCCCCACCACGATTGGCGCCGACGCCTTCATCGGTTCGGACACCATGCTCGTCGCCCCCGTCAACATCGGGGATGGGGCTGTCACCGGTGCAGGCTCGGTCATCACGAACGATGTCGAGCCGGGAGCGTTGGCGGTTGAACGTGCGGAGCAGAAAGCGATCCCCGGCTACGCTCAGCGGCTGAAAGCTCGCTACCCAGGCAAGAAACACTGATGGATGTTGTCAGCCGCAACCGGATGATGCTTTTTACTGGGGGGGCGAACATTCCCCTCGCCGAAGAGGTGGCTGAGCAACTGGCGGTGCGCTTGGGGAACCTTCATCGCGGCACGTTTGCCAACGGCGAGATCTACGTCCGGCCTATCGACAGCGTGCGGGGAGCCGACTGCTTCGTGATGCAAAGCCATTCGTCTCCCATCAACGACAACATCATGGAGCAACTGATCACGATCGATGCCTTGCGGCGCGCCTCTGCTCGGCGTATCACCGCCGTCATGCCGTTCTATGGCTATTCGCGGCAGGACAAGAAAGTGCTCCCGCGCGAACCGATCACTGCCCGTCTCATGGGCGATCTATTCATGACTGCGGGCGCGGATCGCCTCGTCTCTGTCGATCTCCACTCCGGCCAGTTGCAGGGATATGTTCCCCACTTCGATCACCTCACGGCGCTGCCGATCATCACCGACTATCTGCGGGAGCGCCTCTCCGGCCCAACGACGATCATCTCCCCGGACGCCGGCGGTGTGAAACGGGCCGAGAAGTATGCCCGCCGTCTCGACGGGACCGTCGCCTTTGTCTACAAGCGGCGCGACCCCGACCACCACAACGTCTCCAACGCCCATGAGGTTTCGGGCGAGGTGGACGGGAGACACGCCATCATCGTTGACGATATGATCGACACGGCCGGCACCGTCACGAACGCCGCCGAGC
>Ga0136623_10000012_pt1 | contig 41151 bp, 35 predicted proteins | sample AntDrymUQ4492106_2_FD_104656 | JGI IMG/M metagenome (GOLD analysis project Ga0136623, IMG submission 104656) | Polar desert sand microbial communities from Dry Valleys, Antarctica - metaG UQ449 (21.06) | ecosystem: Environmental > Terrestrial > Soil > Desert | place: Antarctica: Dry Valley...
GAAGGAAAGTCCGCCGGGTTGGGACCGCCACATCGGAGCTTGACCCCGATCATTCGACCGGGGCTTTCGACGGCGATGTCGAGCACCCGCTTGGGGTCGGTCTCGAGCCAAAGGTCCTGGTTACGAGCCATGAGAGCGAGGTGATCTGCGATGGCGAGGTCACGGGTTTCGACTTGGCGGATCCGAAGCCCGGAGATGGCCATCGCCTCGAGAGCTTCGACGATCGGTTGATCGACAACAACGCCGACTGGCGTGGGCTTACCGCCCAGCATCCACTCGAGATCATGGAGCTGAGAGCTCGGACACAGGAGCACTCCAAGCATCCATCGGTGGGCGCCTCGTTGATGTCGTTGGTAGGTAGAGAGAGCTTCCGCGAGGGACAACGACTCGGGGGGATACATGCCCGCGTAGTCAATGAGATGCCCGAGCGCGACCTGGGAAGCAGTTGCGGCTCGAACCACGGCCACATCGTACGGATGTGGAAGCCCAGGATCGAGGGTCAGTCGCTCCCTTTAACCTGACCTGATGTTCCGCCAATTCCTGGCAACGAAGTGGTTCGCGCTCATCTTCCTGGCTTCGCTTGCCTCCGAGCTGACCAACAGCCTCCTCGTCCATTTCCCCGGATACCTCCTCGATCTCGGTGCGGACGAGGTGCGTCTGGGGACGATCGTGGGGGTCTCGGGGCTGGCCTCCATCGTGGTACGGCCATGGATCGGCAAGGTCATGGATCAGAAGAGCCGCCGGCTCATGATTCGAATCGGGACCGGGATAGTTGTCGTCGCGACGTTTTCCTACGCGTTCATCGATCAGCTTGGACCAGCGGTGGTGGGAGCCCGGCTTTTGCAAGGGATTGGGCAGGCGATGTCCATGACTGCGTTCTGGACCTACATCGCCGATCGCACCCCGGTCCGGTTTCGCAGTCAGGGGATCGCGCTGTTTGGGATCTCGGGCTTGGCCCCGCTCGGGATCGCCCCCGCCTTGGGCGACCGCATCCTTGCCAGCGCGTGGGGATATCGCGGCATCTTCCTCATGGCGGCGGCCTTCTCCTTGGTGGCGTTGATCCTGGCATTCTTCCTAGAGCGCAGCGGAGTAAACACCGGCGCCACTACCACGGGCTTTCTCGAAGTTCTGCGGCGACCAACTTTGCGGCCCGTGTGGTTCGTCACCTTGATCTTGTCGCTTGGCTTCACCGCCGCCTTCGTCTTCGTCAAGACCTACGTCACCACTAGCGGTTTGGGAACGATTGGCCCGTTCTTCGCTACGTATGCGTTAGTGGCGGTGACCTGGCGGCTGACGCTGGCGTGGGTGCCTGACCGGGTCGGGCCGACCCGGATGCTCGGCCCGGGCCTCGCCGCCTATGCTCTGGGGGTTGCCCTGGTTGGGATCCTGCCGCTCCCGGAAGGACTGTTGATCGGGGGAGCCATCACAGGGCTTGGCCATGGCATCTCCTTTCCTGTCGTCCTTAGCCTGGCCACGAGTCGAGCAGCCCAGGGCGAGCGCGGCACCACCACCGCCATCTTCACTGCCCTCTTCGATCTCTCGTTGTTCGGCGCCTCACCATTGCTCGGTTGGATCATTCGCGAGTTTGGCTACCAGTTCATGTTCGTGGCCACGGCGATCGTGGTAATGGCCGGAATGGTGGTCTTCTTGATGGCCGAGAAGCGACTAGTTATTGATCTGATCGACGAGCCAGCGACCGCCCCCGTTCCGCATGTGTGAGGACTGAGTTCTAGCTTGGGGAGATATGCCGGAGCTCCCCGACATCGTCGTTTACCTCGAGGCCCTGGAACGGAGGGTGCTTGGACATCGGTTGGAGAAGCTGCGACTGGCCTCACCGGCCGTACTGAGAACCTACCAACCGCCCTTCGACGCACCCGAGGGTAAAGCAGTCGCAGGTTTGCGCCGGCTCGGCAAGCGCTTGGTGTTCGATTTTGGCGACGAGTTGTTCGTCGTCATCCACCTCATGATCGCCGGGCGCCTGCAATGGAAAGAAGGCAAGGCGGCGATTCCCAAGAAGGTGGGGCTGGCTGGATTCGAGTTCGACAACGGGACGTTGATCCTCACCGAGCAAGGCACCAAACGGCGAGCAGGGATTTGGGTTATCTCGGGCGAGGAAAATCTTGCGACCGAGAACCGCGGGGGACTGGAGCCGTTGCAAGCGAGCCCTGAGGAGTTCGCCCGGGCCATCACGGCGGAGAACCGAACGCTCAAGAGGGTATTGACCGATCCGCGCCTGTTCTCCGGCATCGGCAACTCTTTCTCTGATGAGATCCTTTGGGCGGCGCAGTTGTCGCCTGTGACTCGCTCCGGCAAACTGACCCCAGAGCAGCTCGAGCGGTTGCATGAGGCGACCGTCACTCAGCTCAACTGCTGGACAGACGTGCTGCGTCAAAGCGTGGGTGAGAGCTGGCCGGCCAAGGTGACCGCGTTTCGTCCCGAGATGGCGGTTCATGGCAAATTCGGCCAACCATGCCCCCGTTGTGGAACCAAGGTGCAGCGGATTGTCTACGCCGCCAACGAGACCAACTACTGCCCCACCTGCCAAACCGGTGGGAAGTTGCTGGCGGACCGGTCGCTGTCACGGCTGCTGAAAGAGGACTGGCCGCAAAGCCTCGAGGAGCTAGAGGAGATGAAGAGCCGTTAGATAATGAAAAGGACGGTGACCAACCACATCCCCGCCACGAACAACGCGGCGGTGAGCTCGATCAGGATCGAGAGGCCGGTGGCTTTCATCGCCGATTTGGTCGACGGCCAAGCCCGCTCATGGTCGCCGAGGCGTTGGCGCTCCGACAGGTAGACGCCGAGGGGAAAGCCGACGAAGAGGCCGACGACGGGAATAACGAAGAAGCCGATGATGGCAAAGACCCCGCCGATGACCATCGACCGTTTGGGCACGCCAGCTTCTTTCAGACGCCGGCCCGGCAAGATGTACTTGCCGGCCTCGCCGACAACGAGGAGGACTGTGGCGATCCCCACGACCACCCAGGCGCCGCCGCCCTCGACCAGAGCCCAGACGAACACGGCTGCATAGACCAAGATCAAACCCGGCACTGCCGCGACCACGACTCCGACGAGACCGGCGGCAATCACCAGCCCGACGACGATCAGCCCTGGCGTGTCCATTGAGCTCGAACCTTACGGACGAGAGACACCTCTAGGCACGCCGATCGCAACTCGGTACGTTCATGGTTCGGAAGAGGGAATAATGTGAATGTGGTTATGCAGACTTTGCACGAAGGGGATCGGGTACCTATGTCTTGGGAGGAATACGAGGCATTGGGGCCGGACTTTCGTGGTGAGTACATCGACGGGTGTTTGGTCGTGAGCGCCTCGCCATCGCAACCTCATCAAAGAATCTGTAGGCGTCTTGCCAATCTTCTTGAGTCGGCGATTCCTGATGCTTACGAGGTGGATGAAGGCTGGGCTTGGAAGCCGACCCAGGATGAGTTCGTTCCGGATGTCACCGTGTTTGAGCGGACAACAGAGACGATCCGGTTGACAGCGACGCCCTTACTGGCAGTTGAGGTCCTGTCGAGCGACCGCGCCTCCGACCTGGTTCGCAAGTTCGCGAAGTACGCGGCTGCCGGCCTCGTCCACTATTGGGTAATCGATCCGCAGGGACCAGAGATCATCGTTTACCGGCTCACCGATCATGGTGTATATCAAGAGATCATTCGGATCAACGGGGCCGAGCACGTCCAGATCGATCTCGGCGTTGCCCAGATCTCGGTGAGTCCCGCGCAGTTGCTCGTCTAGGCACTGTTCTTTGCGTGGATGTCAACGACAAGTACGCACTTTCATTTGGAGCTTTCGCAGGTACTTATGCAGCGTTGCGTCCGGACTGGCCGGAGGGAACCGCTGCGTGGCTCGCCGGCGCTGACTTCGATGCTCGACCCAAACACATCCTCGACCTGGGAGCCGGCACCGGCAAGCTAACCCGGACCCTGTTCGAGCTGGGGCACAGCGTGGTGGCCGCCGATCCGTCCGCAGACATGCTCGATGAGCTGCGCCGCCAGCTTCCTACCGTCGAGACCCGGGTTGGTCCGGCAGAGCAGATACCTGGCACGGACCATGAGTTCGACGTGATCACCGTCGCTCAGGCCTGGCACTGGTTTGACCCGGAAGCGGCAACGGCGGAGTGTGCGCGGGTGTTGAAATCGAACGGGCTCCTTTCGGTGGCGTGGCATCGCCGCGACGAAAAGGTGCCTTGGTTACGTGAGCTGGCCGAGGTCGTCGGTCGGATGGAAAGCGTATCGAAGGGACCCCGAGCCGAGCGCTTGACCGTTTCGCGACCGTTTGGTCCTGTAGAAGAGAGCGTCTTTGACTACAACCTCATTACCACTCCCGAAGGGCTGCGAGGGCTTGCCGACACCTGGTCCTATGTCCGTCTCGCGGAGGATCGCGAAGCCAAGCTCGATGCCGTCATTGCGCTGGGGCGTCGCGCCGCCCAACCCGATGGACGTCTTGTAATCCCGCACCAAACCTTCTGCTATCGCACCCTGCTAACCGATCGGATTTGACCAGATCACCCGGGTGTCTCTACACAGCGGGGGATTCTCTGCAAGCACCTCGTAGCTGTCTACGCAGCGCCGGTGCTGCCGACCCGTACAAGATCAGATTGAGGTCGGGCAGCCTCACTTTCGCAGCCCGAGCTTGAAAGCGATTGCTTGATCCTCGAGCTCGGCGCTCAGTTCTAGAGATTTGACCAAATCGACGCCGGGCCGCAAACCGAGGTCCTTCGCCGCCAACGATAGGGCTCTGGATGACTGTCGACAGAGAGCCCTCTACGTAGAGCGTCGTTAGTGCCTCTCGAAAGCTAATTCCTCTCTCCTCCGTGAGCTCACGCAATCGAGCATCTTTGTCGGGGTCAATTCTTACCGTCGTCCTCATTGTCTGGAAGTCATGACATCAATTCCAAGGGTGCCAATTTGCGTCTCTAGGTCTAGTCGAGCGACTCGAGAATCGGGACCAGGTCGGAGAGTTGGCTGAGCTTGAGGACCTGGCCAGCGATGCTGTCAGCAGGAGCAACGAAGGCGAAGTCGACTCTCTTGGCGGCGAATCTCTGTGAGAGCTGATAGAACAATCGCACCCCCTGGCTGTCGATGTATTGAACGGGAGAAAGGTCGATGGCAACGGCCATCTCGCTCTTAGTGGCGTCCTCGAGCTGAGCTCTAATGATGGCGGCGTTGGAGAGGTCGATCTCGCCGTTGATGACCACCACTAGCCAGCCGCTGAGGCGCGTTGTGTCGAGTGTCGCCAGCGGGGTCAAGCCGAAACCCCGGGCATGCTAAAGCTGACGGTGGTGCCGTCGTCGCTCGTCGTTCGTCTGAAGTTGTCTGACAACTGCATGATGATGCTCGTTCCCCGCTCCATCCGTTCCACGCTCTCAGCCGCCGGCTTCCACTTCCCGAAGTCTCGCACCTCGACCAGCACTCGTTCTCCATCCTGGCGAACCTCCACCTCGACCTTGCCGCGCGATCGGTCGCTGTAGGCGTGGTCGATGGCGTTGGTGCAGGCCTCACCCAAAGCGAGGAGTAGGTCGAAACCCTGCTGCTCACCGATCGAGCGTTCCTGCATCCATTCTCGAACGGCCATTCTCAGCTGACTCAGCTCTTCGGGCCGGGCTGGAAAGCTACGGACGAATCGGCGGTCCGCAGCCGAAAGCAGGCGGACACACATGACAGCCGTGTCATCGTCGGCGCTACGACCGAGCTCCGATACAAGCAGCTCGCAGAGTTCTTCCACCGGTGCATCGAAGTTCGACTGCACCGACTGCTCGAGCCGGTCCAGTCCGACGTTGAGCGATTCGCCCCGGCGCTCAATCAGGCCATCCGAATAGAAGACGAGCAATGAGCTAGGGTCGAGGGTGAGCGACGATTCGGACCGTTCTGGCTCCCAACCGCCGCCGAGAGGCAGAGAGCGCCCATCCTCGAGCCACTTGCTTTCTCCGGTTCTGCTAAGCAGGAGAATCGGGGGGTGGGCCGCGGAGGCGTAGCGCAATAGCCCCGACGCTGGGTCGAGGATGGCGTAGCACGCGGTGGCAAAGTCGACGCCGTTTGGTCCGCTCACAAACTCGTCGAGTTGGGTGAGCAGGCGCCCCGGGCTGTCAGTCTGCGTAGCCAACGCCGCGAGGGCCGTCCTGATACGTCCCATGGCTGCCGCGGCGTCCAAACCTGTTCCGACCACATCGCCAACGGCGAGACCGATCCTCCCGTCCGGGAGGCTGAAGCTGTCATACCAATCTCCACCCACCTCGAGGCCGTGGCTGCCCGCTTCATAGCGAGCGGCGATAGCGACTTCGGACCGCTGCACCACCCCTTCTGGCAGGAGTGTCCGTTGGAGACGGCGGGCAATCCGATGCTCCTCTTCCTGGAAGCGCGCATTGCTGAGCAGGAGACTGGAGCGCTCCGCAACCTCACGCGCCAGCAGAAGTTCGGCGGATGAGATCACGCGATCTCGGTCAAAACCCAGGGTTAAGGTGCCGGTGAGATTCAGGCCAACGGTCAACGGCAATTGGATCAAGTTCTCGCCTTGGCCAAAGGAGGCAACGTCAGCGGCTTGGTCCGGCATCCGCACCGAAGCAAAACTGGCAAGGTCCGGCACCAACAACTCCACCAGACGCCGCGCTTTGGCATTGAAACCGTCGACTGACTCCAGCTCGCTCGACACTTCTGCGAGCAACTCGGCGCGCCGGCGCGCCTCGGACTCTGTTGCCTGTTGCTGCCGGAGAGTTTCCTCGGCGCGTTTCCGAGTGGTGATGTTCTGGGTTATTCCGACGACGCGAAGCGGAGTCAACCCAACCGAAGGGATTGCCTTTCCCGCGGAGAAAGCCCAGACTTCGCTTACGCCCGGTGGCGTCTTGAGGCGATACTCGCATTGGAACTCTCCGGTGCTGGCAATCGCCTCTTCGAAAGCCGTTCGGAGGGTGTCGAGATCGTCGGGGTGCACAGCCCCCCACGCTTCCTCGAGGGATCCCGGCAACGGGATGCTCATCTGCCGTGGGGCGTTCTCGCCCGCTTGAAACGATCCCAACGCGGGATCGATCTCCCACGTGTACATATCGGCGGCCCCTATGGCGAGCCGCAGGCGTTGCTCGGAGGCATTCAAAGCGATCTCCGCCCGAGAACGACCGATGATCGCCCAAGCTCGCGCGGCGGCTTCTTCAACCAAAGCCACTTCGTCTTCGGTCCATTGCCGAGGTTGGATGTCGTGGACGGTAAGGGCCAACACCAGCAGACCATCCCTGATCAACGGCACCGCCAATAGGGCTCGGGTCGAAATATCCCCATAGGTCGACCGTTCGACTTCGGTGAGACCCGCGGTTTCGACATCATTGATCACGAGCGAGCGCCCCGAGGTCAGCTGCTCGCCAAAGGTCGGGCCAAAGTCGTTCAGCCGATACCGGCCCGGAGCTAGCGAGGAAACCCCATCGACATGATCCGCGGAGATGATCCCGTAGCCGTCGACCACCTCCAGCCACATGGTTCGACTTGCCCCGAGTTGCTCCCCGAGCACACGGGTCGTCTGCGCTTCGATCCAATCGATCTCAACTGGATCTGTGCGCACGCGAGTCGCGTCAGCCAAATTGCTCCGAAAACGGTCGCGCTCTGCGGCCTGGCGCGACAATTCCTCCACTCCCCTGCGCTCGGTGATGTCGTTGAAGAGAACCGCGACCCGGTTGGCGGAGGGTTCGCCAACTCGAAAGGCATAGACGTCAAACCAACGTCCGAGTTGGCGGGCCTCATTTGTGAACCATTCCGGGGTGCCGGTCTTGGCGATCCGACCGTAGATCTCGAACCGGTGGTCCTCGTGGTCGGGTGCGAGGTCGCGCATCAGACTTCCGTTTGCGCCGCGCAAGCCGGTCTGGTGCTCAAAGGCTGGATTCACATCGAGGAACCGGTAGTCGATGGGTTGGTCGGAGTCGTCGAAGATAACCTCGATGACGCAGAACCCTTGATCGATCGATTCGAAGAGCTGGCGATAGTCATTGACCTCGAGCTGGGGGCGATCGCCATTGGGAACAGGTGCAGGGCTCACACCCTCGGCAGAAGCCTTTTTGTTGAGCCGCATCGTTTCAGGAGTGATCGTACCCAATGGCCTTGGGGTGCAATCACCAGTTGCCTCGAACAAATGTTCGGTTAGAGTGCCTGCTCATGCTGGCGGAACGTGCGGTCGAGCGGATTCCCTCTTTGGCGTTATCGCCCGGGAAGATCGTCGGGCTGGAGGGGCCGGCGGGTTGGGGTTTGACCCGTCTGGGGCTGTCGCTTTTGGCCGCGCCCTCGCAGGTAGGGACGGTGGTGACGATCGATGCTCGGGGAGGTTGGTTGTCGCCTCTAGCGGCGTGGGAAGTAGGGGTGAAGCCGGGGAGGCTCGTGATGGTGCGCTGTGCGGATCGAAGGTTGTGGGGACAGGTGACCGCGGCGATCTTGGAAGGCGTGGCCGCGGTTTACGCCGAGGTCCCGGCTGGGGTGGGGGAGCACGAGCTGCGACGGCTGGCTGCTCTCACCCGGGCGCGTAAAGTCGGGCTGGCCTTGCGACCGTTGCGAGGTCAACTGCCCGCAGGGATCACACATCTTCGGATCTATGGACGCGGGGTGAGCTGGGAAGGAGCCGACCAAGGACATGGCCGTCTCCTCGAAAGACGCCTGGCGTTGGAGGTGAGTGGGAAGTCGCTGCCTTGGCAGGCATTCGACCTCGGAGCTTGAGATGCGCACCTTGTGCGTCTGGTTTCCGGAATGGCCGCTCATGGTGCTGGATGGGACCGGTCCCGGCTACGTCTACGAAGAGGGGCATGCGGCAGGTGGAGAGACTCAACGAGTAGCGGCGGTCAATGCCCAGGCCTCCAAGCTGGGGGTGGCGAAAGGAATGGGACGGAGAGCCGCCGAAGCCCTTTGTCCTATCGCCGAGAGTAAGCCACGCGACTTCGGCATCGAAACCAGGCTTTTTGAGCCGATGCTGATAGCGCTCGAGGACTTGATCCCGCGGGTGGAAGTGGTCGAGCCGGGGTTGGTGTTGGTTGCCGTCGAAGGTGCTCTCCGTTACTACGGGGGTGAGGACGTCTTGGTAGCCAAAGTCGAAAGCATTGCCGGGCCGAAGGCGCGCATCGGTTCGGCCGATGGCCCCTTTGCTGCTCGTTGGGCTGCGATCACCGCCGCGGAAGGGTCGCAAGTGATCGACAACGACATCGCCTTCCTCGCCTCGCTTGACATCTCAGCGGTGGGGCGGGAAGAGATGATTGACACCTTTCGCTGGTTGGGGCTCAACACTCTTGGGGCTCTGGCCGGATTGCCCCGCGAAGCAGTTGCTTCCCGGTTCGGGGACGAAGGTTTGTGGGCGCACCACTTGGCCAGTGGTGAGGATCGATCGATCAACCCTCGCACCATCCCGCCCCACTTAGCGGTCGAAGCCCACTATGACGACCCGCTCGAGAACCTCGACCAGGTGGCCTTCTCGGCCCGGGCCTTGTCGGCTCGTCTGATGAATGGCTTGCGGAAGGAAGGTTTGGCTCCCTATCGAGTGGAGATCGAGGCCGAGTCGGGGATGGGCAAGGTCCGCACCCGAGTCTGGCGTTCCACCGATCCCTTCTTGGAGCCCACTTTGACCGAGAGGGTCTGGTGGCAGTTGCGAGCGTGGATCGAGCAGGAAGGGGTGGCGGGGGGTTTGGTCCGGCTGCGTCTCGACCCTTCGGACCTTTCCGGTGCCGGCCGGCAATTGGCTTTGCTCGAGGCAGTCGGAGAGGGCTGGGAGGGCTATGACTCCACCCGACCCGAAGCCGAACGCGCGCTGGCCCGCGCTCAGGCTCTGGTCGGACCCGACGCTGTGTTGCAGGCAGGTCGGCAAGGGGGGCGCATGCCCGCAGAACAGGTCCGCTGGTTTCGTTTCGGCGAAGAGCCGGGACAGCTCGAGCGTGACCTCGAAGCGCCCTGGCCGGGCGCTACGCCGGGTCCTGCCCCCAGCCTGGTGCCGCCGCAACCGACGCCGATCGACATCGAATGGGACGAGGGTATGCCCACCCGGATCCGGTTGGGATCGCGCTGGGAGCCCGTGCTCAACTGGGCCGGGCCGTGGCGTTTGCTGGGTCGCTGGTGGCGGGGAGAAGGAGCGGGGGACCGTTACCAGATCGTCACTTCCGCCGGAGCGTTCCTCATCGTCACCGATGGTGAACGAAGTTTTCTGGCGGCGATTTATGACTGAGAACTGGCATGCCAGGCGGATGCTCTACCTCGCTCAAGAAAACGCCCCCCTCCCGACTGCGCCGGCTCTCCCCCCTTCGGGGGGAGAAACGGATTGGAGCCGGGAGGCGATTACCTCGCGCACCTCTTCGGCCAATCGGCCCGTGTCATCACGAACCATGCCGGCAGTTTCGATCGGAGGATCGACGAAGGCTTTGAGCTCGCCCCCGTAAACCCAGAGCTTGCCGGGAGGCCAGGCTTCATAGGTGCCGATGATGGTGACCGGCAAGACCGGGATCTCGCCGGCGATCGCCATCGTAAAGGCACCCTTCTTGAATGGCCGCAGGTCGCCGTTGCGGCTGCGCGTGCCTTCGGGGTAAATGATCAGTGACCGACCGGAGGCGACGAGCTCTTCGGCTTGTCGGTTCACCTGCTCATGGACAGCCGATCCCGCCGCTCGATCGACTTCGACGATTCCGATCGAGCGCATGGCCGAAGCGAGGAGGGGAACCGAGAACAGCTCCTTCTTAGCCAGGAAACGGATCGGGAGCGGCACTGCCAGAAAGCAAACCATGATGTCGAGCACCGACAAATGGTTGGCGACGACGACGTGACTCCGGCTGCGATCGACCTGTTCGGCGCCGGTCACCTCGAGGGTGCAACCCGCCGCCCACAACCAGGCCCGGCTCCAAGCCCGAGCGCACCTTTCGATCAGCGGTGTGGTCGGCCGCAAGTGAGCTAGCACGATGACTAGGGGGGCGAAGAACAAAGTGGAGGCCACACCCACCACGCACGTCAAAAGAGTACGTAGGGGAGCGAGCAGCCGTCGCATCGCTTCGACGTTAGGCCGGTAGCTTGGAGCGCGTGGAGACGAAGGCAGCGTGGCGCAAATGGGCGACATCATTGACCAAAGCCACAGTCGCTGAGTCCGACGCGGTCACGGATCATGTCGGCCGGTTCGTTGTCAGCCACGGTTGGAGCGTGGTCCTGACGTTCCTCGCGATGCCGGGTGAGGTCGATTTGGGGGGACTCGATGTCAATCTCGACTTGATGGTGACGCGGACGCCTCGCCAAGGCCCACTCACGATCCACCGCTTGACCAGCGATCTCGAAACTCATCCGTTTGGCTATCGACAACCCAGCGAGGACGCACCGGAGGTCGCGGCGGAATCAATTGAAGTCGTGCTCGTTCCCGGCGTCCTTTTCGGGCTGGATGGCTCGCGTTTGGGTCACGGCAAGGGTTACTACGACACCCTGCTTGCCAGCTTCCCCGACCGACCCTTTTTGCTAGGCGTCTCCCTCGACCGACGGCTCGTTGATGGTTTGCCGATGACCCCTTCCGACGTCTTCATGGATGCCATCGTCACCGAGAGCGGGGTCAGGTTGGCCAGCTCCTCACTGCGCTGACTTCAATCGAGATCACCGGCCCGGCCAGCGCCACGGTCTCATATTGGCGATACCGTTTTCGCAGAGCAGAAAGCGCTTCGGGGTCGGCCGCCACCACTGTTGCCCGCCCATCGATCCGTGCCCACCACAACCGGTCCCACTTCTCCTCGTAATGGTGGACCAGCAGGCACACCGATGGGTTGGCGTCCAAATTGTTCAGACGGCGCAGCCGCGCCGTCGATTTGGGCTTACCGTCGACCGCTGTGACGATTCGCTCACCGACCAGGGCGTATACCACCGGGACCAGATGGGGGCTGCCGTCGGGGTTCACCGTGGCCAAAACCGCGACCCGGCTTGTTTCAAGCTTCTCCCAAACGTCCATCGCTCTCAATTATGGCCCTTGCCCGTATAGGTCGAGAGACCTAGGCTTTGCCGCCGGAAGGAAGGAGTTGAGGGATGTCCGTATTTGGGGGATCACTCCACAATCACGACCAAGCCCCGATCAAAGGAAGCGTTCAGATCGAGGATGGGCGGGTCCGGATCATGACTGATCGCCGGCGCCTCGCCTCTTGGGACCAAAGCCAGGTCCGCTGCGAGCGGAGCAGCGTGTTCCGTTTCGAGCTTTCGGATGGTCTCGCCAGCTACGAATTTCACCCCGCTGATCCGGTCGCGTTCTCTGATGCGATCGGAGCCGTCGTCGACCTCCGCGCTCCCAAGAGTCGATTCGGCCTCGCCGATCGAATTCGTCAGGCCATAGAGCCCGACTAGACAGCCCGAGCTAGTCAGCCTGAGGAGTCAGCCTGAGTAGTCAGCTTCAGCGATTCCGGCTTTAATCTGCCCGTGCCCACTCCCCATATTGCTGCCGAGGTGGGCGACTTCGCCGAATGCGTGCTGCTCCCCGGCGACCCCTTGCGGGCCAAGCACATTGCCGACACGTTCCTCGGTGATGCCAAACAGGTCACCGGGGTCCGCAACATGCTCGGGTTTACCGGGACCTACCAGGGGATGGCAGTGTCGGTGATGGGCACAGGAATGGGAATTCCCTCTGCGTCGATCTATGCCACTGAGTTGATCACCGAGTACGGCTGCCAAAGGTTGGTGCGGGTCGGCTCGGCGGGAGGGATCTCCAGCGAGGTCAAGCTCCGCGACGTGGTCGTTGCCACCGGAGCCTGCACCGATTCGGCGGTCAATCGGGCGCGTTACCACAACTGGGATTACTCAGCGGTCGCCGACTTCTATCTCGCCCGGGCCTCGGTCGCGGCGGCCGAACAGCTCGAAACCGAGGTCAAGGTCGGCAATGTTCACTCGGCCGACCTGTTCTACAACCCCGTCCCCGAGGTCTGGGACGTCCTCGAGAGAATGAATGTCCTGGCCGTCGAGATGGAGGCTGCCGGCCTCTACGGAGTCGCAGCGGAAAAAGGGGCGCGGGCGCTCGCCATCCTCACCATCTCCGATCACATTCGCACAGGCGAGGCCACGACCTCGCTCGAACGGGAGCAGACCTTCAACTCAATGGTCGAGATCGCGCTGCAAGGGTTGCTGCTGGATCAAACCGCGGCTTGATCTGACAAATTACGGTTGCGGCGCTTGCCGAGCCAAGAGAACCAGATCGGGGATCAGCTCGGACCGGGAGACGTCTTCGCCGTAGAGGTAGACCGGCATCCCGATCTCGAACTTGGTACGCAGGAAGTCCATGTCCTCGATCTCGACGCGGACACAGCCGTGAGAGGCGGGGAAGGGCGGGACCGACCCCGAGCCGTGGATGGCGTAGCCGCCGTAGAAATAGAACGGCGAGTAGAGAAAACCCAGATAGGACTCCCACCACCCCGTCCGAGCCCGGCCGAACTCAAAGCGGCCCTCCGGGGTCTCGGCATAGGCGAGCCTCCCGGCGGCGTTGCGATAGGGCTCCCCGTTGGCTGAGGAGACCGGAAAGACCCCGGTGACGGCCTGGGCCTCGATCAGATAGAGCACCTGCCGGCGGAGATCGATCTCGATCCGATCGGCTTCGGGGGCAGGTCCCGGACCTTGGATCTCGCGCTCGAGCAAGGCCCAGTCTTCGGTGCGAAAGATCCCCGTGCGTTCCAGGTCGTAGAGCTTTTGCATCGCATAGACGGCAGCCAGGGTCTGGCGGCCGAAAATCCCGTCCGGGCGACCGGGGGAGAAGCCGGCTTCTTCGAGACGATGCTGAAGCTCGAAGACCGTGGCCCCGCTCGAACCGGGCTTCAGGTCCGGCGGCTGCGGATTGGCGACTTGCTCGCCTGGAGTAAGCGCTAAAGCGGCGGTGAGAATGAAGGCGACCAGGTGCGGCATCCCTATTAATTCGGCGTCCCTGACTTGGACTCAACAGTAGGTTCAACGGTTCCCCCAAAAACCATTGTTTGTGACTGCCCCTTCCTATCGCGCCACGCTAACCACCTACCTGCGCCCGTTGCGCGGGAAAGTGATCACTCTTGCCGTGACATTGCTGGCGTCGATCGGCCTCCAGCTCTTCGTGCCTCAGCTCCTCGCCCGCTTCATCGACCAGGCAACCACTCGCACGACTCCGGTCTCAGTGCTGATCTCGATCGGCATCGCCTATCTCGTCGCCGGCATCATCACCCAGGTGCTCGATGCAATCTCCTCGTATCTCGGAACCGACGTCGGTTGGGTTGCCACCAATCGGTTGCGCGAGGACCTCAGCCGCCATTTGCTTTCCCTCGACATGGGTTATCACAACGACACCACCCCCGGGGAAATGATCGAACGGGTGGACGGCGATGTGACCGCGATTTCGGATTTCATCTCCCGCTTCCTGGTGCGGCTGCTCGGCGCCGCCGTCCTCCTCGGCGGTGTGCTGATCGTCTCGTGGTTCACCGATTGGCGAATGGGTTTGGCGTTGCTGCTTTATGTGATCGCCGTTCTCCTCCTGCTCTGGAGCCTGCGCAACCTTCCAATCAGTGCGGCAGAAGAGGAGCGCGAAGTGTCCGCCCAGCTCTACGGGTTCATCGAGGAGCGGCTGGCGGGGATCGAGGACATTCGCTCCCTGGGTGCCGGTCGTTTCACGATGGCGCGCTTTGTCCCCGTGATGGAGAACTACTTTCGCCGCACCGTCCACGCTTGGCGAAGGCGCGTGATTGTTTGGGTCACGGCCAACACAGTCTTCTGGGCGGGTGACGCCCTCGCCCTGGCGGTCGGGACCTGGCTCGTGCTGCGTGGCTCAGTCACCATCGGAGCGGCGTTTCTCCTCCTGCAATACGTCCAGCTCGTGCGGCGCCCGATCGAGCAGGTGACCCAGGAGCTCCAGCAGCTGCAGAAGGCCGCGGGTGGGCTCGTCCGCATCGACGCGCTCCGCAAGCTGACAAGCGGGCTTCACGATGGTGACCAGCGCCTTGGCAACGGCCCACTCGTTATTGAGTTCGACGACGTCTCGTTCGCCTATGAGGACCAATTGGTCCTCGATCACGTCAGCTTCCGGCTCGAAGCTGGCAAGGTCCTCGGGCTTCTCGGACGAACCGGAGGCGGTAAGACCACTATCACGCGGCTCATCTCCCATCTTTACGAGCCAACGACCGGCATCGTGCGATTGGGTGGGGTCGACCTGCGTGAGCTCAACCAAGCGTCGCTGCGCAGCGCACTGGGGGTGGTGACTCAGGACGTGCAGCTCTTTCGGGCCACGGTCCGTGACAACCTGACGCTTTTCGGTGAAGCCGGCAACGACGAGATCCTCTCGACCCTGGATCGCACCGGGCTGGGCGAATGGGTCAGGTCGATCGGGCTCGACACCGAGCTTGGTGCGGGCGGTCAGGGGCTGTCGGCCGGCGAGCAACAGCTGCTGGCCTTTGCACGGGTGTTTCTCCAGAACCCGGGCATCGTCATCCTCGACGAGCCCTCCTCGCGGCTCGACCCCGCCACAGAATCGGTGCTGGCAGTAGCGACAGAAAGGCTCTTCGGGAACCGCACCGTGGTGATAGTTGCCCACCGACTCGAGACCGTGCGCACGGCCGACGAGATCATGGTGGTCGATGCTGGTGAGATCGTCGAGCACGGGCCTAGGGAGGAGCTGGCCCAGGATCCCAACAGCAGGTACAGCCGGCTATTGGCCGTGGGTGGGTCTCCCACCGACGGGTTGCTCGAGGAGAGCCGATGACTCCGCTCTCCACCCTCGGGGTGATCCGCGAATTGATCCGCTATCGACCGGGTCGATTCTTCTTCTCGTTCTTCATGTGGGCAGTAGTCCACGGCTCGCCCCTTCTCTTTGGGATCCTCATCGGACAGGTCTTCGATCGTCTCGCCGGAGACGCTGACTTAGCCGCTACTGCCTGGACTCCCGTGGCGATCTTCGCCGCGGTGGCTATAGGCCGCAACGGGATCATCTGGCTGGGCGATCGTTCCTGGATCAACCACTGGAACGAGGTCACACTGTTGGTGCAGCGCAACCTCTTGCGCTGGCTGCTTGAAGCGCCGCGCAGCCGGGTGTTGCCGCTATCGCCGGGGGAGGCGGTCAGCACCTTCCGCGACGATGTCGAGGACTTGCTCGAGTATCTGGAGAACTGGGTCGATATGGGCGGGCTCGTCGTCTTCGGCGTGGGGTCGCTCGTGATCATGGCCGCGATCGATCTCCGCCTCACACTGCTCCTTTTGATACCGGTGTTGCTCACCGGAGTGATCACCCAGGCGCTCGGTCCGCAGATCCGCAAACGGCGCCGGGCAATGCGCGAAGCCACCGACGACGTCACCGGCTTTGTGGGCGAGACATTTGGGGCGGTGCAGGCGATCAAGCTCTTCCGAGCAGAGGAGCCGGTGCTCTCCCGGTTTGCGGGGCTCAACGACATCCGTCATCGGGCGGCCTTAGCCGACACCTTCCTGACCGAGCTCCTGCGCGGGGTCAACCGCAACATGGCCACGATCGCCATCGCGGTGGTGCTGATCGTGGCAGCTTCTTCGCTCAACAACGGCTCGATGTCGCTGGGCGAGCTGACTGTGTTCCTCACCTACCTGCCTCGGCTGACCGACTACATGGCCTTCGTCGGCGACATCATCGCCCAGCATCGGCGAACCGGTGTCGCCTTCGAAAGGATTCGCCAGCTGGCGGTTGACTCCACTGACGCCGACCTGTTGGATAAGACCAGGGTTCCTCTATCCGGCCTTGATGTCGTCATGGAGGAAGCCCGGATCGAGATGGTGCCACTGATCCGGGTGTCAGTTCGCAACCTGGTCAAGGAAGGCGTCGACTTTGAGATCGAGCGAGGAAGCTTCACCGTGGTCACCGGGAAGATCGGCTCGGGGAAGAGCACGCTCGTGCGGGCGTTGCTGGGCCTTATCCCGGCGCCGGGCGAAGTGTGGTGGAACGGCGAGCTGGTCGAAGACCGCGCCTCGTTCTTCGTGCCACCCCGATCCGCCTACACCGCCCAAGTGCCACGGCTCTTCTCCGAGTCGCTGGCCGACAACATCGCCCTCGGTCATCGAGCCGCCCGCGAGCGCCTACGACAAGCTGTTCAACTGGCCGTCCTCGATCCCGACTTGGAACGACTCGAGCAGGGCCTCGAAACGATGGTCGGCGCTCGGGGAGTGAAGCTCTCGGGTGGGCAAGTGCAACGGTCGGCTGCCGCTCGGATGCTGGTCACCGAAGCCGAGCTACTGGTGTTCGACGATCTCAGCTCGGCGCTCGACCTCCACACCGAAACCGAGCTCTGGCGGCGTCTCTTCGAGCAGCGAGAAGCGACCTGTCTCGTGGTCTCGCATCGCCGGGCCGCGCTCGAACGAGCGGACCAAATCGTCTTGCTTGATCAGGGCCTTCTCATCGGCAAGGGAACCCTCGAGGAACTGTTGGCATCGTCGCCTTTGATGCGCGACCTGTGGGCCACCGGCGAGCGCTAGCCCAAATAGGACAACCGCTGATTCTCTTCATCCGAGCGGAGGCGCCCTGTCAGCACCAGGTGCTCGAGGTGGGCGACCGTTTCCCGCAGCGCCAAGCGTTGATCCATTGGGCTTAGATTCGGTCGAAACACTTGCTCCATCACCTCCCAGGCGCTCGTGCCGAGCGGCTTCACAACGTCGCGCATGTTGGCGAGCCGGCGCTCGTGGTGAAGTTGGATCTGATCGGCTCGCGCAGAACCCTGTGGAAGGACATCGCCGTGGGCCGGGTAGGTGGTGGTGAGACCGAGCTTCTCGATCTTTCGGAGGGATTCGAGGAACTCGCCGAGGACATCGGGAAACAACTCATCGTAAGCAACCAGCGGGGTGATCCGGGGAAGGATGTGATCGCCGGCGAAGAGCCGGCCGGTGCGGGAGTCGCGCAAACAGATGTGGGCGGGTTCGTGGCCGGGGGTGAAGATCACCTCCAACTCCCGGTCGCTACCCACCGCGATGGCATCTCCTTCCTCCACCAATTGATCCGGCTGCTCGATGTTCGGCATCCAGTCAGGTCGGGGGCCGAGGTCGACAAAGTCGTCGAAGGAGCTCAAAGGCACCGCATGGCGCACCGCGAGGTCATGGGTTCGTTGCGCAAATCCCGCGCTGTCGTTGTAGCGGTCGACAAGCTTCGCCGCCCGTTGATGCATCACCAGGCGCATTCCGTAGGTCGACGTCAAATGCGAAGACATCCCGACATGGTCGGGATGAAGGTGGGAAACCACAAGTGTGTCGATCGCGGGCGGGCTGTAGCCGAGTTGGTCGAGGCCGCCAAAGAGCGCTTGGCGACACTCGGGGGAGTCGACGCCGCAATCGATCAATAACAGTCCGTCGCTCCCCTCGACCACGTAGGCATTGACCGACCGCGGGCTGTGAAAGGGGAGGGGAAGGTTGATGAGCGATATTCCCTGGCCGAGTCCGACGGCCGGGGACGTCTCACTCACGACTCATCGACTCCCGCACCTTGAAGGTGATGTCGAGAACTACTTCAAAATCGGTCGGTACCCCGGCACTGTCCACCTGACCGGAGACGTGCACCACATCGAAGCGAGTGATGTCGCGAATGGTCACGGCGGCGCGGGCGAGCACGGTGCGGATGGCGTCCTCAATCGAGTCGGAAGAGCCTCCCGAAAGCCGAACAGTCTTGCTGATGATCATGCTTGGGAGCCTACCCAGAGAACCTCCTCACTTTCTGGACGACGATGCGCGAGAATGTTCGGGACTGAGTCGATAGGTAAGGAGAACGCGTGACCAACGAGCCAAACTCGCATGAAGTGGATGCCCAGACCAGGCGGGATCGAGTGGTCGTCGATCGCAAAACCTGGAGTCCGGCCCAAATTGTGGCCGGGGTGGCGGGCCTATTCCTAACGGTGTTGGGGGCGGTTGCCGCCCTCCGGGTGGGATTCGACTTCGACGCGACCGATTCCGTGCTTGGGCTCACCCACACATTGTTGATGGCCGCGATTCACCTCGTCGTTGGAATCATCTATCTGGTCACGGCCGGCAATGCCTTGGGCAGCCGTGGCACTCTGACCACCATGGGCCTTTTGCTCCTGGCCTTCGGTCTCGTTTACGGGATTGAAAGCGACTCGTTGGCAGGAGCGCTCGGCGGCGACCCGACGATCGGCTGGATCTACGCCATTATCGGCGCGGCCAGCCTCATCACCGCCTGGGTTTCGCCGACAATCCATGTCCGCCGGGAAGCAACCGCTCGCCGCACCGACACCGTCCATGAACAGGACCTCCCTCCTTCGATTCCTTAGGCGATTTTGGTGGCTATACCACCACGCGAACCTAAGGTTTGCGTAGTGGCTAAGGTACGAACAGATGTTCGAGTATGCCGAGCTGCATTGCCACACCAATTACTCGTTTCTGGATGGGGCTTCGCACGCCGAGGACCTTGTGGCCAAGGCCGTCGAGCTTTCTTATCGCGCCTTGGCCGTGACCGATCACAGCGGCTTCTACGGGGCGGTGCGGTTTTCGACCGCGGCTCGGGAGGCAGGTTTGCCTGCGATTTACGGCACCGAGATTGGGATCAGTCGGAGTTGGAGCCCACCACCGAAACGGCCAAGTCCGGCGCCGATTCAGCCGGGTGCGCGGCGTCGAGGTCGCAACAAGCGGATGCATGGGCAGAAGCCAACCCAGAAGGAGCCAACTGATCATCTCCTGCTGCTAGCCGGCTCACCTGCCGGCTACCGCGCCCTTTCCCGCTTCGTCACCACCGGCCAGTTTCGAGGCGAGAAGGACCGGCCCGTCTTTCTGCAGAGTGACCTCGAAGCCCTGGCCAAGGTTTCGGACCTGGCTGTTTTGAGCGGATGTCGCCAGGGCGCGGTCGGCACCGCCGCGGGTCGTGGCGATCTCGCCGGAACCATGAGCGCCGCCATAGCCCTCCGCGAGATTTTCTCGGATCGCTTCTACCTCGAGATGTGGCATCACGGGATGCCCGAAGACGACCTCCGCAACGATCTGCTCTGGGAGGTGGCAGGGCGTCTCAATCTCGGAGTGGTGGCGACCAACAATGTCCACTACCACCGGCGCGAGGACGCCGACCTTTCCGAGGTCCTTGCTGCGATCGGCGGAAGACGCTCATTGGAAACCGCCGACGGTTTTCGCCCTGGCACCGATGAGCAGTATCTCAAATCACCAAGCGAGATGAACAGGCGCTTCGACCGCTACCCGGGGGCGATCAGAAACGCCCTTGCCCTCGCCGAAGACCTCGCCTTCGATCTGAGGCTGGTGGCACCCCGGCTGCCGGACTTCCCGATGCCCGGCCATTTCCGTTCGGAGATGGATTATCTGCGCTTCCTCACTTGGGAAGGCGCTCGCGAGGTCTATCCGGGCAACGGCGACGGTTTGGTCGACCCGATGGCGCGGACTCGGCTCCAACACGAGCTCGACATCATCGAGCGACTCGGCTTTGCCGGCTATTTCCTCGTGGTCTGGGACATCGTCCAATTTGCCCGCAGCCAGGACATCTACTGCCAGATCCGCGGCTCGGGGGCCGACTCGGCAGTGTGCCGCTGTCTCGGGTTGACCAGAGTCGATCCGATCCGGCTCGGTCTGCCCTTCGAGCGGTTCTTGTCCGAAGAGCGGGGCAGGCTGCCCGACATCGATCTCGATCTCGAAGCCGATCGCCGGGAGGAGGTGATCCAGTACTGCTATCGCCGCTATGGACGCGAACGGGCCGCGATGGTGGCCAACGTTGTCACCTATCGAGCGCGGTCGGTGTTGCGCGATGTCGGGAAGGCTTTGGGCTTCACCCAAGCCCAGGTCGATGGGCTCTCTCGTTATGTCGACAGTCACGACCCGGCCGCGATTCGCCTCGACGCTCCGCTTCCACCCGGCCTCACCGCCGAGTTGCTCTATGACGTTTGTTGGCGGCTCGACGGATTTCCCCGCCACCTGAGCATCCACTCGGGCGGGATGGTGATCGCCGATCGACCCCTCGCCCAGGTCGTGCCGCTCGAGTGGGGGAGGATGGAGGACCGTTCGGTCCTGCAATGGGACAAAGACGACTGTGCCGCGATCGGGATCGTCAAGTTCGACCTCCTCGGGCTGGGGATGCTCAACGCTCTCCATCTCACCGCCGACCTCGTCAAAGAGGCGCATGGCATCGAGCTCGACCTCGCCGTGATTCCCCAGGAGCCCTCGATCTATCGAATGCTGACCAAGGCCGACACCGTCGGCATGTTCCAGGTGGAGTCGCGAGCACAGATGGCAACCCTGCCAAGGATGAAGCCGGTCACCTTCTATGACTTGGCGGTCGAGGTCGCCCTGATCCGTCCGGGACCGATCCAGGGACAATCAGTGCACCCGTATTTGCGGCGACGCAACGGCGATGAGCCGATCCGCTTCCCGCATCCGCTCACGGTCTCGATCCTCGAAAAGACGATGGGGGTCCCCATCTTTCAGGAGCAGTTAATGGAGTTGGCTCGGGTGTGTGCCGGCTTCGATGGCGGCCAATCCGACCGGCTGCGCCAGGCGATGACCCACAAACGGTCGGAGGAGGCGATGGGAAGACTGCGCGACGAGGTGTTTTCCGGCATGGCGGGCAAGGGGGTGACCGGGGCGGCCGCCGAGGAGATCTGGGAAAAGCTCCAGGGATTTGCCCATTTCGGCTTCCCGGAGAGCCACTCGGTCAGCTTTGCCTACATCGTCTACATGTCCGCCTGGTTGAAGTATCACTGGCCGACCGAAACCCTGGCCGGGCTGCTCAACGCTCAACCGATGGGCTTTTACAGCCCCAACAGCCTGGTCCAAGACGCCCGCCGCCATGGTGTTGAAACCCTGGCGCCCTGTGTCAACCGCTCCTTTCACGACTGCACTATCGAGGGATGGGCAGCCGACCCCGACGACACTGTCACCTACTACGGAGCTGCCTGGCGGCGGGGGAGAGGGCCGGTCGAGGATCCGTTGCGCCCGTCGATGGCCGTGCGGCTCGGGCTGCGTTATGTGCGCAACCTCGGCGAGAAAGACATCGACCGGATCGAGGCTGCCCGCCAGATAGGTGGTGAGTTCTCGAGCCCCGAGGACCTGGCGTTTCGGACCGGGCTGTCGGTGCAAGCCCTTGAAGGATTGGCCGCCAGCGGGGCTTTGGAGTCGCTCGGTGTGGAACGGCGGGCGGGGATCTGGGCCGCCGGGCCACTGTCCGAGATCGATCCCGAGCGGCTTCCGCTTTCACCCGGCACCGAAGCCCCCCCTTTGCCGGGAATGACCACAGAAGAAGAGCATCGAGCCGACCTCTGGTCAACTGGGGTTTCCAATACTCATCCGATCCAATTCATCCGGTCGGAGCTCTCCGCATCGGGTTGTTTGACCGTGTCAGATGCGCTCAACCTCCGCCGCAATGGGGTGGCCGCTGAGGTCGGGGGAGTGGTGACCCATCGCCAGCACCCGGGCACGGCGGCCGGGGTGGTCTTCTTCAACCTCGAAGACGAGACCGGGATGCTCAATGTTGTTGTCCTGCCTCCGATCTGGTCGGCCAACCGCGAGGTCGCCCGCAAGGCGGCGGCGATGGTGATCGGAGGTAGGCTCGAGTATCGAGATGGGGTCACCAATCTCGTTGCGCACCGGTTCACCCCGCTGCGGGTGGCCACTCTCCGTTCGCGCGACTTTCGCTAGACGCAGCTCCAATAGCCCCAGCCAGAACCGCCGTAGACGATGTGCGCGGCGACCGCGACATTGACCGCGGGATCGAAGGGATCAGCGTCCGCCGGCAATCCCATGTCGGCCACTGCCGTGCTCCAATCGATTGGATCGATCTGGAAGAGGCCCACAGCTCCGGTCGACGGGTCGATCGCATCGGCGTCGAAGCGGGAAAGGCACCAGGCAAGCCGTACCGCCTGATTGACATCGCTGGCAGCAAAGCGGGCGTTGACCATCTCCCGGAAAGCAACTGAGTCGAGCCACCCGGTCTCGAGCTCAACCGACGAGGAAGGTGAGGCGGCCGTCGTCGCCGGGGCGGGGTCGGGTGCCTCTGAAGTGGCGAGGATTGCCTCGTTACGAACCTCACCGGCACGCGGCGCACTGGTGTTGAAAGCAGCGAATCCGACGATGGTGAGCAAGATCACCGCCGCCCAGCCAGCCATATGTATAAACCGATGAAAACTCATGATTCCGACCCGGGAAAAAAGGTATTCGGCCGGTAAACCGGCAGCAAACCACTAGAGGGTTACTTTTCGCGATTTCAGCCAGTCGCTAGCCAACCCCCAAGCATTACTTGAAGGTTCCAAAAAAGAATTGTGTTCACCTTCGCACAAGAGGAAATCGGTGCCCTCGAACTTCTCCACATAGGCATTGATCGACGACAAGGGGCTTATCGAATCCTTCTGCGCTGCCGCCAGCAGGGTCGGGCCCAGGGGAGGCGACCGATGTTGGGGAGAATAGAGGTCGAGGGAAGGATGATCACCGTCGAGCAAGCGGAGCATCGGCCCCGACCAGACCGGGTCGGAGGCCGCCAGCGCCAGGTCCGGGAAGGGAGCCATGGCCAGCACCGGGCCGGGATGGAACGCCGCCGCCCACAACGCCATGGTGCCGCCAGCGGAATGCCCGATAAGAGCAATTCGCTCTGGCTCAATCCCGGTAACGGCTGGGAGCTGGACGAGGGCGCTCCGCAGATCGTCGAAAGTCTCCGGCCAGCCGCCGCCCATCCCTGGCCGGCGGTATTCGAGATTGACCGTGAGAAAGCCCCGCCGAGCCAGGTCAACCGCGATTCCTTCGGTCGTATCGGCTGTCCATTGGTGCAGCCAAAGACCACCATGGATCAGCACACAGAGTCCTTGTTCTTGCCCGGGAGGAAGCCGTAAGTCACCATATTGATCGGGTAGTGGCCCATACCGGAACGTCTCAGTTTTCCACGACAGGCGATTGGCTAGATGCCTAATTGCCCATGAGTACCCTTCGATTCCTCGGCCGTATATTCGGTAGCTGGCCGGGATTGCACTCCTGCGCCGAAAGCCTTCCCGTTCCAAAACGTTCGAGATGTGAACCTCAACTACAGGCTGAGACAAGTTGGCCAGCGCGTCTCCCAACGCCCGCGAGTAGTGAGTGAGAGCTGCCGGGTTGATCACGACGCCAGCGACGTCCGGGTCCCCCGCGACGGCGCCGATTCGCTCGACGAGGGCAGCTTCCTCGTTGCCTTGAAAGAAGACCACGTCGAGGTCGAGAGCCTCGCCGAGTGGCTTCAGTTCCGCTTCGAGCTCGGCCAGGGTGGTTCGGCCATAGATCTCGGGTTGCCGGCGGCCGAGCTGGTCGAGGTTGGGGCCGTTGATGACGAGTACCCGGGACATCTCGCCGATGATGGCAAAATTGTTGTCTTGAAGCGATCTAATGCCTTGAGGCGATCCTTGCTGTTGGTTCTGGTTGCCGGTGTCTTGGCTTGCGGTGACGCGCCATTCGGTGATGTCGGCGGAGGAGCCTCCGATTGGATCGGAGAGCCGACCCTGGTTAGCACGGCTACCACCGAGGCCGATGGGCCGGCTCTGGTCCCGGTCCGGCGGGTCGACTGGTTCAACGGTGACCTGCCGCCTGTGGCGGGGACGACGTCGGCTGAGATCATCTCAGGGGTCTATGCCCGAGCGCAACCGAGCGACCCGTTCGTGCAAGCGACCCCAGCCGAGATTGCCCTCGCGCTCCCAGGAATCGAATTCCCGAGCCAGGTGCCGCCGGAGGTCAGGTATGTCACCAGCCAGCTCGTATATGACCTTGCCCAGATCAGCCTCTCCTCTGAACAGGTGGCGGCCTTTGGTCTGTGGTCGGTCGAGCCCTATACCCGGTCGCGTTCGGTCGGCCAGCAGGCCGTCCTCACCGTCATCAACGACCCCGAGGGATTGGCAGCTCTCGCCTCAGGGACGGCCGACACCAGTTGCGCCCGGTTCATCGACCGGCAAGCAGCGTGCTCGGTGACCTCTGTCGAAGGCAGCCCGGCGTGGGAGTTGACCGATCGGCTGGGAGTGTCGCTGATCTGGTACTCCGCCACCTATCGCTACGAGCTCTTCCTGCGCTCGGGAGTCAACTCTGGCTGGGCAGTGCCTATGGCCGATTCCGCCCGACCACTCGACTCGGTGAGTAGCTAGCTAACCAACAGATGACTGCCCATTTCGGTTGGAACTACATCCGCTACGACCCCGACGAAGCGCCCTCCGACCTCAATCGTGAGCTGCTCGGCCGGGTGTGGCGATATGGCCGCGTCTACCGGCGACAATTGGTCGGGGTCATCTTCACCGTTGTCGCGACCTCAATCATCAGTGTGCTGCCACCTGTTCTCAGCAGACGCTTGATCGACGAGGCATTGCCGCAGCGCGACTTGGGATTGCTGACAATTCTCGGCTTGGGAATGGTGCTCTTGCCGGTGGTCAGCTCGGCGATTGGGATCTTGCAACGCTGGTGGTCGGCGCGAGCGGGTGAAGGAATCATCTTCGACCTTCGCCGCCAGCTCTACGAGCACCTCCAGCGGATGTCGCTCCGCTTCTTCACCTCGACTCGCACTGGGGAGCTGATCTCGCGCCTGAACACCGATGTTGTCGGTGCGCAGCAGGCCATCACCGGCACCTTTATCACCGTTTTCTCCAACCTGGTCTCGGTGGTGGTGATCCTGGTGGTGATGCTGCAAGCGGAGTGGCGGCTCACGTTGCTCGCGCTCATCGCTCTCCCCCTGTTCACCCTTCCTGCCCGGCGAGTGGCTCGAATTCTCCGGCGCTACACCGACGAGCAGATGCAAAGGAACGCCGAGATGTCGGTCATCTTGCAAGAAACCTTCAATATCTCGGGGGCCTTGCTCGTCAAGCTTTTCGGCCGGGAGCGGGCGGAGTCAGATCGTTACGCCACCCAAGCCGAGCAAGCGCGTGATCTTGGGGTCAAGCAAGCAATGGTGGGGCGATGGTTTTTTGCCACGCTCGGGTTGGTAGCAGCTGTCGGCACCGCGGTCGTGTTCTGGGTTGGGGGCTGGATGGTGATGCGCGGCGAGCTCACGATTGGAACGGTGGTGATGTTCTCGGCTCTCATTGGCCAGCTCTACGGACCCTTGAGCTCTTTGACTACGAGCCGGGTCGAGCTGGCGACCTCGCTCGTCTCCTTTGAGCGTGTCTTCGAAGTTCTCGACATGAAACCCGACCTCTCCGAGGGCACCGAGGATCCCGGGAAGATGATGGGCAACATCGAGTTCGACCACGTTTCGTTCCGCTACCAAAGCGCAGAACTGGTTGGGCTCGAGGCGGTGAAACGCCGTGGGCATCGCGCCAACCTCGACCAGGGTCTCGTCCCTCAACAGGTATCAACCCGGAGATGGGCGATCGAGGACGCCGACTTCAACATCAAAGCTGGACAGCTGGTCGCGCTGGTGGGGCCGAGCGGGGCCGGCAAGACCACCGTGTCCTACTTGATCCCCCGCCTTTATGACGTCACCGAAGGCGCAATCCGCATCGACGGCATCGATGTGCGCGCTCTGACCTTTGATGCCCTGGCTCGCGGAATCGGCGTCGTGACGCAAGAGACCTATCTGTTCCATGACACGATTGCAGCCAACCTTCGTTATGCCCGCTCCGACGCGTCCGACGACGAGCTGTGGGCGGCCGCCGATGCCGCCAACATTGCCGAGTTCATCGCGTCCCTCCCGGAGAAGCTGCAAACCGTCGTGGGCGAGAGGGGATATCGGCTCTCCGGCGGCGAGCGCCAGCGCCTCGCCATTGCCCGGGTGATTCTCAAGGACCCGGCGGTCCTGATCCTCGACGAGGCCACCTCCTCGCTCGATTCACGTTCAGAGGCGCTGATCCAGGAGGCTCTCGAGCGATTGATGCAGAACCGCACTTCGGTCGTGATCGCCCACCGGCTGTCGACCATTCTGGCCGCCGACCAGATCCTGGTCCTCGATCAGGGCCTGCTGGTGGAGCGTGGCTCCCATGAGGTCCTGCTCAGCCAGGGCGGTCTCTATCGCGAGCTCTTCGAAACGCAGTTCCGCGCGGTCACTGTTTCTCCCGCGAGCGAAGCGAATTTCCCCCCTCCCGGCTCCACGGTTTGACTCCGTCGCGGGGAGACACCCGTGTCCAACCGAAATTTGTCAGCACGTCTGTGCCCTCGACGTAATTTGGTTTTGAACCCAGCGCCCGCCCGCTAATTCGGCAGGTGGGGAACGCCGTTTACCTAATTCGGCACCAGCGATACGGCTTCCGGCGCTGTGGTACCGAATAACGATTTAGGCGTTTCTCACCTGCCGAATTTGGGCGCGATGGCTGACTTCGCTTCGCCCCGCCATTATTTGTCACCACAGGAACGCCTCTGGGGAAATTCGTCCTGTGGCGAACGAGTACCGTGCGCTACGGGACAGATTTGGTTTTCGGCGTCTTCGCCTGGGGACAAATTACGGCGCGGTCGGGGAGGTTTGCAGTGGAAAAGCCTTTCGGTCCAGATAGAGCGACACTTCCTTCGGGGGGAGAATTGGCGGAGTGGCCCGGAGGGCGAGGGGGCTAAGGGTAAATCTCGCCGGTGTCTTCGATCCGGCTGCCGGGGACGAGCAGCAAGGGGATCTGGCATCGATCCATCACTCGCACGGACACGCTTTTCCAGGCTTGCTCGGTGAACAGCCGGCGGGTCGCACCCATCACGATGGTGTCGGCACTGATGTCCTGAGCCGTGGTGATGATGGCTTCGGCGGGATCGTCGCCCTCGACCAGTCGAATCGAAGCCGTGCGTGATTTGGCTGCTAACGCCGAGATCAGCGGGTCGACAATTCGCCGTCCTCGCTCTTCCAGATAGCGAGCGGCCTTGACCTCGGCCTGCTCGTTGCGCCGCGAGTCATCGTCGAGGAGTGAGCGCCGTTCTTCGTCGTCAAGGGTCGCCAGAAACGTCCGCGGGACCTGGATGACAGTCATGACAGTGATTGATCCGAGCTCGTTGCCCACCAACAGGTCACAGAATTCGGCTACGGCCGTCGGAGGCAAGACGCCAGTGGTCGCGACGAGGACACGCACGGACCGGGAGGTTAGGTCTATCTCTTGCTTAACTCCCGGTGATGGATGTCCGCCTTGACGGAAAGGTCGCGCTTGTCACCGGAGGAAGCCGCGGGATTGGTCAGGCCACCGCCCGGCTGATGCTTGAGTCGGGAGCCGAGGGGGTGACCATCACGAGTCGCAAACCCGACAACCTCGAGGGATCCGTGTCCGCCCTTATGACCGCGGGCGTGCCGGGGGATCGGTTGCAGGCGATCGCGGCCCGAGCCGACGACCCCGCCGATGCCGAGCGAGCGGTCGCCCAGACCATCGAGCGTTTTGGCGCTTGCGACATCTTGGTGAACAACGCCGGGACCAATCCCGCCCCGGGACCGCTGGCGACCGTCGACCTGGGGGCGGTAGACAAGACCTGGTCGGTGAACCAGCGCGGGCCGTTGATCTGGTGCCAGAAGGTGGTGAGGCAATGGATGGCCGACCATGGCGGCTCGATCGTGAACGTCTCTTCTGTGGGTGGCCTGCGACCGGCTCCGATCCTCGGCGCCTACAACATCTCGAAGGCCGCCGTCGCCTTTTTCACCCAGCAGCTGGCCTCGGAGCTGGCACCGTCGATTCGGGTCAACGCCGTGGCTCCAGGGGTGGTTAGAACTCGACTCGCCGGATCGCTCTGGGAGGGGAGAGAAGCCGAAGCCGGGAAGGCTCACCCGTTGGGGAGAATCGGCGAGCCCGACGACATTGCTCGCGCCATCGTGTTTCTCGCTTCCGACGCCGCCAGCTGGATTACCGGAGTCGTGCTGCCGGTTGACGGTGGTGTGATCGGCGCCGGCACAACTGCCATCTCATGAGCCACCCCGCCCCCGACCCCGATCTGGCGCTTGCCTACCTCGACGGTCGCGCCAACCCCGCGCCTTTGTTTGCCCACGCGTCCCATCTTCGGGACGAGGGCAAGGGGAGGACGGTCAGCTTCAGCCGCAAGGTGTTCATCCCGCTGACGACACTTTGCCGGGATCGTTGCACGTATTGCACCTTTGCCCAGCCGCCTGGCGGCGGTGGCATGTACCTCACTCCTGACGAGGTTTTGGCGGTGGCCGCCGCCGGGGCCGAGCACGGGTGCACGGAGGCACTGTTCACACTCGGCGACCGCCCGGAGGACCGCTGGCCGCAGGCGCGAGAGTTCCTGGCGCAAGTTGGTCACGCGTCGACCATCGACTACGTGGTGGCGATGAGCAGCCTGGTCGTCGAGGAAACCGGGGTATTCCCGCACGCGAATCCCGGATTGATGTCCCACCGCGACATGGCGGCATTGCGGCCTTATAACCCTTCGATGGGGCTGATGCTCGAGAACGTGTCTCCTCGCCTGTTGGAGCCGGGCATGGCTCATTTCAACTGTCCTGACAAGGATCCGCTTCTCCGCCTCGAGACGATCGCCAACGCCGGTCGCCTCCGCGTTCCGTTCACCAGCGGGATTCTCGTGGGGATCGGCGAGACCAACTCCGAGATCGTCGACTCGATCACCGCGCTCGCTCGGGTGGAGCTGCAAGAGGTGATCGTGCAGAACTTCCGGGCCAAGGCCAACACTCCGATGCGCCGGCATTCCGAACCGCTCCCGAGTTGGTTTGCCCGCGTGGTGGCAGTCGCCCGCTGGTTTCTGGGCCCCGCCGCCAACGTCCAGGTCCCCCCCAACCTCACCGAAAACTTCGAGCTCTACCTCAACGCGGGCATCAACGACTGGGGCGGGGTCAGCCCACTCACCATCGACTGGGTCAACCCGGAGCAACCCTGGCCCCATCTCGACGAGCTCAGGGCGCGAACCAACGCCGCGGGCTTCGAACTCGTTCCCCGGCTCCCGGTCTACCCCGAATTCATCTCCTCGGAATGGATCGACCCTGGCCTCTTGCCGAAGGTGCGAAACGCAATCGATGACCGGGGTTACGCTGCCATCGGAACCGCAGCGTGAAGATCACCTTCGTTCAACTCCGGCCGGCTGAATCGATGACGGCGACCCTCGCTGCCACCCGTCGGCAGGAAGGAACCACCGTCATCGAATTGGGTGACGACTCGTTCATCGCGGCGACCCTCGAGGGCGGCCTGCTTCCGATCGGGAATTCACCGGGCATGGCGGCGATGGTGGCCGGCATTGGCGAACCGGCAGAAGTTCCTGGTTGGAAGCTCACTCTTGACGCCGGGCAGAGCTCGTTTGAGTCGATCCTCGACGACGTCGCCCGCCGCCAGCCCGCGTTTCTCCGTTGCGGGCGCAGGAGAGTCGAGGAACTCAGTCGGATCGTTCAGCTGCCCGCGATCTCTACGGCGCTTTCCGTCTTTGTCGACACTGTTGAAGCTGGTGTTGGTGCAGTTGCGCAAGGAGCCACTGATCTCCTGCTGCGGGACTGGCATTTCGAATTGATCGGCGAGCTGCGAGAGAGGTTGGCGGTTCACACACTTGTCGAGCGGGGTCCGTATCCCCCCGGCCTCCCGATCGACACTTTGCGGGTAGCGCTGCCGCCTTCGATTTTCACCGTTTGGTTGCATCAAGTCGACGCGACCGGGGCGATCCGACCCCGCGGGGAATGGGCGCCGGGAAAGGACCAGCGCCTTCCCGTGCCGGCCAATCGCCTATCGGCGCAGTGGGTCGACCAGGCTTGGGTGGCCGGCCGCAGTCCAGCGCAAATCGAAGGCGCTGGGGAGCTCCTTCCCATCCTCGAACGGTCGCTTGAGGGCGAAGCTCCCACCAAAACAGAAGTTGAGCTGCTCTTCGGTGCTCGCGGAGAGCAAGTGGAAGCGATCGCCTGGGCTGCCGATGAGCTTCGGCGCCGACGGGTCGGTGACACGGTGACATACGTCATCAATCGCAACATCAACTACACCAACCAGTGCTATTTCCGCTGCGGGTTCTGCGCCTTCTCCAAAGGCCCGCGCAGTCTCAACCTGCGGGAAGAGCCCTATTTGATCCCGCTCGAAGGCATCGTCGGGCTGGCGCAGGAGGCCTGGGATCGGGGTGCTACCGAGGTCACACTCCAAGGTGGGATCCATCCCCAGTTCACTGGTGACTTCTACGCCTCTGTGGTCGAAGGCATCAAAGAACGCTTGCCCGGGATGCACATCCATGGGTTCACGCCGCTCGAGATCTGGCAGGGAGCGGCAACGCTCGGGGTGTCGGTGCGTGAGTTTCTCACCCGGCTAAGGGATGCCGGATTGGGCAGTCTCCCCGGAACGGCGGCGGAAGTGCTCGACGATGATGTTCGCATTCACCTTTGCCCGGACAAGATTCGTAGCGCGCAATGGGCCGAAGTGATGGTCACCGCCCATGAGCTTGGTCTGCCCGCAACCGCCACCCTGATGTTCGGGCACATCGACTATCCAGGAGCGTGGGCCAACCACTTCGAGGTTATCCGCCAAGTTCAGCGCCGCACGGGCGGATTCACCGAGTTCGTACCCCTTCCCTTCGTGCACATGGGAGCGCCGATCTATCTCCGGGGACACAGTCGCCCGGGCCCCACTTGGGACGAATCGGTGTTGGTCCATTCGGTGGCGCGCCTCGCCTTCGACGGCTTGATCCCCAACATCCAGGCGTCCTGGGTGAAACTCGGACTTGACGGAGGCGCCCGGCTCCTTGACGCCGGCTGCAATGACCTTGGGGGAACGCTGATGGGCGAGATCATCACGCGTTCGGCGGGAGCGGCTCATGGCCAGGAGGTCAGCCCCGAGGAATTCGTCGCCACGATTGTGGGAGCGGGTCGCTCACCGGCGCAACGCAACACCATCTACGAGCTGATCAAACCACCGATGACGGCAGGAGCGGATATCCCGGCCGGCCGGTCGCTAGCCAGTCCTCCAACGCTTCTTCGGTAGTGACGTCGCGTTTCTGGGCGGCAGCGAGCTGATAGCGATGGTTGAGTATGTCGCAATAGGCCTGGATCGGGTCGGCCAAGTCGGCCAGAGCGTTTAGCCGGGCGATCATCGGCTCGAAGTGATTGACCCGCCAGCGGATGGCATTGGTGGCTTTGGCCGTGGCATCGCCCTCGCCGCCGAAGTAATGGACGTCGGCCAGGATTGCCCGGGCTTGGAATTCGAGCGCATCGATTCCGGTAAGCGCCTTCAGCCGGTTGCTGTGAAAGCTCCGGCCGCCGACCTTGACCTTGATCAGCATCTCGGAGGTGTCGTCGATCGAAGGCAGCAAGTCGACCTCTTCCACGTCGAAGCCCAACTGGTTGATCCGTTCGACTCTTTCAGTGATTCGATAGCGCTCCTCGGAGTTGATGGTGACGGTTCGGCCAATCTCCGACCAGAGGTTGTGATAGCGGTCGGCGATGTCAAAACCCAACGCGAAGTCGGCGAGGTCGACATCGACGCCCATCTCGGCGGCGATGTCGGCCATGCCTCCGGCCACGTTCTCGATCATGAGCTCGACGTCTTCTCCGCGGTGGCCATCGGTGAGTCCGTCTTCGTAGAGCCGGGCGGTCTCGGCGTCCACCATGATCGTCTCGATGGCTTCGGCGTCGAAGCGGTAGAGCACGTTGGACAGGCTGCAGTCGCCCCAGAAACAGCCAGCGACGTGCAGCTCCACCAGGAGCCCCGCGAACGCGTCGAGCATTTGGTTGCGCCGCCGGCCGAAGCCCGGGGCGCGGTCATCATCGCTCTTGACCGCCGCCATCCCGACGCCTGCCAGCAGTTCTCGGTAGGAGAATGAGAAGGGCTCGTACGCGGTGATGAGTGCGGCCGACATCTCTTCACCGGGATCTGAGGTCCGCCTTTCGACGAGCCCAACCGCCTCGACCGCTGGAGCACCGACGGCCTCGAGCCCGCGCAGGATTCGGTAGTCGTTCTCCGCGAGCATTGCTGCAAGCTCTTTGACGACATAGATCCCTTGGGGGTAGGAGAGAAACCGGACCTCGTGGCGGCTGATGCCTTTGGGCAGATCGATCATGTTGGGCAAGTTCCACGTCGGCAGCGACTTTGACCAGGGCAGGTCAAGAAAGTCCGGATGCCCGGGACGGATGGTGAGCCGAGGCGGCATTGATCAGATTTCAGACATCAGATACCACATGTCTGAAGTCTGACGTCTGAAGTCTGAAGTCTCAAGAACCGCGGAAGGCGAGGCCGCGGAGGGCGGGGACGAAGCCCCACTCCGTGAGAGAAGCTCCGAAGGGTGACTGGGCGGCGGGGACATCATCGATCTGCTCGATCAGCAGCCGGCGGCGGCGGATGCCGATGGCCGCGATCTCGCGAGCAATCTCCCCTTCGGGACTGGAGAACAGGTAGAGCCGACGGCCACTGCGGTCGAGATAGGCCGCCAACTCGCCATTGCCCAAGATCACGTAGGCGCCGGCGGTTCGTTGCAGCCGAATCTCGGTTTCCGGCCAGGGGAGGATGGTGCCGAACGGGTTGGCCGGGTCGGTGGCCGCCAGGCCGATGACTTCATCTCGCCCTGGGCTTCGCAACCGATCGACCGCCCCGGCGAGCGCGAACTGGGCGCCGCCGAGACCCTCGACGAAATATCCCCGTCGCACCTTGCCGACCTCCTCCATTCGAGTCAAGACCGGATAGAGCGCGGTCCACCCGCCGGGGATCCCCTCGGCCGCGACATGAGAACGGGTGACGATGCCGTAGCGGTCGAGAAGCTGGGAAGCCCAGGCGGTGGCAAAGGTGGTCGCGTCAGCTGGTGTCACGCGGACTCGCGACCAGCGGCCGGCGGCATGAGCCGGAAAAGCGGAGGTCAGGGGGCGGCGCCCGGCAGGTCGACGGCCGCCACGGCTTGACACATAGGCGCGCAGAGGGCCAAGCGTGTCGTTGGTCACGAGCCCGGCCCACACCAGATCCCACAGGTTTTCGAGGACAGGCTCCGGATCGCCGCCGCCGGCGGTCTCGTAGAGGTCAGAGAAAAAGGCGGCTCCACCCGAGGACAGGGCATCGAGAAGCTGCTGATGTTGGGTCGTGAGATCGAACGCAGGGGGGACCGGCGAGTAGAGGGCGTTGAGCTGGGAGCGGCGGTAGAGAGCCACCTTGCCGTCGCGGGCGGCGAGGGATCCACGTCCCACCCAGGTCAGCTCTCCCTCCAGCAGGAGCCGGTCCAGCCAAGGACCTGGATCGGCGCTGCGCTGGGAGAGCAGGTCGCGCTCGAGCACCGAAGCCGCCACTTCATATCCTTGGAGGCGAGCGATGGCGGCGGCCAGCGAATCCAGGTTGCGCGTTGGCGTCGAGGTCACGCCCTGCCAGGCGGGCACGAACCGCGCCAGTGCGGTCCGCTCGACCGGCTCGATCTCCTCGCGAAGCACGGCCAAGCTCCGCCTTTTGATTCGACGCAGCACCTCGGCGTCGATCCACTGACCCGGGCCGAAGCCGCCGGCCAAAACCCGGCCCTGGCTGGCGAGCCGCTCGAGCACCAGCGTCACCACTGCCAGTGGAAGCCCGAGCGCATCCGCAACCGAGTTGGCCTGGAAGGGCCCGTGAGTGCGGGCATAGCGGCCGATTAGGTCGGCCAGGGGATCAGGGACCGGCTGAAGAAATGCGGCAGGGATGCTCAGTGGAGCCGGAACTCCGAGACCATCGCGCAGGCGAGCCACATCCTCGATTGCCGCCACGCAATCGCGACCGGCGATGCGGACCTCGACCGCGCGCCGTTCGGCGAGAAGTTGTTCAATCGTGTCAGGGAATGACACAAGGTCGCAGCGCACTTCGAGATCGTCCTCTGAGAGCGGCCCGAGGTCCCGGAGCAGATCGTGGACTCCATCGATCGTTGTCGCCCGCCGTTCCGGGGTGAGGTGCTGCAGCTCGACTTCGATCATGGCCAGGATGTCAGCCGAGATGAGCTCGCGGAGGTCGCCTTCGCCGAGCAAGCTGTGCAACAGGTCGCGGTCGAGGGTGAGTGCCGAGGCTCGACGCTCAGCGGCAGGGAGATCGGCTTCGTAGAGGAAGGCGGCCACGAAGGCAAACAGAAGCGAAGACGCGAACGGCGAGGCGGACGCAGTCTCCACCTCGACGACTCGAATCTTGCGCGCTCGGATATCGGTGAGTACTTCGGTGAGCGAAGGAAGGTCGAAGTCCTCGGTGAGGATCTCCCGGTAGGTCTCGAGAATGATGGGAAACGACCCAAATTGGCGGGCGACCGAAAGCAGGTCGGCCGCGCGCCTCCGCTGCTGCCAGAGCGGAGTGCGACTCCCGGGCCGGCGCTTGGGAAGCAGCAAGGCGCGCCCCGCCGCTTCTCGGAAACGGGCGGCGAAAAGCGCGGTGTTGGCCAAATGGTCCTCGAGGAGGAAGCGCACCTCTTCCGGTTCGAGCGTCAGCTCGGCAATGCCGGGGATCTCATCGGCGTCGGGAAAACGGAAGGCGATTCCATCATCAGCCCAGATCACATCGATGTCTTTGCCGTACGCCGAGCGCAGCTTTTGAGTCAAAGCCATCGCCCACGGGGCATGCACTTTGGCGCCGAGAGGTGAGAGCAAAACCACGCGCCAGTCGCCGATCTCGTCGCGGAAGCGCTCTACCACCAACGTCTGGTGGGTCGGGATGACCCCTGTCGCCTCGAGCTCCTCAGCGATGTACTGGCTGAGATTCTGCGCCGCAAGCTCGTCGAGCCGATACTCGGTCTGCAACAGGTGGGTGGGATCGGGGTGAGTCGCCAACTCCGCTAGAAAGCGGCCGATTTTGCGCCCTGTGGCAATCGGCCTGCCGAGAGCGTCGCCTTTCCAAAACGGCACACGGGCGGCTGCCGCCCCGGGAGCGGGAACGACTTGAACGCGATCGGGCCCGATCTCAGTCACTTGCCAGGTGGTTGCGCCGAGGACGAAGACGTCGCCAACTCTGGACTCGTACACCATTTCCTCGTCGAGCTCGCCCACTCGACTGCCATCCGGAAGCACCACCCGAAACAAACCCCGGTCAGGGATGGTCCCGGCGTTGGCGATCGCCAGCTGGCGCGAGCCGGGACGGGCGGTGACCGTTCCCTCGATCCGATCCCAATTGACGCGGGGACGGAGGTCGGCAAACAAGTCGGAGGGATAGAGACCGGCGAGCATGTCGAGCGTGGCGTCAAATACGGGGCGCGGTAGCTCGGAATAGGGGCGGGCCCGGCAAGCCAACTGATAGAGATCGTCGGCTTGTCGGGGCCCGATCGCAACCGCAGCCACCAGATGTTGAGATAAGACGTCAATCGGATTGCGGGGGATGGTCGTGGTCTCGATCTCGCCTTCGAGCATTTGCTTGCCGATCACCGTCGCCACCAGCAAGTCGCCTCGAAATTTGGGAAAGATCCTGGCGCGACTTTCGCCGCCCACCTGATGACCGGAGCGGCCGACCCGCTGCAGTCCGGAGGCCACCGAGACAGGTGCCTCGACCTGGATGACGAGATCGACCGCCCCCATGTCGATGCCGAGCTCGAGGCTGGAAGTAGCTACGACTGCTTTGAGCTCGCCTCGCTTGAGGGATTCTTCGATCAGCACCCGTTGCTCGCGGGAAACCGAGCCGTGGTGGGCTCGGGCCAGCTCGGTGCCGGCGAGCTCATTGAGCTGGGCGCAAATTCGTTCGGCCAACCGGCGAGAGTTGGCAAAGACGATGGTCGACCGATGGTTCTCGATCAGCTCGAGGATCGCGGGGTAGATCGCCGGCCAGATCGAAGGGGCCCGGGGCGTCTCAGGATCGAGCGGGTCGGAAGCCGGTCCGGTGGGTTCAGTCATGTCCTCGACCGGCACCACAACTTCGAGGTCGAGCGGTCGGTGGGCGGGAGCATCGGCTACCACCACCGGGCGGGGCTGGTAGCGGTCGTCGACCATGGAGCCGCCACCGAGGAACTCAGCGATGGTGGCAAGCGGACGCTGTGTGGCCGAGAGCCCGATTCGCTGTGGCGGTGATTTGGTGATCTCCTCGAGTCGTTCAAGCGAAAGCGCGAGGTGGGCCCCCCGTTTTTGGCCGGCAACGGCATGGATCTCGTCGATGATCACCCACTCGACTGAAGCCAGCACTTTGCGAGCCTCTGAGGTCAGGAGCAAGAAGAGCGACTCGGGTGTGGTGATAAGGATGTCGGGCGGGTTCCGCAGCATGCCCTGCCGCTCCTGGGCGGGAGTGTCACCGGTGCGGAGGAACGTTGCCAGGTTGGGAAGCTCAGCCTGTCCGAGACGGAGGGCGGCGTGCCTTATCCCGGCGAGCGGCGCCCGCAGGTTGCGATCCACGTCGTAGGCGAGCGCCTTCATCGGCGACACATAGAGGACCCGGCAGCGTTCGGCTTTGGGCGGCCGTGGTTCGTGCAACAGCCGATCTAGAACCCAGAGAAATGCCGCCAGGGTCTTGCCCGACCCGGTGGGGGCATGGATCAGGGTGTGATGACCGTCGGCGATCGCCCTCCAACCGGCTTCTTGGGCGGCGGTGGGTGCCGGGAAGGAGGCTTTGAACCACGCCGCGGTGGCAGGTTGGAAGATTTGTTCCACGCCCCAACCCTAGGTCGGGGCTAGGACATCTTTCGTAGTCGGAGCTGTCTTCGCGGGCAGGTCGCCCCGCGTAGCGAGGGCCAAGAACGCCTCGGCCACCGCAGGGTCGAACTGGGTCCCGGAGTTGACCACGATCTCATTGATCGCATAGTCGACGGGCAAAGCCGCTTGGTAGGCCCGGTTGCTGGTGATGGCGTCGAAGGCATCAGCGACCAGGACGATCCGGCTCAACAACGGGATCTTCTCGCCGGCGAGCCCAAACGGATACCCGAAGCCGTCCCAGCGCTCGTGGTGATAGAGGATCGCCTCGGCCACACGGCGATCAAATTTCTGGGCGATCATGGCGTAACCGATCTCGGGGTGCCGGCGCATGTGGTCGCGCTCCATGTCGTCGAGCGGTCCCGGTTTGGCCAATACCGCTGGATCAATGTGAATCTTGCCCACGTCGTGCAGGATTCCCACCAGGGAAAGCCGTTTTACGTTCGCCGGGTCGAGACTCATTTCCTTGCCAATCGCGATGGCCAAGTCGGCGACACGGTGCACGTGTCCGTAGAGGTCGTCGACCACCCCCTTCATCGCTCTAATCAAACTGTCGTCCAAAGCATCTCCCACGTATCGCCACTCGCTGTCCGAGATCGGAAAGGCTGCACCAATAAACAACCGCGGGCTATGGGTCTACGGTATCACCACTCACGGTGACTAGTCATCCCTATCTGTCACCGGCCGTTTAGACAAGCTCCCAAAATTTCACGAGCGGGTCTGGAGGCGTTCGAGATAATCCTGCACCGCCTGTCGATGGGCATCGGTGTGATGGCTGACTGCTTGCAAGGCGGCCGAGTACTCGAGGAATCCGTCGAGGTCCATCGTGCGCGTCTGGCGCATGAGCCGCTTGGTGAGCCGGATCGAATGGGCAGGCTTGCGGGCGATCTCCGTTGCCAGCGCTCTTGCGCGCGCCACGACCTCGTCTGTGACTTCGAGCAAGATTCCGAGCTCGACAGCTTCCTCCGCCCCGATCACCCGGCCGGTGAACGAAATCTCGGCGGCGCGCTGCCAGCCGAGCTGGTGGGCCAACAGCCAAAGCCCGCCATCCCCGGGAATGATGCCGAGATCGACGAAGGAGTGGGAGAACCGTGCCGACGGCGAGCCGACGCGCAAGTCACAACCAAGGGCGAGGTCAAACCCGGCTCCGACCGCGGGACCGTTGACTGCTGCAACAGTGACCAAATCGGTGCCGGCCATTGTCCTCGTCAGGCGTTGGATGCTCGAGCGATAGCCTTCGAGGATCGCTTCCGGAGTGCCGCCGAAGAGCCCGCTGGCAGAGGCCATGTCTTTGATGTTGCCTCCAGCAGAGAACGCCGAACCCGCTCCAGTGACCACCATCGCTTGAGCTTCTCCCTCCGCCGAGCGGACCGCTTCGGTGATCGAGTCGAGCATCTCAGATCCGGTGAGAGCGTTACGGCTGCCGGGGTCGTTCAAGACCAGCAATGCCACTTTCTCTTCGACCGACAGATCGACGAGCGTCACCAACCAGCTCCGGCGGCAGCCTGACGAAATGCTTGCGCTGAAAATGGATCGACTGAGTTTTGGGCGATGCCTTCGAATTTCAGCGCCGATCCGACGATGACCCCATTGGCGAAGGTGGCGAGCTCGGCGACGTTGGCAACCGTCGCACCTGACCCAACGTAGATCAGCGCCTCGGGGAGCGCTTTGCGCAGCCGGCGTCCTTCATCCGGGTCCGGGGCGAGACCGGTCCCCGGCCCTGAAACGATCAGCGCGTCGGCGCCGCCGCGGCCGGCGGTGTCGATCCCAGCCTGCTCGAGAGTGAGGCCGGGAGGAGGTGAGGAATGCTTGACCATCACGTCGGCCATGATCAATACGTCCGGGCACCACTCGCGGCGGCGGCGGGCGATCTCCGCGGCTTGGCCGGTGATCGGGCCCTGGTCGGTGAACATGAGCCCCGACAAGACGTTCACCCTGATGAACGTAGCGCCGGTGGCAGAGGCGATCGCCAGAGCGGCAACTCCGTCGTTGCGAAGGACGTTTATGCCCAGAGAGCAACTGGTGGCGTCGATGACCGAGTGGGCAGCCCGCGTGACAGCGGCGACGGTGACAGGGGGAACGGTTCCCGCAAAGAAGGGCGCGTCGCCGAAGTTTTCAATCAGCAACGCATCGAAGCCGGCATCCTTCAACATGATCGCGTCAGAGGCTGCTCGCGCTATGACACGATCGAGGTTGCCGTCGAATCTTGGTGAGCCAGGGAGGGGGCCGAGATGAACCATCCCTATCAGGGATGGCAGGGTCATAGGTAAGCGCGTACTACTTCGAGCGCGGTTTCGGCGACCTCGCCGGTGGCCTTGAGGTTCTTGGCATCCTTGCGCTTGATGCGATGCACCGCCAAACGCGCCCACTCGCCCGCCGGGCCCTTGATCACCTGATCGGTGTCTGCCGGGCCATACACCCATTTGGCATATCCCGGTCCCATGACTTCGACTCGCACCGGGGAGTAATCCATGTCGGCGGTCTTGAAGGCGTAGGGGAGGGTCTTCCAGCCGAGGAAGCAGATGTGACGAATCCGCGGCGTGTCTTCGATCGGCGACTTCATCGCGGCGTAGATGTCAAGGCCGTGGGCCCAGTTCTCCATCATTCGCATCGTGGCAAAAGTGCGAGCCGACATGGCGCCGGCGATCCACTCGATCCGCTTCTCCGGATCCATGTGAGACAGCGGCTCCACCACCTTCGCTCGACCCCCGCGCCACCATTCGATCACGTCTTGGTAGCGCATCTTGCGGCCCTTCTTCACAGCTTCTTGGCGCAAGGCATCGAGGTCGGTGGCACTTCGATAGGTCTCGATCCGGTTGCCGCCATTGAGAGCATCTGCGGCCAACTCGGCGGAATCGGCCAGGTGGCTGATCGTGTCCCGAATCGACCAGCCTTTGGCCGGGGTCGGCTTTCCCCAGTCCTTGGCGGAGATCTTTTGGAGGAACTGATCGAGAAACTGCTGCTCAGCTACGAGGTCAGACAGGAGTTCACGCACAAACCGGATTGTAGTCCCAGTCCCGAAACTGAAATTCGGGGCTTACCAGGGTCGTTCCGCTTGCTCCTCGACGAACGGGTCGGGCGGCGTGACCGTTTCCGGCGTCACGACGAGAGAGTTGAGACGATCGATGAGCTGGCGCAGCCGGCCATAGCTGCGACGATCGAAGATCAAGGACAAGCGCTCGCAGTCGAGCGCGTCGAGGTCTCTCACCTCGGCCGGCGAAGCCTCGACCCGTTTGATCACTCCGGAGGCGAGAAGATCACTGAACTCCTCGTTGAGGGTGTCAAGAGTCTTCGCATCGGGCGCAGAGTGAAGTCGAAGGACCAATCGACCTTCAACGTATCGTTGAGAGTGATAGTTTGAGTAGAAGTTGAGGATGTGCTCGACGGCGTCGTCGGGGTCGCTGGTCAGCATGAAAAGTGACAAATCGCTCGGGCCGATCATGCCTTTTTCGATCAAGACGTTGGAGCAAAACTCGAGCAGCGGCGGCCAGTATCCAGTACCAGGGGCCTCGAGCAAGACGATTGGGTGAAGGTCGCTCTTGCCGGTCTGGACCAGGGTGAAAAGCTCAAAGGACTCGTCCAAAGTGCCAAAGCCTCCCGGGCAAAGTACAAACGCCGCCGACTCCTTGATAAAGGTGAGCTTGCGGGTGAAGAAGTATTTGAAATTGACCATCCGTTTGGGATCGATCGCTCCCACCGGGTCCGGTTCAAAGGGGAGACGGATGTTGACCCCGTAAGCGTGGTCAAGCCCGGCCCCGCGCGCCCCCGCCTCCATGATTCCGGGACCGGCTCCCGTGATCACGCCCCAGC
>Ga0136623_10000017_pt1 | contig 34538 bp, 34 predicted proteins | sample AntDrymUQ4492106_2_FD_104656 | JGI IMG/M metagenome (GOLD analysis project Ga0136623, IMG submission 104656) | Polar desert sand microbial communities from Dry Valleys, Antarctica - metaG UQ449 (21.06) | ecosystem: Environmental > Terrestrial > Soil > Desert | place: Antarctica: Dry Valley...
GGCGCCGTCGAACTCGAAGGCAACCGATCACCCCCGGCTGCCCATACGATCGACACCTACCTACACGTCCCCGGGGTGCGTCCTGAACCCGTAAACGACCGACCTGCGGTGGCGTTTCGATGGCGTATGTAACAGATCCTTTGGGCTGCGTGGCTCTAAGCTAAGCTTATTACATAACCTTTGCTTACTAGCGGAGAGACCGCCAGGATGGCCGAGCAAACGCGAAAACGATGGGAGCCTCGATTCCAAGGGTTGACTCGTCGCGACCGGCAAGGCTGCGACTACGACGCGTATCTCCCTGATCCGCTAGCCGCGTGGAACCTCACCTTGCTAAGCGACCAGGCCGCCGACATTGCAGACGCAGAGACCGCAATCAGAGATCTGAACCAAGCCGGGACTAGCCACGTCAGCCTTGAAGGTCTTGCCCGCTTCCTCCTCAGAGCCGAGTCGGTCGCATCCTCCAAAATCGAAGGAATCGACGCCGCGCCACGGCGATTAGTGGAGGCAGAGGCCGTCATCGCTCATGGCGGTAGTACCGCAGATCGCGTCGCCGTCGAGGTTCTCGGCAACATCGCATCCATGGAGTCAGCTATCAAACTGGCGACTCGAGACCAGGATTTCTCGATACCCGATCTGCTGGAGATCCACCGCGTCCTCATGGATTGGTCACCAACGCCTGAGCTCGGCGGGGTCATCCGCGACCAGCAGAACTGGATCGGCGGCAGCTCCTACAACCCGTGCAGCGCAGTGTTCGTCCCACCGCCGCCTGACCATGTCAAAGGCCTTATCCGCGACCTCATCGATTACACAAATGGTGGCCAGCACTCGCCGCTCGTGCAAGCTGCTATCGCGCACGCCCAGTTCGAGACGATCCACCCCTTCGCTGACGGCAACGGTCGCACGGGACGGGCCCTGATTCACGTCATCCTTCGCCGGCGACGACTCTCCCCCACCTTCGTGCCACCCATCAGCCTTGTCCTGGCCACCTGGTCCAACGACTACGTAGCCGGGTTGACCGCCTTTCGACACCTGCACCAAGCCGACAGCCCCGAGCGGTCGACAGCCACTCACATCTGGCTCCGAACGTTCGCAGCGGCCACTCTCCGCGCTTGCAGCAACGCAGAGGCCTACGCCTCGCGGATCGATGAGCTGGTCGAGCAGTGGGGAGCCACCCTTGGAAGCGTTCGCAGAGAATCAGCTCTTGATCTACTCCTCAAGGTTCTGCCCGGAGCTCCGCTCATCACCGTCGAATCATCCGCTGAGCTGATCAGTCGCTCCGAGGTCGCAGCCGGGGCTGCCATCAACCGGCTCCTCGACGCCGGGATCCTCAGACAAAGAAACATCGGCAAGCAGCGCTATCGCATTTTTGAAGCACCCGAGGTCCTCGACCTGTTCACGTCACTGGAGCGCGCCCTTAGCAGCCCAACTGGCGACACCTCGACTGAGGCACTCGTTCGGCCTCTGCCGCAACGCTCGCCAATCAAATAGCCCGAGCTGGCTCGACACTCAAGGCGTCCTCACGCGTGATAACGGTCTCGTCGCCTACAACCACGAGGTGCGCGGCCATCCATTCCGATAGCCAGCCATCGCCGTCGAACTCCAACGAGAAGTTGTCGAAATTAGTCAACTTCGGTTTCCCGCGGGTCGGTCGATAGCGCGCGACGAGCCCCGGCTGGTCCTTCAAGAGCCCGGCAAGGGACCTCTTCAGGGTGGCGCGTCCAGCGTCGCCATCGTGTTCTCTGCCGATTCGGCGTCGCAGACCGTCGTCCGCCTTCCCCACGTACAGAGCCGCGCTCGCTGAAGTCCACGTAAGACCCGGCAGTTCTGTATCTGAAAAGGCAATGTAAGGGAGTCTTGTCCATCAAATCGAACACGGCCACGAAGGGCTAGACCATCTCAACCAGCGCCTCGAGTGCTCGCGCTCGGTGCGAGATCTGGTTTTTCTCCTCATCGGACAGCTCGGCGAGGGTGCTGCCGTCGACCTCGAAGACCGGGTCGTAACCAAAGCCGTTGTCACCTCGGGGTGCATTGGTGATGACTCCCTTCAGCTCTCCCTCTGCGACCAGGTCCTCGCCGCTGCCTACCAACGCGACGACGCTGCGAAATGTGGCAGTGCGGTCGAGCTGATCGCCCAAAGTCGCGAGCAGCAGCTTGACGTTGTCGTCGTAGGTCGCCCTCGGCCCGGCGAATCGGGCGGTGGTCACGCCGGGCAGCCCGCCGAGGGCGTCGACGAACAGGCCGGTGTCGTCCGCCAGGGCCGGCAATCCGGTCGCTTCGTGGACTGCCCGTGCTTTGAGCAGGGCGTTTCCTTCGAGGGTCGATTCGGTCTCGTCTACGTCGGGCCAGTCGAGCCCGCGGACGAGCTCGCCGACCAGCTTCGTTGTCACTAGGACAGCTTCGATCTCGGCAATCTTGTCGGGGTTTTTCGACGCGACAACGAGCCGCTCGATCACTGTTCCATCACAATTGAGCCACTGCCTGCTTCTGGGCACCTAGCAGCTCGTCGATACCGATCGTGGCGAGGTCGAGGATGCGGTCCAGATCTTCACGGGTGTAGGGCGCACCTTCAGCCGAGCCTTGCACCTCGACCAGCAGTTTGCGACCGGACATGACCACGTTGAAATCGACCTCGGCGCGGGCATCGTCCTCGTATTCGAGGTCGAGCAGCAGCTCGCCCTCGACGAGTCCCACTGAGATCGCCGCCACATGATCGATAAGCGGATTCCGCGCCAGACGGCCGGTTTCGATCACTTCGCTGAAAGCCTGATGGAGTGCCACCCAGGCGCCGGTGATGGCGGCGGTGCGGGTTCCGCCGTCGGCCTGGATTACGTCGCAATCGACCCGAACCATCATCTCCCCCATCGCCTGGCGGTCGACGACCGAACGCAAAGCTCGCCCGATCAAGCGGGAGATCTCAAGCGCTCGACCCTTTTGATACTGGTCGCGTCCAATCCGCTCGGCCGAAGACCCGGGCAGCATCCCATACTCGGCGGTGACCCAGCCCTTGCCGCTGTCCCGGAGCCAGCGAGGAACGTCCTTTTCGATCACGGCGGTGCAGAGGACTCTCGTTCTTCCCATCTCGATGAGGACCGACCCTGGGGTCATATCGGTGAACCCCAAGTGCATCCGGAGGGGACGGATCTCGTCGAAGGATCGCGTGCGGGGCACGGTCAGATTTTCCTCGTCAGGCCGGGTACGGCGAGGTCGACGGGGCGATCGAATGAGGTTTCCGCTTCGTTCACTGAGAGGGTGGGGTCGAGGTGGGGAGGGATGTGGGTCAGCATTAGTTTCTTGGCGCCCTGCCGGCGAGCGATGGTTCCGGCAAGGGAGGCGGTCAGATGATGTTGATAGGCGTAGTCGGCCATGTCACCCTGGTAGCTGGCTTCGCACAAGAAGAGGTCGGCCTCAGCGGCGATCTTGTCCCAATCCCCACCGGGCCCGGTGTCGGCGCTGTAGGCGAAGACCCGACCGTTGGCCTCCCAACGCGAGGCCACGGTGGGGACCGAATGGTCAGACCAGGCAAAGCCGACGTCGATCTCCCCGATTTGGATTGTGTCACCGCCGGCTACGGGGTTGAAGTCGAAAGTCCCTTCGAACTGATCGTCGCCGCCGATGCCCAGCACATGGTCGATCGTCGACTGGGGAGCAAAGACCGGAATCCCCTGGCGAGGGTTCGGCCCGTAGCAAACCGCATGAAAGGCGGTGACGAGGTCGAGCCAGTGATCGGGATGCTCATGCGAGATCACAATCGCCGTCACCAACTCGCTTTCGATCGGGAGGGCGACGTAAGTGCCGGGCCCGGTGTCGCACCAGACTCGGGTGTCGCCCTGGGAGATGAGGTAGCCGGCGGCCGGCCGGCCACGCGCGGGATAGGTGCCGGAAGAACCGAGCACGTCGAGCCTCATGGCGCGAGTCGATCTATCTGCCAACCGTTCTCGAACTTCCGGTATCGGAAGCGGTCGTGGAAGCGGGCTCGCCGCCCCTGCCAGAACTCGAAGAGACTCGGGCGGATGCGATAGCCGCCCCAATGGTCGGGGCGGGGAACATCGCCATCGGGGTACTCGCGAGTCATCCGGGAGAGCATTTCGTCGAGCTCCGCGCGACTGCCCACTACCTGGCTCTGCGGCGAAGCGGCGGAGGCCAGACGGGCTTCGGGATGGCGGCTCTCGAAGTATGCATCCGACAGCTCGGGATCGACCTTCTCCGCCAAGCCCTCGACTCGGACCTGGCGATGAATCGGAAGCCAGAGGAACAGCGCCGCGACACGAGGCTCCGCTGCGAGGTCCGCGGCTTTGCGACTGCGGTAGTTGGTGTAGAAGACCAAACCGTCTGTGTCGAATTGCTTGAGAAGAACGGTGCGCGACGAGGGGGTGCCGTCGTTGGCGACTGTGGAGAGAACGAACGCTTCCGGCTCCGGCACCTCTGCGGCGAAGGCGTCGTCGAGCCAACGCTGGAACTGAGCAAACGGGTCGAGGTCGAGGTCGACAACATCGAGCGGCTGGCTCTCGTATTCGATGCGTTGGGGCCCCATCGCCAGCACGGTACTTAGGGTCGTAATCCTCAGAGTCGCTTGGCGACCTCGTCGAGCATTACTTCAGTGGCGCCTCCGCCGATCGAGTGGATGCGGACGTCGCGATACATTCTTTCGACCGCGGTCTCCGCCATGTACCCGATGCCGCCATGGAACTGGACGCACTCATAAAGAACATCATTGACGAGCTCTCCCACCAACGCCTTGACCATCGAAACTTCCTTGACTGCATCGTTGCCCTGTTCCAGCAGCCAGGCGGCGTGATAGATCAGCTGCCGGGCAGCCTCGACCCGGGAAGCGGCCATCGCCAGCCGCTGTCGGATCGCTTGCTTGTCAAAGAGCGGCTTCCCAAACGCTTTGCGTTGTTTGACGTAGTCGAGGGTGAGCTCGATCGCTTTGCTCGCTTCGCCGATGGCTTGGGCCGAGATCGCGAGCCGCTCGTTCTGGAAGTTCGTCATGATGTAGTAGAAGCCACGATTCTCTTCGCCGATGAGATGGTCGGCGGGCACCCAACAATCGGCGAATGAGAGCTCGGCGGTGTCCGAGCAGTGCCATCCCATCTTCGAGAGTGCGCGACTTACATTGAATCCCTCCGTGTCCTTGGGAACGGCGACGATCGAGATGCTCCGTGATCCCTTGACGGCGGGGTCTGTCTTGACTCCAACAAAGACCAGATCGGCGATGCTGCCGTTGGTGATGAAAAGCTTGGACCCGTTGAGCCGCCACCCCTCGCCGTCGCGTTCGGCTCGGGTGCGAAGGTTGGCGACATCGGAACCGGCATCCGGCTCGGTGACCGCGATCGCAGTGAGGGTCTCGCCGCTGATCATTGCCGGCAGCCAACGCTCCTTCTGCTCCTGCGACCCGAAGTTGACCAGATAGGGCATCGCCAACTCGGTGTGGACGAGAGCGGTAATGGCGAATCCCCCGAAGGTCGACCGACCCAGCTCCTCGGCATACGCGACGGTGGCGAGGGGCCCGAAACCGACCCCGCCATACTCTTCGGGCACCCGCAGACCGAAGAAACCGATCTTGCCCATCTCGTCGAGGACCTCGCGCGGAACCCGACCGTCGGCCTCCCATTGGTCGCCTTCGGGAAGAACTTTTTCCTCGACAAACCGACGGGTTTGCTGGCGAATCGCCTCGAGATCCTCGTTGTCGTAGATCGTCATCGTTGTCCGAACACACGTTCGCTATAGTCAGGCTTGTGGATGCGAATCAGGGTGAGCTGTTTCCCATTAGCCGCCGGGTCCATGGACGCGGAGAATATCGGGGGCTCACCTTTCACGAGATCGAAGCCAAAACGATCATCTCAAAGGCACCGCCGAGCACGCCCTGGTTCACCCACTCGATCAATGCTTATAGAGGATGTAGCCATGCCTGCTCCTACTGTCTAGCGGGAGAGACCCCAATTCTCATGGCCGACGGGACCACCCGCCCGCTCGCCAGTCTGCGACGAGGTGACAAGGTATACGGCACTGCCCGCATCGGGACATACCGCCGCTTGGTCGAGTCGGAGGTCCTCGACTGTTGGTCGACCTTCAAACCAGCGTATCGCATAACCGCGGGCAACGACACGGTTTTGATTGCGAGCGGCGACCATCGCTTTCTAACCGACCGCGGTTGGAAGCACGTCACAGAAAGCGAGCAAGGTATTCAACGATCCCACCTCACGACATCGAGCTCGCTCATCGGCATTGACTCACCTTCGCCCTCTCCTGGCGGAGTCTCAACGCTTACGGATCAGATCCGAGTGCGATCGATCGAATCGTTAGATGAAACCCCGATGTACGACATCACCACCACGACTGGCGACTTCATCGCCAACGGGGTCATTAGTCACAACTGTTTTGCTCGGCCGACACATGAGTACCTGGACTTCAACCAAGGGACCGACTTCGACACGCAGATCGTCGTCAAGGTGAATGCGGTCGAGCGGCTCGGAGCGGAAACGGAGCCAGCAGTTTGGGGTGGCCACAGCATCGCGATGGGCACCAACACCGATCCCTATCAGGCCGCCGAGGGGAAGTACAAGCTCACCCGCGGGATCATCGAGGTCCTGTTGGAAAGATCGAACCCGTTCTCCCTTCTCACCAAGTCGACGTTGGTATTGCGGGATCTTTCGTTGTTGCGCGAAGCCGCCGCGCAAGGCTTGACGAGAGTCGACTTCTCGATTGCCACGATCGACGAGGATGTCTGGCATCGGACCGAGCCCGGCACGACGCATCCACGTCGTCGGCTGGAAGCCGTGGCCAAGCTGCGAGAGGCCGGAGTGCCATCGGGGGTAATGATGATGCCGCTTCTTCCCGGTATCTCCGACCAACCCGAGAAGGTCGCCGAGTTGCGAAGAGCAGCGGAGGACGCCGGCGCAGAGTGGGTCCACCAAGGATTGCTGCACTTGCGCGGCGTTCGGGGTCACTTTCTCGACTGGCTTGCCGAAGACAGTCCGGAACTCGTCGCCAAGTATGAGGCCCTCTACCCCGAGAGAAAGCCATCGACGAAGCGAACAGCGAAGCGGTCCTCCCAGGTCTCGCTGTTCTGAAATTTGGCGCGTGGTGAACGGCCAAAACGTAATCCGTCGTCCCAATATCGGTTTCCGGCAATGGGACACCAAATTTCGCCGGGGAAGTTCATGGGACGCCGAATTTCTTGGAGGAGAAGGACGCATGCGCGAGTTGTGAGTTGCCGGGCAACGGGCTCGCCCAAAATACAGCCCGGAGCTGGGTACCGAGTACGAGGCGCGCTACTCCCGAGAGAAAGCCATCGACGCGAAAGAAACGAACCAAAAAGGGCGACGACCAACTCAAACTCATTCCTGCGTAAAAAACCCCGTGATTAGGCGCGCCAAGTTACGCAAGAATGGATCCCTGGGTCTCCAAGAAGGTTCGACGGCGGCGTCGAACCTTCTTGGAGGTGCCGGGGGTCGAACCCGGGTCCGTTGAGTCGTTAGCGTCGGCATCTCCGAGCGCAGCCGTCGGCGAGCATTTCGGGAGCCAGGACCCCAACGGCGGGCTTCCCGGCTACCTATCCGGGATCAATCTTTGCCCTCCGGTCCCGGACCCCGGAGGACGCATCCTGCATTGCGACGCCCGATTCCGGCGAGGCAGGCGCCCACCGGGCGGACGGGCTGCGTTATTTAGGCAGCCAGTGCGAAGTTGTCTTCGGCACTTGTGTTTGTTTTCCGGCTCTTTAACGAGGCTCCGGAGACCTCGGCTCGCTTCCGACGCCTCAACACTCAACGTCGAATCCAATTCACCCCCAGGGGTTATCCACATTCTACCGGTAACTAGCGGGGACGCCGCAAGGCACGCTCCATCTCGCGCTTTTGGTCGCGCTCTTTGACCGTCTCGCGCTTGTCGATCGTGCGCTTCCCGCGGGCGAGACCTAGCTCCACCTTGACCTTGCCGTCTTTGAAATAGATCCGGAGGGGCACCAGGGTGAGCCCTTTCTCGGCTACCTCCGATCCGAGTCGGTTGATCTGACGCCGCTGCAAGAGCAACTTGCGAGTCCGCTCGGGCTCATGCCCCCCGCCTCGCGAGAAGTTGTAAGGGGCGAAGTAGGTGCCGACCAGGAAGATCTCGCCATCACGAACATGAGCGAAACTGTCCTTGATCTGCACTTTTCCCTCCCTGGCGCTCTTCACCTCTGATCCGACCAAGACCAGCCCGGCCTCGAAGGTGTCGAGAATTTCGTAATCGTGTCGCGCCCGGCGATTGGAGGCGATCACCTTGACCCCATCGGTCATCGGAGATAGCTGAGAGGATCGACCGGGACCCCGTCCTCGCGGACCTCGTAATGGAGATGAGGGCCGGTGCAACTGCCGCTGCATCCGACATAGCCCACCAAAGCTCCCCTGCCAACGATCTGCCCAACCGAAACCGCAATTTGAGATTGATGGGCATAGAGGGTCGTCAGGCCGCCGCCGTGATCGATGACCACCGCCCGTCCATAGCCGCCATAGGTTTGGGCAAGGATGACCGTGCCCGCCGCCGACGCGGCGATCGGGGCCCCGCTGGCGGCAGTGATGTCGATCCCGGTGTGCAGCTTCCTCACCCCCAGGATCGGATGGACGCGATATCCGAACGGCGAGGTGACCGCGCCATTGACCGGCCAGCTAAGACCTGACGGCGCCGTCCCTTCGCCGGAAGAAAGGCGGGCAATCTCGAGTTCCAGCGCGGCGGCGTCGGCTTCGAGACCATCCTTGTGTTCCTCGGCCGAGGCGATATCGCGTTGGATGGAATCGAGGAGTTCTTGCACGTTGGCTGCCTCCGCCTGGGCAACGGCCAATGCGTTCGCGGCGGCATCGCGCTGGATCTCGAGGTTTGCTTTCTCCTCTTCGAGCCGCCTCAGCTCGGCCTCGGTCTGAGCTTTCTTCTCGACGATCTGGTCGCGTTGACGCTCCTCCTCACGCTGGAGCAGCTCGAAAGCGGTAAAGACATCGGTGTCCTGGTCGAAAACCGCTGAGGAGTAAGCGAGCGCTGCGGCCGCATCAGCCACGCTTGCCTGCGAGAACAGGTACACCCCCGGGACCGCGCTCGCAGCCATGTAGAGATTGATGGCCGTCTCCTCGAGCCGCTGTTCCGTGGTGCTTAGTTCGACCGCGGTCTTGGCGAGCGCCCGCTCAAGAGTCTCCACCTGTCCCTCCAACGAAGCGACCTGTGATTCTGTTTGCTGGACGGCGAGGATTTGTTGATCGACCAGGGCTTGGGCGACGTGATAGCCGTCGAGAGCCAAGGCCATTGCTGCCTGCGCGGCGACAACTTGGCGGCCCACGGAGCTAGCTTCGGTTTGGGCCGCCCGGATTGCCTGCTCGACCTCCCAAAGCTCATTCTGGACCTGCTGCAGCTCGGCGACTGGGTCTTGGGCCATCGACGGCAAAGCTGGCGTCAGCAGCGCAAGGGCGACGAGTAGCACGGCGAGCCGTGCGGTCTTCACAGGGGCTCGAGGACCCGCGCACCGGCCGATATCGGCCGGCTCCCATCTTCGTCTTTCAGGTATCGGCTGAGCCCCAGCACGCTGCCCAGCACTCCTGCTGCCGCTCCAAAAAGGAGAATCACTATCGACCAGGTGAGGAAGAAACGATCGGGCACGGCAAACGAGACGATCTCGATCGAGTCACCGAGCGTCCGCAAGTTGCGAAAGGCTACCCAGACCGTGGCGACGGCCAGCCCCGCGCCAATGAGACCCTCGATCATTCCCTCGAGCACGAAGGGAATCCGCACAAACCAATTCGAGGCGCCGACCAGCTTCATGATCGCCACCTCATCGCGGCGGGCATAGATAGCCATGCGAATGGTATTGGCGATAAGGATCACGGCCGACATGCCAAGCACCAACGCCAGACCCAGGCCGAGCAGGTTGAGGACGGTCGACAAAGACGAGAGCTGTTCGATCTGCTCCCCAAAGGTTTCAACTCGTCGGATGAGCTGGCTCTCGCTCGCCAGACGAAACTGCACGTCGCGATAGAGGTCGATGTTGGTCAGCTCGATCCGAGCCGAAGCAGGCAACACCGAGGGATCGATATTGAGGTAGTCCGGCCGGTCGGCAAAGATTTGCTGATACTCAGCCCAGGCCGCGGCTTTATCGACATAAGTGACATTGGCGACTTCATCCCAACTCGTCACCTCGGCCACAAGCGCCTGATGAGCACCGGCGGGAATCCCGGCAAGGCCCTCGTCGTGGAGGAAGGCGATGATGTGGACGCCGTCCTGCCATGCGAGGGTATTGATTCTCAGCAGCTGGTTGACAACGAGAGCGCCAAAGGCGAGCGCCAAGGAGATGAAGACCGCGAGCACCGCGCCCATCACCACGAGCAAGTTCCGACGCAGGTTGATCAATGCTTCGCGGGCCAGGAAACCGAGGCGGTTCATTGCGCAACGCTCCCGTCGACCTCGACAACGTGCTCGGTTTCATAGCGGCCCGATTGCTGGTCGCGGATGATCCGCCCGTCTTCTAACTGGACGACGCGACGTTGCATGGCGTCGACGATCGCGTGGTCGTGGGTGGCCATGGCGACAGTCGTCCCGGAGCGGTTGATTCGATCGAGCAATCGCATGATCCCCACCGAGGTGGCGGGGTCGAGGTTTCCGGTCGGCTCGTCGCAGAGGAGGATGGGGGGCCGGTTGACAAAGGCCCGGGCGATCGAGACTCGCTGTTGCTCGCCGCCGGAGAGCTGGCGGGGATAGCGGTCGCCTTTGTCCTTGAGCCCGACCAGCTCGAGCACTTGCTGAACTTGAGGACCGATCACACTCCTCGGCTTGCCCAAGACTTCAAGGGCAAACGCGACGTTCTCGCCCACGGTCTTGTTGGGCAGAAGCTTGAAGTCCTGGAACACGGTGCCAACTGAGCGTCGAAGGAAAGGCACCTTCCACGCCGGCAGCTGGGTGATGTCCTTACCGGCCACCCAGATCGTGCCCCTGGTGACGGTGTCCTGGCGGAGAAGGAGCCTGATCAACGTCGACTTCCCCGACCCGGACGGACCGACAAGGAAGACGAACGCGCCCTTTTGGATGTCGAGTTCGACGTCGCGGACGGCGACCACGCCGCCCTCATAAACCTTGGTGACTTCACGCAGTCGAATCATTGGTCCTGACCCATCGTGATTGCCCGAATTGGCCGGTTCAGGGTAGCCATCTGAAGCTGCGAAACCGAACTTCGCCCGTTCTCTGGGCTGGAGTCGTTGTACAACAGCGCTACGAACCCTGGGTTCGCAGATTTTCGTGTTGGAGGCGGCGCCAGCGGAGGTAGCCGTCGATGAAGGGGTCGAGGTCGCCGTCAAGCACGCCGGCGATGTTGCCGACCTCGACATCGGTGCGGAGGTCCTTCACCATCTGATACGGCTGCATGACATAGCTCCGAATTTGGCGGCCCCACGCGGCCTCCCCCTGTTCGCCACGGATCTCATCGATTTGGGCCAACCGTTCCTGGCGCGAGAGCTCAGCCAGGCGAGCCTTCAAGATCGCCATCGCCCGCGTCCTGTTTTGGAGCTGGCTGCGCTCGTTCTGGCACTGAACGACGATGCCTGTGGGGAGATGGGTGATCCGGACCGCGGAGTCGGTCTTGTTGACATGCTGGCCCCCCGCGCCCTGCGAGCGATAGGTGTCGATCCGCAGATCATCAGAGCTGATCTCGACCCCCTCGTCGTCCGCGAGTTCCGGGACGACGTCGACGCCGGCAAAGGAAGTGTGCCGCCGCGAGTTCGAGTCGAAGGGACTGATCCGGACTAGGCGATGCGTCCCTCGCTCTGATTCCAGGGTTCCGTAGGCGTGCTCACCACGAACGGTCATCGTCACGGACTTCACGCCGGCCTCCTCCCCCTCGCTGACATCTTCAACTGTTACCGAGAACTGGTTCTCCTCGAGAAAGCGCTGATACATGCGGGTGAGGATCTCGGCCCAGTCCTGTGCATCGACACCGCCGGCTCCGGCGTGGACCGAGAGGATGGCGCTGTGGTCGTCGTATTCGTCGAAGTACAGCGACTCGCGTTCGAGGCCGGCGAGAACGCGTTGGAGAGCGCCGAGCTCAGAAAGGACCTCGGCCCGAGCGCCCGGATCGGAGGCCTCATCGGAGAGGTCGAGCAAGACCTCTGCGTCATCGAGGCTGCTCTCGAGCTTCCGTACCCCTTCGATGGTGCGCTCCAGGGCAGCCACGCGCTGGGTGACCTTCCGACCCTGGTTGGGATCGTCCCAAAGACCGGGATCGGCCGCTCGCTCCTTCAGCTCGGCTAGGTCTTCGACCTTGCGGTCGACGTCAAAGAAACCTCCGGGCTTCAACCAGGCGGCTGCGCAGATCGGCGATTTGGGCGCGCGGCTCGAGAGTTTCGGTCGTCACCGGCAGCAGGTTACGCCGCGCCGTGACAGCGCTTGTACTTCTTGCCGCTACCGCATGGGCAGGGAGCGTTGCGGCCAACCCCGCTCGGGCTTTTGGCTCCCGGTTGCGACTTCCCGCCGTTTGCTACCTGCGTAGGGGCGGCGGGGGCATTGGGCTCTGCTATCTGAACATGGAATAAGTAACGGACCGTGTCTCGCTTCACCCCTTCGACCAGCTCACTGAACATCGAGTATCCCTCGCGCTGGTACTCGACGAGGGGGTCGCGCTGGCCCATCGCGCGCAGACCGATGCCGGCTCGCAGATAGTCCATTTCGGAGAGGTGCTCGCGCCATTTGTTGTCGATCACCGACAAGATGACTTGCCGCTCGACTTGTTGCATCACCTCCGGCCCCAGCTCCTTCGTCTTCGCCTCAAAGGCGGCATTGGCGTCTTCGACGGCAGCGTCGATGACGTCCTCCAGGGAAGAAGCCTCGGCGTCATCTTTGATAGTCGAGGGATAGATCTGGGTTAGCTCTTTTTGGAGGAGCTCCCAATCCCACTCTGAAGGTGAAAGCTCTGGCGGGAAAACCGCCTCGACGGTATCGGCGACAACGAGCTCGATCCACTCCCCGACCAGCTCCTCGCCGGTGGCACCGAGGAGATCTTCGCGCCAGTCGTAGATCACTTCCCGCTGCTTGTTCATGACCTCGTCGAACTTGAGGACGTTTTTGCGGAGCTCGAAATTCTGGGCTTCGACCGTCTTTTGGGCTCGCTCGATGGCTTTGGTGACCATGCCCGCCTCGATGGGAACGTCCTCGGGGATCTTCAACCGATCCATCACCGAGGAGACCCGGTCACCGGAGAACCGGCGCATGAGATCGTCCCCCAGCGAGAGATAGAACCGCGATTCCCCCGGATCACCTTGCCGGCCCGAACGCCCTCGCAACTGGTTGTCGATCCGACGCGATTCGTGGCGCTCGGTTCCAATCACATAGAGCCCGCCGCTGGCGATCACTTTCTCCTTGATCGGCGCTATATCCTGCGCGAATTGAGCCGCCACCTGGGCGAGCTTGCTCTCGAACTGCTCGGGTGACACCTGCTGCTTCTTGAGCTCCAAACGGGCCAGGCCTTCTGGATTGCCCCCGAGCATGATGTCGACTCCGCGCCCGGCCATGTTGGTGGCAACTGTCACCGCTCCCGGGCGGCCGGCCTGGGCGATGATCTCCGCCTCGCGTGCATGGTTCTTGGCATTGAGGACTTCGTGCTCGACGCCTCGTTTCTGGAGCATCCTCGATAGCCGCTCGGATTTCTCGATCGAGACGGTGCCGAGCAGAACCGGCTGTTGGGCCTCATGCCGAGCCACCACGTCTTCAACGACGGCCCCGAACTTGGCGTCCTCCGACTTGAAGACCAGGTCGGGCTGGTCAGCCCTGGCGACCAGGCGATTCGGGGGAATCACCAGCACCTCGAGGCCATAGATTTGGGCCAGCTCGGCGGCTTCGGTCACGGCAGTACCGGTCATCCCCGCCAGCTTCTCGTAGAGGCGGAAGTAGTTCTGGAGGGTGATGGTGGCGAGGGTCTGATTCTCTTCTTTGATCTTCACCCCTTCTTTGGCCTCGATGGCCTGGTGCAGACCCTCCGAATAGCGTCGTCCTTCGAGGACCCGACCGGTGAACTCGTCGACGATCTTCACCTCGCCTTGATCGAGCAAATACTCGACATCTCGGTGATAGAGCTCTTTCGCTCGCAGCGAGGATTCGAGATGGTGGACGAAATCGACCGCGGCGTGGTCGTAGAGGTTTTCGATCCCGAGAATCTCTTCGACAAAGCTCACCCCTTCCTCCGTCGTGAGCACCTGACGTTTGGCTTCATCGACTTCGTAGTGCTCGTCGCGACGGAGACGGTTGGCGATGCGAGCGAAATCTCGATACCACTTGGCCGAATCGGAAAGACGGCCGCTGATGATGAGCGGCGTCCGGGCTTCGTCGATGAGGATCGAGTCGACCTCGTCGACGATGGCATAGGTGTGGCCGCGCTGCACACGGTCGGTGGCTCGCATGGCCATGTTGTCGCGCAGATAGTCAAACCCGAACTCGTTGTTGGTTCCGTAGGTGATGTCGGCGGCATAGGCTGGCTGGCGAAGGCTGGGCTCCATCCCGGTCTGGATGAGCCCGATCTCGAGGCCGAGGAAGCGATGGATGGCCCCCATCCACTCGGCATCGCGGGAGGCGAGATAATCGTTCACCGTCACGATGTGGACACCCTTCTTGGGGAGGGCGTTGAGATAGGCGGGCATCGTCGAAACCAGGGTTTTCCCCTCGCCAGTTTTCATCTCGGCGACCATCCCCCGGTGGAGGGCCATCGCCCCGATCACCTGGACATCGAAATGTCGCTGTCCCAGGACCCGGCGGGCCGCCTCGTGCACGGTCGCAAATGCCTCGACCAACAGGTCATCGAGGGGCTCGCCGGCCTCGAGGCGGCGGCGGAATTCAACGGTTTGATCGGCTAGTTGAGCGTCATCGAAGGCCGATACGGTCGCCTCGTAGGCGTTGACCTCGCCCACCAGGCGCTCCAACTCACGAAGGGTTTTGCCCTCACCGGCTTTTAACAGCTTGGAAAAGATCGACATTCAGGCGTAAATGGTATCGGGGGTGAGAAGACATCAGACATCAGATTTCAGATGGGATCCCAGGCTGAAGTCTGATGTCTGACGTCTGATGTCTGACGTCTGATGTCTGACGTCTCTGAATCGCCTATTGGCGATTCAGGAGGCCGGCGTGTTCGGCGTAACGAACTGCTTCGTGGCGGGACTGCATCCCGAGCTTGTCGAGGATGTTCCGGACGTGATTCTTGACGGTGTTCTCGGAGATATAAAGCTGCTCGCCGATCTCGCGGGAGGTGCGGCCGTCAGCGATCCATTGGAGGATCTCGACCTCTCTTCCGGTGAGCGAAGGGCGCCGGGTGGCGTTGAGGTCGCGATTCCGCAACAGATGAGCGACAACATCGAAGAGACGCGCGGCAAGTTTGGGAGAAACCACCGCTCCTCCCTTGACCACCTCATTCATCGCCGCCACCAGCTTCGGAAACGGAGTGTCCTTGATGATGTAGCCCGAAGCCCCAGCCTTGATGGCAGTCAGCAAGTCCTCTTCGGAATCGCTCGAGGTGAGTAGCACGACCTTCGTCTCCGGCGAGGCATCGGTGATCTTGTCGACGACATCGAGGCCGGAAATGCCAGGCATCAAGACGTCGAGCACCACCAGCGCCGGACGGTGGCGGCGAGCCTCGGAGATGGCCGTTAGGGCATCGGAGGCGATTGCAACCACGTCGAAACCTTCACCTCGGAGGGCGGCGGCTAGCCCGGCCTGAAAGATCGGGGCATCGTCGACAACAATGACGGTCGGATTCTTCACGCCGGTTCGATCAGCCCCAATAGGCCGTCGCGCCGGCGGTAGAGCACACTTTGGCGTTGGGTCTCGTCGTTATGGAAGAAGAAAAAGTCATGACCGAGCATCTCCATTTGCAGAACTGCTTCCTCTACGGTCATCGGCTTCATTACGAATTGCTTGATACGAACAATCTCATTCGTTGGTTCTGGGAGCTCGGCCGGAAAACCGTCGTGGACCGGGGTTTTGCGGTGTTTCTCGATCAATTTCTCCTTGAGACGCCGTAATTGGAGGTTCAGGCGGTCGGCGGCCTGGTCGACGGCGGTTTCGGCCGAAGCAGCCGCCGAAACCACCCTGATCACCTTTCCGGCGGCGGCGGTTGTTATCTCGAGGCGGTAACGCTCGGCAGCCAACCGAGGATTGTGCTCCTCGGAAAACTCGACATCCATGTCACCGACCTGGTTTTCGAACACGCGGACGGCATGGCCAAGCTTGTCGGTCGCCAGTCCCCGCACCCGATCGTCGATGGTGGTGTTCCGGGTATGGACACGAACTTCCATTCACTCCCTCCAGTGGACTATCGGCACTCCCCAAAAGAGGCTAGTCCCTCGTTGCAGTTGCGGTCACAGCCATGACTACACGAGCCGCTCGCGTCGGATGAGCCAGGGTCTGCTGGGCCCTGAGCAGGGTTCTACCTGTTGTGATCACGTCGTCGATGAGGATCAGCTCCGTGGCGGGTGGCTCGCTCTTCAACCAGAAGATCGGCGGGTCCCGCTGCGATCTTGATCTTCCGGCCTGCCCCGACTTGTACAATGGTGGGCTTAACCCTTTCCACACCTGCAAACCGCTGAGGGAGCCGACTCGGCGGGCGAGCTCGAAAGCAGGGTCGATCCCATAGCTGATGGTTCTCCAACTGGCCCGTGGGAGTGGCACCAAGACACCAGCCGGCGGTAGCAAACAGACCAGCGCCCGGGCAAGGAGCCAGCCAGCCCGGTCGCTCCCCCGATACTTGAAGGCGTGAATCAGGCGCCGCGCCGCACCGCCGTGCTCGTAACAAGACCGAACCAGTAGGTCCGAGTCGAGGAGGCGGTCGGGCGCCTCCACCAGGGTGGTGCCGCAGGCCCGGCACAGATCGGTTTTGTCCCATCGTCCGCATCCCAAGCAAACCATGAGCCAACCTTGACTGGTGGCTGGGACAAATCTTCCCAAGCCTGCCCGACTGCTAGAAACGCCCGATGGCTTCTCAGCTCGGTGCGGCCTTGACTCTTGACCAGCTCGCGACCGATCCGCACGAACTCCTGGCCCGTTTGCGGTCCGGCGAGCCGGTCTGTTGGGTGCCCGCGCTGGATGGTTGGTTGGTGACCCGGCGCGACCTTTGCGTGCAGGTCATGCGCGATCCCTCGACCTTCACGGTTGATGACCCCCGATTTTCCACCGCGCAGGTGGTTGGTCCGAGCATGCTTTCCCTTGACGGCACCGAGCATCGTCGACATCGGGACCCGTTCGCGACCGCGTTGGGCCACGGCCAGGTCAGGGAGAGGTTCACCGAACGGGTCAACGAGGAAGCACGACGGTTGGTTCGCGATCTCTCCTCTCGTGGCCGAGCCGAGATCCGCCGCGACCTTGCCGGCCCATTGGCGGTGGCGGTGGTCACGGCGGCCCTTGATCTGCCTGGCGTTGAGGTGGGCACCTTGCTCGGTTGGTATGAAACGATCGTCGCCGATGTCGATCTGCTCTCGCGCGGTGCCCCTGCCACCGGAGCCGGGCAGGAGGCGGTGAAGGAGATGGGTGCCCATATCCGCCGCAGTACCGCCTCTCGGCCCGGGCTCCTGGCCCATGCACGGGTCGGGCTCTCGGATTCCGAGGTTGTTTCGAACGCAGCGGTGATGATGTTCGGGGGAATTGAGACAAGCGAGGGCATGACAACGAGCCTCTTTTGGCATCTACTCACCAACCCCGCGCAGTTACAGATGGTCGCCGCCGACAAGTCGCTAGCTCGACAGGCGATCGAAGAGTCCTTGCGCTTGGAACCTGCCGCCAGCCGGGTCGACAGGTATGCGACCCGCGACATCGAGTTCGCTGGTGCGTCAATCCGCGCGGGCGACCTGGTCATCGTGTCCTTGAGTGCCGCCAACCGCGATCCGGCAACCTTCGTCGATCCCGACCGCTTTGACCTGCGTCGCTCCAACGCCCACACCCATCTCGCCTTCGCGCAGGGCCCCCACGCCTGCATCGGCATCCACCTCGCCAAGCTGGAAACCCTGGCGGCCCTCATCGCCGTGCTCGACCTGTGGCCGGGCGTCCGTCTAGATGGTGAGGTAGACGGCCCCTCAGGTCTGGTCTTCCGGAAGCCTCGGGCGCTCCCGGTGCTTTGGGGTAAGACAGATCTGTCAAACCCTTAGATTTGTTTCGTGTCCCGCGCTCTGAGGCCGATTGTGGTGGCGCTGTTGGTGGCTGGTTGCACGCCCACCAACGGATCGCCAACCTCGCCCGCGCCTCCGACGTCGACAGCCTCATCGACGACCATGTCGATAGCAGCAACCTCGACGACTCGACCCGAAGCCGAGGCTACTGCCGCACCTTTGCCGATCATGACCCTTTCACTTCCCCGGGTGCACGCCACGGTTTCGCAGTTCATCTACTTGCAGGGGACGATCAATGGAGACGCCGAAGTCACCATCAACGGGTTAGCGGTGCCTACTGAAGACTTCGGAAATGGGGTTAGCTTCTCCCAAGAGCTCACAGTCACTCAGCCCATAACCGACGTGGCCGTTGAGGCGGTGGTTGACGATGGTGTCCTCGGAGAGACCGTCACGGTCCTGTATGACCCCGACTTCTCGGAACAGCTCGCGTATGTCGAAGAGGTTGATCCTGGCGTGATGACCATCACTGCCGACTACGTCGAGATCCTCTCCGGCGAAGAAGCCCTCGCAGCCGCCCGCGAGGATGGTCTGATCCCGCCTGACGGAGAGCTCGGAGGCGACTTCTATATCCGGAACCAGAACCCCGAGCTTGTCACGCTTGCGATCTCACCGATTCTCGAGCCCACCCTCCAGGCGTGCTACGAGTTCGGACCCTGCGTGGTTCAACGCCCTGTCGACCTGGCTGCTTGGGCAGGCCTGACAACAACCGAAAGAAGCCCCATCCGCTACGAGGGTTGGATTTGGTACGGCAACGGCCAACTTCCTTACACCCTCACCTTCGACGGCGACGACCTGGTCGGAATCTCCGAGTTCTACCTGCCATAGATCCGGGGTCCGTATCGTAATTTGGCGCCACAGGAACGCCTTCCAGCTAATTCGGCACCAGCGGTGCGGTTTCCGATGCTGTAGTACCAGAGAACGATTTAGGCGTTCCTCACCTGCCGAATTTGCACGACGCGATCCGTCGGCGCGCGCTCATCGTGTCGTGCCCACCCTCATCAACAACCGTCAACGCAACACAATGCACTCAAATTTGGCAGCACATCCGTGCCTCCAAGCAAACTTGTTACTACATCCGCGAATTCTGCTGATGTAGTACCGAATTTCCGCCAGGGCACGTATGTAGTGCCGAATTTGGACAGCGTTGCATTGGGTGCCGCTTGGCTAAGAGAGCCGGCTTGACACGCACCGTAATTTGGCGCCACAGGAACGCAGTCCAGCTAATTCGGCGCCAGCGATGCGGGTTCCGGCGCGTTGGTGCCAAAGAACGATTTAGGCGTTCCTCACCTGCCGAATTTGGGATGCGTGGTTCGTCGGGAGAGCCTTCTCTTCCATAGCTGTTTCGGTCGCAAGGAAGCGGTGAAAGGGGCTAGTCGGTTCGCGGATAAATGCTTTGCTCCTAGCCGACCAAGCGAGGGGTCATAAGCTTTGCTACTAGGAAGAGTTCGGGGCAAGGGCAGGGAGGATTGGGTGGTGACGCTGCTTTATTTGGCCGCGGTAACGCTGGCTTCGTACAAGATCTGCAACCGTCTGAATGCGTTCACGGAGGAGTCGTCGAAACGAACCGACATGATGGCATTCCTGATACTCGGGGTCATCGCCATCGGGTTGGCGATGCTGATACCTCAAACGGTTCCGAAGATCGAAATTGGTTGCGGTCTCGGCCCCTGCTGGTCGTTGGCCTAGGTTCCCTCCCGCCATCCCGCGAGATAGGACTTCTGTTCCTCGGTGAGCTCCTCGAGACCGGCTCCCATTGAATCGAGCTTGATCCGCGCTACCTCACGGTCGAGCTCAACGGGGAGGGTGTAGATCCCCGGCTCGAGCTGGCCAGCCCGTTGGGCGAGCCATTCCGCCGCCAGCGCCTGATTGGCAAACGACATGTCCATCACATCGGCCGGGTGCCCTTCGGCCGCACCCAGGTTGACCAATCGGCCCTCAGCCACGACCAGCACTCGGCGGCCGTCAGCCAGCTCATACTCCTCGAGGTTGTTTCGCACCGGACGCCGATCCCGCGCCATCTCGCCAAGCACCTCGAGGTCGATCTCGACATCAAAATGGCCCGCGTTGGCCAAGACGACTCCATCCTTCATCTGATCGAAGTGCTGGCGCCGAAGGACATGTTTGTTGCCGGTGACAGTGATAACGACATCCGCCACCCGGGCCGCGTCGTCGGCGGTTAGCACCCGGTGGCCATCCATCGCCGCCGCCAGAGCCCGAATCGGGTCGACTTCTACCACCACCACCTTTGCCCCCATTCCCTCGGCTCGCATGGCGACCCCGCGCCCACAGTCGCCATAGCCGATCACGGCCACAGTGGCCCCGGCCATCAGCATGTTGGTGGCGCGAATGATCCCGTCCATCGCCGATTGGCCAGTGCCGTAGCGGTTGTCGAACAGATGCTTCGTGTCGGAGTCATTGACGGCCACGACCGGCAAACGCAGGGTGCCATCGGCCGCCATCGCCCGCAGCCGGATCACGCCGGTTGTGGTCTCCTCGGTGGAACCGATCGGATTCAAGTCGGTGCGCTGAGTATGAAGAAGGGTGGCAAGGTCGGCACCGTCATCCATGGTGATGTCAGGAGCCATGTCGAGCACCGCGTCGATGTGCCGGTAGTACGTGTCGTCGTCCTCACCGCGGATCGAAAAGGTTGGAATCCCATCGGCCACCAAGGCCGCCGCCACATCGTCTTGCGTCGAAAGCGGATTCGAGGCACAGAGAGCAACCTCGGCGCCCCCGGCGCGGAGGACCCTCATCAGGTTGGCGGTCTCGGCGGTGACGTGGAGACACGCCCCAACCGTGAGCCCGGCCAGCGGCTGTTCCTTCTCGAATCGCTCGCGGATTGATCTCAAAACCGGCATTCTCCGCTCCGCCCAATCGATCCGGCGGGCGCCAGTCGAGGCAAGGCTCAAGTCGGCAACGTCGTAGTTCATAGCGGCTCCTCGGCGAGTAGTTGTTTGAGTGTTTCGATCTCAGGCACCGCCATCGGGTCGATGCTTCCCGCCCGCGCCAGTTCCAGGGAGACCAGGTCCCCCATGGCACAGAGGCTCAAAATCCGTTCGAGCCGGCTCACACCCTGCGCCCAGACCTCTCCCACCCAAGCAACGTCGCTGCCAGTGAGGCGAGCAGTGAGGTTGTAACGCGCTTCGACCCGCGACGACTCGGAATCGTCGCGCAGGGCGATGATCCCTACGTGGCGACGGGTCAGGGTGGAGAGCGACGTCCATGAGACGATCTCGTTGTGATCGAGCTCGGGCATCGTGTTCCACCACGCGGGCCACTTCGCGTTCTCGTTGATTTGTGTCTTCCAGCGTTGGGCGACAGGCGAGGTGAGACCGTTGGTGCCGTAGATGACCGGGATCCGGTCGCGGAGGCCGGCGGCGAGATCAGTGGCAAGGTCGCGGCCGAGCCCTCCGGTCAGCTGATCGACGAGATCGGCTGCGGCTGAGAAATCGCCCGGCTTGAGATCGACCGAATCCTCGACCAGACGCAGCAGCGAACCCATCATGTATCCCAACGCGGCCCGCGGCTGCAGACCGCCCGGGACAATGATGTGCGGCCACCCATTACCGACTGCGAGCTCACCGAGCGCGCCGCCCGCGGTGACCACCCCCGGAGTTAGCCCCAGATCCCGCGCCTCTTCCACCGCGCTCAAGGTCTCCTCGGTGTTGCCGCTGTAGGAGAGGGCGATCATGGCCGGAGGACGGTTGCTCACCCAGGCCGGCAGCCCATACCCCTTGTGCACGGTCACCGGGACCGAGGCCAGGACCGACACCAGATCGCCGGAGATGCCCGAGCCCCCCATCCCGACGATGAGCAGACCTCCCGGCACCTCGATGGGGGCCGGCGCCTCCACGTCGGCGGCCCAGCGGAGTTGATCTCCGAGACCGAGCACAAGTTGCTCCATCTCCTCAACTGCCATTGGGGTCCTGTGGTGAATCGTCGGGGAGCTCGGCTTCGTCGATGAGCATGATCGGAATGCCTTCGATGACGGGATAGGCGCGCCGGCAGACAACACACACGAGCCGCGAGCGGGCTTCGTCTTCGGTCAGATCGCCTTTGTCGGCTGGGCAAACGAGGATCGAGGCCAGTAGCGGGTCAATGAGCGGCATGTTCTCCGCCGATGACGGCCTGAACCTTGTCGCTCAGCTCCGTCACCGCCGCTTGATCCGGACCTTCGATATAGAGACGCAGCAACGGTTCGGTGTTCGAGGCCCGGAGGTTGAACCAGCGATCGGGCCAGGAGATCGTCAGGCCGTCGAGCTCGTCGATCTCCGCCTCAGCGAAAGCCTCGGTGACTCGTCGCAGCGCCGCCTTCTGATCATCGACTCGAATGTTGATCTCGCCCGACGCGGCGTAGGGCTCCACCTCTGTTCGAATCTCCGAGAGCTTCTTGCCCGACTCGGAGAGCACCTGGAGGAGGACGAGCATCGCCAGCATCCCGGAGTCGGCCCGATAGTTGGCAGCGAAGTAGTAGTGGCCGGAATGCTCACCCCCGAAAACCGCGCCGGTGTCGGCCATCACCTGTTTGATGAACGAGTGCCCCACCCTCGTCCGCACCGGCTTGCCGCCCGACGCGGTCACGATCTCGGGCACCGCCCGTGAGGTGATGAGGTTGTGCACGATCGTGGCCCCAGGCTGACGGGCCAGGAACCAGCGGGCGATGAGAGCAGTGGTAGTGCTGCCGCTAAGCGGTTCGCCGAGGTCATCGATGAAGAAGGCGCGGTCGGCGTCGCCATCGAAGGCGACTCCGAGGTTGGCCTTCTCGGACTTCACGAGGGCGATCAGGTCGACGAGGTTCTCCGGCTGCAAAGGATCGGCGGGATGGTTAGGGAACGTTCCGTCGGGTTCGAGGTAAAGCCCGATGAGCGTTGGCGGGATGGCGTCGAAAACCTCCTCGATCACGGCGCCGGCCATACCGTTTCCACCATCGACCGCGACCCGCAAATCGTCCATCGCGCTTTCGTCGACGATCCCCAGAAGGTGTTTGACATAGCCGTCGCTTGCATCCAAGGTTTCCACGGAGCCGCGCTCAGATGCCTTTCCGTTTTCGGGATTGGACACCATCTTCTCGATGTCGCTGAGACCAGTCTCCTCGCCGACGGGCGCGGCCCCGGCCCGGCAAAGCTTGATCCCGTTGTATTCCGCGGGGTTGTGAGAAGCGGTGATCATCACCCCGGGTAGCGACCGGCTGCCGGAGATGTAGTAGACGACGTCGGTCGGGACCTCGCCCAGAGCGAGAACTGAAGCTCCCCGGCGCGTGATCCCATCGATCATCGCGTCTGACATCTCCGGCGAGGAGGCTCGGCAATCCCATCCGACCGCGATCTGCCGAGCGTCGGTTAGCTCGACGAAAGCGGCGCCGACGGCACGGGCGAGTTCGGGGGTGAGCTCACCGTTGTCGGTCCGTCCCCGAATGTCGTACGCCTTGAAGACTCCGCTCATCTCGCCCTTTCTTTGGCCGGCAGCTTCGTTGGTGCCGCCCAGGGATTGTATGGGTCCGGTCTTACACTCCACGCCGTCCATGGTCCCTGCCCCCGCGCCCACCGTTTCCGTTGTGCTCCCCGCCTTGAACCTGGGCAAAGTCATCGCCGAGAACATCAGCCGGGTGCGGCGCGTGCTCGGCGACGTCGAGATCGTGGTGGTCGATGACGGGAGCAGCGACAACACGCTGGCCGAATGCCAGCGAGCCGCGGCTTCCAACAGCGTGCGGGTGTTGCGCCACGAGGTCAACCGCGGAAAAGGTGAGGCCCTCTTCACCGGGGCGCGGGCCACGGTCACCGAGATCGTGGTGTTTCTCGACGCCGACCTCGACCTCCCTCCCGAGCAAGTGCCGGGCCTGGTCGCAAACATGGGCGACGTCGACCTACTGGTCGGCGCCAAGCGGTCGGCGATGCGAGGCGGGCGTTATCCGTTGGTGCGCCGGCTCCTGAGCCGGCTGTTCGCGTTCCTCACAGTCGGGTTGTTTCGACTCCCGGTTCGGGAGACACAAACGGGGCTCAAGGTCTTGCGACGATCGATCATCGACCAAGTGCTCCCCGAGATGAGGATCCATGGCTATGCCTACGACCTCGAGATGTTGATTCGATCCCATCGAGCCGGATTCCTGATCAAAGAGGTGCCCGTCGAACTCGGTCCAACGGCCTCCGAGGCGCCCGTGCGCACAGCCATGATGTGGCAGCTCGGACGTGACACCGTCCGGCTCTTGTCGTGGACGGTTACGGGGAAGATCCCCCGGCGGCGGGTGTCGCCGGCTGTCGCCGACGGGCTTCGGCTACCCGGCCCCTGACCAACAGCCACGCGGCCGTCGCCATGCCGGCGATCGTCAGGATCCAGCCGACGTTCTCGACCCCCGTGTTGCCAAACGAAAGCGTCACATCGGAGTCGGTCGGAACCACGATCATGAACGACGGCCCGGCGTGATAGGGGCCGTCGGCTCCCGTCGCCTGCCAGTTGGGGAAGTAGGAAACCTTCACCAGATGAGGAACACCGATCGCGTCGGTTTGAAAAGAGATTCGATCGTCAGTCATCTCGACGTTGGTGATCTGAGCGTCGACGATCCGGAGCGCTTGGGCCGATCCCACCTCGTCGACTGAGCCCACCCGCGGCCAATCCGCGGGCCCTTCGGTCGCGATCCAATGATCAAGGAGGTCCATCCGCCCGTACCACTCGAGAGAGAACTCCTCGAAGGTTTGGCGATCGTCGGATGGTCCGATCCCAAAGACGCCGCCCAGGCGGGCGGGCAGGCTGTTGTGGGGGCCGTCGTAAACCGCGGGGACGAAGGTGGCAGCCTCGACCAGATCTGAGTCAGCCACCTCGTAGAAGGTGAAGGGGGGCGAGTCGGCAATCTCGGTCAGCTCCGGCCGAGCATCGGCGAGGGCGGTGGACTCGGGGGTGTAGCTCACGTAGTAGTCGATGCCGAAGAGCTGCATGTGGGGCACGCCTCGATCGAAATCGAAGCGGTGATATTCGAGCCCAGGAATGGGGCTCGAAGGGTCTTTGCTCATCTCGGCCTGGTTGAGGAAATGAAAGGGGGTTGAGAGCGAGGATTCAAAGAAGAGGCCCTCCATCGAACCAAGCTTTTCCTGGGTCCAATAGGGAAAGAGCATCAACGCCATCGGCGAGCCGTAGTCGTTCATCGTCTTGTCGTATTCCCAATGGATCCGACCAGGCGCGAGGGTGTCGGCGGTCTGCATCAACGCTTGGTACTCGGGCCACTTGGCCTTGCCTTCGTATCCGGCGAAGTTCCACCGCGCCCATCCATTCATGATGGTGATCCCAGCAAGCGATCCGAACGCCAAGATGCCCGCAGCACTGAGCGCCATGAACGACCTCGTGTCGACGGGCCGGAGCCAGAGCATCGACAGCAGCAGCGCGCCGGCAACGATGATCCCAACCGCCCAGACCGCCGGGTCAGGGACGTTTTCCTCCCGACCGAGCAGGGCCACCGCCACCGTGCCCGCGGCGAGGAAAAGAATCCGGGGCAGGAGTCCTGACACCTTGTCGGGGAAACGCTTGGCCAGCCACATCCCAAAAGCGCCGATCCCGATGGCGGCAAAGAACGTGGCGCCGAAATACCAGAACGGCAAGAGGCGCCCGTTCCAAAGTTTCCAACGGGCATTGAAGATGCCTGGGAGCAACTCGGGAAGCGCGAAGGGCAACGGGTAGTAGATCAACGGCAGCAGGGTCAGCGCCACCACCGGCGCGCTCCGGTTCGACCGGCGCATGGCCCAGATCCCGCCGCCTATCGCGGCTGGCAACAGCAGCCACATCTCGAGCGGGAACAGGTCTTCCCATGTGCGCAGAGGGGTCCAAGCCAGGTCTGAGCTAAACCCGAGCCGGGCGAACAACGGCACCATCCAAAACGCGGCAATGCCAAACCCGATTGCCCACACCTTGAGCGCCTGCTTCCACCCTCCCTTCCAAAAGAGCACCGCCAGGCTCGCAACCATGAAGGCGATGATCGTGATGATGTGACTGAGCACAGCCGCGGCGAGAAAGAGGCCGGCAATGGGAACGAAGCGACGGTCGTCGCGAATCGACCTGATCAAGAAGGCCAGGTAGAACAAGCTCAGGGCGAACGACCACGAGAACGAGAACTCGCCGGCCATGGTCGAGAGCAGGTTCGCCCCGTAAATGGTGAAGCTCTCCATGAACACAAACGCGGCGCCGCCTGCCGCCGCCACCGTGGAGACAGTCCGGCCAAATTTCAGGCTGCGGGCGAGGTAGTAGGTGGCGGGCGGGGTGGCCAGGAGGCCGGCGATCGTCACGAGCTTGAAGGCGACGCCATAGGGGAGGACCAGGTCGAGCAACACCACGACCAGCGAGGGAAGCGGGAAGTAAAAGTAGAAGACAGGGAAACCGGCGAACCAGTCCTGGGACCAGCCGAGGATTCGACCCTGCGGCAGGAGTACGTCGCGGAGAAACGCCGGCACCGCCACATGGGCGGCCATGTCACCCCCGGTGGGAGTGGTGGCGGTCAAGAGCAGCCGGGGATTGACCACCGCGATGATCGCCAGTGCACAGCCCAACCCGACAATCAGGGGGATCAATCGGCGGGTGCCGGAGGGGGAGCCCGCTAGTTGCATGGGCGGGTGGTTACGACCGCGCCTTGCGGACCAGCTCGAGAACTTGGATCAGGTTGAGTTGGTCGCCGGACCGGTCCCACCACTTCTCCTCGCACTTGTGGCAGGAGAAGAACTGGACCTCGGTGCCGTCGGGAAGTCGATGCTTGATCTCGATCACGTCGGCGACATGACATTGCGGGCAGTCCATGAAGGCGGAGATTCTATCGGAAAGGGCACTTTCTACGGCCTTTCGATACCCATGCCGAGCCGGATTGCCCGTTTCTCCCCGTTTCTCCCCCCGGAGGGAGGAGAGCCGGCGAAGCCGGGAGGGGGGCGTTTTATTGACGCGCGTGAGGTGATTCCTTTTTCGAGTGGGCGAGAAAGAGACCACCTCCTCGCGCGTCATTCGACCGCCCCCTCCCCCTTCGCTGCGCTCGGGTACTCCCCCTCCGGGGGGAGAAACAGTCGGGCTCTCCTCCCTCCGGGGGAGAGCCCGACTAGGCCTCGGTGAGGAGGCGACCGACGTAGCGAGTGCGGCGCACCCCGTCTTCCCACCAGACGGCATACCAATACGGTCCGTGTGGGCACGCCCCACAACTGGGCTTTCCGCACTTGACCATCTGGCTCCGCAACCTCACTTTGGGCCGCTTGGCCGAATTGAAAACGCCGTCGCTTTCGAGTTGGGCTTGGGTGAGGATCAGTAACCGGCGAAGGTCGTGGGCGTCGAGCTCACGCACCGCTTCGAGCAAGTCGCGATCGAGCGCCATCGCCTGCTATGCGACTTCGAGTGATCCGAAAAGCCGCGCCCCAGTCCGGCGGTCCGTCAAAGTCCACCCAAGGGGGGCGCTCAGCCGCGACGCATGATTGACGCAGAGGGCGTAAGACGGAAAGTCGGTCACCGCCAAATCCTCGACCCACATGTGCCGGTCGGCGTACGCATACATCATCACAGCGGATGCCGGCGAGGGGCACCGAAGACAGCTAACAAACATTCCAGCCACGGTAGGACGTTGACCTGGCTCCGCAAAGGACCCTCGCACTTGAAATGGTTATGGTTTAACGAATCCACCTTTGGGATACCCCAAAGCGTTATCCAAAAAGGAGCTGCGATGGTTGGATTTGTCCTCGCCCAGGATGTGGGCACCGGCGATTTCGATCTCGGAACAATTCTGGTCTACATCCTCATTGGCCTTGTGGTTGGTGCCCTTGCGCGCGTGATCGTCCCCGGCACCGGGGGCATGAGCTGGGTGCTCACGATCGTCGTCGGGATTTTGGGAGCCTTGATCGGCGGCTACCTGGCTGGTGCCGTTTGGGAGGACACCGCCGGCGTCGACTGGATCGCGTCGATAGTCGTGGCGGCGTTGCTCGTGTTCATCGTCAGCCGGATGGGGGGACGGTCCCGAGTCACGTGAGCCGTTGACCTCCCCCGGTCAAGGCCGGGGCAGGTCACCCGCTTTGGGAACGCCCTCCCACATCAGACCCTCACCGGTTGGGCCGAGGGCCATCACAGTCGGGACCGATTTGATTCCGAGCGCGCCGAATCGGATGGGGTCGGTTTCGTAGGAAATCTCGTTGAACTCGTCGCCATAAACCGCCTCCAACGCCGCCCGCGCCGCGAGGCAGGGCCGGCAGGTGGCCGATGCAAAGAAGTGCACGCCCGGACCGAGGTCGGGACGGGAGATCGGAACCGGCCGAGTTGTCGGCACCCGGCGACCATTGAGCAAAAAGACAACGAAGACCGCGGCAATCGAACCGAGGATGAGAACGCGAAGGGCAGGTTCGCTCATTCGAGGGGGAAGGCAAGGGTCATCGACGCCGCCCCGCCGTCACTGATGGCCCCGTAGAAGACCGCCACCGGCCCGGTGGCAGTGACCATCCCTCCCCGCCCGCGGAACGGGACGATCCTCCCGGTGGTGGTGCCGGCTGGGAGCGAGACTTCGACGCTCCGCCCCCCAAACACGGCGATTTCGGCGGTGATGGCGGCTTCGTCGGGATTGAGGATCCAAACCGCCGTGTCTAGGCCGGCTGCGTCGCTCGAGATCGGGACCAGCCAGGCCACGGTGGAGGCCGGGGACGCGGTCGAGACCACGCGGGTGACGTCACCGGTGTACACGACCGCTACCGCCACCGGCTCATCGGCAGTGACGACATACCCACCGCTCGCCCCCAAGTCCTCCAAGCTGAGCCAAATCTCAGCGTCGGGCACGAGCGCACCGTTCTCGACTTCCTCGGTGACACCGTCGGGATTGACTGCGTCGAGGCGATAGTTGGCGTCGACTGCAGCGAGATTGTGGACGATGAGATGCCCGCTCACCCCGAACGCGGGAAGTGGCACGAACCACTGCTGAGCGCCGGTGATCGCTTCGGAGGAGGCGATATCCGGGCCCGACCGCGCCATGCCGGCCACAACGGCACCCACATCGGTGTAGACGGTGAACCCGAGCTGTTGGCGACCGGCCATGGACTGGCTGAGCGGAAGCGTCAGGGTCGAGTTGGCCGGCACCCGCACCGTTTCGAGCTCGGTCACGGTGTCCGGGCCGAACTCCGAAGCGCCAACCAGGCGAGCGGTCGCCTCGACTGCAAAGGGATTGGCGAGGACGATCGTCGACTGTTCGCCTTCACTGGTCGCCATCCCTAGGAGGGCCACAGGTGCGGACGTGGCCGGCTGGCAACCCGCCGTCGTCGCTTGCGTTCCGGCCAGGCCGAGAACTCCCGCTCCTACTTGCCCACCGGTGAGCCGCTCGACCAGGATCGGAGTGACTCCGAGCTCGGCCAGGCTTCCGACCTCGAACACGAAGTTGTCGTCACCTTCCAATTGGAACTCTTCGGGCGGACCGTCGACGCCCACGCCGCTTACCGCGCCGATGGTCGAGGAGGCAGTGACAACCCCTACCGTCGACGCGAACCCCGACCCGGCGAGGGCAGCCGCGCAGGCGACATAGGGTGGGTCGCCCGGGATCGTCAAGGGATCCACTACCTCTTCCGGAGGCGCTGGAAGCAGAAAGCCAACCACCAAGGCCGCCACCACCACCAGCAGGATTCCGAAGCGAGCGGCGCGATCACTCACTCGCAACGCCCACTGGCTCAGGTGTCAGTTCGACGGGCACCGGCAATTGGCGCCGGTTACGACCCCAAAAGGCCACGGCCACGAGCACCGCGAGCAGAATCCCCGAACCCCATCCCGCACTCCGAGCTATTTCGGAAGCGCTTCCCTGTTGGGTCGGATCTGAGCCGGCGGAGTACGCCAAATTCTGATAAACGACGAGATCGGTATCGACGGGACGCGCGGCGAGATCGACCTGGCGCTCCAGGATCTCGGTGGGGAACTCAGAACCGGGAACGATCACCAACCACTCGATCCCAAACCGGGCGAGCGCCGCCCCCGGCCGCAGGTCGACGCCCGCCAGCAGGTGATCGTCGATGACTCGGCGGAGCTCGAGATCGAGCGCACCGGGCTTAGCGAGATATGCCTGGGTCAGGGTTGCTTGGCCCCCGTGGACCGTGCGGTAATCGAACCCGGAGAGGTTGCGGGCCGCTCCGGGCAGCGAACCCGGCGGACCGATCAACAACGCCCGAGTCGGGTCGCCAGTGCTCAAGGTGCGGACAAAGTCGAGGCGATCGGTCCACTGGTCGGGCGGCAGGCCCATCCGCCCCTGGGCGACAGTCAGCACAGCCGGAAACAAGAGCACCGCAACCGCCAGCCCCCCGATGAGCCTGACTCGCGGCATTTCCAGCTCGACCAGGTTGGCCGAAAGGACCGAGGCCCCGAGGGCGGCGGCCAACAACCCCACCGTCACGATTCCAGGAGCCAGCGTCGGTGACTGTGAAACCAGAAAGCCCGCGCTGACCATGAGTCCCGCCCACCAAATCGACGCCAGCCTGGTTCGAGTCGAAAATACTGCGACAAGGGCGGTCCCCAATCCGATCCCCAGCAGCCACAGCCACTCGTTGGCGATTGTCGGATGGAGCCCCGCCTGGAGAAGGTCATTGAGGTCGCCGCCCAGCACATAGGGAAGAATCAAGAGAGAACCGAGCGCAGTTGCTGCCAGCCCCAGCCCGGCGGCGCCAAAGCGTCTCGCCACCAGAGCCCAGACCAGGCCACTCAAGGCCACCACGACCAGCACTGGCGGATATCCGACAGCGGCAAACCCGGCAGCCAAGCCGGCACTGGCCAGCCGTCCCACCCTCCGACGCCCTTCGGCCGCGGGAGCTACCACCGCTTCGATCGCCCAGGGCAGAGGCCCGGCGGCGAGCAACGCCGGCCAGTTTCCCGTCGACGAGACCCCGACCAGAGCCGCACCACCGAGATACACCCAACCGGCGACGAATCCCGCCAAAGACCCGGCCCCCATTCGCCGAACAAGCCGGGCGATCCCGAGCAGGGCTAGCGCAATCGTTCCCAAGAGCAGCAATGCCGACCCGAGGTTGGGGCGCTGGCCCAAGAGGAGATAGACAACGGAGCCGAGCCCGACGATCGGCGGGACTACGACGTCAGAACCGAATCCCGCCGGATTCGGCCCACCTCCATAGGATGCGACCAGTCCGCTTAGCCCCGAGGGAGGCAGGGCGAAACCCACCTCGGGCGGCCCGCTGAACCAGATCGATCGGGTGCCGATCAACACTGCGATCGCCGAGATAATCGAGAGCCCAGCCGAAGGACGCCGCCAGGCCAACTTGGCTCGATCCGCCAGCGAGCCGGCCTCGTTCTCGTCGATGGCGGCGTTGAAACGCTCGCTGAGCTCCGAGAACGTGCGCCGTAATCGCGTGGAGCCGCTGACCTGAAAACGGAAAAGCTCTTCGTCGGACACTGCCCGGATCCGGCGAAGGCGGTTCCGAGCGGCAATCACCGACGGCACCTGAACGAGGGTCCACACCCAGGACGCCAGGGTTGAAAGCAGCGGCCGAACCCGGGCCAGAGCGAGTTGGGCAAGCCCATCGGCCAAACCGACCAAAGCCCCCATTGGCACCACCCAGGCCAGGGTGAGCAGCGAATAGGCGACGAGCATTGCCTTGTTGCGGCCGCCCTGCTCTTTCCAAGCCGGAGCTGTCGCCGCACAAGGCGAGTGATGGAACACTTCCGAGCTCGGGACCACGACGACCTTGCCTCCGGCAAGCCGGACCCGTTGGCAAAAATCGAGGCTGGCCGCCTGCGGAGGGAGGGCGCGATCGAAGCCGCCCAGCCCGCGGAGCACATCCCGCCGGACCAGCAACGAGACCGCCGAGACATAGGAAACCTCCCGCACGACGTCGTATTGCTCGAGGTCGAGCTCGTCGGGATCGAGCCCGGTGTAGACATCGCCATAGACATCAGTAGCCCCGCCGACCGATTCGAGACGGTCGGTCCCGTCGTCGATCAGGACTTTCGAGCCCGCCACCGCGGCATCGGTGCGGATGAGCTCTCGCACGAGGCCCCCCAAGGCGTCAGGCCGTGGTCGGGTATCGCCATGGATCCACCACACCAAGGAGATGTCCGGGGCCAGCGCCGCGATCACCTCTGCGCTCGACCGCACCGCTGCACCTTGTGCGTCGGCCCGTCCGACGATCAGGGTTTGAGCCGGCGCATACACTTGCGCCCGCAGGGCCTGCTGGGTTCCCGCAGGGTCGATGCTCGGACCAGCCAGGATCACGGCAGCCACCGCAGGCGTCGCCGGCGATGTGGCGGAGGAAGGAGCGGCCGACGAGGTCGGCGAACTGCTCATAGCAGCGTGTCATTGTGGAGCAGGAGCAGATCGACTGCAATCTCCCCCGGCTCTCCTGCTGTCGGTCGCTGGGAGTTGTTGGTGGGTTTGGCCGCTTTCTTGGTTTCCTCGACGAGGGAGAGAACGGCACGGGTGGGGATGGCGGTGGCTTAGGCCCCCGAGAAGCGTTCACCAAATTTGACCGCATAGGAGGCGGCGGGCATCCAACCTCCCTTGCCCTCAGTCTCGATCACCGCAGCAACAAGGCGGAACTGAGCCATCGCCCTCCCCCGGGGACGTTCACCGAAATTTGTCCCTACAGGAAACCTCAAAACCAAACTCGTCCTCACAAGCACGAGCACGACACTCCACACGACAAATTACGGAAAACGGTTTCGTGTGAGGACAAATTAGGACGCAGCCGGCATAGCCACTGTCCTTCCTTTGTTGATAAGTTCCTTAAACGACGGTCCACGACCCCACGGATATGTCGGGACCCAATCTCCCGCCCTGGCGGGTCGGTCGATTGAGGAGGCGCTGGTGCGGGTCACAATGCTTTCAGGCGGGGTGGGCGGCGCCAAGTTGGCCCGGGGGTTCGCAGCGATGCCCGGGCACGAGTTGACGGTCATCGCCAATGTCGGCGACGACGATCGCATCTACGGGTTGGCGGTCTCCCCCGACATCGACACGATCATCTACACGATGGCTGGTCGAGAAGGCCCTCAAGGGTGGGGCCTCGCTGAGGACCCGTTTTTCGCCATGAACGCGCTCGACACCCTGCCGATCGACGCGAGTTTTCGCATCGGCGACGGCGACCTGGCGACGAACCTGTTTCGGACCGACCGCCTCCTCGCCGGCTGGTCGCTGACTTGGGTGACGACTGCGCTCGCTTCCTCATTCGGCATCGCCGCCACCATCCTTCCGGTGACCGACGACCCATTGCGAACCGAGGTGCGGGTGCCAGGCGAGGGATGGATCTCGTTTCAGGAGTACTTCGTCAGGCGTCGCCACACAGACGAGGTGGGCGACGTGCGATTCCGCGGCTCTGGCTTTTGTCGCCCCGCCGCGGGAGTGATCGAAGCCCTTGCCGGCGCCGACGTGATCGTCGTCGGCCCCTCCAACCCGGTCCTTTCGATCTGGCCGATCTTGGCGGTTCCGGGGGTGGCGGACACCATCGATGCCCATGACCGGGTGATCGGGGTCAGCCCGCTGATTAGCGGAACCGCCTTGAAAGGTCCTGCCGACCGCGTGCTGGTTTCGATGGGTCATAGCGCCGACACCGCCGGTGTCATTTCGTCCTACTCGGGTCTCCTCACCGATCTCGTCGTCGACGACAGCGACGCGCCGGCCATGAGCAGCAAGCGTCCCCGTATTCACACCGCCGCCACCCGGATGGATGATCTGGCGGCCTCGACCAAGCTGGCGGCGCGGGTTCTCGAGATCGCCGGCGAATGAATGTCAGCATTTTCCCGGTCACCGGGATCGGCGAAGTGCAGCCCGGTGATGACCTTCCTGCGCTCCTGGTCGAGGCGCTGCGCCCGCTTTCGCCAGGTGATGGCGACGTTCTGGTCGTCACTCAAAAGGTCGTGTCGAAGGCGGAGGGCGCGATCGCGACCGCGGCCTCTGAAGCCGACTATCGAGCCGTAGTGGAGAGAGAGGCGGCCGCCGTCCTTCGTCGCCGCGGACCAATGGTGATCACGGTGACCAAGCATGGCTTTGTTTGCGCCAATGCCGGAGTTGACCGTTCCAATGTTCCGCAGGGGCAGGTGGTGCTGCTGCCTACCAACCCCGATCGATCAGCCCACTCCATCCGCCTCCGGGTGGAAAGGGAGTTCGGCATCGCGATCGCCGTCATCGTCACCGACACCTTCGGTCGCGCGTGGCGCCAAGGGCTGGTCGATGTGGCGATCGGCGTGTCGGGAATGCTCCCGATCCTCGATCTCAGGGGTACTCCGGACATGAACGGCCGCCTCCTGGAGGTCACCGAGGTTGCCATCGCCGACGAGCTGGCCGCGGCCGCTGAGCTTGTCGTGGGAAAGGCGTCAGGGATCCCGGCGGCGTTGATTAAGGGGGTTAACTACCCTCGTGGCGACGGTCGTGCAACCGACCTGATCCGCCCCCCAGCCACCGACCTGTTCCGCTAGACCCTAACC
>Ga0136623_10000018_pt1 | contig 34451 bp, 36 predicted proteins | sample AntDrymUQ4492106_2_FD_104656 | JGI IMG/M metagenome (GOLD analysis project Ga0136623, IMG submission 104656) | Polar desert sand microbial communities from Dry Valleys, Antarctica - metaG UQ449 (21.06) | ecosystem: Environmental > Terrestrial > Soil > Desert | place: Antarctica: Dry Valley...
GCGCTCGACGTCGAGCGCGTCGTTGCGCAGCTGCTGGAAGCTCGTCGCGCTCCAGATGTCGGCGGCGACGCCGAACCGCTCGCGAAGCATGTCCTGGGCGCGGATGGCCTGCAGCAGAATGGGACCGGAGGCCAGGACCTGCACTCGGCGCTCACCCTCGGCCGCCTCGCTGAGCCGATACAGGCCGCGCAGGATGCCATCCTCGACGCCCTCGGGCCTGGCCGGCATCGGCCAGTTCTCGTTGTAGAGCGTGATGTAGTAGAAGACGTCCTCGCCGCGCTCGCCGTACATGCGGTCGATGCCCTCGCGCACGATGACCGCCAACTCGTAGGCGAATGCGGGGTCGTAGGCCACGATGTTCGGAATCGTGCTGGCGAGGACGTGCGACTGCCCGTCGTCGTGCTGGAGTCCCTCGCCGGTCAAGGTCGTTCGACCCGCGGTGGCGCCCATCATGAAGCCACGACCCCGCGCATCGCCGAAGGCCCAGACCTGGTCGCCGGTGCGCTGAAGGCCGAACATCGAGTAGAAGGTGTAGAAGGGGATCATCGGCTCGCCCCACGTCGCGTACGCGGTCCCCGCGGCCTGGAACGAGCCCATCGAGCCCGCCTCGGTGATGCCCTCCTCGAGCAGCTGGCCGTCGACCTTCTCGATATAACTGAGCAGCAGCTCCTTGTCGACCGGCGTGTACCGCTGGCCGAGCGGGTTGTAGATGCCGACCTCCTTGAAGAGGGGGTCCATCCCGAAGGTGCGCGCCTCGTCCGGGATGATGGGCACGATGCGGCGGCCGACCACCGGGTCGCGGACCAGGTTGCGCACCATCCGGCTGAAGGCCATCGTCGTGCTGGCCGGCCGGTCCGACCCGGCGAAGAACTCGTCGAACGTGTCGTTCTTCGGAGGCGGGAGGGGGCGGCGAACGACCGTCCGCTTCGGGATCGATCCACCCAGCACGCGACGGCGCTCGAGCATGTACTGGATCTCCGGCGCGTCCGGCCCGGGATGGTAGTAGGGCGCATCCTTCAGCTTCTCGTCGGGAATCGGCAGCTCGAGGCGGTCGCGGAAGATCTTCAGCTCGTCGGTGGTCAGCTTCTTTGCCTGGTGCGTGACGTTGCGGCCCTCGATGCCGGGGCCCAGCGTCCAGCCCTTGACGGTCTTTGCCAGGATCACCGTCGGCGCACCGGCATGCCCGACCGCGGCGGCATACGCCGCGTGCACCTTCCGGTAGTCGTGGCCGCCGCGCCGGAGCTTGGCGAGGTCGTCATCGGTCAGGTGCTCGACGAGCGCGCGCAGGCGTGGGTCGGGGCCGAAGAACTGCTCGCGAATCGTTGCGCCGTCGCTGACCGCCATGCGCTGGTAGTCGCCGTCGAGCGTGTCGTTCATCTTCGCCAGCAGGACGCCGTCCTTGTCCCGGGCCAGCAGGTCGTCCCACTCGCGCGCCCAGATGACCTTGATGACGTGCCAGCCGGCCCCGCGGAAGAGGGCCTCCAGCTCCTGGATCACCTTGCCATTGCCGCGCACCGGGCCGTCGAGGCGCTGGAGGTTGCAGTTGACGACGAAGGTCAGGTTGTCCAGACCCTCGCGGGCCGCAAGGCCGAGGGCGGCGACCGACTCCGGCTCGTCCATCTCTCCGTCGCCGAGATAGCCCCACACGCGCGCGTTCGACGTGTCGGCAATCCCGCGGGCGGCGAGGTACCTGTTGAAGCGCGCCTGGTATACCGCAGCCAGTGGGCCGAGGCCCATGCTCACGGTCGGGAACTGCCAGAAGTCTGGCATGAGGCGCGGATGCGGGTACGAGGAGAGCCCGACGTCGCGGGTCAGCGCCTCGCGCCGGAAGTGGTCGAGGTGATCCTCGGTCAGGCGGCCCTCCAGGAAGGAGCGCGCGTAGATCCCGGGCGCGGCGTGGCCCTGGAAGTAGATCTGGTCGCCGGGCCCGTTGTCCGAGCCGCGGAAAAAGTGGTTGAATCCGACCTCGTACAGGCTCGCGGCGCTCGCGTAGGTCGACAGGTGGCCGCCGATGCCCTCGAACTTCGTGTTCGCGCGCAGCACCATGGCCAGCGCATTCCAGCGGATCAGGCGCCGGATCTTCAACTCTATCGCCTCGTCGCCGGGGAAGTAGGGCTCCTGCTCGGGGCTGATCGTGTTGATGTAGCGCGTCTGGGTCAGGGTCGGCAGCCCGACCTGGAGCTGACGCGCGCGCTTGAGAAGCTTGTAGACGATGAAGCGCGCTCGCTCGGGGCCGGCGGCCTGGACCACGGCATCGAGGGACTCGATCCACTCCTGCGTCTCGACCGGATCGATGTCCGGGAGCTGCTGCTTGAACTGGTCGAAGATCTCGTGCGTCGGTTGCGGCATGTCGATCCTATGGTACAGACCGAGGCGGAGGAGTGGGGTGAGCGCGGTCTTGCCCCTGTTCGAGGCACGCATGCACCGGGTGCATGGTATCGGCGCGCATCGACCAGGGCGCCGTCACCTATGCGCCCGGTGACTGTTTGAGGCGGTCCCTCCGCGTGCCCGAGCCCTCTGCCGTTCACCCCACGCTCGCGATGCCTCTCAAACAGCCGCGAATTCGATTCCTTCGCGCCCTACCAGTCCACCGGTGAATGCGCGAGCATGAATGCCGGCCGCCAGGACCTCTGCGGGCGGCGCGCTCCCGGGCGCAGCCGTCAGCGGAGCGGGTCGCCGGCGCACGACGCGCCGCATGGCATCATCGGCCCAGCATGCGCACCATCTACCGATCCGAGCCGCCATGGCCGCATCGGGTCCTGGTGCTGGGCGGTGGGTTCGCCGGCGTCGAGACGGCGCGTCACCTCGAGAAGCTGACGCGGAGGCGTGACGACGTCGAGGTATGGCTCGTCAGCCGCGAGAACTTCACGCTCTTTACGCCCCTGCTGCCCGAGGTCTGCTCCGGCATGCTCGAGGCGCGCCATTGCGTCACTGCCCTGCGCGCCCAGCTGCGCCGGCCGTCGAGCTGGGCGGTGACGGCGGAGGTGGAGGCGATCGACCTCGACGCGAAGCAGGCGACCGTGATGGGCGGTGACGGTGACCTGCATCGGCTCAGCTACGACAGCCTGGTCATCGCACTGGGCGGGGAGACGGCCACGTTCGGGATCAAGGGGATCGAGGAGTGGGCAGTGGGCATGAAGACCCTGGCCGACGCCTTCGCCCTGCGCAATCGGATCATCGAGATGCTCGAGCGCGCCGACCTCGAGACCGATGAGGCGGAGCGAGCGGCGCAGCTCACCTTCGTCGTCGGCGGCGCAGGCTTCTCCGGCGTCGAGACCGCCGGAGAGATCGAGGACTTCGTCCGCCGCGTCCGCCGGCGCTACTACCCGAAGATCAAGGAGGGCGAGCCGAGCCTCCACATCGTGGAGCTCAAGGACCGGGTCCTGCCCGAGATGCCGGCCGAGATGGGCGAGTATGCCGCGAAGAAGCTCAGCCAGCGCGGGTACGAGATCCACCTCGGTGCGCCGATGAAGGAGGTGCGGGAGAACTGCGTCGTCATCGGCGATGGCGTGGTCATCCCGACCCGCACGGTCATCTGGACCGGTGGCGTGCAGCCCTCGCATCGTCGCCGAGTCGGGGGTCCACGTGGACAGGGCCGGCCGCGCGATCACGAGGCCGACCATGGAGACGAGCCGAGATAGCGTGTGGGCGATCGGCGACTGCGCCCGCATCCCGGACGTGCAGACGGAGGGCGGCTACCACGCACTGACTGCCCAGAACGCCGTCCGCGAGGCGAAGCGCCTCGCGCGTAACATCGTCGCGAGCATCGATCGGCGGCCCCAGGCCGTGGAGCCGTTCCGCTACCGCACCATCGGCACGCTGGCCAGCATCGGTCATCGCACCGGCGTCGGGGTCGTGTTCGGCATCAGGGTCCGCGGCTGGCTGGGCTGGGTCATGTGGCGCGGCTACTACTGGAGCCGGGTGCCCGGCATCGGCGGCAAAGCGCGGGTGGGTCTCGACTGGTTTCTGAACGCGCTCTTCGGGTCGGATCCGGTGCAGCTCAAGGTCGACTATCCCGGCACCGGCGGGATGGGGCCGTCGGGCACGCGACGGCATGCCCCGCGCTCCACCGATCCGCGCGGCTGATCCTTCGCTAGACTGCCCGGCACGATGTCACGCGAAGAGCGCCGCAACTACGAGCGCATGATGCGCAACATGGAGCGCGGGCCCACGCTCCCGCCGGCGGCGAAGGCGCGGGCCGAGCGGAACGCGGCCCGCCGCGCGGCACGGCAGGCGCCCGGGGCCCCCACGGGAACCTTCACCCGGCGCTTCGCCGTGATGGCCGCGATCATCGCCATTGCCGCGGGCTACCTGGCGTTCAGCATGCTGTGGCCGAACATGCCGCTGGCGGCGTACGTCGGGGTCGCGGCGGCGGTCGTCGCGCTCGCCGTCCAGATCGGCCTGAGGGTCCTCCAGCGGCGGGTCGCCGGCCGGCGCTGACGCAGCACCGAGGCGCTGCTTGACCTGCCATCCACAATGGGCGGACATCACTTCGCTGGAGATCCAGGGCACATGGGCGAGCATTCCCACGGCGACCATGACCACGGTCATGATCACGACCACGACCACGACGAGCATGGCAGCTTCTCGACCGGCCAGGAGGACGAGGGCGAGACCCCCGAGAAGGAGCACCGCGGCGACTTTGCCGAGGGGCAGCAGGCGGGCCACCTGGACGTCGAGGATCCTCGCGGCGACTTTGCCGAAGGGCAGGAGCAGGCCGGTCCCGAACACGAGGGCCCGCGCCCGGACTATGCGAGAGGGCACGAGGACCGCGACTGACCGGTGACGATGATCCCGGTGACGGCGACGGGGGAGTTTCTGGCACGCCTCGAGCGATCGAGGTGCTGTGCGGCAATCGTCTCCGATGAGCAGCTCGAGCTGGCGCTGGTAAGCCGAACGCCGATCGTGTTCGTCCTGCGAGGGAACGGGCTGGCGCTGGGCCCGTGCATCCGGCGTATCCACGCCGCCGGCAAGCTCGTGGCGGTCCACCTCGACCTCGTCGACGGCGTTCGCGCCGATCCTCGCGGGGTCGCATGGCTCGCACGGCTCGGGACCGATGCCATCATCACCTCGCACGGACGGCTCATGCCCGTCATCCGCAGGGAGGGCGTAGTCGCGATCCTGAGGCTGCTCCTCTCGCGCAGAACGCACGTCGACACGTCAGTCACAGCCGTCTCGCGCGCCGGGCCCGACATCATCGAGGTGCTTCCCGGCGTGATCCTGCCGACGCTGGCCGCGCTCATGCCGACCTTCGGCGTGCCGCTCCTGGCCGGCGGCTTCATCCGCACCCAGGCCGATGCGGAGGATGTCATCGCGGCAGGTGCGGTCGGCATCACGACGAGCGCGCCAAACCTGTGGGGCATGTATGCAAGCTGACAATGCAAGCTGACAGGGATCGCGGACGGCCGACGTTGCCCCGCGTGCTCATCGCCGACGATGGGGGCGCGCCGATTCGCGTTCCGCCCATGCTCCGAGCCGGCATCTTGCTGCGTGACATCGACATCGCCGCCGTCGTCCGGCGGGCCGCGAGCGACGACGCGGTCATCGTGATCGACCTCGACAGCGTTCGTGGCATGGCCTCCGACGAAGCCGCGGCCGACTTCGTGATCGACACGCTGGGCGTGAGGATCGTGATGACTCGCCGCGCCCACGTCGCCGCGCACGTCGCGTCGCGCGGCGGGCTCGGGCTCCTCCATGCGCTCGCCTTCGACTCGACCGGGCTCATGCGCGCTCTCGAGGGCTCTGCGCCCGGACCCGGGGTCGGGACCGTCGTCTCACCCGGTGCTGTCCTGCCGCACATGCGTCCGTCCGAGCTGGAGGAGCTGGCGCGCCCGATCGTGGCGTATGGCCTGCTCACGCGCCCCGCGGACGCGCTCGACTGCCTCGAGCTCGCCGAATGCGTGGTGCTGCGGCAGGATGTCGCGGACGAGCTGGCTGCGATCGCGCGCGATTCCACGCAACCGGTCCGCAACCTCTTGACAACGGTCGCCGCCGAGGAGTAGAAGGATCCTGCTCTTCGCGGGACGATGAGACTTGGAAAGTCCCCGTTTCAGCAGCGGCTGGAACGCGGACTTTTTTGTTGCCCATCAGGCGGCCGTGGCCAGAGAGGAGGGGCTTTCGAGAGATCCCGACGACGGATGGTCCAGGTGGTCTGCTCGTGTGCCCGACGACCACCGTGCGCATCGGAGGGGAGCAATTCAGCTCGCAGCGCGAGGAGATCAAACCCATGGACAATTTCCTGGCCGAGACGATCGGCACGGCGATCCTCATCATCCTCGGTGACGGCGTCGTCGCCGGCGTCCTGCTCGCTCGGTCCAAGGCACAGAACGCCGGCTGGATCGTGATCACCTTCGGATGGGGACTCGCTGTCGCGATCGCGGTCTATGCCGTGGCGAGCATCAGCGGGGCGCATATCAACCCGGCCGTGACGTTTGCACTGGCGATCAATGGCGTCACCCCCTGGGCCGACGTACCGCTCTACGTCGGCGGCCAATTCCTGGGCGCGTTCATCGGAGCCGTCCTCGTCTGGCTGCACTACCTGCCGCACTGGGAGGTCACCGACGATCCCGGCTTGAAGCTCGCGGTCTTCAGCACCGGCCCCGCGATCCGCAACACGACCGCAAACCTGATCAGCGAGATCATCGGCACGTTCGTCCTCGTCTTTGGCGTGCTCGCCGTCGGCGGTCCATCGGCGCCCATCACACCGCTGGTCGTCGGCTTCCTCGTCGTCGCCATCGGGCTCTCGCTCGGTGGTCCGACCGGATACGCGATCAATCCTGCCCGCGACCTTGGGCCGCGGATCGCGCACGCAGTCCTTCCGATCGCTGGCAAGGGCAGCTCGGACTGGGAGTACTCATGGATTCCGGTGGTCGGTCCGCTGATCGGCGGAGCGGTCGGCGCGCTGGCCTATACGGCCCTGTTCACCAACGCGCTGGGCGCCTGAGATCGAGCCATGAAGAAGCTCATCAACGCTCCTGACGCGGTCGTGGACGAGGCGCTCGCTGGCATGGTGGCAGCGCATGGCGACCTGCTGCGGGTCATCGAGCCGAACGTCGTCGTCCGGGCCGATGCGCCCCGTCAGGGCAAGGTCGGGATCATCAGCGGCGGTGGCTCCGGCCACGAGCCGATGCATGGCGGGTTCGTCGGGATGGGCATGCTGGACGCCGCCTGCCCCGGCGCCGTCTTCACCTCCCCGGTGCCCGACCAGATGCTGGCGGCCACCAAGGCTGTCGATGGGGGGGCCGGTGTGCTCCACATCGTGAAGAACTACACCGGCGACATCATGAACTTCGAGCTGGCAGCCGAGCTCGCCCAGGCCGAGGGGATCAAGGTGGCGTCGGTCGTCATCGCGGACGACGTCGCCGTCCAGGACTCGCTCTACACCGCGGGCCGCCGCGGCGTGGGCGGGACCGTGCTGGCCGAGAAGGTCGTGGGCGCGGCCGCGGAGGAGGGTCAGGACCTCGCGGCGGTGACGGCGCTGTGCCAACGCGTCCAGGACAACGTGCGCTCGATGGGCATGGCGCTCACGAGCTGTACCGTCCCGGCCGCCGGCAAGCCGACCTTCGAGATCGGCGACGACGAGATGGAGGTGGGAGTCGGGATCCACGGAGAGCCCGGACGCGAGCGGCGCAAGCTGGCCGGCGCCGACGAGATCACCGAGGCCTTGTTGACACCGATCCTCGACGACCTGCCGTTCAGCTCCGGAGACCGCGTCCTGGCCTTCGTGAACGGCATGGGCGGCACGCCGCTGATCGAGCTGTACGTCGTCTACAACAAGGTCGCGCAGCTGTGCGCGGCCCGTGGCCTGACGATCGAGCGCAACCTGATCGGCAGCTACATCACATCGCTCGAGATGGCGGGATGCTCCATCACGATCCTCAAGCTCGACGACGAGATGACCCGCCTGTGGGACGCTCCGGTCAATACCCCGGCGCTGCGCTGGGGAGCGTGAGCCACATCGCCGATGAGCGAGTTCGACGGCGCGGCGTTCGTTCGGTTCCTCCGCACGTTCGCCGATCGCATCCACGAGCGTCGGGACGAGCTGACGCAGCTCGACTCGGCGATCGGTGATGCCGACCATGGGATCAACATGGACCGTGGATTCAGCGCGGTCCGAGCGAAGCTGGACGGGCTCGACGCCACTGACCTCGGCGCAATGGCCAAGGCCGTCGGGATGACGCTCATCTCGACCGTCGGCGGGGCGTCCGGACCGCTGTACGGCACGTTCTTCCTGCGCCTGGCCACGGCATTCGGCGACACGCAGGCAGCCGACGCGCAGGGCCTCGGCACGGCGCTGCGCGCCGGCCTGGAGGGAGTCGTCCAGCGCGGGAAGGCCGCGTTGGACGACAAGACCATGGTCGATGCCCTGGTTCCTGCCGTGGACGCCTACGAGGCGGCCGCCGGCGACGGGATCTCGGCCGCGCTCGAGGCGGCCGCCACGGCCGCCGCCGTCGGGCGCGACCGCATCACGCCACTGGTTGCCCGCAAGGGACGCGCGAGCTACCTCGGCGAGCGGGCAGCCGGCCACCAGGATCCCGGCGCGACCTCGACCACCATCCTGTTCGAATCCCTCCGAGACGCGGTCGCGGGGAGCTGAACGAACGGGCGACGGACCATGAAAGGAAGGCAGCAATCGACATGGCCAAGTACGTCCTCGCGCTCGACCAGGGCACGACCTCCAGTCGAGCGATCCTCTTCAACGCCGACGGCACCATCCACACCACGGCAAACCAGGAGTTCCCGCAGATTTATCCATCGCCCGGCCACGTCGAGCACGACCCGGAGGCGATCTGGGACTCGCAGCTGGCCGTTGCCAAGAAGGTGATCGCAGACGCGGGCGCGACGCCCGACGACATCGCCGCCATCGGCATCACGAACCAGCGCGAGACGACCGTCGTCTGGGACAAGAACACCGGCAAGGCGGTCCAGAACGCCATCGTCTGGCAGAGCCGCATCACGGCCGGCTACTGCGACGAGCTGAAGGCGGCCGGTCACGAGGCCAAGTTCCGCGACAAGACCGGCCTGCCGGTGGACGCGTACTTCAGCGGCACGAAGATCCGGCACATCCTCCAGAACAACCCGGGCGCCCAGGAGAAGGCCGAGGCCGGCGACCTGCTCTTCGGCACCGTCGACAGCTTCCTCATCTGGCGCCTTACGGAAGGAAAGGTGCACATCGCCGACTACTCGAACGCCAGCCGCACGCTGCTCTTCAACATCCATACCCTCGACTGGGACGACGAGCTGCTCGGGATCATGAACGTTCCGCGCGCGATGATGCCGGAGGCACGACCATCCAGTGAGGTGTACGGCGAGACGACGCTGCTCGGCGGCTCGCTCAAGATCGCCGGGTGCGCCGGCGACCAGCAGGCGGCGACATTCGGGCAGGCGTGCTTCGAGCCGGGCATGGCGAAGCAGACCTACGGCACCGGCGCGTTCATGCTGATCAACACCGGTGAGAAGGCCGTGCCGAGCGAGAACGGGCTGCTGACCACGATCGCGTGGGGCTACGACGGCAAGGTGATCTACGCGCTCGAGGGATCCGTGTTCATCGCCGGCGCGGCGGTGCAATGGATCCGCGACGGCCTGCGCGTCATCACCAACTCGGCCGACGTGGAGAAGCTGGCCGGGAAGGTGGCCGACACCGATGGTGTGTACATGGTGCCGGCGTTCGTGGGGCTGGGCGCGCCATATTGGGACCAGTACGCCCGCGGGGTGATCGTGGGCCTCACGCGTGGCTCGACGATCGAGCACATTGCCAAGGCGACCGTCGACTCGATGGCCTACCAGACCCGCGAGGTGCTGGAGGCGATGCAGGCCGATTCGGGCGTCACGCTCAAGGAGCTCAAGGTCGACGGCGGCGCGGTCGTCAACAACGACCTCATGCAGTTCCAGGCAGACATCCTGGGCGTGGCCGTCGAGCGTCCGCAGGTGGCGGAGACGACGGCCCTCGGTGCCGCCTACCTGGCGGGGCTGGCGGTCGGCTTCTGGAAGGACACCGGCGACGTGACCAAGAACTGGGCGCTCGATCGGCGCTTCGAGCCGCAGATGGACGAGGAAAAGCGCGAGAAGCTCTTCCGCGGCTGGAAGAAGGCCGTCCAGCGCGCGCTCGACTGGGAAGAGCACTAGGCTTCGCGCTGAGCCGACGCACGGCCGATCTGCCCGGAGCCGCGCAGGCTCCGGGCCGGTCCTGTTCGGCACATCCAGGAGGCGCCCGGAAGTGACCGACGAGATCCAGGCCGCGGTGGGGATCGTGGTCGTCTCCCATTCAGCGCAAGTCGCCGATGCGACCGTCGCGCTGGTCGCGCGCCTTGCCAACCTGCCCGCGGACGGCCCGCGCGTGCTTGCCGCCGGGGGCATGGAGGACGGCAGCATCGGCACCGACGCAACCCGCATCGCCGACGCGCTGGCAGAGGCCGATGCGGGGGCAGGCGTGGTCGTGCTGGCCGATCTCGGGAGCGCCGTGCTCTCGGCGCTCACGGCCGTCGAGGAGCTGATCGAGCCCGACCTCGCGGCGCGGGTGCGCATCTCGCGGGGACCGATCGTGGAGGGCACCTTCGTGGCCGCCGTCCAGGCGTCGGCCGGTGACGCGCTCGATGGCGTGCTCGCCGCCGCCGACGATGCGGCGTCGATGGACAAGCTCGAGGGGCACCGATGAGCCTTCTCCTCGCCGCGATCCTCGGCTACTTCCTGGGCGCGATCCCGTTCGGGCTGCTCATCGGGCGCTGGACGCGCGGCATCGACCTGCGCGCCTACGGCTCGCACCGCACCGGGGCCACCAACGCGCTGCGAACGCTCGGCGTGCGGGCCGCGGCCGCCGTCTTCGTCCTCGACGTGGCCAAGGGCGTCGCGGCCGTCGTCCTCGCGCGGCTCCTGTTCGGCGCCGACCCCATGGTCGAGTGGGCCGCCGCGCTCGCCGGGCTGGCCGCCATCGTGGGACACAACTGGTCGGTCTTCATCGGCTTCACGGGCGGACGAGGCGTGGCCACCTCCTCCGGCGCGCTCGCGGCCATGACGCCGCTCACGCTCGTGATCCTGGTGCCGATCGTCTTCGGCGTCATGTGGCGCACGCGCTACGTGTCGCTCGGCTCGATCGTCGGGGCGCTCGGCGCGCCGATCGCCGCGGCCCTCCTGGCGGCCGCGGGTTGGGCGACGATCCCAGCGGTCGCCTACGCACTGGCGTCGGGCCTGCTCGTGACCGTTGCCCACGCTGACAACATCGGGCGCCTGCGGGCCGGGACCGAGCGACGCATCGGCCAGAAGGAGCAGGTGACGTCCGGTGGCTGAGGTGGCGGTCGAGGTCCTCGGCCCAGCGGCTCCGGTGGCATGAGCGTCGAACGCCGCCCGGCGCGCATCGGCTCGCCGGCGAACCTGCTCGGCATCGCCCGCATCGCGGCCACGCCGGTCGTCATCGCCATGCTCCTGATCGGCACTCCGGGGCTGGGGATCGTGGCCGCCGTCGTCTTCCTCCTGGCCGGCCTGACCGACTTTCTCGACGGCTGGGTGGCGCGTGCCCGGGGAGAGGTCTCGCCGCTCGGCGTCTTCATGGATCTGACGGCCGACAAGGTGCTCGTCGGCGGCGTGCTGGTGGCGATGGTGGAGGTGGGCCTGCTGCCGACCTGGATCGTGGCGACGATCGTGGTGCGCGAGCTCGTCATCGCCGGCATCCGCCAGGCCGCCGCGGCCGAGGACGTCGTCATCCCCGCACGTGCGCTCGGCAAGGCGAAGACGATGACCACGCTCCTCGGGATGGGAGTCCTGCTGCTCGCGCACGATGCGCTCACCGGTGGGCCGTTGGCGGCGACGGGCATGGGCGAGGGCATCGCGGTCGCCGGCTTCTGGCTCATGGTGCTGGCCACGGTCCTGACCGTGGTCTCCGGCTGGGACTACCTCCGCGGCGCGCTGCCACTGCTCCGTGGTCGTCCGGGATGAGCGCGCGCGCCGAGGTCGACGTCGTCGTCGTCGGCGGGGGAGCCACCGGTGCCGGTGCCCTGCGCGATCTCGCCATGCGCGGGCTCCGCGCGCTCCTCGTCGAGCGCGGTGACTTCACCTCCGGCACCAGCGGCCGGTATCACGGCCTCCTGCACTCCGGCGCCCGCTACGTCGAGTCGGACCCGGTCTCGGCGCGGCACTGCGCGGAGGAGAACGCAGTGCTGCGTCACATCGCGCCGGCCACGATCGAGCCGACCGGCGGCTACTTCGTCGCCACGCCCGACGACCCCGACGACTATCTCGATCGCTTCCCGGCCGCATGCGTCGCGGCCGGCATCGAGGTGGAGTCGATGCCGCTCGACGACCTCTTCCGCGCCGAGCCGCTCCTGTCGCGCGAGATCCGCGCCGCGTACCGCGTCCCCGACGCCTCGCTCGAACCATGGGAGCTGGTCGACGCCAACCTGGCCAGCGCCCGTGAGTACGGAGCGGACGCCTGGCGCTACCACGAGGTGATCGGATTCGAGCGGTCGTCCGGCGGGGCCGTCGTGGCGGTCCGGGTGCGGGATCTGCACGGAGGCGACCAGCGGACGGTCGCCTGCCGTGCCGTCGTCTCGGCCGCCGGCGCGTGGGCCGGCAAGGTGGCGGCGCTGGCCGGCGCGCAGCTCGAGATGCGTCCGGGCAAGGGCTCGATGCTCATCCTGAACCGCCGTCTGACGACGGCGGTCGTCAACCGCCTGGCGCCGCCGGGCGACGGCGACATCCTGGTCCCGGTCCACACCGTCTGCATCCTGGGCACGACCGACATCACGGTGCCGGACCCTGACGACGTTCACGTCACCCGGGACGAGGTCGAGGCGCTTCTCGCCGACGGCGAGCGCCTCGTCCCCGGCATCAGCGGCGCCCGGGTCCTGCGCGCCTACGCCGGCTCCCGACCGCTGTACGACGCCGGTGAGCTGGATCGCACGGCCGGCCATGACGAGTCACGCGAGATCAGCCGCGCGCATCACGTCATCGATCATGGCGATCGCGATGGGGTCGACGGCATGTGGAGCATCGTGGGCGGCAAGCTGACCACCTACCGGCTCATGGCACGCGACGTCGTCGATGCGGTCGCCGCCGCGCTCGGGGTGGACGCGCCGTGTCGCACCGCCGACGAGCCGCTTCCCGCGCCGGCGACCGGGACGCCGTACTGGCTCGGCGACCGGCTGGCCGCGCACGAGGCTGAAGGCGGCGGCAACGCGGAGCTTGTCTGCGAGTGCGAGCTCGTGACCCGCAGGCGCCTCGAGCACGCGCTCGACGAGCGCGGCGATTCGACGCTCGACGACCTGCGGCGCACGACCCGGCTCGGCATGGGACCGTGCCAGGGGGCGTTCTGCACCCCGCGGGCTGCGGCCCTCATCGACGCCCGTCGTCCCGGCGCCGCAAACGCGCCGATGCGTGGCTTCCTGGCGGAGCGCTACCGCGGGACGCGACCCATCGCCTGGGGCGACCAGCTGGCCGAGCTGTGGCTGACAGCGGGCATCTACCGCGGCACGCTGGCCGTCCACGCGCTGCGCGATGCGGCCCTCGCAGTCGGCGAGGCAGAGCGTGCCGCGAGCTGACGTCGTCGTCATCGGCGCGGGCCTGGCCGGCCTGTCGTGCGCCGCCGAGCTGGCGGAGGCGGGCGCGAGCGTGTTCGTCGCGGCCAAGGGCCTGGCGACCACGCACTGGACGCACGGTGGGCTGGACGTCGCTGCTCCGGCGGCCGCGCGCACGTCACGCGACGGCATCGCCCGGTTGGCCCGCACCGATGGTCACCCGTATAGCCGGCTGGCTCGCGATGCCGATGCGGCAGTCTCGCGTCACCTCGTCCGGGTGGGCGCCGCGGGCCTGGATCACGCCGGTTCACTCGCCACCGCGCTCGCGCCGTTCCCGACCGCCATCGGCGCTCTGCGTCGTGCCGCGATCGTGCCCCTCGCCCAGGCGGCGGCGCTCGAGCCATGGCGAGTGACGGGCCTGGTCCTGGTCGGCATCCGCGGCTTCCCCGATGCGTGGCCCGAGTACGCGGCGCGCAATCTCGAGAACGCGGCGTGGCCGGACGGACCTTCCGGGATTCGAGCGGTCGAGGTCGCTGTACCGGGCGTCGAGCGGCTGCGAAACGTCGGATCGCAGGACCTCGCGCGCCTGTTCGACGACCCCGCCTGGCGCGGCCGTGCGCTGGCGGCCATTGCGGCTGCCCTCCCGCCCGGGGACTGGCGGGTCGGGATGCCGGCCGTGCTCGGCGTCGAGCACCACGCGGCCGCGCATGCGGATGCCGAGGCTGCCTTCGGCCGTCGCGTGTTCGAGGTCCCGAGCCTGCCCCCGTCAGTCCCCGGGATGCGTCTGTTCGACGCCCTTCGGCGCCGGATCCTGGCGTCTGCCGGGCGGGTCCAGATCGGCTTCGACGTCGTATCCGTCGAGCGCGAGGGACGGCACGTCATCGCCATCCACACCGAGGCGGCGTCGCGCACCCTGCGGCTTGCCGCGAACGCCTTCGTGCTCGCCACGGGCGGCATCGCCGGTGCGGGCATCCGCGCCCTGCCGGACGGCGGGCTGGTCGAGCGGGTCTTCGGACTGCCGGTCGTCGGCCCCGAGCAAGCGTCGTGGTTCAGCGACGATCCGCTGATGCCGCATCCGCTCGAGGCCGCCGGAATCGAGGTCGACGAGCAGCTGGCGCCGGCCGGGCTCGAGAACGTGCGGGTCATCGGCTCGGCGCTGGCCGGCATGCGCTACCTGGACGAGCGGTGCGGCGACGGTGTGGCGCTCGCCAGCGCACATCGAGCCGCCCGCTCCCTGGGTGCCCCTCGCGCGGTCGCGGCATGACGTTCCACGACGCGGCGGCGCGCGAGTTCCCGCCCTATTCCACGGACGCCTGCGTGAAGTGCAACGTGTGCACGACGGTCTGCCCGGTCGCACGCGTCACCGACGCGTTTCCCGGGCCGAAGTACGTCGGGCCCCAGGCGGAGCGCTTCCGGGGGCCCGACGTCGGCGACGCGTCGCCCGATCGCACCGTCGACCTGTGCTCAGGCTGCGGCATCTGCACCCGCGCCTGCCCGCACGGCGTGCTCATCGCCGAGACGAACAACCGCGCCCGCGCCGCGATCGTGGCCGATCGTGGGTCGAGCTTCCGCAACCGGCTCATCAGCGACACCGATCTCATGATCCGGGCCGGGACGCCGCTCGCGCCGCTCGCCAACTTCGGCCTTCAGAACCGAATGGCCCGATGGATGGGGGAGAAGGTGCTCGGCGTCCACCGCCGGGGACCGCTGGCGAAGTTCTCGCGTACCACTTTCGGCTCGTGGTGGAGGCGCCGCGGCGGTCTGACGGCGCTGCCGTCAGACGCAGAACCGTCGAAGACGATCGTGTATTTCCACGGTTGCGCGGTGAACGGCTTCGAGCCCGACCTCGGCCGCGACGCCGTCGCGATCCTCGAGCGCAACGGATTCACGGTCGTCGTGCCGCGCCAGGAGTGCTGCGGCCTGCCGTTCATCTCGAACGGGCTGTACGAGACCGCCCGCAGGAAGGCCGGCCGCAACCTCTCGTCGCTCGCCGCCTTCGCGCGCGCCGGCTCCCGAATCGTCGGGACCTCGACCTCGTGCACCCACGCGCTCAAGGCCGAGTACCGCGAGATGCTCGACCTCTCGGACGCCGATGCCACCGCGGTGGCCGACGCGACGTGGGACATCTGCGAGCTCCTGGTCGACCTCCACGACCGCGGTCAGCTGGACGTCGGCTTCGCACCTATCGTCGAGCCGCTGCCGTACCACCCGCCGTGCCAGCTGAAGTCGCACGGCATCGGCACGCCCGCGATGGACCTGTTCGGGCTGGTGCCCGGACTGCGTGCGATCGACTCCGACCACGACTGCTGCGGCGCCGCCGGCACGTATGGCCTGAAGGTGGAGCGCTGGCAGATCGCCCAGGATGTCGGTGCGCCGCTCTTCGCCAAGGTCCGTGCCTCGGGCGCTGCGCGCGCCGCGTGCGACTCCGAGACCTGTCGCTGGCAGATCGAGTCCTCGACCGGCGTGCCGACCGTCCATCCGATCACCATCCTCGCCGAGTCCTACCGCCGCGCCGACGCCGCCCGCGAAGAGCCCTGGCGCCGAATCGTCTGAGCCGTCAGCCGCCGGTGCAGCGCGAGGGTTCGAGGTCGCTCAGACGCTGGCCGTCCACGGCGCCGAGCATCCCGACACCGAACGCCTCTCGCGGACATGCTTCATCCGCGCGCGCGAGCCATGGCAAGTCGCCCGCGAGGTCCGTGCCACCTCCGGCGAATCCGACGTAGTCGCCGTCTCGGAGCTCCACGGCGATGCCTGCCACCGGTTCCCAGAAGGTGATCACTCTCCCGACGGGATCCCAGAGGCCGGCCAGGTCGGATTTGCACAATGGCGCTTCGATAACGGCCAGCGGGCCCCACGGTCCGCTGCCAAGACCACCTTCCACATCCGGCGCGGGCTGCGGAGGCCGTCGCGCCGAGGGGTCATCGAGCTCGATGATCGAGATCCGCGGCGCGAGGGCGTCGCCGAGCTCCAGGCCGGAGGCGCTGAGCAACGCAATCGTGGCATCCCGGACCGACTCGCACGCGGCGCGAACGAACGCCGTGAAGTCGCACGTCCCGGCGAGCCCAGCCTCCTCACCGCGGAATCGGTCTCGCGCACCACCTCGTCCATCACGGCGAGCGCCGCCTGCTCGGTTGCCTCACCCCCGGCAACCCCGCCAGTCGACCCGCCAGGAGCCGCCCGAACACTCCCGAGATCTCGTCGCACGTCCTGCCGTCGATGACCGATGGCTGCGATCCGCCGTCCGAGGTCGGAGGGAGGGACTCGTCGTTCGTGCTAGGTGTCACGACCCCTCCCGCATCGCACGCTGCGACGACCACGAGAACGGCGAGAGAGCGACTCGGAACATGCGCCGAGGATGGTCGTTGATCACGGAGACCGTCAACCGAGCGGTCGCTCTCCTGGGGGCATCCCTGCCTTTCGTGCGTGTCACGCAAGTTAGGCGGTGCTCAACCGCGAGTCCGACCCACCGTTGGCCATTCTCACGCTCAAGATGGCCGCTTCATCGATGCGTCGCCCGCCTAACGTGCGCCCCCACGCCCATCTGGCGCGAACTCACACGGCTCGACGCCGCTTCCGGTCAAGTGCTGCGCTCATTCGCATTAGCCGGCTCAGCGTGCCGCTGGCAAGCCTACTCACACTCAGTCGCGCATCGCATCGACCGTTCCGGCCGGCTAACGCGAACCGGACGTGCGTATCACCGCCCGCGACTCAAGAGAGATCAGGCCAGTGGTGGGCTTCGCCGAGCCTGTTGCGCCAACCGGGAGCAGCCGCGCTCCTCCGGTGAGCTGCGACGTGGCCTATACCCGGCAAGAGTGACGGGATCAGCCGAGGTGGGACCGGCCGCAGCGAGTTGCGATGAGCCGAGCGAGGCCGGTCCCACCTCGACTCACCTCACTCACTTGATGAGCTTGCGCTCCATCTGGCGCATGGCGATCCACATGCAGATAACGAAGAAGACGACCAGGTAGACGGTGTCCCACAGCTGCGGCATGCCGACCAGGCCGGTCGACAGGCCGCGGACGAGGCTGATGGCGTGGTACAGCGGCGTCGCCTGGACCAGCCACAGCAGAGGGCCCGACAGGAGCGCCTCAATCGGGAAGAACGTGCCGCTGAACAGGAACATCGGCATCACCACGAGGCCCATCGGCACGTCGAAGTCGTTCACCGTGCGCAGGTACGAGGTACCCGCCAGCCCGGCCGCCGCGAACGCCGCCGCCGACAGCAGCGCCGCCGGCACCATGAGGATGCCCCACGGCGAGAGGACCAATCCGAACACGAGCATGATCACGAACATCGCCAGCGCGTAGAGCAGGGCGCGCATGAGGGCCCACAGCATCTCGCCCAGGGCGATCTCGGTGATGCCCATGGGTGTGGCCAGGACCCCGTCATAGGTCTTCGCATAGTTCAGCTTGAAGAAGACGTTGAAGATCGTCTCGAACACCGCGCCGTTCATGGCGGCCGTTGCGAGCAGGGCGGGAGCGACGAAGGCCGCGTAGGCGACCATGCGGCCGTCGGCCAGCGGCACCACGTCCACGATTGCGCCCAGGCCCAGCCCGATGCCGATCAGGTAGAAGATCGGCTCGAAGACACCCGAGAGGATGATGATCCACTGGTGGCGGTAGACCATGATGTTGCGCTCGACCAGGCGTCGGGCGCGCCAGATGCGGGCCCACGCCGTCGCGAGCGACCCGGGGGCATCAGCCCGCTGGGCGAGGGTCGTCATCGGCTCAGCCCGCCATCCGCCGGGTGAGCAGGCGCTCGGCGAAGTAGGTGCCGATTGCCAGCATCACGAGCAGGTACGCGAGGTGGAGCGGGGCGGTCAACGGGTCGAGCTGGCCGAGAATCGATCCACGGATGAGCTCGACGCCGTGGAAGAGCGGTGTGGCCCACGCCACCGCGCGGAGGGGCTCCGGCAGGTTGGTGAGGGGAAAGAACGTGCCGCTGAACAGGAACAGCGGGTTGACGACGAAGCGGAAGATCGCGCTGAAGCCGACGTCGTTCTTCTGCGTTGCGGTGAAGGCGATCAGGCACGACGAGAAGGCGACCCCGACGAGCATCGAGAACGGGATGGCCAGCAGCGCCAGGGGCGTGCGGACGATCCCGAACAGCGCCAGCACGAGGAGGAAGACCGCCGCCAGCGAGCCGATCCGGAACGCCGACCAGGCCAGCTCGCCGCCGACGATGCTGCGGATGCCGACCGGGGTCGAGAGCATCGCCTCGTAGTTCCGGCCCCACATGATCTTGTTCATGATCGGGTAGGTCGACTCGAAGGTCGCGGTCTGCATCGACATCGCGGCCAGCAGGCCCGGCCCAAGCCAGTGGATGTACTCGACACCGCCAAACGCCGCGAGATCCTGGCCGCCCATCAGGGCGCCGATGCCGAGGCCCATGGCGGTCAGGAAGAGCACCGGCTGCAGGAAGCCGAACGCCAGGCTGCGGTGCCAGAGGCGCTTGTAGACGAGCCAGTTGCGCTGCCAGACGCGGCCCGAGGCGACGAGGACGGTCATCGGCGACTTACTCGACCAGCGAGCGGCCGGTCAGGCGCAGGAAGACGTCCTCCATGCTCGACCGGCGCACGAGCGCGCTCTCGATCGGGATCTGGCGCTGGTTGACCTGCTCCAGCGTGCGCTCGCCATCGGCCGTGTACAGGAGGAACCGATCCGGCAGGGCCTCGACGCGGTCGGCGAGCGCCTCGAGCTGGCCGTTCAGGCTGTCGCGCACCGCATCGGTCACGCGCAGCTCGAGCACCTCCCTGGTGGAGTGCTGATCGATCAGCTGCCTGGGAGAGCCCTCGGCCACGATCTTCGCCTTGTCCATCACCACGAGGTGGTCGCACAGCTGCTCCGCCTCGTCCATGTAGTGGGTCGTGATGATGAGCGTCGCGCCGCGGCGCTTGAGCTGGTAGAGACGCTCCCACAGGAGGTGTCGCGCCTGCGGATCGAGACCGGTGGTCGGCTCGTCCAGGATCACGAGCTCCGGCTCGTTGATGAGCGCCCGGGCGATCGTCAGGCGGCGCTTCATGCCGCCGCTGAGCGGCTCCACCTGGTCCTTGGCGCGCTCGTCGAGCTGGACGAACTCGAGCAGCTCGTCCGCACGCTTGCGTGCCACGTCGTTCGGAATGTCGAAGTAGCGCGCGTACATCTCGAGGTTCTCGCGCACCGTCAGCTCGGTGTCGAGGTTGTCGATCTGCGGCACAACCCCGAGCTTTGCCTTGATCTCGCGTCCCTGGGTGCGCGGGTCCATGCCGATCACCGTCAGCTCCCCCTCGGTGACCGGGCTGGAGCACGCGATCATCCGCATGGTGCTCGTCTTGCCCGCCCCGTTGGGGCCGAGGAATCCGAACGCCTTGCCCGGACGCACGTCGAAGTCGACTCCGTCGACGGCGGTGAAGCCGTTCGCGTAGCGCTTGGTCAGGCCGCGGGCATGGACAAGGGAACTGGGGGTCGTCATGGGGCTCGTCATTCTAGACCGATACCGAGGGCATTTTCTCATCGGCCCGATGATGCCGCCGATTCCTGCCACGAGCTGTCACCATCGCGGCGTGCGAGCCGGTTGCCTCCCGCCCAGGTCCTTGTCCTCCATCTCCCAGGCGTGATCGAGCGTGTGGTAGGCGCTGTGGCGGATGAGGTACGGCAGCGGCCACGATCGGGCGGGCTCGCCGGCGGCGTGCCTCGCGCGAATGGCATCGAGGAAGGCCGAGCGGTGGGTCCTCAGCCCCTTCGGGGTGAGGATCGCTCGCTCTGAGGCACGGACGCCGACCATCTTGGCCCAGTCCTCCTCGTTGACGAGCACGTGGCGGACGACCTGCGCGCGATCCCGGCCACCGCCTCGCGGCCCCTTCGCCAGGTCGGCCGATACGCGTCGGGCGACGGCGTCGAACTCGGCCCAGGACGCCGACAGCAGGGCGAGCTGACGTTCGAGCGCCTGAGGGCTGAAGGGGGCGAAGTCCGTGGGCGACTTGCCGAACGAGATGCCCCAGAAGTCAGTCGACCCGGTCCCCTCGAATCGGTCGACGACGCGGACTCGCTCCTGTGCTGCGAACTCCTCGCCGAAGCCCGCGCGCTTGGCGATGGACGCGTAGCGCGGCAGATAGGCCGTGAGCGCGGCGACGGCCTCCTCGGCGGTCTTGCCGCCGCGCTCCAGTCCTGGCCAGTCACGCGCGAGCGCCACGAACCGCTTGCCCTTCGGGCCGGCCTCGACGAGCACGGCCAGCTGCTTCGCCATCAGGCTGCCTCCCGCATGATCACATCGCACCGACGGAGGAATCGGCCCGCCGGTCTCCGCCCCCCTCGTACGAACCATCGAGCCGTCGACGGATGACCTGCGCCCATCCCATGAGCGGCGTCCTCGACTCGACGAGCGAGACTTCGTGGCCCTTCGCCTCGAGGGCGCCCACGGTCGCCGGGTCGGCGCCGTCCGACTCGATGCTGACCGGGCCTAACGGCCGGCCGACGGCCTCGGTCTCGACAACGAACCGCGGCCGGTCGACGGCCGCCTGCGGGTCGAGGCCGTCGTCGACCAGCCCCTGGACGACCTGCACCATCGTCTGCGGCTGACCATCGCCGCCCATGGCGCCGAAGGCGACCTCCGCGCGACCGTCACGGAGCAGCATCCCCGGCATGAGCGTGTGCAGCGTCCGCGAGCGCGGCGCCAGCGCATTCGGATGCGCCGCGTCCAGCGAGAAGTAGGCGCCGCGGTTCTGAAGCATGATCCCGGTCGAGCCGCCCATGATCCCCGAGCCGAAGCCCATGAAGTTCGACTCGATCAGGCTGACCATCATGCCGTCGGCATCGGCGGCGCACAGGTAGACCGTGCCACCTCCCGGCGGATTTGTCGGCTCATATCGCTGCGCCTGCTCCGGCGACAGCCTCGACGCGAGCCACCGCGCACGCTCCTTCGACAGCAGCGCCGATGGATCCGCCAGGCCGCGCACCGGATCGGCGACGCATCGATCGCGCTCGCTCCAGGCGACCTTGAGGGCCTCGATCTGGGCGTGCAGCCGGTCGGCAGAGAGCGGCGCACCCATCGGCCAATCGAGCACGGAGAGGACGTTGAGCGCCATCAGCGCGGTGATGCCCTGGGAATTCGGTGGCGTCGTCGCGACGTCGACGCCACGGTAGCGAGTGGAGATCGGCTCGACCCAGTCGCCCGTGTGATCGGCAATGTCATCGGCGGTCATCACCCCGCCTGCCGCCTGGATGGCGCGCGCGATCTCGTCCCCGATCGGACCGCCGTAGTAGGCGTCGCGGCCGCCGGACGCGATCGCGCGCAGGGACGTCGCCAGCAGCGGCTGCCGGAAGGCGTCGCCCGCATCGCCGGCGGCCCCGAAGACGTCGCGCGCCGCGTCGTCAAAGGCGGGCAGCGAGGCCGCGATCGACCGTGCAGTGATGGCCGTCAGGGCATAGCCGGCTTCGGCGGTTGTCGCGGCGGGCAGCAGGGCATCGGCCAGGGAGCGGCGCCCGAAGCGATCGAGCAGCTGGACCCAGGCGTCGACGGCGCCAGGCACGGTGATCGCCAGCGGGCCACGTGCCGGCATGGTCTCGTGACCGGCGTCTCGCATCGTCTGGATCGTCAGGCCGGCGGGGGAGCGGCCGCTGCCGTTGAAGCCATGGAGGCGTCTCCCATCCCAGACCAGCGCGAACGCATCGCCGCCGATCCCGCACGCGTTGCAGTACACCACCGCCAGCATCGCGTTTGCGGCCACGGCCGCATCGACGGCGGTGCCGCCGTCACGCAGCGCATCGACGCCTGCGGCGGTCGCGAGCGGGTGGGGCGTGACGACCATGCCACGCGGCGCGGTGGTGGAGGGCATCGGCCAGACCGTAGCAGACAAAACGTGCGCCTTGACAGTAGCAAGAAATGGGCAGAGACTGAGCGCATGAACATCGCGGTCGTGGGAGCCACCGGATTCGTCGGCAGCCACCTCGTGCCCCACCTCGTCGAGGGCGGCCATCAGATCATCGCGGTCTCGCGCGACGGACGGCGGCTGCCCGCGTGGGGCGAGGCGGTGGTTGCGAGTGCCGCGGATATCGCCAACGGCATCGGCCTGGACGAAGCGCTCGACGGGGCTGATGCGGTCGTCAACCTCGCTGCAATCCCGCGTGAGACGGGCGGGCGGCGTTTCGAGGAGGTCAACGTCCGGGGCTCCGGGCGCGTGGTCGCCGCGGCCGAGCGAGCGGGGATTCGCCGCTTCGTGCACCTGTCGGTGCTCGGCGTCGCCGACGACCCGAAGCTCGCGTACCTGCACTCGAAGTGGCGGGGCGAGCAAACGGTGCGCGGGAGCTCGCTCGACTGGGTCGTCCTGCGACCATCGCTCATGTTCGGCGAGGGCGACGGCTTCTTCAACCTCGTGAAGAGGACGCTGCGGTTCTGGTCGCCGGGGATCGTCGTCATTCCGGGGAAGGGCGACGCGCGCTTCCAGCCGCTGTCGGTCGACGACCTTGCCATTGGCGTCGAGAAGTCGGTGACCGGTGCCGTCCCGGCCGGATCGGTCTACGAGCTCGGAGGCCCCGAGCACGTCAGCTACCGGCAGATCGTCGAGGCCGTCATGCGGGCCACCGGCATGCGGCGGCTCCCGCTCGGCATCCCGATCCCGCTCATCAGCGCATTGACCGCCATCACCGACCGCGTGCTGCCGATCTTCCCTGTCAGCCACGACCAGATCAGCTCGCTCCAGCGCCCGAATTTCACAGATCTCGACGCCTTCGAGCGAGCGTTCGACGTGAAGCCGTGCCCTTTCGACGTCTCGTACCTCGGCGATAGGTAAGGGTTGCCTAACCGTTAGTCATCAATTACCGTTGCGCCGATGACGTCCGCGCCAGATCCGACCGACCCATTCAGCGCGCTCGGCGATGCGAACCGGCGGGCGATCGTGGAGCTGCTGCGTCCGGGCGAGCGATCCGTACAGCAGATCGCCGACGACCTGCCGATCAGCCGTCCGGCAGTCTCGCAGCACCTGCGCGTGCTGAAGCGGGCAGGGCTCGTCACCGAGGAGGCACGCGGGACGCGGCGCCTCTACCGGCTGCACGACGAGGGTGTCGCCGCGGCGCGCGCCTACCTCGAGCGGGTATGGGGGGATGCCGCCGGCCGGTTTCGATTGACCGCAGAAAATACGCGGCGCGGGCGGGGCCGATGATCGAGCCGATCCGCCTGGCCTTCGAGGTTGCCTGTCCGGTGGAGCACGCGTTCGCGACCTGGACCCAGCGGACCTCCACCTGGTGGCCGGCCTCGCACACGTTCAGTGCGGCCGATGGCCTGGAGATCAGCTTCGAGCCGCGGGTGGGCGGCCGGATCTACGAGCGCACGTCCGGTGGCCAGGAGCACGACTGGGGCGAGGTCACCGCCTGGGAGCCGCCGCGCCGCCTCGGCTACCTGTGGCACCTGCGAGCTGACCGTGCCGACGCGACCGACGTCGAGATCACCTTCGTGCCCGTCGACGCGAGCCGCACCCGCGTCGAGATCGAGCACCGCGGCTGGGAGCGCCTGGGGGCTGCGGGCGAGGAACGCCGCGATCGCAACAGGGGCGGATGGTCCGGCCTGCTGCCCCACTTCATCGGCGCGGCGAACGAGGCAATCACCATTGAGGAGCACCTATGAAGTTCTACGAAGCGAGCTCGACGATCCGCGCAACCCCGGAGGCCATCTGGGAGATCCTGACCGATGGGCCCTCGTACAGCGCCTGGGACAATGGCGTCGTCCGCGTCGAGGGTCGCATCCTGCCGGGCGAGACGATCAAGGTCGTGTCCGAAGCCAACCCGGACCGCACGTTCCCGGTGAAGGTGTCGGGGTGGCGGCCGGGCGAGTCGATGGAGTGGGCCGGCGGGATGCCGCTCGGGCTGTTCCGCGGCGTCCGGACCTTCTCGCTCCGGCCGTCGGGCGACGGCACGACAGCGTTCAAGGTGCGCGAGGAGTACACCGGGCCACTGCTCGGGATCATCTGGCGCACGATCCCGGATCTCGGCCCATCCTTCGCGAAGTTCGCGGATGGGCTGAAACGGCACGCAGAGCAACGGCAAGGAGCGAACACATGAGCGACGCACCCGCGGGCACCGGCACGAAGGACGATCCCTGGAAGCTGAAGACACCGCCCGGTTCGAGCGAGTACGAGATGTATCGCGACGAGTCGGCCGATCCGCCGCAGATCGTCTGCCAGGTCGGCTCCACGAAGCTCACGTACGACCTTCGCGCGATCGAGGACCTGCACGCCTGGCTGCGGGAGCAGGGTGACTGGGTGCCGCTCGGCGCCGCCGACGAGCAGAAGGCGGCGCCCGAGGGCACGGTCGAGGCGTGGGGCCGATCCGAGTCGAACCCGATTGGCGGGTGGTACGGGCTGCGGAAGGGATACCGCGGCCGCTTCGGGATGTACATGCCGCCCTCCTCGAGGCGCTGGGCCTGGCGGAGCTGGAGCACAACCCGCGGAACAACCGGATGCGCGCCCGATAGGTGTTGTCCGGGTTCACCCCACCAGGGCTTGACAGACGTCAGGCGCCGGTCGATACTACGTGACACGTAGTACGGGACACGTAGGTTTCAAAATGCGAACGGCCTCTGCCAACCCGAGCGATCCCGGCCTGCTCGTGCTCGTCAGCCTGGCTGCGGGTCCACGGCACGGCCACGCCATCCTGCTCGACGTCCAGGATTTCGCAGGCGTGCGGCTAGGCCCCGGCACCCTCTACGGTGCGATCTCACGCCTGGAGTCGGAGCAGATGATCGAGCCGATGGCGAGTGACGGCCGCCGCCGTCCGTACCGAATCACCGACCACGGGCGCTCGACGCTGGCCGGGCGTCTTCGTGGCCTCGAGCTCACGGTGCGGACCGGCCTCCACCGCGTGGCGGCCGACTCGTGAGCCGGCTGGGTCGGGTGGCCGCCCGAGCAGCAATCCAGCTCTATCCGGCCTCGTGGCGGCGCCGGTACGCAGCGGAGCTGAGGGACCTCGTCGAGGATGGCGACGCCGGGATCGCCGAATTCGTCGACCTCGCCGCGGGGGCCTTCGGCCAACACGTCATCGGAGGTGCGCCCATGCGCTTCGAATCCGCCCATCGGCATCCATCCGCGTTTGCCATCGCCGCGAGCCTGGTCATGGCGCCGACGTTCGCGTTCGTGACCCTGTCGCTCATCGGTCACGAGCTGGGCATCTCCGCCGTTGCCTCGGCCGTCGATCCGGTCATCACGAGCATCACGCGTGCACGGATCGTGGACGTGGCGCTCCTCGCCGCGCCGATCCTCGCCGTCGTCCTGGCGGCTCTGCCGCTCCTCGACGCACGTTTCGAGCCCGGTGACGACGGCCGTCTGCTCGCGGTTCGGGTCCGGGCCCTTCCGGCCAACCTGGTCGCGGTTGGAGTGGCGCTGCTGCTGGGCGCGGCCCTGGTGGCGCACGCCGTCGCCGAATCGGTGCTCCACGCCGGCGCCTAGGCGACGCTAGGGCTGGGCCTCCCAGGTCTCGCCCGGCTCCAGGGCAACGACATCAGCCGAGGTGTGGTCTCGCAGCTGCTCCGGCGTGCCGGCGAGGGCCGGGAACGTCCCGAAGTGGACGGGGATGACGGTCGATGCGCCGATCATGTCGAGCGCAATCCCGGCGTCGCGCGGACCCATCGTGTAATGCCCGCCGATGGGCAGCACCACGATCTCGGGGTGGAAACGCTGCTCGACGAGCCGCATGTCGCCGAACACGTCGGTGTCACCGGAGTGGTAGACCGTCGTGCCGTCCTCGAACTGCAGGACCCAGCCCCATGACCCGAAGTCGCGCGTGACCTGCCCGTCCCCTGTGGTGAGGGTCGCGCCGCCGGTGTGATCGGCATGGACCATCGTGAAGCCGACGCCGGCCGCCTCGAAGGTGCCGCCCTTGTTCATGCCGACCGCCTCGACTCCCTTCGAGCCGAGGAAGACGCTCATCTCGTGGCTGCACACGACGGCCGCGCCATCGGCCTTGGCCAGCTCGAGCACGTCGGCCAGGTCATCGCCGACATGGTCGAAATGGCCGTGCGTGGGTGCCACGACGCTGACGCGCTCGGCCTTGCGATAGGCGTCGGGGTAGGTTGGCGCGCCGGTCCATCGGTCGACCCAGACCCAGGCGTCGTTTGGCGATCGGTACAGGATGCCGCCATGCCCGAGCCAGGTGATGCGCAGGTTCGCCATCGGTCTCTCCTTAGGTGCTCCGTGATCGTAGACCGCAGGACCGGTGCCGATCCGTCAGCCGCCGCCCTCGACCGCCTCATCCGAGATCGCAGGCGCCGGCTTCGATGACGACCCCCTGCCAACCGGCTCACCGATGATCATCACTGGCTGCCCGCCCTGGATGCCGGCCATGAACGAGCCAGTCTCCGCGTCATCGGGCGTGAGAGGGCAGACACGTGTGGCTTCGCAGGCGGAGGCGACGGCCACCAGCATTGCGACGAGCGCCCCGCGGTACCGCACCGCGACGTTCACGGCCCAGGGACGATGAGCCGGCCCGATTCGGCGACGCGACGCAGCCACGGCAGCTCGCGCTCGATGGTCGTCTCCGGGCCGTGGCCGGGCAGGACGCGCACGGCCGCGGGAATGTCGCGAGCGAGGCGGGCCAGCGACGCGACCATCTGCTCGTCGTTGCCGCCGGGCAGATCCGTCCGTCCGAAGGTCCCGTCGAACAGGACATCGCCCGACAGGAGGAGCCCGCGCCTCTCCTCGTACAGGCAGACCGAGCCCTCGGTGTGGCCCGGCGTGTGGAGGATGTCGAGGACGAGGTCGCCGATGAACAGCTGCTCGCCCTCCCACAGGTCCTGCGTCGCCACACTGGGTTCGATCTCGAAGCCGTAGCTGTTCCGGCCCTCGAGCCGATACGCATCGTCGGGGTGGATGGCGAGGGGTGCCTGCGAGGCGCGCACGAGCGGGCCGTTGTCGAAGATGTGGTCGATGTGCCCGTGCGAGTTGGCCACCACGTGCAGCCGCAGCCCGTTGGCGGCGACGCGCCCCATGAGCGGCCCCGCGGCGCCCATTCCGGGATCCAGGACAAGCGCATCCGCCGAGCGGCCGTCCCATACGAGGTAGGCGTTCGCCTCCCACGGGCCGAATGCGGCCACCTCGATCCGATGCGTCGCGGGCTGGGTCATGGCGCCGCGCCGACTGCCGGCCGGGCTACTGCTCTCGTCCGCCGGCTGGACCGATGACGCCGGTGGCGACGCGGGCCGCCCGCAGCCCGAGATGAGCGGCGAGCGTTCGGGCCAGCTCGTCCTCGACTGCCTCCATCGGCACCGGTCCGCCCAGCTCCCGAGCAAGCGACGTGACGCCTTTGTCCGGGATGCCACAGGGGACCATCTCGTCGAACCAGCGCAGGTCGGTGTTCACGTTGAGCGCCAGGCCATGCGTCGTCACGCCGCGCTTCACCCGGACGCCGACGGCGGCGAGCTTGCGCGCGTCGTCGACCCAGATGCCCGGATGGCCCGGCAGCCGTGCGGATTCGACACCGAAGGTGGCGGCGGTGGCGATAACGGCCGCCTCCAGCGTTCGCACGTATCGGCGCAGGTCGAGCGGGTCGCGCAGCTCGACGATCGGATAGGCCACGATCTGGCCGGGTCCGTGGAAGGTGATGTCCCCTCCGCGGTCGATTCGGATCAGCTCGGCGCCGATCTCGCGCAGCCGGGCCGGCGTCGCAAGCAGGTTGGCATCGTCCCCGCCGCGGCCGATCGTGTAGACCGGGAAGTGCTCGAGGAGCAGAAGCCGGTCGCCGATCCGGCGCGTGCGCCGCTGATCGGCCAGCTCGTCCTGGAGCTCCCAGGTCGGCCGGTACGCGACGGTGCCGAGGTGCTCGACGGTGAGGAGGCCGCCGTGAGCCGCGAGCAGCGGGTGCTCATCCGTCGCGGGGCGATACGGCGCCGTCGGGTCGGGACGCTGGCGCCGCATCGGCGCAGCTCCCTGTGGGGCGGCGGTGATGTCTCGGAACGGAGTCTCGGTGCTCATCGGTGACCGGGCACCCGCAGGTCGTCTTCCACTCAGACCGCGGCTCCGGTCTCGCGGCCGGGGACCTGCTCCGCGGCGTGATAGCTGGAACGCACGAGCGGCCCTGACTGGACGTGCCGGAAGCCCATCTCCAGGCCGATCCGGCGCAGCGTCATGAACTCAGCCGGGGTGTAGTACTTGACCAGCGGCAGGTGCCGCTGGCTCGGTCGCAGGTATTGGCCGACGGTCAGAACGTCGACATCGGCCTCGCGCAGCAGGCGCATCGCCTCGACGACCTCATCCCACGTCTCGCCCAGGCCGAGCATGATCCCGGTCTTGGTCACCATGGAGTCGAAGCCGATCTCGGTTGCCACCTCGCGTCCGTGCGTGAGCACCGAGACCGACCGGTCCCACCGCGCGCGGCGACGGACCGGCTTCTGCAGCCGTGGCACCGTCTCGACGTTGTGGTTGAGGATGTCGGGCTGCGCCTCGACCACGGTGCGGATGTCGGCCGGGCGGCCGTTCAGGTCGCTGATGAGCACCTCGATGCTCGTACCCGGGTTCTCGAGCCGGACCTGCCTGATCGTCTCGGCCACCATCTGCGCTCCGCCGTCGGCAAGGTCGTCTCTCGCCACCATCGTGATGACCACATGCTTCAGGTTCATGAGCTTCGTCGCCTCGGCCACGCGCCGCGGCTCGTCGTGGTCGGTGATGGGCGGCCGCCCGGTATCGATGGCGCAGAAGCCGCAGTTCCGCGTGCAGACGCTGCCGAGGATCATGAAGGTCGCCGTGCCGAGGGCCCAGCACTCGCCGATGTTCGGGCAGCGAGCCTCCTCGCACACGGTGGTGAGCGACTCGCCGCGGATGACTCGCTTCGTCTCGGCGTAGACGCTGCCTGCGCCGATGCGAACCTTCAGCCATTCGGGACGTCGCCCGCCAGGCCCGGCGTTCTCGGGGATCGGGTCGCCGGGAGCGAGGAGGCCGCCGTCGAGCTGCGGGCCGCCCGGATACATCACCTCGGAAGGGCTGGCATGGCCGCCGGCCGGGTTGGAAACGACGCTGAGCTCACCGAGCGAGCTGAAGTCCGGGCGTGGAGCGTCGAGGGCCATGTCGCAAGTCTAGCGAAGGGTCGTCCGACGCGCCGTTCAGGGCCATTCGCCCGACGCGTGCGATGTTCATGTGGTGTGAATTGGGACGCCTCGGTATCTCGATAGGATGTGGCCGATGGATGGCATCGCCGATCACATCGAGCAACGCCTGCGCGAGGTCGGCACGTCGGACCGGGCCGAGGACGAGAGGCGCTACCTCAAGAGCAAGCTCCGATTCCTGGGCGCGCCGATGGGCCAGATCCGGGCCGCGGTCAACGAGATCGCTCGCGAGCATCGTCGGCTGACGCATGACGAGCTGATCGTGCTGGTCGAGGCGCTGTGGACCGTGCCGATCCACGAGCGACGGATGGCATCGGTCCTGTTGCTCGGCCGGTTCGGCAGGCTGCTCGGCGTCGGCGACCTGCCACTCATCGAGCGGCTCGTGCGCGAGTCGAAGACCTGGGCGCTGGTCGATGCGCTCGCAGCCGACGTGCTCGGCGACCTGGTGGGGCGGAAGCCGGGAGAGGTGAGCCCCGTCATGGACAGGTGGGCGACCGACGGCGACTTCTGGGTCCGTCGCGCCTCTCTGCTCGCCGAGTTGCGCCCGATCCGCACCGGCGCGCCCATCGATCGGTTCATCCACCGTGCCGATCCGCTGCTGGAGGAGAAGGAGTTCCTCATTCGCAAGGCCATCGGCTGGGTCCTGCGCGAGGCCGGCAAGCGACGGCCGGGCGAGGTGGCCGAATGGCTGGCCCCGCGGACGCATCTCGCCAGCGGCGTCACGATGCGCGAGGCGGTCCGCTACCTGCCGGCCGCGGATGGTAAGCGGCTGATGGCCGCCTACCGCGAGCGCCGGCCCAAGCATAGGTCAACGCGCGTACGGGCCCGCGGCAGCGCCACGAGGCGCCGTTAGTCCTATCGACCCCCCCACCCCCACGTCTCTAGGGTCACGGACATGGTGTCTGCTCCGGTGGTGGGGACGAGGGCGCATCGTCCCGCGCTGCTCGCTCTCGTGCTCGGCGTCATCCTCGTGCTGGTGGGGGTCACGGCCAGCGCGCTGGTGACCGTCGCTTCGACGCACGTCTCCACGACGACGCTGTCGAGCGTCGTCTCCCGCGACGCCTCCCTCGTCGAGCTGTTCGTGAACGGCAACCTCACGAGCACCGACCTCGAGCCCGAAGGTCCGTCCGCCGCCCGCACCCGCGACCTGTCCAACATGCTGAAGGCCCTCGCGGTCGGGGACGCCATCCTGCGCATCGAGATCCGGGGGCTGGACGGCCGCGTGCTCATCAGCGATGCGGATGCGGCGCTCGGTCGCACGGCGCCGGCATCAGCCGGCATGACGGCCGCCCTCGACGGGCAACCCACTGCCGGCCTGTTCGATGCCGGCACGGCCGTCGAAGCCATCGGCGCGCTGCCCGATGCAACGAGCTACCTCCAGGAGTATCTCCCGATCATGAGCAACGATGGCCAACCGCTGGCCGTCGTCGGGCTGTGGCGCGATGCGGGCAAGCTCGTCTCGAGCCTCGACGCGATGCGGAACGACCTGATGCTCGTGATGCTGGCTGCCGGCGCGCTGCTCGCCCTGGTTCTCTGGTTCGTATTCCGGGCCGCTCAGACGCGGCTCACGCGCCAGCATCGACAGATCCTCGATGCCACGCGCCGGGACGCGCTCACCGGCCTGCTCAACCACGGAACCGTCGTCGGCATCCTGGCCCAGGAGGTCGAGGCGGCCCGAGGTGCCGGCGACCGGATCGCGGTGGCGCTCGTCGACGTCGACAACTTCAGGCTCTTCAACGACACCCATGGCCACGGCGCGGCCGACGAGCTCCTGCTCCGCGTCGCCGAACTCGTCGCGGTGGCGGCCGGACCCTCGGGTCACGCCGCTCGATACGGCCCGGACGAGTTCGTCATCGTCCGTCCGGGGGCCGGCTCCGAGGCGATGGCGACCGAGGTCGCGCGCCTGCGGACCGGCCTCGACGGAGTCAGCGTGCAATTCGGGGACTCCGAGCCACTGCCCATCAGCGTCAGCGTCGGAATCGCCGCCTATCCCGAGCACGCGGCGTCGGTGACGGAGCTCCTGTCCGCGGCCGCGGTCGCGGTCAACGAGGCGAAGGCCAGCGGCGGCAACCAGGTTCGGGTCGCGCGGCTGGAGGAGGACGAATCGGTGCTCTCCACCGGCTTCGACATCCTCGAGGGCCTCGTCATCGCGGTCGACACGAAGGACCGATACACAAAACGACATTCGGAGGATGTCGCACGCTACGCCGTCTTCCTCGCGCGCCGGATGGGGCTCGACGAGGAGCTGCAGCGCACGATTCACCTCGCCGGCCTGCTCCACGACATCGGCAAGATCGGGATCCCCGACGTCCTGCTTCGCAAGCCGTCGAAGCTCACTGCACAGGAGTTCGCGATCTTCCAGCAGCACGTCTCGGTCGGTGACGCCATCGTGCGCGACGTGCCGAACCTGGACCTCGTGCGCGCCGGCATCCGCTACCACCACGAGCGCTGGGATGGCAACGGCTACCTGGCAGGGCTGGACGGGGAGGAGATTCCCCTCATCGGGCGGCTGCTAGCGGTCGCCGATGCGTTCAGCGCCATGACGACCACGCGGCCGTATCGTAAGGCACTCTCCGTGGAGGAAGCGCTGAAGCGGCTCGGAGACGCCGCGGGGAAACAGCTCCAGGAAGAGTTCGTGACGGCATTCATCACCGGGATCGAGACGGCACCCGACGCACCCCTCCCCGGCGAGGACGTGGCGAGCCTGTGGCGCCCCGAGCTGTGGGTCGCATGAGGGCGCCCGCCCGCCGGTCGATCGTTGCCGCGGTCCTGGCCCTCGCGATGGTGGCCGCGTTGCCGATAGCCGCCGCGGCGGCCAGCTGGACCCTGATCATCACGCCGCCGTCCGCCACGGTCGGGGTGTCGACCACCTTCACCCTGGCCGCCACGAACACGACCGACCCGGGCGGACTCGGATGCGTGGTGGTCGACGTCCCCGCGAGCTTATCGGTGGCGAGCGCGGCCTCCGTCGACTCGACGGCGGGTGGCCCGTGGATGGTGACTCGAAGCGGGAACCGCGTCACCGCTCAGGCCACCATGGGTGGGGATCGGCTGATGGTGGGTGAGCGCATCCGCTTCAGCGTCACCGCCACCCCCACACAGAACGGCTCGCACGCCTGGGCATCCACCGGCTACGTCAGCGCGATCTGCAACTCGACGGCCATACCGGGTGATTCGCCCGTGGTCGTGGTCAGCGGGGCACCCAGCACTCCCGCGCCAACCCCCGCGCCCACACCGGCGCCGACGCCGCCTCCGACTCCCGCGCCGCCGCCCCCGGTCACGCCGCCTCCGACTCCCGCGCCGCCGCCCCAGGGAACCGCGCCGCCGTCAACGGGCACTATCCCGTCGCGCGCGCCGGCGTCGGGGACCGCCACGCCCGAGCCGAGCTCCGTAACGTCTGGCGCGAGCGACTCGGGGACACCATCCGCGAGCCCGACCGCGTCGCCACGAGCCAGCACGGCAGCCGCCACCGGCGGCGGGAATGGGCCGCGGCCCTCGCCCTTCCGCTCATCGAGCGACATCCGCGTCGGAGTTCCCTCGGCCCAGGTCCAGTTCCAGATCCCCACCACACCCGGGGAGATCGAGCTCGGCGGGATCGCCATGGCGCTGCGTGGCGGAAGCTTCGCCGTGCCGGCTGCCGCGATCGCCGGGCCCGGCCTGTTGCTCCTGCTCTGGCTCGGGCTGCAGACGATCGGTGCCGTCGGGTGGATACCGGCGGTCAGGCGCCTGCGGGACGAGGATGCCTCGGAGCCTTCTAAGCGGCGCTCGACGTAGGCGAAAGCCACGCGAGCCGGGTCAGGGGCTTGCCCAGGGGAACTCGTACAGGTCGCCGTCACTCGTGCGGCGGACGAAGCAGATGGTCTCGGCGTTGGGGAGAAGCTCGCGTGGTACTCGTCGGCTGGAGTGTTGACGGGCGAGGGCTCCGCCGGCGTTCATGAGCGAAGCAGCGGTGGGCGCGAGATGCGCCAACCGGATTGGCCCTGCGGCGAACGAGGCTCGCACGAGGATTGGGTCTCCGGCAGTTGGCCAACCAGCCTGGCTGAATGAGCGGATGCTCGGTCGTTCGGCCAGCAAGGTTGGCCAATCGACTCCCCGGACCACTCTCAGCCGTTACTGGGCCAACTCGCTTGGCAGCTGCCGATGGATCTGCCGATGGATCAGCCGAGCGGCGTGTTGGTGTCCCACTCCTCGAGGGCCTTGCGCACATCGGCGAGGAACGAGCCGACCTGGGCACCGTCGAGCACGCGGTGATCGAACGAGCAGGTCATGTTCATCATGTGCCGGATGGCGATGACGTCCGCCCCGTCGACCTCCATCACGCGGGGCCGCTTGACGATCGCCTCCATCGACAGGATGGCCACCTCCGGCGCGTTGATGATGGGCATCGACGTGACCGACCCGAACCAGCCGGTGTTGTTCACGGTGAACGTGCCTCCCTGCAGCTCGTCGAGCCGCAGCTTGCCCGAGTGGGCGCGGCTGGACACGTCGCGGATCCGTCCGTTCACCCCGCTGATGCTGAGTTGGTCGGCATTGGCGATGACCGGCACGATCAGGCCGTTTTCGATCGCGACCGCGATTCCGATGTTCATCGCCTGCTTGAGGATGATCTTGTCCTCGGCGAACTGGCTGTTCAGGGTCGGGTGCTTGCGCAGGGTCTCGGTGACGGCCTTCACGACCGCCGCGACGTAGCTGAGCGACGCGCCCTCGCGTGCCCTGAAGGCCATGTTGTTGGCCTCGCGCCACTTCACCACGTTGGTCATGTCGACCTCGATGACCGTGTACGCGTGCGGGACGGTCTGCTTGACCTGGGTCATCTTTCTCGCGATGCCCCGGCGCATCTGTGACAGCGGCAGCTCGGTGTCGCCACCGGTCGAAGCAGGGACGGGA
>Ga0136623_10000019_pt1 | contig 34430 bp, 36 predicted proteins | sample AntDrymUQ4492106_2_FD_104656 | JGI IMG/M metagenome (GOLD analysis project Ga0136623, IMG submission 104656) | Polar desert sand microbial communities from Dry Valleys, Antarctica - metaG UQ449 (21.06) | ecosystem: Environmental > Terrestrial > Soil > Desert | place: Antarctica: Dry Valley...
ATCCTCCGGACCCTGCGACAGGCGGGCTTCTCGGCCGAGATGACCGATCATGGCTATCACGCCCTCGAGAGCCACATCATGGGGTTCACGCTGTGGGAGGTGGGCATGGACCTCGGCAGCCGCGAGGATCTCGCCGGGCTGGCAACGGAGTTTCTCCAGGCGCTCCCGCGCGAGAAGCTGCCCTATCTGGCCGAGCACATCGAGCAGCACCTCAAACCGCGCCGCCCCGACGACGAGGGCGAGTTTGCGTTCGGGCTCGACCTGATCCTCGACGGCCTCGCGCGGATCCGGGAAACGGCCTAGGCCATCGCCTCGCGGCGCGCCGCCGCGAAGCGCGGGATCCCCTGCTCGACCATCTGATCCGAGGCCGTGAGGCTGACACGGAACCAGCCCGGCACCTCGACGATGCTCCCCGGGAGGACGAGCACGCGATGGCGCGCCAGCGTCTCGGCGAAGGCGGCGTCGTCCAAGATGGGCGAGCGGGCCATCGTGTAGAACGTGCCCTCCGGCATGGAGGCCTCGTAGCCGAGCTCGCGCAGCGCGGGCACGAGACGGTCGCGACGGCGCTCGAGGGCGCCGATGTCGATCGAGAGCTGCTCGAGGTCCGCCAGCGCGTGCTGCAGAAGGGCGTTCGGAAACGCGTAGCCGCCCGCGAGCTGCTGCACGAGGATCTCGCCGCGCAGCCGGGCCCGCTCCGGAAGCGTCGGGGGCACGGTCAGGTAGCCGATGCGCTGGCCCGGCGCCAGCAGCGTCTTGCCATAAGAGTAGGCGATGATGGTGTGCGGATAGAACTCAGCCGGGCTGTGCGCCGACTGGCCGTCGAACACGATCCGGTTGTACGGCTCGTCCGAGAGGATCCAGACCGGGTGACCGATGCGGTCGGATGCATCGGCCAGGACGGCGGCGAGTGCCTCGAGGGTGCTCGGTCGGTAGACGCGACCGGTCGGGTTGTGCGGGGAGTTCACGATCACGGCGCGCGTGCGGGGACCGATGGCGGCGGCGATGCGGTCCACGTCGAGGTCGAAGGCCGGCGGGTCCAGCTTGACCCTGACCGGCTCGCATCCGGACGCGAGGATCAGGAGCTCGTAGAAGAACCAGGGTGGGGAGACGAAGATCACCTCGTCACCGGGCTCGACCAGCGTCCGGATGGCGGCCGCGATCGCCGCGAAACCGCCATTCGTCATCGCGACATCGGCGGGATCCCAGGCCATCCCGGTCCGCGCCGTGAGGCTGTCGGCGACCGTCCGCTGCGAGGCGGGCTCGGAGAGCTTGTAGGCGAACCAGTCCTTGTCTTGCGGAACGACGTGGCGCTGGAGCGCCTCGACATACCCGGGCAGCGGCATCTCCTGGGGGTTGCCGACGGCGAAGTTCGCGACGTCAGGCTCCCTGTTCAACCGAGAGAACGGCCCGCTGAAGAACGAGAGGAACGACGCGATGCTCTGGTGGAGCCGATCGCTTGCGCGCGCGGCGGAGGTAGTCATGTCGAGGTCCTGCGTGCTCGGGTGGCTAGGGGCGGATGTTTCGGTTCACGCGGAACAGGTTCGTCGGGTCGTACCTCGTCTTGATCTCTGCCAGGCGCCCGAAGTTGCCGCGATAGGACTCCTTTGTTCGCTCGTCGGTCTCGTCCTCGGTCTGGAAGTTCACGTAGTTGCCACCGGTGGAGTACGACTTCAAGGCCTGCCACGCAGTGCGGACCCACTCGCGGTTGGCGACGTCGGCCCCGGTGTCTGGACCCCACATCGACTGGATGACACAGGCAAAGGCCGCCTCACGGTTGCCCATGGCTCCGTCGTCCTCGGCGCGCTCGTTGAGGGCACCCGAGACCTGGAACAGGACGATCTGGTTTGCGGGCGCCTTGAGGCCGACGAACTGCGCGTTATAGGTCTCGAACAGCTCGTCGCTGAGCCCGGGAAGAAACTCCGACTTCCAGTAGTAGTGCATCCCCTTCGGCTGGGTCGCGTCGAGCAGCGCCTGCTGCGCGACGTAGTCCCTGACCTGGATCATGTCGGCCAGGGGCTCGCCATGGGATTTGATCGGCGCCAGGTCCGCGGTCGCCTGCTCGAGGCTCCCGGAGTGGCACGCGACGATCTGGATGATCGGTGTCCCGTGGGCGGCCTCCGGCAACCACGGCGCGGGAGGCGCGTTGCGCCTGATCGCGACGAGTGTCAGCTCCCGCGGCGCGGACTCGGCGACCGTGCGATACAGCTCGAGGACGGCGTCGGCCTCGGACGCCGGCCATGCGATCACGCCGGCCGTGACCTGCGGGCCGACGTCGTGAAGGCGATACACGAACTCGGTGACGACGCCGAAGTTCCCGCCGCCGCCTCGCAGAGCCCAGAACAGGTCGTCGTTCGCGGTGCGGGATGCACGCCGCACGTTCCCATCGGCGGTCACGATCTCCGCCTCCTCGAGGTCGTCGATGGTCCACCCGAACCGTCGCGTCAGGTAGCCGAATCCGCCACCGAGCGTGAGGCCCGCGACGCCTGTCGCCGACACGAAGCCGAGCGTCGCCGCCCGGCCCTGCTCCTGGGTGGCCCGGTCGACGTCGCCGAGCGTGCAGCCCGCCCCGACCCGGACCAACCGAGCGTCCACGTCGACCTGGACTGACTTCATCGGCGACATGTCCAGCGTGATGCCGCCATCCGACAGGGCCAGGCCCGCGATGTTGTGCCCGCCGCCCCTGATCGATAGCTCCAGCTCGTTATCCCGGGCGAAGTTCACCGTCCGGAGCACGTCCTCCGTGCTTCCGGGCCGGACAACGACCGACGGCCGCTTCTTGATCATCCCGTTCCAGAGGCTGGTCGCCTCGGCAAATCCCTCAGAGTCGGGATAGAGAAGCGAGCCTTCGAGGGCTGAGGCGAAACCGTCCAGGGTCTCCGCCGCGACCTCTCGTCGGTCTCCCGCGAGACCCGTGATCTGCACAGCTGCCACCTCATCCTCCTCCGGACTTCCGTACCCTGGCCGCTCGAGAGCTCGTCATGGCGTCCCCGGCAGGATTCGAACCTGCGACCGGCCGCTTAGAAGGCGGCTGCTCTGTCCTCTGAGCTACGGGGACCCGCGGTGCGAAGGGTAGGCGGGCGAGGGCGAGCCGACAACCCGCGAGCCGGGGCGGGACACCGCGGATGCGATCGCGACGCGACCGAGACAGCCGGGCGCTGATCACCGACAATACGCACGCCGCCCATACCCCTGGAGCCCAGCACCAGATGCCCCTCACCGAGCGACCACGCATCAGCGTCATCAATGACAACGCCGCATTTCTTGAGCTCATGTCGGCCATCCTCGACGAGGATGCGGGCTACGAAGTGACCGTGTTCAACGGCGAGTCCACGTCGATCGCCGAGATCGCGGCGGCGGATCCGGGCCTGATCATCGTCGACCTCCTCCTTGGAGGCGCGTCCGGGTGGGAGATCGTGACGCTCGCTCGCGCCCACGAGCGCCTTGCCGGGGTGCCGATCGTCATCTGTTCGGCCGATGTGATCGCCCTCCGTGACCGGGCGGTCGAGCTCGAGCAGATCGGGGACGTTCACGTCCTCGCGAAGCCGTTCGGCATCGACGAGGTGACCGACCTTGCCGAGCGCCTCATCGGCCGCGGACAACCGGTCACGGGCTAGGGCCGGCCATGGCCGACGAGCCGCTCATCACCCCCACCCAGCTGCAGCGTACGCAGATCGATGCCGATCGCGAGCTGCTGAGGGACGAGGACCTTCTCAATGAGGAGCACCTGCGCCGCATGGACCAGGTGCTCCTGCGCCGCAACCTCGACCATGTCCGCATGTTCAGCCGAAAGCTCAGCCTCGAGCTTCAGCAGTACGTCCACCTCTACACGCCCGAGGCGAACGAGCTGCGGCGCCGGATCGAGAAGTACATGGTCATGGAGCGCATGATCGAGCGGGAGATGGCTCGCCGCCACACGTACTGAATCGGCGCCGCGGCATCCGCTTCCCTCAGGCGTTCGCGCCCCGAGGCTTCGAACGTGCTGGCGAGCCGTGGCGGTCGTCGGTTTCTCGCTGCTCGGCGACGCGGGCCAGGACGACCCGCACCCAGCCGGCGAGGCGGGGCATCTCGAACAGCGAGAAGGTCAGTCCGCGTGCCTCGAGCTGGGCGTGATCCCACCCGTGGTACTCGCGACGGGCGGCCACGCCGCACATCTCGTCATACAGCTCAGGCCAGGACGCGCCGTGTCGCTGGTGGCAGTAGCGGATGAAGGCAACCAGGTCGGGGGCAGGTAGGTCTGCCGACGGTTCGGACTGCGATGCGGCGCCGGGCAGCAACGTCCGTTGGGTCATGCGGTGGCACCCCTGCGTGCTTGGACGGTATGGAGATGGATGATGACGTCGGTCCCGCCTCGGACTACACGGTCGGAACCGGAGGCGATCGTACGGCGATTGGCCCCTGATACGGAAGGGGTCTGTCCACCAACTTGTCCACATCCTCGACGCCGGCGCGGCGAAACGGTGGACAGCCCTTCTCGTCCCCGCCCTACTGCCGCAGGCGATGTCGCACCCGGAGTCGGACATCAGTCCAGCTTGTAGGTCCTCACGTAGTCGAACCACGCCGTGAAGCCGTCGCCGCCCATCGATACCAGGCCGATGCGGGCACCGGAGCCCAGGGCGTGGGTCCAGGTTCCCCCACGTTCCCAGGTGGTCCCGTCACGGCTGGTATACGCGGTGTACTCCTCCTCGCCCCCGACGGTGCGCCTGGCAATCCGCAGCCACGTCCACTCGCCGGGCGGCCCGACGACGGTGTTGCCGTAGCGTGGGTACCCCGGCGGCACCGGCGCCACCTCCTTGGCGAATTCGGTCTGCCGGGTCTCCCAGATCGAGACGTGGACGAGCTTGACGAAGTTGTCGTCGTCGCCATAGACGACCAGGCCGGCCTGGACGTAGTTGAAGCAGCAGCCCTCGGGCGGGAGGTCGAGCCGGACTCGGGTCTCGACGATGTAGTCGTGCTTTGGCGCGCGCGTCGTGAGCACGGATGCGTTGTTCGAGTCGACGAACAGGTCGGCCGGCTGCGTCTCGAAGCGGAAGCTCCCGTTTTCCACGCCGTACTCCGAGACGGCAGGGGGACGCACCCAGCTCCAACGCGGATGGAGGTTGCGACCGGTGAACTCGTCCGTCGTATACCCCACGTGCGCCTTCGGGCTGTCGGGCGCGACGAAGGTCGGACTGTAGGCCGTCGTCGTGCCGGGCTGCGCCGCCGGCACCGGCATCGGCACATCCGAGGCCCAGAGGCCTCCGCGGACGGCCGGCCAGCCGTCGATCCAGTCGATCGGGTCGAGCAGCATCGGCCGCTTCGTGAATCCGACGATGCCGTCGAAGTACGGGTCGTCGCGGTCGATGGCGTGATAGATCGTCCACCATTGCCCGTCGAAGTCGGTGAAGACGGTGTTGTGCCCGGGGCCGACCCAGCGATTGCCGTTCATCGAAAGGACGGGCGTTCCGCCCACCCTGCCCTCAAGGAACGAGGCGCCGGTTCGATCCACGAACGGCCCGAACGGGCTTGCCGAGCGACCCACGAAGACGCTGTATCCGGTCAGCGGACCGTTGCAGCAGTTCGCCGCCGAGACGAACAGGTACCACATGCCATCACGGAACGCGAGCTCGGCACCCTCGTAGCGGTTCGCGATCGCAATCTGCGTCGAGGCGCCGACCGGCTGCAGGATGCCTCCGGCGTCGGGCGCCATCGGCTGCGCGTGGATCCCGCCGTAGTAGCTGCCGTACGCGACCAACAGCCCACCCGGCGCATCCCCGTTGCCATCGACCACCTCGGGATCGAAGGTCCAGAAGAAGTTGCAGCCCGCGCCGGCGCGCCTCGGTCCGATGAGGGGCTCACCAGAGTCGGTCCAGGGTCCGAGCGGCGTCGGACCGGTCGCGTATCCGATGGCATTGTCACCGTTGCAGCCCGGTTCGCCGCTGACCTCGGCCTTCACGTCGGTGATGCCGTAGAAGAGGTAGTAGGTGCCCCCGATGACGTCGATCTCCGGCGCCCACATGCCGGCGGTGGGTTCACCCCACGAGGGCACCGACGCAAACGCATCCCCCTCGTACTGCCACGTCACGAGGTCGGCGGACGAGAGCATGGGCAGCTTGTGGAAGACCGCGCTGCCGTCGGCCGTCTCGCCGTCGTTGAGCGGATCGGTGGTGCAGTAGGTGTACCAGCGGCCCTCGGCGTAGATGGTGGACGGATCGGCGCAGCTCTCCACCACTCCGCCGCCCGGCACGACGGCCAGCAGGGGGTTCTCATAGGTGGTCGCCGCTCGAGTGGCGCCTGGGGAGAGCGGGGCCACGGGGACGGCGATGAGTGCGATCGCCACGGCCACGCCAATGGAGCGGATTCGGTGGAGGCAGAAAACGGACACCGGCATGCCTCGATTCGGTCTGCTCGGGCCGTACCGCAAAGGTAGACCGTGGCGTCAAGCGAGCGAGCGCGAACGGCTCCTATGCCAGCTCCCAAACGTCCTATACCGTTCCTGAGCCCCTTTTGGTCCACTTACCGTACATCCGCGGTGCCGTACGTCGAGCGCCGCGTGCAGCAGCTCGCTCCCGGAGACACCGGCAGCGCCTCTGGGAAGTATTCGGGAGTCCATGAAATGAAGAAGCGAACCATCGTGGTCGGCAGTGCCACCCTCGCCGTGCTCGCGTCCGCGGGCGTGGCCTTCGCCCTGTGGAGCGCGCAGGGCACCGGCTCCGGCCGGGCCCAGCGCCACCACAGCGGTCAGTGCGACCGTGACGCCAGTCGACTGCACGGTCGCGCCGGCCTGCGTCGACCTCTACCCGGGATTCGTGGAAGGTGACGTGTATTTCACCATCACCAACGCCAATCCGTACGAGATCACCTTCACCGACATGACGGCGGGCAACATCACCGTGGACGCCGACCACGCCGACGACTGCCCGGCGACGAGCATCACCGTCGAGTCGCCGGTAACCGGCCTCAGCCTGGTCGCACCGGCCAGCTCGACCTCGGGCCAACTGTCGATCGATGACGTCGTCACGATGATCCTTGCCGCGCCGGATGATTGCCAGGGCGCGTCGTTCGACATCGAGCTGACGCTGACCGGCACCCAGTCCTGACCTGCGTTCGCGCCGAGCCGCTGCTCGGCCCGGCGCGACGCGGTCGCGACCTGGACTTGACCTGAGATGCAGGGGCTTCACGGCGTCCGCCGGTTGGGTGGCGTCGCAGCATGCGTCGTCGGCACCCTTGTCGTCGTCGGGCTGAGCGCTCCGTCGGTCCGGGGCCAGGACGGATACACGATCGCCGGCGAGATCGACGGGCTGTTCCCTGGGGCTGACGCGACGCTCGACGCGCGGGTGACCAACCCGCACCCCTTCACGATCCGCGTGATCTCGACGAGCGTGACGGTGCTCGATGCGAACCCCGCGTGTCCAGCCTCGATGCTCGCGATCGGCGACTCGCGGGCATCCTTCGACGTCCCGCCCGGCGGAACCGGCACCGTCCCCCTGGCAGTCCGGATGAGCCTCGGGGCGCCCGATGCGTGCCAGGGCGCGACATGGCCGCTCGAGTTCACGGGGACGGCCGTCGGGATGGCAACCAGCGGCCTGCCGAGCACGAGCATGATCGTCGCGGGAGGTATGGCGCTGGTGGTCATCATCGGGACCGCGCTTCTCGCCGGAGGGCTCCTCGCCGCCGGCCGTCACCGCCGCCGCCATCGACCGAGGGCGGAGTGAGAGTTGCCGGGCGACTCCTGCGGGCAGCCGCCCTGGGTGTCTTCCTGTCCGCGGCCCTGACACAGGCGGCGTCGGCAGCCTGGAGCGCCGCGACGGACCCGGCAGGCGCGGCGCGATCCGCGGCGGCGACGATGCCGTCCGGCAACCAGCCATCGGCGACTCTCAGCACGCCCGCAAGCGCGACCGTGAATCTCGCCTGGGCGGCGAGCACCGGCGGTGCGCCGGTGGCGGGCTACGAAGTCCGTTCCTACGACGCCACGAGCGGCACCCCTCGCGCCGTCGGCGCCTCATGTGCCGGTATCGTCGCCGGAACGAGCTGCAGCGAGTCCGAGGTCCCCGATGGCTCGTGGCGCTACGCGGTCATCCCGCGCCAGCAGGCGTGGGCCGGCGCCCAGAGCCCGCTCAGCGATCCGGTGGTCGTCGACTCGAGCTATCGGGCGCTCGTCATGTCTGACGGACCGGCTGCGTACTGGCGGCTCGGAGAGGCGTCAGGCACCACCGCGATCGACGAGATGGGGGCCAGCAACGGGACATATTCGGGAGGGTTCACGCTCGGCGCTGCCGGTGCGCTGGCCAACGATCCGAACACTGCGGTCGATTTCAACGGCTCCACTGGCCAGGTAAGCGTCCCATCGGCACCGACGCTGGCCCTGACGAGCCAGGTCACGATCGAGGCATGGGTCAACCCCGACACCCTCGCGGGTACCCGATTCGTCGTGAACAAGGGCACCTGGTACTACCTGTACATCAACTACGGCACCACCATCTTCGGGATCAACTCGGGTGGGGCGGACCTGTATGTCACGACGCCCACAGTCACCGCCGGCGCCTGGCAGCACCTGGTGGGGACCTATGACGGCGCGAACCTCGTGCTCTATCGCAACGGGGTCGTCGTGGCGCAGGCACCAACGACCGGCGCCATCACATCGACGGCGGCACCGGTCCTGGTCTCGCAGGCCTTCGACGGACGGCTCGACGAGGTCGCGGTGTATGGGACAGCCCTGACCCAGGCCCAGGCCCTGGCGCACTACCAGCGCGGGAACGGAACCCGGCCGGACACGGTGATCATGTTCCCGGTCAACGACTTCGCATACAACGACGCTCCCTGGAACGCCTCGTGCGGGTCGAGCATCTGTGGCACGGCGGCCGATACAGGAGGGGGCGTTGCCTCCGTGGCCGTCAGCGTCCGCCAGGGTTCCTCCGGCAACTACTGGAACGGGACCGCCTTCGCCAGCGCGACCGAGGTGCTGCTGCCCGCGACCGGCACGACCAACTGGTCGCTCCCGTTCCCTGCGGCGAACTTCCCCGCTGAGGGCAGCTACACGGCAAGAGCCGCCGGGACCGATGGCGCCGGCAACACCGGCATCATGACTACCACCTTCGCCATCGATCGGACGGCTCCGACGGCCACAGTCACCTTCCCCGCTGCGGGCGGCACGTACGCAAACGCGTCATGGAACGCCGGCTGCGCATCGCGTATCTGCGGGACCGCCGGCGACACCGGCAGCCAGGTGACCACGGTCTCGGTCAGCATCCGCCAGGGCTCCGGCAACTACTGGAACGGCACCAGCTTCGGCAGCGCAAGCGAGGTCTTCCTGACCGCGACCGGCACGACGAGCTGGACCCTTGCCTTCCCTGCCACGAACTTCCCGGCCAATGGCAGCTACACGGTGCGCGCCGTGGCAATGGACCTCGCCTTCAATTCCGGCGAAACGTCGAGAACCATCACGATCGATCGCACGGCGCCGACCGTGGCGACGACCTTCCCCGCATCCGGCGGCACCTACAACAACGCGTCGTGGAGTGCGGGGTGCACGTCGACCATCTGCGGCACCGCCGCCGACGTCGGCAGCAGCGTCGCATCGGTCAGGGTCAGCGTCCGGCAGGGGTCAGGCAACTACTGGAATGGCACCAGCTTCGGCAGCGCCAGCGAGGTGCTAATGACCGCTACCGGAACCACGAGCTGGAGCCGCGCCTTCCCGGCCACGAACTTCCCGGCCGACGGCAGCTACACGGTGCGCGCCGTCGCCACCGACCTCGGCGGCAACACGGCTACGGCGTCGACGACGTTCACCATCGACCGGACGAGCCCCGTGCCCACGGCGATGACATTCTTCGACGCCGACGGCTTCGTCACGCCGGGCACCGACGAGGTGCGGATCACGTTCTCCGAGCCGCTCAGTGTCTCCTCGCTCTGCTCTGCGTGGAGCGGGACGGGTGACAAGTCGCTTGGCGGGGCGGGCGTCGTTGTTACCCTCACCAACAGCGGGTCGAACGACGTCCTCACCGTGACGGCCGGCGCCTGCACGCTCCACTTCGGCTCGGTGGCGACGGGCGGCAACTACCTGCCACTGCTGAGCGGCGACGCGACGTTCTCAGGGAACACCGCCGCAACGCAGTCGCGCGTGACGTGGACAGCCGCCACGCGGATGCTGACGGTCCACATCGGGTCCCAGGCGAGTGGCGGGCTCCTCAACATCCTGGGACAGTCGGCCGGCACCGCGACGTACACGCCGGATGCGCTGATCACCGATCTCGCCGGCAACGGCGTGCTGACGAGCCCGTTCAGCTCGGCCGGCCAGCGCCTCTGATCACCGACGGATCGGCAGCCCGATGTCGGGAGACCGGCTTTCCGGAGAAGAACTCGAGCGGGACGGGCGCCAGGATCTCGTCGGACGATTCACGTCGTGCTGCGGCCGGCCAGCGCAATACCGGCCATCTCGCGACACTCCGCGAGCGTGACGGCGGCCAGAGCATCTCGGACATCGGCGACGGCGGAAGCGGACATCGACAGGCTCGTGACGCCAAGCCCGACGAGAACGGGCGCAAGGGACGGCGAGGCGGCGGCCTCGCCGCAGACGCCGACCGATTTGCCCGCCGCGAGGCCAGCCTCGGCGGTCATCCGGATCAGGTCGAGCAGCGCCGGTTGCCATGGATCCAGCAGGTCGGCCAGCTCGCCGGCCATCCGGTCCGCCGCCAGCGTGTACTGCGCGAGGTCGTTGGTCCCGATGCTCAGGAAGTCGGCATGCTCGAGGAGCTCGGCGGCACGCAGGGCCGCTGACGGGATCTCGACCATCGCACCAGCGACGGAGAGTCCGTGCTGGCGAGCAAGGCCCGTGAACCACTTCGCTTCGGCCGCCGTCGCCACCATCGGCGCCATCACCCAGACGACGGCGGCTGTCTCGTGCTGAGCACGTGCGAGGGCAGCGAGCTGGTCCGTGAGAACATCGGGAGAGCGGCGGGCGGTACGGAGACCGCGGAGCCCGAGAGCTGGATTGGGCTCCGCATCCTGGTTGAGGAACGGCAGGGGCTTATCGGCTCCGGCATCGAGGGTGCGGACGACGATCTTGCGGCCCGCCATCGCCTCGAAGACGCCGGCGTAGAGCGCGACCTGCTCGTCGACCGTCGGCGCATCCTGCCGGTCGAGGTAAAGGAACTCGGTCCGAAAGAGGCCGACACCCTCGGCGTCGACCTCGGCGATCGAGGCGGCTCCGCCGGCGTCGCCGATGTTGAGCAGCAGCGCGACCGGGTGGCCGTCTGACGTCCGGCCGGGCCCGCGACTTGCCGCCCGCGCAGCGCGACGCAGCCCTTCGCGACGATTCGTATCGACCGCCTCGTCCGGCGTGATCCCGACGCGGATCTGGCCCGTGCCGCCGTCGACGGCGACGAGCTCGCCCTCACGCAGCGTTGCCGCTGCCGCGCATGCGACGACAGCCGGCAGCCCAAGGCTGCGGGCCAGGATCGCCGTGTGGCTCGTCGGTCCACCTCCGACGGTGACGAGCGCCAACACCCGCTCGGGGTTGAGCGTCACGGTATCGGCCGGGGCGAGGTCGTCGGCGACGAGGATGAAGGGCCGGTCGCGCTCGGGCAGGCCGGGCATCGGCTGTCCAATCAACCGGGCAACGGTCCGATCCCGGACGTCCTCGAGGTCCCCGACGCGCTCCGCCATGTACCCGCCGAGCTCGAGGAGCATCACCCGGAACTCGTCCACGGCCCGGTCGACCGCCCACGCCGCCGGTTGGCCATCCGCGATCGCCGTTCGAATCGCGTCTTCGAGAGACGGGTCGCGGGCGATCATCGCGGTCGCCTCGAGCACCGCCGCGGCGCCGGGGATCGCAGTCGCGGCAGCGCGACGGTCGAGGTCCTCTGCGGTGTGGGCGAGGGCCGCGGTCGCAGCCTCTGTCTCGGCAACGGGGTCGACGACATCGGGACGGTCGGCGGGCAACCGAGGTGGCCGCCTCATGAGCGCCACGGACCCTGCGGCGGTGCCGGGGCAGACACCGATGCCCTGGAGGGGCTCCTGCGCCAGTTCTGGCCGCGGTCCACCCACGGTCGTCACAACGGCTTCACGCCGGATCGTCGTGGTCCTCGGCGACCACCTTCGCAACGACCTCCAGCGCCTCGTCGGCACCGTCGCCATCGGCCTCCAGGATGACCGTATCGCCGTTCCTCGCCCCGAGCGCCAGGACGCGGAGGATGCTCCTCGCGTCGACCGGCGCACCGTCGCCCTTGCGGATCGTGATCTTCACCGGCTGCTCCGCTACCGCCTTCACGAACAGGGCAGCCGGTCGGGCGTGCAGACCGACCCGTGAGCCGACGATGACCTCGCGCTGCGCCATTACGAATTCCTCCGTGCGCCGCATCCCCCTGAGTCAGGGTTCGATTTTGACCTTGATGCCTTCGCCGCGCGACACGATGCCGATCGCAACGAGCACGCCGCCGAGCGGGAGCCGATGAGTGATCAGTTCCCCACCGGCACCTCACCGCTCGCAATCAAGGCCAGGGCCTGCTTATTGTGAGCCCGGCTGGACCCATTGGGCGCAGACGATCGTCAGCTCGCGGAAGAGGAGACCGGCCGGGCCTCGCCGACTTCGACGTGCTCGCTCAGCTTGACCGCGCCGGTCCGTGCGCGCGGGATCTCGAATCTGTTCGTCGCGCAGCTCGACGATCAGGAGCTGGCCGTTCTCCAGCGCGCCCTCGACAAGGTCACCATCGACTGCACGTTCGGCTGAGAGCCGAAAATCCTCCCGCCGCGGGAACCCGTGCCGTCAGCCTCTGCCGGGTCTCTCCGCGGGCGACATCGTGGCCAGCCTGGCGGCTTCGCGGGTGTACTCAACGAGTGCTGACTCCGGCATAGGTTCGCCTGGTTCGTATGTCACGAAACGCACCTTGCGAAGGTTGAGGTGGGCGCCGTGGAGCAGGTTGTCCGGATCGGTCATCCAGGCGCCGTACTCGAACCCGAGGTGGACGTGCTCGACCTCGGGCGCGACGAACGCGAAGTACCGCGTCCGCTTCCCGACCGGGACGTCGTAGCCGATGAGGCGCCAGCCAGGTCGGACGCGTTCGATGGCGTCGGGAACGGCCTGCGTGACGACAGCGCACAGCCGCCCGGCGGCACTCCGGATGCCGGGCGGATAGCCCTCGAGAAAGAGCTCGGGCGGGATCGGGTCCACATCCAGATGATGGGTTGTGCGTCGGTCGTGTGCACCCAGAGGTCCCGAGACCTGGCGTGAACCCCGAGATGCCGTTGTCTCGTTGCTCGGCGACACCTTCACGGCCGATCCCGGAGGTTTCGCCAAGATGCTCGGCGACCTCGGCGCTTCACGGCCGCTTCGCGGGGAGGGTCGAAACGAAGTCAAATCCTCGCTCGAGCCATGCTTCCAGGGACGCCGGCGCTCGGTAGCCCTCCGGAGCGACCAGCACGTACCCCATCAAGAGGCGACCCGCGAGCTGCATCGGCCGCGTGTGGGACTGGGCCAGAGACGACTCGTACGCCGCCGGTCCGACGCGAACCATCAGGTCCGAGCCGGTGACGCCGCAGCACAGGTGGCCTGCCAACATGAACGAGCGCCCGCCGACCATCCGCTTCTCGACGACGTCCGGGCGCCCCACCATGACCTGCCGGACGCGCTCGACCACTGCTTCTTCGTAGGCCATCGCGCATTAGATCCTCTCCACGGAGTCGAGCCGACAGGGCCGGGTTCAGGACCGGCGCTCGGCGAAAGCGAACGCCTCGGCGGTGAGCTGCTCCCAATCCGCTCCTTGGCCCACCGGGACGGTCACCCACTCCTTCATCACTCGTCCGTGCCCCGGGTCGAAGCGGGACCCGACGCCCGACGACTCCAGCTCAGCGACGCGGTCCTTCGGAAGCTTCACGACCAGTGCCACGCCGACGAGCATGGCGAAGATCTTGCCTCGCACCCGCAGCCCTGGCGACGAGCCGAACCCAGTCCCCGAGCTCACCGTCGACTCGGAGTTGAAGCGGGTCGTGAGGCGCGCGAACATCTCTGCTCCTTCACTTGCGGCATCAGCCATCCGGAACCTCCGCAGCGTCATGGGCACGGGCTGTTCGACCACCTCGGCCGTATGGGCGATCCATTGGGCTCTACTCTCCCAGCAGATACGTAAACCCATACGGTTCGACCGGCACCACCAGCCTGCCGGTGCCGCTCGCCGTCTCGACCAGGCGACCACCCGCGTCGTAGACGTAGGCAGTCAGGCCGGAGGCCCCTGCCTCGACCGTCGCCAGCCGCCGTTCCGTCGCCCAGCTGCGCAGCAGACCCTGGGTGCCGCCCGCACCGGCGAGCGTGAGGCGCTCGATCTCCGGCTGCAGAAGCACCGCATCCAGCCGCACGGGACGACCGTCACCCACATAGGCCGACTCGACCGCGATCGGGCCGGCAGCCAGCACGCGCTTGGAGCCGACGTTGCCGATATCGAGGTACCCGGAGGTCGGCGAGACGCCGGGCGCGCCGGCACCACCGTGCCAGAGGTGTCCCAACGGCACGTTGTCAAAGCGATGGCGCGTCCCGATCGCGCGAAGCGGAGCCTCCTGGCGATCGAAGACCGGCAGCAGCCGGTAGCGCCCCGCCTCCAGCAGCGTCGCCGTGAGCGTTACCCGGCCGCCGGGGCGCAGCTCGACGTACCCGCCGCCGCTCCACAGGCTCTCGCCGGTCCACGCGCTCGGTGGCGTCACGACCACCGCCTTGCCACGCAGAGCGCCAGCCTCGGCCTCGAGGAGGGTCCAGCTCAGCTGCCCGGTCCTGAGGTTGCGCGAAGTCGCGGCGGCTGCGACCTCGGGGCGTGCGTCGAGGGAAAGCATCGACAATAGCCCGTGAATCGTGCTTTCGGCGCCGCTGTTGCGGTTGACCCGTCCGTCCGCCTCCAGCCCGTCGAAGGTACGGCCCGTCGTCGGGTCGTACATCTGCACGCCGGAGCGGTTGTTGCCGAAATACCAGGCGGCCTGGATGCCCGCCAATTGGCGGAACCCGTCGAGACCGCTGGCGTCAGCCGTGCGCAGTAGGTTCTGCAGGGTGGCATCTGCGCCGTACGCGATCTGCGCCCGCTCGGCCGGCGCGGGCAACCAGCCCTGGTCGGCGCCGCCCTGCGCCAGCAGATGGGGCGTGAAGCTGGCCACCTCGGAGATGGCGGAGTCAACGAAGCGCTGCTCGCCGAGGATCGAACCTGCGGTGGCGAGGGCACCGGCCATCTGGTCGCCCCAGCCATGCCAGACCGATCGGGAGCCCGCCCACGGCAGGATCGCCCCGAACGGCCAGGTAGAGGCATCGGCCGAGAGGCGCATCTGCGCCAGGCCGTCGGCCAGCTGCTCCAGGTCCCGGCTGGCGCGAGCATCGGCGCTGGCTCGGACGTAGGCCGACAGCCCATACACTGCCTCTGAGCTGGCATCGGCGCCGTCCACGATCAGCCAGGCCGGGACCTGGGCACCGTCGAGGAGCCGATACGATCCGTAGCGGACGAGCACCTGCCGCTCCAGTGCATCGAGAGCCAGGCCCAAGCGCTCCTGGATGAAGGCCGCGAACGCCGGGTCGGCGTCAAGGAAGGCTTCGTACCCCTCGCCGAAGGCCCAGATGGCGCGCGCAAGCCAGTACGAAGCGCCCGAGTCGGACGGAGCCGGTGTTTCGGGCGGATCGGCGCTGTGGTTGAGCGTCCCGTCGGGCTGCATCCAGAGCACGAAGTTGCCGCGCTCGTCTCCCGGCGTCAGCGGGTCGTCGCTGACCGTCTGCATATAGGCGACGGTGCGGAGCAGGCCGTAGGCGGCGTCGCGGCTATGGTCGTCGCCAAACTGCTGCCAGTGGCGGATGTAGACGACCGCGGCGCGAGTCAGGTCATCGGTGTTGTAGGCGCCCTGGCCGTAGGTGTTCGTCTCGGGATCGAAGGTTCCACCCCCGATGCGGCGGTAGCCGCTCGGCTGGGTGACATCCGGCTCGGCATAGGTCCACAGGACCCGCAGGCTGGGCTCCTCCGCGAGGCGGTAGGTCGTGTGGCCGGCCTGCGACGGCGGCACGACCATGTCGCCCAGGAAGTCGAGATGATCGAGGTTGGTGAGCGGCGTCGGTGCTGCCCGCGCCGTCCCGGCAGAGGCGAGTCCAACCAGAAGCGAGAATGCGAAGAGCGCCGGCAGCGCGGCCGATGGCCGCAATGGACGTCGTGTGCCGACCGATCGGCCAGTCATATCATTTCTCCTCAGCTACAGAGGTTCGGGCTTGCGAGCGCGCCCAGGCCGCCCCCCGCCAGGGGCGTGGGAGGCCGTCTGCAATCGGACGCCTCATGGGCCAGGCTCGGTCCGGAACAGGCGAGCCACCCCGATCCGTGCGTCGGCCATTCCGTAATAGACGTCGTAGGCTGACGACGCGCTCTCGTCGAGCGGCTCGATGGCGGTGGGGAAGACGACATTGGGCACGGTCCCGATCAGCTCCTCGGGCAGCTCGGGCTCGAGGATCGGCTCCACAGAACGGGCCACCACGCGCGTGACGTCGGCTGAATCGAGGATGAGCACGCCAGCGCTGTAGCGCACGTCGGGCTGGGGCTCGAAGCCACGAGCCCGCTTCCCGGCGACACCGTGATGGACCACCAGCCAGCCTTCGGGAACGCGGACCGGAGGCGTGCCGCCACCGATCTTCACCGCCTCCCAGGGGTGTTCGGGGAGTGCGACCAACCGGTGGTGCTCGAAGCGGGTCAGCCCTCGAAGATCGTCATCGACGGCGGTGACCGGGACGAAACTGACCCAGATCCCGGGCCGGGGGTCGGCGAGCCCAGCCGGCAACGGTTCGCCCTCGCCGGGCCGAACCCACGAGAGGTCCCACATCGGCCGATGGAGCATGGCGTAGGCGAGCTGGCCGTTGGGGTCGGTCACCGGCTCGGGGAAGAACAGCGCGTCCTTGTTGGGGTACAGGTTCAGGTCGGTGGCCAGGGAGGCGTCGTATGCGAAGGAGACGGGCCCGAGCCGCCGCCAGGTCTCCAGGTCGTCTGAGGCGGCCAGGCCGATGCGCGGGCCGAGCGGCCCGAAGGCTGCGTAGGTCATGATCCAGCGGCCGAGCCGCGGCAGGTAGGTGATCCGCGGATCCTCGACCCCGCCCCCGCCCGCATGGCACTCCCATGACTCTTCCGGCTCGAGCGCCACTCCAAGGCGCTCGACACCGACCGGGACCCGCCCCTCGTCGAAGACGATCCGCGCCCGGCCGATCCGGGAAACGTTGCCCTCGGCCACCAGTCGCGGGAAGAGGAAGACCTGGCCGTCACGCCCAGCGGTCGCGGGGTTGAGCACGCCCCAGGCCTCGCGTGCATCGTCGAGGTCGGGCGCCATCACGACCCCCAGCCGCTCGAACCGATAGGGCGGAACCGGACGCATGACGCCGCTACGGTCCGAGAGAATCATCGAGCTCAACCCTTGACCCCCGAGCCGAGGTTCGACTCGACGAACTGGCGCTGGAACACGACGAAGACGACGACCGCCGGGATGGCGAGCACAACGGCTCCGGCCAGGATCGAGCCGAACGGGTTCGCAGCCCGTGCGGCGACCGTCGAGATGTAGTTGGCCAGCGCAACCGCCAGCGGCTGCAGGTCCTGTTGCTTGGTGATCAGGAACGGCCACAGGAACTCATTCCAGGGCCCGATGAAGGTGACGACCAGTGCGGTGATGATCGAGGGCCGTGCGAGCGGGACGGCAATCGAGCGCAGGATCTTGAACTCGGAGGCTCCGTCCATGCGTGCGGACTCGAAGAGCTCGCGGGGCAGCTGAAGGAAGAACTGGCGGAAGATGAAGACCGCCGTGGCGTTCACCGCGAAGGGAAGGATCATCCCCAGGTAGTTGTCGGCCAGGCCATAGGTCCGCACGATCACCACGTAGAGCGGGATCATGAACAGCTGGAACGGCAGCACCAGGATCAGCAGCATCGCGTTGAACACCACGCCGCGCCCGCGGAACTCGAGCTGGGCCAGGGCATAGCCGGCCAGCAGGCCAATCGCGAACGTCCCCAGCAGCACCCCGCCGGTGAAGATCCCCGAGTTGATCAGCGTGCGCACCAGGTCGATCTCCGCGTTGATGTCGCCGAAGTTGGCCAGCGTCAGATTTGCTGGGTTGGGGAAGGCGCCCGAGATACCGGGGTTCGGCTCGCGCTGGAAAGCGCCGACGATCATGTAGTAGAAGGGGAACAGGAATACGACCGCACCGAGCGCGAGAACCGCCAGCCCCAGCACCCGGCGCCATGACATCCGGCCCCCCGGGACGGTCCGATCGACCTGAGCCGTGCGCTCGGTCGCGGAAGAGGTGGCCATGGTTACTCCCTCTCGAGTACGAAGCGATTGATGGCCGAGATCGTCATGACCGCGAACGCCAGGATCACGCCCATGGCGGCGGCATAGCCGGCATGGCCCTGCTCGATCCCCTCGCGATACATCAGCAGAACCGGCGACATCGACGCCCCATTCGGGCCGCCGCCGCCGGTGAGCAGGTACGGCTCGGTGAACAGGTTGGCGCCGATGATGGTGGCCAGGATGACGACCAGGGTGGTCGCCGGGCGTACTCCCGGCACGGTGATCGCCATGAAGCGCCGGATCGGGCCGGCGCCGTCGACCTCCGCCGCCTCGTAGAGCTCTTTCGGGATGTTCTGCAGCGCGGCCAGATAGAGCAGCACGTAGAAGCCGAGCTGCTTCCAGGTGACCACGAGGGCGATGATCGGCATCGCCCAGAACTCATTGACGAGCCACGAGGGATCGGGTGCAAGCGGACCGAGCGTGTCGTTCAGCAGTCCGCCGCGTGAGAAGAACCACAGCCAGACGCCGATGACGGCGACGCTGGCAGTCACGTATGGGATGTAGTAGCTCGTGCGGAAGAAGACGCGGAACGGCAGCCTCGCGTTGAGTGCGGCGGCCAGCACGAGGGAGAGCACCACCGTCAACGGGACGTTGATGACGATGAACTCAGCGACATTGAGAATCGCGCGCTGGAAGACGGGATCGCCCAGGATCTCCGCGAAGTTGTCCAGTCCGACGAACGGGCGGGCGACCTGGGCGCCCGGCGCGGCAAAGAAGAAGTCGAAGAACGAGATGTAGACGGAGAGAGCCAGCGGATAGCCGAACAGGGCGACGAGAAAGATGGCGTAGGGGGCGACAAACGCGTAGCCGATCGGGTCGCGCCCGAGCAGCCTGCGCATCCGCCCCCCCGGCGGCGCGGCGACGGCCACCGTTCAGCTCCCGCTGACGAGCGTTCTGATCTCGTCCGCAGCCGCGTTGAACGCCTCTTCGATCGGCGTCGTGCCGAAGATGACCGACTCACTGTAGGCCGTGCGGAAGGTCTGCCACATCTCGATCGAGTTCGGCACGATCGGCACCTCGACCGTCCGACTGGCCTGGTCGGCGAAGGCCTCGTACTCGGGATTCGCCTCGAAGTAGTCCGGGAAGCTGGCCACCACGTCGGCGCGCATCGGCATCTGACCGGTCAGCTCGAGGAGCTGCCCGTCGCTTTCTTCGCTGGTCGCAAACTTGAGGAACTCCCAGGCGGTGCCGCGGTTCTCGCAGGCGGTATACATCGCGGAGGACTTCTCGTCGCTGAAGGTGTGAACCTCCGAGGCATCCATGCCGTCCTGTGTCGGCACCGGCACGGCGCCCCAGTCGACCGCATCGCCGTAGACCGCGATGGCCCACGGCCCGACGATGGCCATGGCCGCCTGCTGGTCGGCGAACGAATCGCCGTTGTACGCCTCGTTCGGTGTCAGGCCCTGGTCGTACAGGCTCCTCCAGAAATTGGCCACGGCGAGCCCCGCCTCGTTGTTGAACTGGGGTTCCCCGTCCTCGACCAGCTGCTGTCCGCCGCTCTGGGCGGCGAAGAGCGGATAGAAGTCGAACCAGGGCTGGAAGAACTGGGCGTCGGGAGAGGGCCAGATGGCCGCCTCCACACCACCCTCGGCCACGAGCGTCTCGGCAGTCGACAGGAACTCGTCGTACGTGCTGAGCGGCGGGTTCTCGGGATCGAGCCCGGCCGTGCGGAAGACCTCCTTGTTGTAGAAGATCATCACCGGGTTCGTCTTCCACGGCATCTGGTAGAACTTGCCGTCGGTGAACTTGTACTGCTCGGCACGATCGCCGGTGCGTTCCTGGATGTAGCTGGCACCGTCCGAGAAATCGTCGAGAGCCACCAGGCCACCGGCCTGCTGGAACTGTGGCACGGCTGCCGGCGCGGTGTTGAAGATCAGGCAGGGGGTGTTGCCGGCGGTGATGGAGGCGCCGATGACCTCTTCCGAGCTCTCGCCGGCAGGGATCTCCTCGGCCGTGACCTCCTCATCGGGATGATCCGCGTTCCAGGCCGCCACGACAGCCTCGCCCCAGGCGACCTCCTCCGGGTTGTTCGAGTACCAGATGCGGATCGGCCCTGTGGCAGCGGTGGCGCCGTCGCCCGCGCTTGCGCCGCCATCCTGCCCGTCTTCGCCGAGGCAAGAGCTGAGGACCAACATCAGGATCGTCGCGATGCTGGCGAAACGAATCGAAGCGCGAGACATGTCATACCTCCTGAATTCGACAGCGGATCAATGCGCGCGCGGCGCGCTCGTCGAGGAGCGCTCGACGAAGGTCACCGGAGCGGGCGTGAGTGTTGGGAGGGGCTCGCTCTCCACCAGGGCAACCAGGCTCCGCGCGGCCGCACGCCCCCAGTCGGTGGCATCCTGGCGCACGGTCGTGAGCGCCGGACGCACGTGTGCGGCGAGTGGGATGTCGTCGACGCCGACGACGGATAGCTCGTCAGGGAGCGCCAGGCCGGCCTCGATTGCCGCCGACATGCCGGCGATGGCCATCAGGTCGTTGGCGTACACGATCGCGGTGGGCGGGGGCTTGTTTTTCAGGAGCTGCCTGGTCGCCGCCGCGCCTCCTTGGCCGGTGAAGTCGCCGGCGACGAACAGCTCCGGCTCCAGCCCGTGGGCACGCAGCTCGTCCTCCCAGGCCCGACGCCGCGCCGCTGAGTGGACGTAGCCCGGCGCGCCACCCACGTGGGCGATGCGCCGATGCCCAAGCGCGATCAGGTGACGAACCGCCTGGCGGACACCTTCGCGATCGCCGGTGTCCAGCCATGGGAACGGACAGCCGGCAGACGGACGGCCGACCGCCACGGCCGGCAGATCCAGCTCGGTGAGCCAGTCGAAGCGCGGGTCGTCGATGCGGAGATCGGTCAGCAGTACGCCGTCGACTCGGCCGTCATGTGCCAGGCGTCGGTAGCTTGCGGCCTCCGTCTGCGGGTCTCCGTCGACCACCTGGAGGACCAGCGCCAGGCCACGGTTTGCGAGGACCGACTCGACGCCCGCAATGAACGCGGGGAAGAACGGATCAGCGGCCAGCAACTCGGGTGGCCGCGACATGACCAGTCCCAACGCAAAGGAACGGGATGCCAGCAGGGCACGGGCGTGCAGGCTCGGCCGCCAGCTCAGGGTGCGGGCTGCTTCGGTGATCCTCGCTCGAGTGGTGTCGGCAACGCCGGCGTGGCCGTTCAGCGCGATCGAGACGGCGCCTTTCGAGACGCCGGCAAGGCGTGCAACGTCCTCGATGGTCGGCCGCCGCCGACTCGGAGTCGAGCCCAATGTCTCCACCTCCGCGACGCGCGCGAGTCCGTCTGCGGTCGCCAGCGTGGCCTGGCAACTAAATGGTTTTAGGGGTTGATTATGACGCTCTCGTCAAGGGGCATGTCTGGCCCGTTCAAAGCTGTTCATACCCTCGGTCCACGCCGATACAACGGTTACACTCTCGCGCAGATGACGCGCATGGTCGTCTTCGTCTGTGAGCACGGCGCCGCCAAGAGCGTGATCGCGGCCGCGTGGTTTCGGCGCATGGCAGCCGACGCTCGTTTGGATCTCCGCGCCACGGCGCGCGGTACGGCACCATCCGGCGAGCTCGCGGCAGTAGCCGTCGCTGGACTGCTCCGCGACGGCATCAGGCCCGAAGAAGTCGTCCCTGAGCGACTCGGATTTCAAGACCTGGCAGAAGCATGGCGGGTGGTTGGGTTTGCCCCAGAGGTGACCGCAGATGCAGCGCCGGATGCCGAATTCGAGCTGTGGACCGTTCCCCCGGTCAGCGACGGATACGACGCGGCCCGCGATGTCATCGTCAGGAAGCTGACGACGCTGCTCGATGACGCCCAGACGACGATTGGCCACGCCGCAGCTGTGTCGGATGCGGACTGACGAGCCGCCGATGCCGCAGTGCGGATAAGGGTGCTGCCCAGGAGGCGCGTCGCGGCCCGATCTGAGCACGAATCGCCGTCGAAGATGGGACTTGATACCGCATACCGGACTCCCGGTGAATCGACTCAAGCGTCGCAGCCAAGTTCAGGTGTTATGCCGGGCGCCGTGCACCCGGATCAGGTCGCGGCTGTCGGCAACGGGCATCGGGACGCAGTAGCAAGCGCCCGGCCGTCGGGCGGCGAGAGGTATGGTGTGCGACGTGGATCGCGACGATCTGGTTCGTCTGCGGCGCGCACGCGATCAGATGGATCGTGAGTACGCACGCCCGCTGGATGTCGAGGCGCTGGCTCGCACCGCCCTCATGTCGTCCGGCCACTTCTCACGGAGCTTCCGCGCCGCCTACGGCGAGACCCCCTACAGCTACCTGATGACCCGGCGCATCGAGCGCGCCATGACGTTGCTGCGTCGCGGCGACCTCTCGGTGACCGAGGTGTGCTTCGAGGTCGGCTGCTCTTCCCTGGGGACCTTCAGCACGCGCTTCACCGAGCTCGTCGGGGAGACCCCGAGCGCCTATCGGGCTCGGGATCACTCGTGGCTGGAACCGCTTCCCGCCTGCCTGGTCCGGGTGGCGTTGAGACCGGTCAGGAATCGAGAAGCGGCTACCACCCGGAGCGGCTAGGCTCGGCCCCCATGGACGTGAAACTACAAGACTGCTTCCTGTCGGTCGACGACCACGAGAAGGCGATCGCGTTCTATCGCGACGCCCTGGGCTTCGAGGTCCGCAACGACGTCAGCGCCTATGGCATGCGCTGGGTCACGGTGGGACCACCCTCGCAGCCCGACATCAACATCGTGCTCGAGCCTCCGGCAGCCGATCCGGGCATCTCGCCTTCGGACCGGGAGGCGATTGGCGACCTGCTCGCCAAGGGCCTGCTGCGGGGGCTGAACTTCTCGACCCCCGACCTCGACGGGATGTTCGACCGCGTGCAGGCGACAGGCGCCGATGTCGTCCAGGAGCCGATGGACCAGTCCTACGGCCGCGACTGCGCCTTCCGCGACCCGGCCGGGAACATGATCCGGATCATCCAGACCCGCGGCTGACGCCAGCCCCATCGGCCAAGGTCCAGGCGTCAATGGCCGTCGGCTAAACAGCTTCAACGATCCCGACGCGGCGGCGACTCCCGGCGGGAGCGCCGCTTCCATCAACACTCGTAGAGGAGGAACCTTGTCATGAAGGAACCCAAGAAGCCCGCCAAGCGCACGGCCGTCGGCGGCACGGCGTCCAAGGGATTCACGGCCGAGGAGAAGGCCGCGATGAGGGAGCGCGTCAAGGAGCTGAAGGCGGCCACGGGCAAGGCGGACGCCGAACGGGAGGTGCTCGCGAAGATCGCCGAGATGCCGGAATCGGATCGCACCTTGGCCACGCGGCTCCACGCGATCATCAAAGCCAACGCGCCAGACCTCTCGCCGAAGACCTGGTACGGGATGCCCGCGTATGCCAAGGACGGCAAGATCGTCTGCTTCTTCACGGCCGCGGATAAGTTCAAGGAGCGGTACGCGACGTTTGGCTTCAACGCGGCGGCGAATCTCGACGAAGGCGCCATGTGGCCGACCTCCTTCGCGCTGACGAAGTTGACCGCCACCGAAGAGAAGAGGATCGGCGAGCTGGTGAAGAAAGCGGTGAGCTGAAACCACACCACACCGATCTCACAGAAGGAAGACGCCATGAAGCTCAAGGTGACCAGCATCTACGTGGACGACCAGGAGAAGGCCCTGCGCTTCTACACCGATGTGCTGGGGCTCGTGAAGAAGACGGACGTGACGAACGGGCCGTATCGATGGCTCACCGTCGTCTCAGCCGAGGAGCCGGACGGCGTCGAGCTCCAGCTCGCTCCCAACGACAATCCGGCGGCTGAGGCCTACCAGCAGGCGATGTTCGGGCAGGGCCAGCCCGCCGCCATGTTCTATGTCGACGATGTTCAGCGGGAGCACGATCGCACGTCTGCCGCTGGCGCGGAGTTCACGATGCCGCCGACCAAGGTCACGGGCTCGACCATCGCCATGCTGAACGACACGTGCGGCAATCTCATCCAGATCACCGCGCTGGACCGCCGGCAGTAGTGGATCGTGCGGTTCCCCGGAGCGTACCGCCAGCTCCTCTCGAGGCCGCAGCTGCGGCTGTTACTGGCCGGCCTCGGCGTATCGTCGCTGGGCGACGGGATCAGCACCGTGACCGTCGCCTGGCTGGCGGTTCAGCTAGCGCCCGCGGGATCGCTCGGACTGTTCGTCGGGTTGGCGATCGCCGCCTACACCCTGCCCGGGATCATCGGTGCGCTGACGCTGGGCATCCTGCGTGGGCGCCCGGCGCGTACGTTGGTGCTGGCCCACTGCCTGCTGCGGGCCGGCTGCCTTGGCTTGATCGCGTTGCTGGCCGCCGACGGGTTCGTCTGCCCGCCTGGACACGACGCCTGGACGCTCGGCGACGAGCCGTGTGTCACTATCGACCTCGCCGGCATGGGAACCTACGCGCGCGGCTGATCGGCCCGACGGCTTCTGCGGCCCGCGGTGACAAGGTTAAGGCGAGGGCGAGAAGGCCCGATGCTCGCCACGAGCCAGGATGGTTCGTTTCCGGATCTCACGAGGGTGACTGCCGCCGATCCTCGCCTCGAAAAAGGAGAAGGCATGGCCCTGCTCGTGACACGTACACACCATCGCTGGAGGCGTCGCCTGGCAGGACGTCGCACAGGACAGCTCGCCGACCACAAGACCCAGGACAGACCGCGGAGCTCTACGGACCCGCCGGCAACCCGTTAGGGTTTCCACTACATCAACGCCAACCTGCTCGACGGCCAGCTCGACGCCGCGCGACCGGAGTCGGTGATCTATGCGCCGGACAAGCATGGCAGGCTCCGACTCGTCGCCGTCGAGTACGTGGTCTTCCAGGCTGATTGGGTTGCGGCCCACGGCGCCGCCACGCCGGAACTGTTGGGGCAGCCGCTCACCCTCGTTCCTGAAGGGAATCGCTACGACATCCCGGCCTTCTTTGAGCTGCATGCCTGGATATGGCAGGCGAACCCGGCGGGCACGTTCACGGACTTCAATCCCAACGTGAAGTGCGGTTGACGGGCTGCTCGACGTCCCAGCGACCGGATCGGGCAACGGCCGCGTACGTCCAGACGGGTGGCGCGGCGATCGCCGACGTGCCGCGGCGGCACGAGCCACCCGCAGCGCGACCTTTGGTCCCAGCACGGAGAGGCTGAGGCGTGGCGGTTACTCCACTCAGGCTCGACCCGCGGCAGTCTCCTTACCCCTTCCAGTCGATGACCGGGACGACTTCCGGGGCCGGGTCGTTCGCCAGATCGACTCTATGGACGTCTTTCACTGAATCGCGAAACTGCTTGGCAAAGGCTTCCTGCGACGTCGCTGTTCCGCGAAGCGCCGCCTCGATGTCGTCCGCTTCCAGGAGGACGATGGCGACGGTCCCGTTCGGCGTCTTCTGGTGCCACACGGCGTGTCGTCGCACGCCGTTCGAGCGGTGCTATGCCTCGAAGGCGTTCTTCTCCCCGCTCTTGAACCGCTCGAACATCTGGGCATCTGTTTCGTCCTATGGCGAGTACAAGGACGTGGACCAATCTTGAACCGCTACTCCCACAGCCTGCCGACGATGAATCGTGAGGCAGCAGAGCGGCTAGACGTGATCCTGGGAAGGGGAACGGGTTGACAGTCCAGCGTTCATAAGGTTGCTGAGACACAATTAGAACAGCCAGAGAGGCCCGATCCGAGCGCGGATCGGGCCTCTCAGTTCTAGTTTGGCGGCGAGCACCTCGATCCTTCGACCCGTGACTGGCTCGGTGGTCGAGTCAGATGGCTGCGAAGACGCGGCGTGGACCCTCGACCCCCCTGAGCGTGTGCTCGCCGCGATCGGTGAGGGCCAGGCCTGAGCCCTCCACGAGGTCGCGGGTCGTCTGGCTGATGAGGACTTCGCCCGGAGCCGCCAGCGATAGCAGGCGCGCGGCGAGATGGACCGCGATCCCCCGCGGGCGATCGGCATCCAGCTCGACCTCGCCGGTATGGACGCCGACCCGGACCTCGAGTCCCAGGGCGCGCAGCGCATCGCGGATGGCGAGGCCGCAGCGGATGGCGCGGGCGGGGCTGTCGAAGCGAGCGAGGAACCCGTCCCCGGCGGTGTCGACCTCGGTGCCGCCGTACAGCGGCAACTGGCGCCGGACGGCATCGTGGTGCTGCCGCAGCAGCCGGGCCCAGGCGGCATCGCCAAGCGTGCGCGCCCGGTCCGTGGAGTCGACGATGTCGGTGAAGAGGATCGTTGCAAGGACGCGATTGCCGAGCTTCACAGGCCGGACTCCGGTGGGGAACTCCTCAATCGGATCCAGGACCTCGTCTGCGTCGACCCACGGGACGTGGACGTCGCCGGGGAGCTCGACGAACCGCGCGCCGGGGATGTGATCGGCGAGGTATCGGCCCTCCTCGACGCGGGAGTCGAGGTCGCCAGTCCGGTGCAGGACGAGGGTCGGACAGCGAATCGCCGGCAGGACTTCGCGGACGTCGACCTGGGCGTTCATGAGGATGAGGTCGCGCGCCGCCGCTGGGCTCAGGGCGGCTCGACCCATCCGTTGAAACCACCCCGCCTTGGCGGGATCGGCGTGCGGGTCCATCACCCTGAGATCAACGTCGACGCCCCAGTGTTCCTCGAGATGCTTTGCGACGGCCTGGCGATCGTCCCACGTGGGAGCCCAGGGGTAGTCATCGCTCCGGATGCGCTTGGCGTACGCGCCGTAGAGGACGAGGGCCCGAGTCCGATCCGGATAGATGGCCGCAAAGAGCGAGCTCATCGGTCCGCCCTCCGAGTAGCCGAAGAGAGCCGCGCGCTCGCTGCCGACGGCGTCCATGACCGCCCGCACGTCATCCATGCGGCTCTCGAGGTCGGGCAGACCCACGCCCCGATCCGACAGCCCTGTGCCCCGCTTGTCGAAGCGGATGAGCCGCGCGAAGGAGCCGAGTCGGTCGAGGAATGCCGCGTGATCGGGGTGCTCCCAACCGATCTCGAGGTGGCTGAAGAATCCGGGAACGAGTACGAGGTCAATAGGGCCGCCCCCGGTCACCTCGTACGCGATATTGACCTCGCCGCTCCGGGCGTACGAGATGGTCCGCGTCATGCTCGCTCGCTGGTGACGAAGGCCCACCCTGTCAAGGACATCGGGTGCTGGGCCCTTGGCCGCGGGCACGGGTTCCCGTGGCCCGTTGGCCTGCTGATCTCGCCGCCATGACTGTCGAGATTCGCGATGTCGCTCCAGGGCTCTGCTGGATCGGTCGGAAAGCCGTGACATTTGTCAAGGCAGCCCCCACTTGGTCCACACGTTGCTTCGCAGCACGTGCGGGCCGATCGGCTCGTTCTGTGGCCAGCCCCAAGCAATCACAGATGCATTCAGCTTTCAGGAGAACATTGTGCGTAGATTTCTCGTAACCCTGGTCAGTACGGGCATGCTGCTCGCCCTGACCCTCATGCCGGCCGCGGCCGCCGCACCGGGCGAGCCGGCCATGGTCATGGTCATGAAGCACCTGTGCGACGAGTCCATCCAGTCGGAAGCCGACTTCATGGAGCTCGAGGCCAAGGCCGCCACCAACGAGGAGACCCCCATGGGCGTCCCCTCCCTCGGCGCGACGGCCGAGACGGTGCTCGTCTGCCCGGTCGTGGTTCAGACCGGTGATACCCAGACCCCGGACGCCATCGGCGCCGGTGAGGCGGACTTCGACTTCACGGTCACCGACTCCGCGGGCACGACCCAGACCTTGACCACCGATACCACCTTCAGCGGTGACAACGGCTTCGACACGCCGGTCGAGGACTTCGCCTGCGAGTCCGACATCGCCTACGACGCCGACCGCAGCGGCACCATCGACGAGGATGTCTGCCTCGACTTCAGCAGCTATGCCTTCGCCGACGTGCTCGAGGGCCCGGTGACCGTTTATGAGACAACCGCACCCGAGGGCACCCGCTTCGGCACCGTGCGCCTCACCCCGCCAGAGCTGAGCGACGACGCGGCCATCGGGCTCTCGTTCGACGCCAGCGGTCAGATCACCTTCGATTCGTCCGCCGACGGGGACGAGATGGTCATGCTGCACGTCTACAACTTCGTCGGCGAGGCTTCCATGCCGAGCACGGCGATGGAGCGGCCGGAGCAGAACGCCAGCCTGCCGCTGACGCTCTTCGCATTCGGCACGCTGATCGCAGCTGCCGCCGCCGTCGTCGCGGTCCGCCGCATCAAGGCGTAGCTCCGACGATGCGCCATCAACTGACGCGAGGGGTCCGGCGACACGCCGGGCCCCCGCATCTCGTCGCCGGCCGATGAGTCGGTCAATCATCTACGGTAATCGGGACCGCGGCCACAAGAGACGCGGCATTCACATCAGCAGAGCCGCGCATTGACACGAAGGAGACCACCATGTCGGCGCAACCACGCGCAGCTGACGTCATAGGAGACTGGCCGGAAGAGTCGCGCGAGGCTGCGCAACTGGTCGTCGAGAAGTATGGCGAACCTCACGAGGCGACTGTGTCGCAGCTCATCTGGAACGGCGTCGGACCGTGGAAGCGAATTATCGCCCAGCGAGCTCACTGGGAGCACAGGTTCCCCGCCCCTCACACGGACTCGGTCGAGACGTTCATCGACTACCGCGTGCCCTCCGAGATGCTCACGCCATTGGCGCAGTTCGACGGCAGCGTGATGGTGGAGCGCACGACCGGAGAGGTCTCCGCGCGCTGCCATGACGAGCAGGCGAACATGCTGGCCCTCAATCTCATGGACGAGATGGTCAATGGAACGAAGGGCGTCGGGGAGGCCCGTGACTACTACGCCAAGGAGTTCCTGGTCGCTCGACGCAAGCAACTCACCCCGTACATGGAGAAGCTCCGCTTTGCGCCGTTGGCGGGCTCGACGGCCGACCCGGACGAACGAGTGCTCTCGAAAGAGGAGCTCGATCGGGCCGTCCAAGATGGGAACGAGGCGGCGGGTTGATACTCGGTGCAGGACCCGCGAGCCGGGTGTACCGCCATTGCGGGGTCTTCCCTGAGCCGTTCAACGTCGACCAACTGCTGGATGCCGTCGCCACCGCCGTCGGTGTTCACTGCTCCGCTCACAGGGGCTCAATTGCGCCTCCCACGCGGCTACCAGAAGCCATCGGTCGCCGCATACGCCGATGGAGTTGGATCAGCAGCGCGCGGCTTGCCTCGGACAGGGCCGGATCGGCCTGAATCGAGCGCTCGACATCGGCGGCAGGGTCGGATGCGACGGCAAGCGGGCCGGGGTCAATTGGCGACCTAACGAGAGCATCGATCAACTGCGCGACCGTGTCGAGGTTCGGCGACCGATCACCGCTGAGCAGGCGCGAGATGGTGCTGCGGTGGATGTTGCCGCGTCGCGCGAGCTGTTCCTGTGAGAGGCGCCGACTCCGCATCTCTGTAGCGAGCCACTCGCGAAAGAGATGAGTCCGTCCGCCCGTCATGCTACCAATACGACCTTGCCACAGATACGAAATACGACCTTGCCACAGATACGGCGATTGGCGCGGCCTGCATCAATTCGCGAATATCTCGCGCGCGGTCGCGGAATAGTTCGGTTCCGGCTCCGCGTAAGCCTCCTGCCTTGGCTCGAGGCCGGCCTCCGGCCTCAGAGCTCGCTCTAGCCGGATCTGAGCGACGGTCTTTCGCGGTCGCAACGTGCGGGGCCCCCCGGAGACGCCCGCCGTCGCACTTTCCCGGTGTAGTCCACGACACCGATCCCGCCTACGCTACGCGATCGCGACCACGGGTCGCCCAACGGCGATCACAAGGGCGGCGAAGTCGGCTCGGTCGAGGATCGAAGCGGCGTGCACGGGAAGGCGCTGAACGACATGGAAGCCGCTTTGGACGCACCGGCAACCCTGCTGGGTGAGCACGCTCGTTGGAAGTTGTCTCAGTTTGTGCGGGGTATTCTCAATTGATACGCTCAATCAACCGATGAAAATTGCGGACGCGGCCCGCGTCATCTGGATGGTCGATGACGACGAGAGTTTTCGCGATCTATCGAGTGCCGTTGCGGATGACGCTCGCATCAAGGTCGTCAACATGAGTGCTAACGACTTGATCGAGCGACGCGGCGATGCCTTGCCGGATGGGGCGATGCTCGATGGCTCGATCCTCACTGGTCCCCAAGCTGACGCGATGCTAGAGGGCATACCGCGAATCGTGATTTGCACGGGGCGGGAATACAAGGAGATCGCCGAGCGCTGGACGGCCCACCCCCATGTCCGTGTGCTGCTCAAGCCATTGGGCATCGATGCGTTCCAGGATGCCATCCGCTGGCTGGCCGGTGCCGACGACAGTAGCTCGTGGCCGACTCCAGAGCCGGTGCGAAGGATCTAGTCCAGTGTTATGAGCCGCTCGCCTTCGGCATTCCGGTGGGGCGGGCCACTGCTGCGCGTGCGGCGAGCGGATCTCGAGCGTGCGGGCGTGCGACGCCACCTGGCGCGAGCCACCGGGGTGCAGGAGGGACGGCCGGTCCTGGCCGATGGGACCGTCCTCGATGTCGCCAATGTCATCTGGTGCACCGGGTTTCGGCCCGACTTCGGCTGGATCGAGCCGCCGGTCAACGGCGATGACGGCTGGCCGCAGCAGACGCGGGGTGTGGTCGAGTCCGCGCCCGGCCTCTACTTCCTTGGGCTGCCGTTCCTGTACGCATTCGCCTCGATGCTGGTGGTCGGCGCGGCGCGCGACGCAGAGCATGTGACCGACACGGTCGCTGCACGGCGCGCATCCTACGCAGCGATGGCGTCGGCAGTCTCAGGGTCGGCAACATGAGATGTCCGAGGTCACTCGCGCCAAACGAGCGCCCCGCTTGGCGAAAGCGCGAAGGTGGTGGGTGACCGTTGAGTCATGCTCGCCGGCACGGCGTCGAGCGGACGTGTGCTCGCGGCCCTACCCAGCCTGGCCGACCGCTCAATCGACGAGCGCGAAGACCTCGAGCGGGGTCGTGAGGCCCTTGAGGCGCTGCGCACCCCGTGACTCGAAGCGAAGCCGCCCGTCCTCGATAAGGCCGCGCGTGCTGGACGAGACCATGACCTCCGATGCCTGACCGAGGGCCATGACCCGCGCGGCCGCGTGGACCGCCACGCCACCGATATCTCCCGGCAGCAGCTCGACCTCGCCGGTATGCACGCCAATTCTCACGGGCAGCCTAATCCCGGCAGTGGCGTCGCGGATCGATGCCGCACAGCGGATCGCTCCCAGAGCACTGGCGAACATCGCCAGGAAGCCGTCACCCGTCGTGTTCACCTCCTTGCCGAGATAGCGCTCGAGACGGGCCCGCACGAGGCGATTGTGCTCGCCGAGCTTCTGCTTCCAGGTCGTATCACCAAGCCGACTCGCCGTCGCGGTCGAGTCGACGATGTCGGTCATCACCAGCGTCGTGACGATCCGATCCTTGCTCGCCGGTCGCCCGAGCTGCTCGATGTTGCCGAGGAAGTCGACGAGGACCGCCGGCTCATCGCCGACGACCCAGGCATCGTGGCCGGGCGGGACATCGAAGACTTCGTTCGGCTCGATCTCGGCGTACTCGCCGTCGTCCATCCGAACAGCGAACCGCCCGGACAGCAGCAGTTGCGTATGGTGGATCTGACACAGGGGCTCGTCGGTCTCTCTGAGCATGTGCGTCGACCAACGCCACCCTGGCTGTACTGTCCCACGGCCGACCGCCAATGAACCGACCCGGACGAAGGCCATCGTCAAGAGCGGCAGCTCCCGGCGCTCGTCGGGATTGTCGAGGCGCTTGCGCTCGATCCGGGCCATCACCAGATAGGGTCGTGGCCCAGGATCGAGCCGTCAAGACCCGCTGCTGGAAGGCCGAGCAGACAGATGGATCGTCTATCGCATCGATCCGACCCGGCCGAAGGTCAGAGCCGATTGAGCCGAATGCGTTCGCTGGCGGCTCGGACAGAAGAGCGCCGAAGCGAGACCCGCGTGGGGCGAAGTCACAGAAGTCACAAATGCTGTGATTTCGGCGGATGCAACAAGATGTTGTACGCTGGCACGCATCGGGATACCATATGTTGTGCTGGTACCGCACACCGGATTCCATGTGAATCGTCTCATGTGTCTCAGCCACGTCTACCCAGACGCATGAGACAGGGTCGATAGGGCTCCAATAAGGGCTCCTGACGCGGTGCGTCGCTCAACGTCTCGTTAGGGCCTTGAAGAGGGCTGCTGCTGCTTGCTGTACTCAAGGGTCCGGACGGGTCGATCGAACCGGCCGCTCCGTCACCGCCGGTTCGTACAAGCTGCGAGGTGGACAGTCACGGCACCCTGCCACAGGTGATATGGTTCGCATGTCGGCGGCTGGCGCCTCATGGCCGATTCACGCCCAGCTTAGTCGCCGCGTTGCGTGGATCGGAGGTGCCCATGACGCTTGTCGTCCTCCAGCTCCGGCTTGGCTCCGGACGCGTCCCGTCGGCTGCAGGGCTTTGGGATCGGCCACCCGCGTACCGCCAGTGCTCGGGTCGGGACGATTTCCCGCGGCGGATCCGACCGATCACAGGAATCCGTTTCCCTCTCGCTCGCAGCCTGCGCACGACAAACCCGATGAAAGCCTGCGCCAGGGGTCTTTCGGTTCACCCTCGGTCGCCACGAGCGGATTCCTACCAACGACGGCGGATGAAGTCCGGCCGGAGGCGCATGCGGGGATCAGGGTCGTGGTCGCGACGGGGACCTGGGCGACGCGCTCGGCTATTTCGCGACCCGCTATGCCGACGCGGTCGCGCTGCGGGCAGGCCAGGCGGCCGGCACCATCGCGGCTGCCAGCCGACCACTAGAGACAACCCATCTGGAGGTTTGCACCATGAGCAAGTCCCGACCGGCCGTCGTACGTCCTGAGGAGGCTATCGCCGGGCCAACGACGCCCGGCATGGAACTGCGCCATCACTTCGATCCTGCCGGCCGCTGGGTTGGCTGGACCGGCTGGATTCGGAATGATGCGGGCGACGTGAGTGGCTGGCATCACCATGCCGCCAATGAAACGTACGTCTACGTCATCCGTGGCTCGGTGACGATCGAATTCGGCCCGGGCGGAGCCGAACGCGTCGAGGCGCGCGCCGGCGACTTCTTCCTCGTTCCGTCCCAGACGATCCACCGCGAGACGACAGGCCCGGATGCCGACCTCGATGCCTTCGTCCTTCGCGTTGGCGGCGAGCCAGAGCAGGTCAATGTGGACGGTCCGGAAGGAGTGGGCCGATGACGGCCCAGCTTCGCGTGCTCGTCGAACAGCCCACGAAGGGCAAGCGCTGGGTCGCCGTCGCGGCGGACTGGCCGGGACTGGAACGGGGTGGCAAGACGGAGGACGAGGCGGTCGAGAAGCTCGCCCGCTACGTGCAGCGATACCTCCCGGTCGCGAAGCGCGCCCGGCTGGGCTCGGAGCTCGCGACCCAGACCGACCCCGACATCATCGGCCGGTACCCGGGGGTCGGCTCGACCGACTTTTGGGGCATCTCGTTCGCGCCCTCGCCGCTCGACCGCGAGCCGTTCGACGCGCCGACCTTCGACCGCCAGGTGCGGCTGCTGCGCGCGGCATGGACCGAGTTCGACGAGACGGCCGCCCGCGTCTCGGCGGAGCTCCGGCCGGGTGTCCGGGGCGGCGGCCGCTCCCGCGACCAGATCGTTCGGCATGTCTTGGCGACCGAGGGTGGCGACTTCTCGAAGCGCGTGAGGGCGAAGTCCGAGCTGGAGGACCTGCTGACGCCGCGCGGCCTCGCCCATCACCGCGACCGCTTCGTCGAGGCGATGCGCGCTTGGTACGCGGAGGGCAAGCCGCTCGGCAACTGGACGATCCCGTACCTGCTCCGCCACACGGCATATCACGTGCTCGACCACACCTGGGAGATGCAGGACCGGGACCTGACGGACGCCTCCGCCGGATGACCGTTACGGCGCGAAACAGCGCCGGCGTTGTGGTGGGAAAGTACGCGGTCCCAGGGGCACGTTGCCGTTGCGCCGAGTCCTACTGCATGACCGCAGGTCAATCCACGGGCGATCGCCGTCTGCCGACTTCCTCCACGATTTCTCCGTCCGGCAGCCGGAAGCGGCCGTCCTGCACCTCAGCCTTCCGCTGGCTCTGGACCCTCGGCGCCGACCTCCTCCGGCTCGCCGCCGACGCGGAGGACGAATGCCTCGAGGTCGGCATCCCGGCTGGTCGTTTCACGGTGGATCGTCCGGGACGGAACGACGAAGAAGTCGCCG
>Ga0136623_10000020_pt1 | contig 34295 bp, 26 predicted proteins | sample AntDrymUQ4492106_2_FD_104656 | JGI IMG/M metagenome (GOLD analysis project Ga0136623, IMG submission 104656) | Polar desert sand microbial communities from Dry Valleys, Antarctica - metaG UQ449 (21.06) | ecosystem: Environmental > Terrestrial > Soil > Desert | place: Antarctica: Dry Valley...
CGGACTTCTCCCGGGTCGAGGTGGGGCTTTCGACCGCGATGACGGGGTTCGTCGATCCCATATTTTTGACGAATGCCGGTGACGGATCGCGGCGATTGTTCATCGTCGAGCAACGCGGGGTCATCAAGATCTGGAAACGCGGCCAGGTCCTGCCCATCTCGTTCCTCGATCTGCAGTCGAGGGTCCTGTCGGGCGGAGAGCGCGGCCTGCTCGGTCTCGCCTTCCATCCCGAGCACGCCACGAACCGCAAGTTGTATCTCTTCTTCACCGAGCGAGCGAGCGACGATCTCATCATCGCCGAGATGCGCGCGAGCGCGAGGAACGGCAACCGGGCGCTGCCGGGCTCGTTCCGCCGCCTCTTGCGGGTCTCCCACCGGAGGCATCCGAACCATAATGGCGGGATGCTGGCGTTCGGGAGAGACGGCTTGCTCTACATCGCCACCGGCGATGGGGGAATATTCACTAAGACCCACGGTGTCCACCGACCAAACGCTTTATTCTTGCGGAGGACAATCGTCAAGTCGCTTCCTCGATCGGAGATCAGCGTCAGCGCCAGCGGCTAGAGTGACCTTGCCATTAACATCGACATTGATGATCGCTAGGGGCGCGTAGTGATGCTCAATACCATGCGGCGGTAGGGCAGCCGGATTTCCCGCAGGGCCGGGCCACTCCACATCGCCGGTCGCGGTGCGGGCCGGGATCAGCCAGTAGTCGCCGGTGCAGTATTGATGATCTACGGGCATAGACTTTTCAAAGTAGATCTGGACGCCGTCTTCGAGCGTCAGCCATTGGTTCTCTTCGATTAGCAGGGCGCCTTTATCAGGTTTTGCAACCTTCGCCTGACCCGCGTCGAGCGCCTTTTGCTCACAACTGTGGTCCCAACGGCGAACTTTTGGATGCTTTAAAAGGCTTAAATCGGACGGGATCGGTTGGGTCGCCGTCGTCGGGTCAACAGTTAGAACCTGCCCTTCGACTTTGACGAGCTTTACCATGATGCCGAACTCCCCGCGCACTTCCCATTCATCCTGAGTCAACTCGACCCACTGCCCGGCGGCAAAACCATGGGTGACATCGCGGATACCACTCACAGTGAGCTTATCGCCATCCGTATCAACCAACGCCGCCGCCACCGAGCTATTCTCGCGCGACCATTTAAACGTAGCTGCCTGTCCTTCGTTACCTTGTGTTCCATGCCATGCCTCACCTTCCCGGTGAATCTCAACCCGATAGAGCTGGTTCTCCGCGCCTAGGTAGCGTGATTCGGGTGAAGTGATGCAGGGGTCGGTATCATCTTTTGGACCTTTTTTAGCCTGTGCTTTGAGCATGCCGCGGTTGGAGGGTTGCCACTGGTCCCTCCACTTGGACCATTCGGCATGCACCCAATCGCGCCAATTCCCTGGAGGATCCGGCGGACTTGGACCGAGAACTGCGGTACCCTCCGGGCCTTGTGACGTCGCCTTTACCTGCCACACTACCTGCGCCCGCGTCGCCGTATCCGGCCCTCCAAGCGCGACCTCGCGAATTGAATCGTCTTCGATGGGCGTGATATGCCGTTCCCAGACATCGAGGTAGACAAGATGATTGCCCGCTACAAGTTTCTTGTCCTCTGCGATCGGGGGGTCAGGCTGATTGCGATAGGTTGTCGCACCCTCTACTTCGCAGAGGATACCATCGACATAATAATGCCCACCGCTGATGTTAAAGTCATTGGCCGGATCCGCAAGTGTAGAAATTTTAAAGCCACTCTCACAGGGCCCTCCGAACGGTCCATACAGGTCTTTCGCTAACGACTGCAAATAGTGCAGAAAAATTGAGATCTGCGCGTTGTGATCCGCATCCAATTGGACCCGACCCTGTTGGTATAAGACGCGCAGAAAATGCTTTGCCGGATCAAACAAATCCCGGGTGACGTCGCATCGATATTCGCCTTGCATGCTGTCCTCCTAACTGGCGTAGATAATGCCGGCATCTGAACCGGCGGGCGTATATTCTTCCAGGCGGGCCCGCAGATTGGCAGCCCGCTGGGGTTGATACAAATCGTGGAAGACACCCATCTCCGATTCATCGTCGGCGCCGCGTTTGATCTCCTCGGCGCAGGCGTGGGCCAATTGGCCGTAGGTGGGCATCCCGTAGCGCGTGCTGTTAAACTGGGGACGGACTCGCTGTCGTTCGCACTCTTTTGCGTGCTCTCTCTCCTCCCCGGGATTAAACTCCGCCTCAACGGCCTTCTCGACCAAATCAGGCTGACAGTGGTAACGCCGCGGGGTGCGCGAGCCCGGCGTTACATAGCAAAAACGCATACAACCTATTTGGCGGCGGGCGACTCTGACTAGCCCCATGAAGACGCTGTTCTCCGCGAGATCAATCGCGTGAGTATAGATATGGCCGAACACGGTGCTGCGAGCAATGGTCAATAGAGCGTGCGCGGTGGCCGATCCGGATGCCCCCAACGCTTCGCACTCCGGCCCATCGCACTCGGAACCCGTGGCGTCCAGGATGCTATCGCTGATGCGGATCTTAAGGGGATCCATTGCGACCTCGTCCAAGTTCACTTGGATGGAACCGATGATGCTGTGCTCGACGACGATACAAGGATGCGAGTTGATCACCTCCAGGCTGGGCTCGGCGGGCCGGTGCGGTTCGCAATCGGGATCGAGCGACCAACCGGGCACCAGCGTTGAATGGCGAATGCTGACACTCGCTAGCTCGCCCTCGATCTGGACTCCACGACCGGTGATCAGCAAACCATCAAGCGTAAAGCGGCTGCCTTCCGCGCCGGTGACACTGAGATGATCCGGGCGATCCGTCTGCCAATCCAAAAGGCGGATCATAGGCCGCGTGCGGTTGGCTGCCCGGATCTGCAGGCTGTGATTCTCCTTAAGCGTAATATTAATCGGCAACACGTAGACCGCGCTGTCCATGATCTCGATGACGGCGTGGGACGGCTGTCCTTCCGGCGCCTGGCCATCGGTCCCAGCCTTCCAAGGCTCCAGCTCGGTGTTTAATTGTTCCTGTCCACTCACCCGAATGATGACACTGTCGGCCGGATGTGAGAGAGGCCGATCGTACTCGCCCCCACCGATATCGGCACTGAACCCATAGTGGTAGGACACCCAAACGCCCTCCTTTGGCAGTTGCTTCGGCGGAAAGGCGATGCGGCCCAACACGGGATCAACGGCTACCTGACCTCGCTGCGGCCGGTACTGCCAATCACTCAGATCGGCGGGGACAATAGACTCCCGAGGTATTAGTTGTTCTGACGCTTTTTTGATAGGCCACCCACGGGTCCAGATTGCGAGACTCTTCCCAATGCGGGTGTCGCCTACGAGGCCATAGTAAGCAGCCGCTGCTTGCTTGCGTTCTTGGCCATTTTCTATTGTGTGTTCTTCAAAGGCGCGCCGGCGGATGGGGATTGGTAGATTCAACTCGCCGGCAATCTGCGTCGGTTCTGTTTCCTGCTCGGGGCGGGTATAAAGAGGCGTATCGTTCCCTAAAGCGCTGAACGTGTAGCAGTGCGGCCCGGCCTCTTCGACGCAGTAAGCCTGGGTATGGGTCACGGAATATGCCTTCAGCCGCCAAACGAAGAGGCCTACGCTCGGTATGTTGTAGCGGCCTTGGGTGCGATGCGAATTGATACGGCGCACATCTACCGTATGAGCCAGTTCGTCGAAGGGGCCATCCAGGCGATCCAGCGCATCCCCCTGGCGCAGGTCCACACTACGCCCGCGATCGGGTCGCTGATGGTTCAAAGCCTGAGTCCATCCGAGAAGTTTATAGAACTCCACCGCTCGCGCCGGCCAGCCGGCCACATCGTTGGCCAACTGTTCCAACAAGGCCAGCGTGCCCTTGCGCCGCCGGTAGCGGAGGGTGTTGGCCACCTCGCGCCGAGGAATGAGGATCTTGTTTCGCAAGCGCCCTTGCGGTGTGGTCACCTCGCCCGGCTCACCGGCTTCGTGCACGGGCTCGTAACCGATTAGGTCACCAATATAAGGCACGATCCAATCTTCACAGGTCTCGATAAACCAGTTCTCGTAGAGTCGTTCGATGTCGTTCTCGACCACTTCCACCTGCTCCGAGACGACTTGAAGCCACGCCCGCAGCGGCTCCCCCTGCTCGTGATCACGCATCCGGTAGATCACCGGGAGCAATTCGTAGAGGCGATCTTTTTGGGTGCTCATGACTATCTCACGCGATCTGATTTAGGATCAACGTTGCGGGGACGTCGGGCGTCAGAAAGGCCAGTTGCGCCGGGCGAATCATTTCGCCTTCGCGTGCCGCCAGGTTCACCGTAAGTCGCGGCCCAGGACGACCCGTCGCTTCGCTTGCTTGAACTAAAATCTGAACCTCCGCGGAGATTTCCTCAGGCGTAAGCAGCCGCCTTACGCTTTGATCAAGCTTTTTCTCCGGTATTCCGCCAAACGCATCGACATCGACATACGTCACCCCACGAGCACCCTGCGTGACCCTGATCAGCTCGCTGAGCAGGACGTCTTGTCCTAATTCGCGGCGCTCGAAGCCGAACGCTTCCAATAACGCAGCGCGGATCGTCGGCTCCGTCTTTTCCCACTGGTAATCAGGATGGATCCGCACGTTGGCGCTGATCACAATGAACATCAGCTCACGCACCGCGAGCTGGATCGGCTGATACGGATCGCCGAAATCGAGCAGAGATCGGCGCAGGTTTTGGAACAGCTCGGAGGTCTCGTCGATGGGGATATCGTCGGCGCCGGCGATTGTCACGTGGACGAGTTGGCGCCGGCCGTCACTCAGTTCTTCGGCGCGAGCCTTGCCAATGCCGGCATACGTGCGGGCAAAGTCCGCGTAGTCTTGGACGGACACCAGCCGGTCGAGTGCTTTCACCGCCAACGGTGCGTTCTTACGCGCCTGATCGCGACCCTCTTTGTCCGCGCCTCCCGATGCGCGCAGGGGATTGATCACCTCCTTGACACCGAGCGGTCGTGTCACAAGAAGCGAGATCTGCCCGGCCTTGACATTGCCGGGTTTGCCGATACCGTTGCGATACTCGGATTTAATATTCTCGATGCCGGTCGGCAGGCGCGCCCCTTCTTTACCATTGCCGAAGATAACCGTCGTCTTGCCTTCATCATCGGTCTTGGTTATGAAGCTGCGATCAGTCGGCGCGAGCCCTGCGAGCGCATCGGTCTCGTGCCATTTAATGTCATTGACGAATACCTTCAGCGTGCTGTCTACGCCAGAGGGATTGGGCGCAGAAACAAACGTAAGGGGCGGCTGTTTGAGTGTGAATGATTGCAGCACTTTGGCTCCATCGCCGCTGCCCAGCACTTCCTTGCGCGTCTCACCGTGCGTGCCTTTTACCATGTTCCCGTAGACAATGACCGTGTCGCGCTTGAAGCAGTATTGCAGTTCCTCAGCGAGCTTGATAAAGGTGTGCGTTTTGTCGCCCGGCAGGCCCGCGTCGAACCTCTGCTCCACGCTGGCAAGCATCGCTAGTTCGCTGAATTTGACGGCGCTCGTGCCGGGAATATCGCGTTCGCCAGACACGACCACCCACCGGCCCGCCTCCAAGGCTTCGTAGAAACCGTCAAGCTCTATCAGCTCGTCTGTGCCACCGCAGACTAGGTCTACAATCGGTTCCTCGGCAAGTTCAAGTTCTTCGCTTTGGGCGTAGACGATGGTGCGCCTGATGATCTGAAAATCACGATCCCTAAGAGTCTGATCCTCCCCGCCTAGGTCTACGTTGAATGTGATCCATGGAGTAGCAAGCTCAAGCCGTGTGGTTTGGCCGCTTATACCATATTCCGCACGCGAGATGGTCAGCTGAATGTTCTTCGCTGTTGAAATCAGGATGGAAGGTTTTGCTGGTGCGACTCGAACCGGGTTGTCAAGGGGAACAGCGCTTGTGTCGACAATTATCCAGCTACCGGGAAGGATTTGGTCGTAGCTGGTGTCTAGGTAAATCGCATTTTCTTCTTCGTGTTTTTTCGCTTCCCCATCATCATCATCGTCTGGAACCTCAACGATCGGCCATTCACCAATGACAGTAATCTCCCCGGTTCTTCGTTGAATCCTTTGTCGTTTCTGCGCATTGTGCCCAAACAACGGCGCTTTCACCCGCAATGCGTAAACCTTAATCGCGGTTTCATCCGCTACTTTGGCGTTCGCCGCTGCTATAGCGAGCGTCTCACGCAATACCGGCGCAAAGGCGCTCACCGTCGCGTAGCCTGCTTCAGCATTGGTGGAGAATTGGTCTTCTAGTTTTCGCACTAGCCGCAGCGAATTGGCGGGCTGAACCGAAGCGGGCAAGGTGAGCGCCGTGACTAAGCTCACTTGATTTGAGAGCACCACAGCTCCGGATGTCGAAGCCGGCGCCCCTGGCTCTGATTGTAAAGTGACTAGCGTCCGATTTGCCACCGCATCCGGCTTGACCTCTTTCGCGCGCATGAATTTTGGATCGCCAGAGCCTAATTTGATGAGCAACGGGTCATTCGGCTCTAGATTCGTGCTGATCCCTTTGAGATAAATTCGAGGGCTATTCGAATCGCCGGTAATCGAAGCCGCCGTCTGTGGCTGCGTCATGCGTGGCTTGAGATTGTTCCACTTCGCCCGCGCCTTCAGATCCTCACTGATCTCAAATGACTGCGGTAGCTCGCCGGGACCCGGCACGCTCTGCGACCGCGCGCCGGTGGGAATCACGACCTCATCCGTAGCGTTGTCGTCGAGCGTGTATGCGAGATAGACGCTGGCGGCCACGCCGGGCCGCAACTTGTAACCGACCAAGCGCGCCAGTTCCAGGATCGAGCGCCGCTCGGTGGCGGTGCGAAGATAGCCTTCGTTGGCGATGCGCTCCTGATAAAACGTCAACACGTCGGCCACGGTCGCCCACGCATCGAGTAGGGCAATGGCCGGATCGCTCGGATCACGGGTGGATAGCTCGCGTAGTTTCGGATAGTCACTGCTCGATAATCGTGCGAGCATGGTTTCCAGGAAGCTCACATGCGTGCCCGCGCGATAGCTCAGCGCCGAGAGACCCGGTCGATTAGCAGTCGGTAACGGCGTCATTATTTCAACGCCTTCACAGCATCCGCACGCAGCTAAGAGCTGTTTCATCGCCCACCTCGTAGATCCAGCGTTAACATGCCGTTTTCCGGGAAACTAGGGTCATTGTCGAGCCGCGTGATCTCGAAAGGCCCGAGCGGCAGCACCCCGCTTTCGATCTCCCCATTGGGTCCTTCAAAGAGGCGTTCGAGCTTAGTGACGATCACGCTCTCCACGCCCGTCACTCCCTGGGCTGCCGCGATGAGCTTGCTGAGATAGATGCCTTCGCCGAAGCTCAGATTATCCGGACGGAAGAAGCCGAGCCGGCCATCGGGCAACAAGCGGTTGCTGAAGATCTCGAGCAACGCCGCTTTGACATGGCCGCGCAGGTAGTTGGGCAGAACACAGACGATCATGGCGATATCGAGCGGAACATAGCGTGCCGGTTTGACCACCACGTCGTGGCCGATCCGGCGGTAGCGATACAAGTGCCCCGCGATCTCGCAGAGCAACTCTTCATCTGCATCTGCTTCTAGACTACCGAGCGGGTCGATCGCGACCAGCACCTCGTACCAACTGCCGGTCCAACGCAGCCTGGCCGCCGCCCGCTGCACCTTGTGTGTGAAATCGCGCATCACGATATGAGCGTAATCGTCCGCCGTGATGGCCCGTTGCAGTTCCTTGCGGAAGACATGCGGTGCGAATAGCTTGGCCTCGGCGAGCGGTTCCGGTGCCGTCCCCCCTACTGCCGGGAAGGGATTGCGCGGGCGGATCCCGGCACCCTGAGGCAAGCGATTGCGGAACACGATGTGGGAGATCGTTTCAGCGCCTACGTTGCCGGAAGGACCGTTGCCCACGCGGTAGAAGGCCTGGAACCTCGTCCCGCCATCCGGCATGCGGCCCAACTCGCTGTCGCCGAAGCGCAGATGGGCGCGCCGCTCGTTATCCATCTCCACAACAAAATGACGATCCTCGGCTCCGCTCGCAAGCAAGTCCCGCCGCGGCTCCCACGTCTGCTGCATAGGCTGAAGCTCCGCAGGCAACCCATGAAGCGTGACCTGGGGCACCGCAAGCCGTACATCTTGTTTGAGCCATGCGGTGGCCGGAGTTAGCTTAAACGCTGACGTACAGGTTGCAGATGCTGGAACGCAAGGCAGGAGCGACTGACTGAAGCTAAGTTCGGGTTGAGACAATGCCGGCCTGTACCAGCCTGCGACTTTCAACACCTCGCGCGGCGAACACTCATCACCGCAATCGGGCAATAGTGTCTCCGTGGGTACCTGCCCCAGGTCGTCCTCGACGCGTTCGCCGTGGTCCACCAAGATGACATTTCCGCGCACCACGCTGACATCCGGAATCAACGTACAATCCTCCTCCTTGATGGACGAGACACACACGGGAAAAGGCAGTGCATCTTCCTCTGCCCATTCGATCTCCGCGATGAGCCGCCCGGTCAGCGTGTCCATGGAACGCGTCACCTTGATCAAGCGCACCGCATGGCGGTGGCTGGGATCGGCATCCGCAGGATTGCCCGTCTTCGGACCCTTGACCTCCTCGAAGATCACTACATCGCACTCATGAAGCTGCAGCGTGTGACCGGTATCCAGCGATGGAGCGTACGATTGTTCCTTGGATTTCTGTCGTTTAACCGTACCTTTAACGTACCCCTTCGGCTCCTCACAGTGATCCGGCTCCTCGGGTTCAGTGGGCGGCGCAGTCCCCGGATCGATGAGCGTCGTCGAGGTCGCGCCTTTGGGAATGCAGCACCGTTCATCACCCCAGGAGTAAATCCCAATCTCGTTGTGATCTCCGTAGAGCTTGATTCCCGATTTTCGGTCCTCGACGAGCGGTTCAAAGACGAGGTAGGACCTTGGCAGTGTCCGTGGCAGCTCCATATGGTCGTGGATGGTGCCACCCGTCGCGATCCCAGGATCGGTGATCAGATAAAAATCATCGGGTCTAAGCGTCAGATCCTGCGAAACCCACAGTGTCACCCAGGCTCTGGCGTTGCTTCCATCGTGTAACGTGTAATCGACCAGCCGCGCGTGGCGGCGCACGGAGATACGCTGGCGGGCGGTGTCGAGATACGCCTCGGTGGCGACGGCGTCCTGGTAGTAGCTCAAGTGATCGCCCACATAGGCCAGGACTTCGACCAGGGCGATGCCAAGATCGGGCACGTGACGATCCTTCCACTCGGGCATGATGAGGGCTAGCCGATCCAGCATGAGCTGGCGGAAGCTCGTGTAGTCCTTGGCGAGATAGTTGATCTCGGGCTCGTCCCGCTTCTCGGGCGGGCAGAGCGGATGCGGCTTGCAGTCCAAGTCGCTTGGGCATCCGGCTTTGAAACTGAATTCGAGGCACGCATAGCGTGGATCGAAACCGGAGAGGGGTTGGTACGTCGGCTGGCCGCCCTCGTCGAGTTCCACCACACACAGTTTGTAGGTGGAAAAATCACCGGGCCTGTCTACGGTCACCGCCATGCAATCATCGAGCTCCAGGTCTTCTTGGCGGTGTATTTCGACGTCTACGACCTCGATGTTGGTAATGCGCTGGCCACCTTTGATCCGCACGTTCTCTTTCGCGATGTGTTCAGGGGCCTTGCCAAGAAAATAGACGGTCAGCGTACGCTGGTCGTCACTCACCTCCAGATAATCGAGCCCATTCAGCGTCGCCGCCCGGACCCTGTGGCGGCGGAGCTCATCCTTGCAGAACAATGTCAGGTCGTTCATGACACCCCAGTCCGTACAAAGGTTTCGGTGCGCCGCTCCCCGGTGCGCCGCACTAGGTATTGAATCAGGATGCGCAGGGTGCCCTCGTCGCTTGTCACCTCGAGCGCCTGCACCTCGATCACGTCCCCCAACCATTGCTGTAATCCGGCTTGCACGGTGAACTGGAGTGCGGCCGCTAATTCCGGACTGTTGGGAGCAAACACCAATTGCAGAAGTCCGCTGCCAAAATCCGGCCGGTTCACCCGCTCGCCGGGATTCGTGAAGAGGAACTGCTCGATCATGTCGCGGATGTGATCGTCATCGCCGGTCGAAGCGGTGCGACCGCGGCTGTCGAGGTGGAATGGGAAGTCGATGTTCATGACGGTCTCATAGGGCGCTCACGCGTGGCTGGGTGATGACGATCAAGAGGGGTGTGCCCGTCGGCGCACAGATCGAGGTGCTGCTTTGCACGAGTAGCGGTTGTCCGTTGGATAGCACTCGGGTGGTACCGGTTATCCATTGTGCCGTTACGCATGGCCCATTTGCGGCCGGGGGTGGCGGCAAAGCGCAACCAGCCACAACGTAAGGCGCTGTGATCAATACCGTCGGCTGACCACTGACCGTCACGCGCGGGTTAGGTACGGTCGGCGTAGCCTGCCCCGCGTGTGAACAGAGGACCTGTGCGCCCACATGGACCAGAAAGCCTGGCATATCAGGTCACCACCAACGCCACTTTGTTGATCATCACACTCGGCCCGATCATTTCGATGGATGCGCCTTTCCCGTTATGAATGAAAATACCGGCATCATTGACGACTACCATTGCGCCGCTTGGACTCCTGAGGACAATCCCGCCCGTTCCCGGAGGCGCGGGGGCGGGTACCGGGGCGGTCACGGGTATGGGCGCGGCGTCGCTGATTATTAACGAATGCTGTAGCGTGGTTTGAATAACGATGTTCTGCCCCGGCGGAATGGGCGGGGGGGCGAGCGCCGCAGTCGGTACCTCAGCCGCTATACCCCAAAAGCCGCCGACCCAGATGGGGTAGTCCGGGTCGCCCTGCTCAAACTCGATCCATACGCCTGCGCCGATCTGTGGCACCATAAACACCCCCGCCTGTTTTCCGGCGATGGACACGCAAGGCATGGCCCAGCTCGACGGGGTGATCCCCAGTACATCCGGCACCATGGCCATGATGCGGCCGCGTTGCTCGGGATCGATGTTATTGATCACCGTCCCGCGGTACTTGCCATAGTAGCGCTTCATCCCTTCACCGCCTTCGTTGGCGCTCATGGCGTCACCTTGCTAACCGTGGAAAGGAGACCGTTGCGGCTTAGCGTGAAGCTCTGCTTATATTCCCCCCGCTTGATCTTGTGTGTCACGCTCGTGACGTAGTGGAGCCCCTCGAACGCCGGCCCCACACCACGTACGCCCACCAATTGCCGGGCCTTGAGGATGCGTCCGTAGCGTAGTACATCGAGGCTGCCTTCGCCGGTGACGGCCTCGGCCCACTGCGCTGCCTTGGCGATCCCGATCATGATGGCCTGTGGGACAGAGCGCTTGGATAAGCTGTCGTCGACCGGCTTCAAATCGAGCAGGCTGGTCGGCAGCGGCGGAATGAGACCGAGCGGCGGGTTGAGGGGCGTAATCGGCGGGATCGGGATCGGGATGACGACCTTGGTCTCCTCGTTATAAATGAATACCGTCGGGATCTTGTTCTTCTGGTTGTCGAAATTGAAGCTCAGGCTTTCGACGTTGGTATGCGCATCCATGTCGATATTGAGGGCCGGCTGAGGCACACCGAGCTTGATCTGCGGACCCCAGTATGCCTTGTTCACGCCCGGTGCCGGACCGAAATCGAGATAGAACACATAGCCCACCCGGTCCGCCAGCGCCTTGATATACGCGAGATCGGTGCCCTGTTGACCGGGGATGTTACCGGTCGGGATCGGCACGTCGATCAAGATACTCGGGATGATGAGAGGAATGATCCCTAACACGGCGTACTTGAGCAGGAGGAGCGCCACCCGGCCCTCGGCCGGCAAGGCCGGGAAGGGAAACCCGCTGAAATCCTGCTGGTTCATCAACGCGGTCAGATCCTCGCCGGTGATCACCAGCGTCGGGTGCGAGCTATCGCTGCCGGGCGAGATCTGATGATTGGTGATCACCCCGTCCATGATAACGTCGGGCGTCCCTAACAGCGTCACCACGATCACCACCCGCATGAACAGGAGCGGCGCGCCCCCGCTCAACAGAAACAGGGTGTGCAGCGGTGACTTCTTGCTGAGACTGAAGGACAACTGGAAACCGCTGGGGCCCTTGTCCTTCGTCGTGACTTCCACGCTGGTCAAAGCATCGAGCACCGACTGCGGTACCGGGATGGGTGCCAGCGGCCCGATCATCAAGGTGAGATTGATGCCTTTAACCATTGGGCAACCCCGGAATGCCCTCTGGCAAAGTAATGCGCAACCGGCGACCGATTTCCTCCAGCGCCTCTGGACGCGTTGCCCCGTTAGCATCGCAGATGCGCCAGAACTGTTCCGGGTCACCGAGATAATGGGCCGTAATGTTGTCCAGCCGTTCGCCTTGAGTGACCACATGCTCTTGCAGCAACGCGAAGCGCTCGGGCGCCGGCACGAAGCGCCTGCGCAGATAAATGACCGTCTTGCCGTCGGAGGTTTCGAGGGTGGCCGTATCGATGCCGTGGTAACGGCTGGTAGGCGAGAAGAGCATGGTCTTCAGAGCGCCGGCCTGGAAAAGTGATTGCAAAGGATCGGTCATGCACGCTCTCCTTTATGGAATCCCACCGATACCGAAATAGGTGGTAGGGTGCGCTCCACGCACCACACAACGATGGTGCGCACAGCGCACCCTAGTGCGCCCGGCATGGGCGCTGACTTGTTGTTTGAAAGGTAACAACCGGAGGCGATGGAGCCAACCGAAGCCGAACGGCAAGGTGCTGACCGCGAGGGAGGTGCTGGAGGAAGCCGGAGGCGAACGATCGACCGCAGGAACACGAACAAGCAGAGAGGCCGAACGCGAGCGGCGAGCTGGCTAGGAACAGCGAAGCCCGAAGTCCATCTGAAGGCGCGTTAGGTAGAGCTTGGCGGCACGATGGGAGAGTCAGCGTTCTTACCCGGGGAGATCTCCCGGACGAGAGTTTGGGAGAAGTCAGCAGAAGCCGTAGTAGCTTTGAGACGGGGTAATGCCCGTGGAGCGAAGGGCTGAAGGAGGAGAGAGGACCAGCGATATGAATGATGCACTCCTGCGGATGCGAAGAGCGCGAGAAAGCGAGCGGCTGAACGCGGCGCCAGTGAAACTGGCGTGTGCCCCGGCAGCGCGGCATCAGGGGGAAGATGTGTCCGTTTGTGTCGTAGAGCCGGGACCTCTGGATCGGTTCCCACCGATCTGGGCTGATGCCCACTCCTCCAACCGCCGGATGCGGAAAACCGCATGTCCGGTGGTGTGGGAGGCCCGATGAGCGCAATCTCATCGGGCCGACCCGATCGAACTGATAGCTGATAGCTGATGGCTTTTTCATGGAATCCCCCCGATACCAAGTGTGCTGAAGGCACCGCCCTGGCTCCTGGCGGCCAGTTGCTCTTTGGATTGCAAATAGCTCATGAACAAGCTGCCGCCCTTATGCGCAAAGCCCAGATCGTCCACGCTCAACACCCGCATGCCGAGACTTACCTTGGCGCGGATGGGATTCAGCGCAGCGTCAAACGCCTCCTCGGTGACGCTGAAATCCGTGATCCGCACCGGCAGGATGCGGTTCTTGCTCCAGATAAAGAGCGTCAGCGGGGTTTCCATCGGCGCGATCTCCAACGTGCCGGCCTGCGCCAGGCTGTTGTTGGACTGAAGCTGGCCGCTTGTCGGGTAGACAATCGTTTCCAACGCCGCGAGCTGCGGATGAATGCCAAGTTGAGCCGCGTTGGGGTTCTGATCGGGAAACTCCAGGTGATCCGTCGCGTCGATCTCCGCATCGAGTTTGATGGTCTCTACCGGCGGTCCCTTCAGGCGCAAAGCTTCCGAGCGATCACCGCTTTCAGCGCCAACCCCTTTGACCTGGAGCGTGCGGCTCAACGTATCCGGGTTGTATTGCAACGCGATGATGCGCCTGACCGCGGAGGTAATCGGGTCTATCAGCACGATGCCACCTTTAAGGAGTTTGGGGGAGTTGGGGAAGGTGGTCATGGATCGTGTCTCATCCTCAGTTGGTTCATTTACTGCCACCCGGCTTCTTCGGAGCTTGTTTACCGGCCTTGCTCCCACCGGCCGGTACAACGATCTCGTCCGGTTTGTCTGGCGTTCCGCCGCTGAGGCAGTGGACGTAGTTGGCCCACGAATCGGCGGATTCGAACGCCCCCTTAGACGTGCAGTCGAAAACCGGGAAGTACTGTTCACCGACGTCGGCCTTCCCGATCCCCTTCACATGGGCCATCTCGTGGATCATCGTGCGGATCCGCCCCTCGTTATTTCCAGGATCCGAGAAAAAGCCTGGGCACAGCACTATCGGTGGCCGATGATCGCGTACGTAGCCGGCTCGCGATCCGCAATCGGGGTCGCCCGGGCCAGCCACCTTGACGTCCACGGTGACGAGCCCACCCCCCATGCCACTAAGCACTTCGCTGATCTGGTCCATGTTCGGATTGCTCCAATCGAACTTGGCCTGCGCTAGGCGGCGAGCTTCGCTGAACTCGCTGGCCCCCTGGACGCCACTGGCCTTGAACATAGCCGTCTGCGTACGGACCGCCGCAGCGCGGCGAGCTGCGTCGATCATCTTCTTCTGCGCCTTGCTCGGCTCCACCGGCGGAACGATCTTAGGAGCTTGCGGTTGCTTCTTCTTGTCCTTGTCCTCCCGCTGCGGAGCTGCCGTTGGAGCGGATCCGGCAACGCGTGCGAATCGCCCCGCGACCACTTCCTCTGCTGCGTGATCCGCCTCGTGTTCCAAACGATCATTCTGTGTAGCCGACCAATCGGGGGAAAACCGCTGGATGCCCGCATCGACGCCCCGCTGCTGGACGGTGTGTTCCAACTCGTGGGCGAGCAACCGCATTCCTCCTTTCGACTCCGGATGGTACTCGCCCGCACCGAAGTGAATGTTCTGTCCGATGGTGAACGCTAGTGCGTTGACCGCCTGCGTCGTTTCCGCCGCCTTAGCATCGTTATGTACCCGCACGTGGCTGAAGTCATGCCCAAAGCGCGGCTCAAAAAAGGCGCGAGTGGCCGGATCGAGCGGCTGGCCGGAGGAGCGCAGGACTTCGTAGACGTTGGCTGGTACTTCCCCTTCAACCTGGGTCCCTCTCCCGCGATGGGAGAGGGATGCACGTTGTAGGGTCTGTTTCTTCTTGCTGCACGCTTCGCACTCGCCGCCAGCCATCGTATGATTTCCGCAGGCGCATTTACGTTGTAACAACCCGCTTGGCACCGGAGTGAAAGAGGAATTTGCCGGTACTACTTCCTGCCGTTGCGCGTTCATATCATTCCTTCAACTTGGTCAAGCATGGTTTCAGAACTATATTGACCCTGGCCCCTATTACGCCCTGATGGGTCAATCATTTTATCGATACCTTTTCCACCAACGCCGTTGTACCCGTTGTAGGATGGGTAGAGGCGATAGCCGAAACCTATCATATCCATCCGCGCCCATTGACCAGTTCCATCGATGGGTTTCGCTGCGTTCTACCCATCCTACGCCGGCTGCAAATATATCGACCCTGGCCCCTTTCCTCGCCGACCGTGTACGCGCGCGCCGACCGCACGCGCGGACTCGGCGGCTCGAAGGTCGGTGTGGAGGCGGACACCGTCGAAGTCCGCGCGCCCGGCGCCGGGAATCGTCGCACTGTCAACCCGTGCGGCACTGGCATCCGCCTCCCGCTCATACTCATCACCTGCCGCGCCGACCGCGAGGCTCGAACTTTGGGGGTGGCGAGCGTCAACGGCAACCCGGCTGAAGTTGTGTCCGAGGCGCGACTCCATGAAGACGCGCGTCGCCGCGTCAAGCGGCTTGCCGGGCGAGCGTAGCACGTCGTGCACGATGTTTGGCACCGCGGCGCCGCCGGCCCGTTGCGCGGCCGTCCTTTGCATGCTCAATCGCTTCGTGTCGCACTCGGCGCATTCGCCCGTGAGGCCGCCCCCTGCGCCGCAGGCGCACTTGCGCTGGAGGACCCGGGAGCGCGTGGGCATGAACGGCAACCGGCACGCGGCTTCCAGCTGGGCTTGCGAATGCATACTCATCGGCAGAAATAGCACACAAGGTAAAATAGGGTAGAGTAGAGAGCAGGCTTTCGCCTGCCCTCCCTCATCAAACCGTGCATGCGGTTTTCCCGCACACGGCTTTCCGATGTTCTTCACGCCAAGGCATGCGCATTTGCCCGTCCTGCGTTTACAAGCGCGGCTGAGGATGTCGCGCCTGTGCACTCAACCATTGAGCGCGTAACAATAGGCGGTTTCTTGCTTGGCCTGGGCATACAGCTTCCTCTGTAGCGTCCTGATCGTAGCCGGGGTGGTTAGCGACATGGCAATCCCCTGATCCTCCGCTCTTCGGTTGCACGAACAAAGCAGGGTCCCTTCCCTCGTCCGGGGTTATGTTGTCCCTCGGACTCAAGCGGTATTATGAACCCCTCCGACTCCCGTCTCGGGCCGCTACGCTTTCGTTGCCTTATACGCAGCGGTCGGTGGCCTCCCCACCCCCGCAGACGGGTCTCCAGCACTGGGCAATAAGCCTTCGAGAACATGCCGCCCCTGCTACCCCGGGAGTCGATGAGTGCCACTTCCGTTATTCCAGCACCCCTCCAACGGCCTTCCCCTTCTGACCACAGGGTCAGCTTCTCCAGTTTGTTTACGAGGCTACTCATAGGTTCACTTGCGTTACGGCCTGCTCTCTTGCTGTTTGGAAACTCGCGACCCCGTGTTACCACGACGCCGCTTCCTCATGCTACTGGGGCGTACGGACAACTCCCCAGACGGGACTTCAACCCGCTGGACTTACTGCTGTTACTGCGAACAATCAGGTCTTCCGGTCTTCAGCGCGGTCCACACCGCATGCATACTTCAGCACAATGTCAAAATCAGTTTTAAGGTCCAAGATCTTGTCAATCTGCGTATCGTAGGTTGAAAATCCGCCTTCAGACTCCAAGACCTCTAGACAATCCCACAGTACCTGAAGGGCAGGCGTGCACTCTCGCGGCGGCCCAACAAAAGAAAAGGATGCGCCCGCCCCATCATCGAAGAGCAGGATCTGAAACCCCATTTCCTTGTCATTGAGTTCCACGGTCCTGAAGAGCCGACGTGCCTCCGCCTCATCGACGCCTCGGCCTTTCGCAATTTGTGAGTAGTCACGTCTATACAGATCAATCGTCGGATGTCGCGTCATCAAAGCCGCCGCGAGCCGTTGCTTGAGCTGCTCTTTCACAGGATCAATCGGACCAGGATCGACACCGTCCGGGTTTCGTACCGAAACAGTGTTCTTCTCTTCCAACAGCTGGTTGTATGCCTCATATCGGTCAATGCCGGCCGGGAGGCGAACAAGATCGAAACCATAGCTCATGAGAGGTTCACCTCCTTCGATTCCAGCCTATTTCTTTATGACGACCGTGATCTCAGCACTATCCAGTGCCGCCTTCAGCGTTGAATCCGGACCAAGACCTCCAGAATCAGGATTCTCATAGAAGTGCCACTCGGTCCGGACAACCTTCTTCGCCTTCATCAATGCGACATCCTTGTTGATCTCCGCCCGAATGTGGTCATTGATTTTCTGACGGCCAAACTTCGCTTCTCGTGAGACTTTGTCGGTGGTGTAGCAGTCGATATCCCGTTTGCCTAGATCTGCGTCCTTTGTCGCCGTCGACAACGTTTGCTTTTGCCCGACAAACTCTGTACGCAGCGATGCTTCGGCCTCTTGCCACGATTTCGGAGCCAGCTTGGGAGGCACTAGACGGGCTTCCTCCTCCCGCAGTTTCTTGTTGCGAAGTCGCACCGCCTCTTGCTCGTCTTTCCACCTCTGTTCGGACTGTTTATTTCGCTTCGCCTTGTCTACCAATGCATCGCGGGCGGCTCCTTTGGCATCAACCGCTTTCGCGCTGGCGTCTCTCCATCTCGCTTTCGCCCCGTCGATCTTGACTTCCAGCTCCTTGATCTCCGCATCGTTTTGTGTCCGCTCTTGTCTGATTTCCCCTACGCGCGTCGCCTTGTCGGCGTCGGACATTTTCGCGACGCCTTCTGTCTTCACAGCGGTCTTGTCTGCCGGTTCGGGCTTTTTGTCGGCTGTCCGTGCCTTGCCGCCCTTCGGGTCTTCCGACTGGTCGTCCTTCTTCCCCCCGACCTTCGATTGCGTGTCTTGTTGTTTGTCGATCTTTTTGGCCGGGGCCTTCTTGCCACCTTTGGCTCCGCCCGGGTCGTCGTCGGTGCGACTCAAGACGGTCGAGCCCGCTTCCTCACTCTCGATTCTACCGGTCTGCTTTGCTGGTGTTTTCACCGACTTCGTCGTGATCGTCGTTGTCGACACCTTGGGTTTGTCGGTTCTGGTCTCAACTCGCGTCGTCGGTGGGGGCTGCGTTGTCGTGGGTGTTGTGGTGGTAGAAGGCCTTTTAACGCTCCTGAACCCCTGAAATGCACTTCTAACTCCGGACGGCCCGGACACCGCTCCGTAGGCACCCATGATGCCGGCAAAGGTTCCGCCAATCTGCAGTAAAGTGAACAGGTCCTGCAACTCTTTGACTTGATACGGCAAACCGTTTTTGTAAGAGATGAGCTTGGGTGTTAAAATTTCGTTGGAATATATCTTCCCGTCCCGGATCGGATAGATATATCCGGTGTGGGCCCGCTTCAGATATGAGAATTCACGAAGAGACAAATCTGGTCTGCCGAAGTAAAACTGTCCGATATCACTTAGCATAAAAAATTCTGAACTCCCATTCTTATATTTCACCAGGATGACGTTGAAGCTCTCGTACTCGACATTTTCCCATGTCGTTCCTTCCACGGCGTAAGCGACAGCACCAGCAATATTCGGATCGAACCGATTATGTAAAAATTCAGGGTCTGTCGTGATATCCATACATCTGGCGTTCCACGGCTCTCCTTCGTATTCCAGCACGAACTGGTTTTGAGTTAAATCGCATTGCAATTGCTGCGTATCTTGTCCCTTACTTGAGTCAGCGCCGAGGGTTTCGTCAAGAATCGCGCTCACGTCCTCAGCGAACTCCGACAGAGTCGGGGTGATAGTCTGTATGTAAGCCGCCTTAGCTTCGCCTCTGAAGAACCGAACTTTTACAGCCACCTCATACCTATGTTTAGGAGACAGCTTGCGGCTGCTCTTCATTCGGTCTCTGTCCTTCCCGCCCAGCAACCACGCGTACGCTTTGCTATTGCGCTTGCGCGCATCGAGCTTCAAGGCATCTTCCGCGTCGGATTGTTGTTCGCCGGTTCGAACGAATGCGAGCGCTTCCGCCTCGGCAGCGGCGAGCTCGGCATCCGGGTCGGGAGCCGGCTGCCGCTGTAATGATGATGAGGACATGCCGGCCCCATCGGCTTGCTGCACCACATGCGTCAGCTCATGGGCCAGCAAGCGCCGTCCCTCGTGCGCGCCCGGCGCAAACTGACCCGCACCGAACACAATGTTGTGTCCCACGGTGTAGGCATTGGCGCTCACCTCCCGCGCGGATTGCTCCGCAGCCGCGCCAGAATGCACCCGCACCTGCGAAAAGTCGTGGCCGAAGCGCTGCTCCATATCCTGCCGTAATACTGGCTCCAATGGCCTGCCAGCACTGGCAAGAGCCTGGTCCACGCTGACAGGCGCGGTCTCCGCCTGCCCGGTCGGCTGCCCCGCAAAGCGCTGAATGCGTGGTGGTGCGCCGCTGGCCGAGGAATGAGCCGGCGCTGTCATCACCTGATCCGCGATCCGATCCGCTTCCTGTTCGTAGATATCGCCCGGCTCATTAACCTTGAGTTTGGTTTGCAGACCCAATCGCTTTGTGTTGCTGCACGCGCTGCATTCACCGCCCGCTATCGTGTGATTTCCGCAGACGCATTTGCGTTGGAGCAACCCGCTCGTTGAGGGAGTCGCGGTTGGTTTCTGTTGATGGGTTTGAGTAGCGGTCTGGCGGGTCATTTGCCTATTCCCCGATACACCGCCCCGGCGATCTGTTCACCCAGTCGGGCAGGGCTAGCATCGCTCGTCAGTTGAATACCGGCGGTTCGCACGTTGTATAAAGCGCTGCCTGATTTCAGTGCCTCGCTAAGACCGCCACTCGCCAGTAAGCGTGTTAATTCCGCTGCCACCGCCGCCTGCAGCAACGGACGCTCGCCGGGCGAGAGCGATATACCGTCCAGGACCAAGCGTTCTATCTGTAGGTTGATGTTCATTTCACCCTCACCCCAACCCTCACCCATCAGGGGAGAGGGAGCGAAATAGGGTAGGATGGATAGAGGCGATAGCCGAAACCATCACATTCCCACCACCCAATGATGGGTTTCGCTGCGCTCTACCCATCCTACGGAGACTCAGAAATCTCATCGGACACCGCTTGAGGAATAATCATCTTTCCCACTACGTTCCGCAGTAAAACCAACTGCCCTATGCGTGCGAAGGCAATCAATGGCGTTGAATTACCGTGATCATGTTCACTCGGTTTCAACTGTGTAATGCCGCTCAACTCACTGGTCAGCATCGATTCATCGTAGTCGAAGATCACGATGCCCTTCTCCGCGAGAACATCCATAAATACCAGCCGGTTCATGCCTGCTAACTGTGCCGCTTTCCCCAGCGAGAGTTTTTTCTCCTGAAAATAGGTGATGGCGGCAAGTAGCCGGATATTCCGTCCTAACTCCGTCGTGCCTGTTTTCAGCGAGGCCAGCAGATCTTCTGGAACTTCAAAAGAAACAGTCTCAGTAGGCATATAAAACCTCTCGTCTTACCCTCAGGTACGCCAAACTATCACATCCACTTCCCGGGTAGGGGCGATAGCCGAAACCCATCACGCCTTCCGCGCGCCCAGCGATGGGGTTCGCTGCGCTCTACCCATCCTACGGGGACGGGACGATAGGGTTCGTAGAGCTGTGTTCATCGTTAGCCTGCTTAACGGCTGATCTTCAAACCCCAGCGGTTGAGCTTGCCCACGTCCACGGCTTCGAGATCGGCCACCCGCATTTTCCAGGCGCCTTGCAGCGATTGGCCGCGCAGGGCTTGCAAGGCCGGCGTGTCGGCAAACCGGAAGCTGCGCACAAGGTTGTCCTGCGAGCCACCGCCGCGGTTGTGCAGCACGGCTCGCGTGCCGGTGGGGGAGACCAGCGTGACCGTGAGGTCGCCGATATAGGTGTGGGTGATGTCCACCGACACATCCAGATCCTGAATCGGGCCGCTTTCCGCGACATTTAAGGCGCGTTCGATGCCGGCCAGATTGTTGTCGGGAATGGTGATGCCCGGCGACTCCTCGACTTCGATCACGGTTCCCGCCCGCGTTGTAATCTCCAGATCCCAGCGGTTCAGTGTGCCACTGTCAACAGCAGCCAAATCCTGCACCCATAACACCCAGTCGCCTTGGATGGACTCCCCGGCGAGAGCCGACAGGCCAGGCGTAGAAGCAGCGTCGTAACTGCGCCGAATGTTGTCGGCAGAGCCGCCGTTGCGGTCATGCAGCACGACCTGCCGGCCCGAGGGCGCGAGCAGAGTGAGGCGCAGATCGCCGATGAAGGTGTGGCTGATGTCCACGCTGACTTTGATGGACGCCAAGCTGCCGGTATCGTCGATATGGATGATATTGCGCACGCCGCCGGCGTTGTTGTCGGGAATGGCCAGCGCGGGGGACGAGGACTTGCGCACGGTTTGCCCCGTGGGACCCTGTAACCGGCGCCGCGCCTCGGTCACCGCCTGGAAAGCATTCACCCGGCCGAAGCCGAACCACTGGGAATGACCGCTAGCATCGTAGGTGCCGAAGCGGTTGCCGAGTTGTGGATCGGGGTTGTTGTCGATTATCTTGTCGGCCGTGGCTTGCAATATATCCCGCACCTCCCGCGCGTTCAGATTGGGATTGGCGGCGAGGATCAAGGCCGCGACGCCGGCCACCGTCGGGCAGGCGCTCGAGGTGCCGCCAAAATCGCGGGTGAAGTCGGTGGTGGAGTAGCCGCTCGGTCCGACGCGGTCGGTCGTAACGATACCTCTTCCGGTGACCTGAACGGTGACTTGGGGAAAGGTGCGCGGGGCTCTGTTATTACTCGGCGCGCATACCGCGATTTCCCGGCCCCAGTTGCTGTAAGCCGATTTCGTAGCCTGGCTGCTGGATGCGGCCACGGCGATGACATCCTCATGGGCGGCGAAGCCGGCCAGCCATTGGGTCGGACCGCTGGGTTGGTTGTTCGGCCAGCCGGATTCGGTCACCGTGCCGTTGACGGGGCGATTCTCGTTCCCTGCGGCGAAGACCACCACACAGCCTCTGCCGCCGCGCCCGACGGTGGCTGCCCGGTGCAGGGCGTTGCGCATGCGCAGGCTTAAGTTGAAAAAGCGGGCGTCTACACCCCAACTGCACGACATGACGCTGGCGCCATGGTCGATGACCCAGTCGCACAGGTCTTCGATGGAGTTATCGTCGATGAAACCGCTGGTGCGGATCGGCATGAGTGCGCAGCCCGGTGCAACCCCTACCACGCCAGTGCCGGTTTCTTCAGCCACCGCGACGCCGCAGCAGGCCGTGCCGTGATTGTCGTCCTCCAGTTCCGGCAGGGGTTCGAAGTCCTGGCCGCCGAAATCCCGCGGCGCGACGACCTTGCCCGACCCCTGGAAATCGGCGTGGTTGAGGTCGCAGGAGTCATCGGCCACGGCCACGATGACCGCGCGCTCGCCGCGGGTCAAATCCCAGGCATGCACCGCGTCGATATGCCCGGCGGTTGAAAGCAACGGACCTCCGGTGTTGAATAGGTGCCATTGATCGGGAAACAGCGTATCGGTGGGCGTGTAGTGGCTTCGGGAGGCAATTGCCACATTCGGCTCGCTGACCAGCACTTTATCACTCTCCGCGAGCCGGTTGGCGATCTTGATCGGGTTTTCGGCGGCCTGAGGTCCGACCCGAAACACGTAGGCGCGGGGCACACCGCGCAGTTCCTTGACCAGGGACAAGCCCAACTCGGTGACTATTTGCTCGATCTCGTCGTCGGAGACTTCCGGCTTGAACTGCACGGTGATCTGGTCGGTCAGGTAGAGCTTGGCCTGGGGTTCGTCCGCAGGGGCATAGACATGGGAGGCAAATTCCACCTCACTGCCGCGGCGCACCCGCTCCATGACCGCATCCCGGTCCTCTGCGTCCACGGAAAACTCGTCGAGATTTTGCCGGCGCAAACGGCGCCGGTGGGTAGCGTTATAGTCTGTCGCGACCTTCTCCTTGGCGATCCCACGCTTCATCCGCACCGTGAAGCGGTCGGGTAGTTCAACGATATTGATTCGCTTTCCCGCCCGCCAGAGATAGCCGCCCAGTCCGTCCGATTTGCTTCCTTCTGCCATGGTCTTTTCTCCAAGTTCCGTTCAATTTTACGTGGGTTGCCGAAGCCGCGGCTTCAAGCTCGGGACTCCCGAAGCCGAGGTCGCGTCAGCTACCTCTCATGATTCGATCCGGCAAATGCGTTGTAGTAGGTCCCCGCGCCGATCTGAGCGCCTGTTTAATGTTCATGCTTTCACTCCGACCGCCTCCAGCATTCGGAAATCCGCCTCGTTGACGGGCCTTTCGAGCTTGCGGAACTCGGTACGCGCGGCCTCCAGTAGTAGGGGCATGGTGACTTGTGTTCCGGCCTGGGCCGCCAGGAAGGCGGCGTTCAACGCGATGTTGTGGATGCTGCCGCCGGTGACATTGAGCTTCGCGAGCTGATCGTAGTTCAGCCCTTCGACCGGTGTGCCCGTGAGGCCGCGTGACTCGTCGGCTTTCGGGAAGACATTTTCCCAGATGAGCTTGCGTTCCTTGGCGCCGGGGAACGGGAAGCTCACGATGAAGCGCAGCCGGCGCATGAAGGCCGGATCCAGGGCGCTCTTCATGTTGGTGGCAAGGATGGCGAGCCCCCGGTAGGCCTCCATCCGCTGCAAGAGATAATTGATCTCGATGTTGGCGTAGCGGTCGTGGCTGTCCTTGACCTCGCTGCGCTTGCCGAAGAGGGCGTCGGCCTCGTCGAAGAACAGGATCGCGCTGCTGTCTTCCGCGGCATCGAAGACGCGCCGCAGGTTCTTTTCCGTCTCGCCGATGTATTTATTGACTACCGCGGAGAGGTCGATGCGGTAGAGATGGAGTCGTAGATCATTGGCGATGACCTCGGCGGCCATGGTCTTGCCGGTCCCGCTCTCCCCGGCGAACAGGGCGCTGATACCGAGTCCTCGGTTCATGGTCTGGCGAAAACCCCAGTCCTCATAGACTCGGCCGCGCTGGCGCACCTGCTGGGCGATCTGGCGCAGGAGCGCCCGCTCTTCCTGCGGCAACACGATGGCGTCCCAGGTGGCCTTGGCATCGATCCGCTGTGCCAACCGCTCCAATTTGGGACGAGAGGAAGTGAGACAGGCCTCCCACAAGCGATGCTCCAATGCAAGGCCTATTTCGTCCTCCTCCGGCACGGCAGCGGCGATCTGCACGATCTCGTGCTGGCTCAAATTGAACTGAGCCGCCATGCGCCCGGCAAGATCCTCCGCATCCTCGCCCAGTGTGTGCAACCACGCCGAACGCTGTTCCTGGGCCGTCGGCTTATGGACCTCGATCGAATACACGGGGCGCTCGGGGACCTTTTGGGACGCCACCTCTACGTCCAGGAAAAAGACCCCCTGGGCGCGTCCGAGAAACCGGGCTATTGCAGCCGCTTGCGCTTCGTGAGCACCCGAGCCGCCGGTTTCTCCCAGGTCTACATAGAGCGCGACCGGCATCAGCATGGATTCGCGTTGCCAGAGGCGGGAAAAGGTTTCCAGATCCGGCCATGAGATGGGTAAGAGTGCTGCGGAAACGCGGTGGAGGTTAAGCCCCAGCTTGCTTGCCACGTGCCGCGCCAGGGCCCGCTTGCTTCCGGTGTCCGTCCCCAGAAGCTCGATCACGGGCGCGGGTCCGGCATGGGCGGCATCACGTAGGCGGACGACCACCGCCGAGGCCTGCCGTTCCTGAGACGGGGGCAACTCACCCTGATGACCTGCTTCTGCGAATAGGGGCTCGACCAACGGCGCGAGCCGGTCATCGAGATAATTCAGTCCCTTGAGGTAATTGACGATCCGTTCGTCGGCCCGCAGTGCGCTGGCAGTGAGCGGGGTGGCGCCCGGCTGGTTGATCTCGATCAAGCGCCAATAGCGCAAGGGATTCTGGGGCGAGATTGCATTCCAGACCGGCTCGTCGAACAGGGTCAAGGCCAGTGCGAAGGTGGGATACGGCTTGTGCGGGTCTCTCTGGGCACGGGCGCAGAGCGAGGGGATGCGCGGGTCCAGGTCCATCCCCGCGCAGAGCAGCAAGACCTGCTGTTCGAAGTGCGAGAGCCCCAACCGGTGGGCTAGGATCATCAAGGCCGGTGGTGGCTCATTCTTTTCGGCTTGGGTCAAGGCCTGTTCGGCCTCCGCGACATCCGCATCACGAGGTACAAGCGAGGTCCCGGAGGCTTCCGAAAGATGTGCGAGTTTAGGGGAAGATTTTCGAATTAGCCTGGCAAACCAGCTTCGTGGTTGTTCAACCACAGGCTCGACTGCTTTCTCCTCTGGTCCGGCCATCTTCTCCAGCCGCAGCCGTAACCACGCGAGCGCCGCCACCAAGTATTTTTCGTTGGCCTCCATCCAGCGGGCGTGGTCGTTCATGTGATCGTGACCTGTTGGTTGGGGTCAAACGATGGAACCGGTGGAGTCTCACTGTAAGTCACCGGGATGCTGTCCACACCATCGACACGCAGTCGCACCAGATATTTGCCAGCCGCGACGTTAGGCACGGCAAACGTCAATGTCGTGGGCTGGGCGGTATCCGCTGGCGTGGTGACCGCTTGCGGTTCAACTTGGCGTTCGCCAAACAATAGCAAGATCCGCTGGCCGACGATGACGCGCGGCTCGCAGGTGACGGCGAGATTCACCGTGCCGGCAGCTGTCGTAGTTGATGTTACGGTGACCTGCGGTGCCAGCGCCACAGCCAACTCGTTGCTCGCCATTGCCGGCATGCCGCTATGCCTGACCACCAACGCCAACGTGTAAATACCCGGCGCCCACCGCGATAAGGCATTGGGGTCTTCGGTGTTGTTGGGAAGATGAACTCGGAGTTCACCTGCCGTATCACCTGCCGTAGGTGGCAACTCGATGGGATTCGGGAGGCGCAAGCTAGTGAAACGGGTAACGGTATCGACTGTCGTCAATTGCTCACCGATGAGCACAATGTTTTCCCCGAGACGGGCGGCCGATTGCGAGCGCGGCAGGCGGATTTCCTTGAGAGTAGGCGCAGCGCCGGCCACGGCGGTCACGCCCCGGTCTGTTTCACCTCGCTTGAGGACGGGTAGAGGCGCCTTGGTTGGGCGCGTGCTCTCGATGAGGATAGCCGAGACTTGGTAGGCAGCTGAAATTCGATACTGCGTTTGAAAGGTGGTCCATAGTTTCGACATGTCATCCAGCGATAACGGCTGGGCCGTTATGCGCACCCGCTCCACTTGCTCGCGAAGGCCGCTCTCGGTAAGCAGTATCTGATTAATCTCATCTGAACCGAGCACAGGGAAATCGTCCAAAATGCTCATCGCCCGGCCCAGCAGACGATGGCCTTTTACATCATCGTCATTCTCTCCGTAGGCGGTGACAAGGTAATACAAGTTGAGCGCCAGGGGAGGATGACCGGTCTCACCGGGCCGTACCTGGCGCGGGATATCCATGTTGCGCCACGCGCCATTCGGCATGGTCTGATAAAGAAACAGATTGATCTGATTGGGGGTATTGGCGCCGTTACGGGCTTTGTCCGGTGGTCGTGTCGTGACGGGGATGCCAGCGCCTTCCGGCTCTATGCCTTTTTCAATCAGGTGATGGAGCGTAGCAGTGACAGCGGCAATGCCAAGCGAGTTGCTCATCGGTCCTGGCCTCCAGACCGGCGGCGCAGATATTCCTCCAGCCCCATTACGGGGGATCGGATTTCAGGCTTTGGCGCTTGTTTCTGCGGGGACATGGTCGCACGCACTTCGATGCGGCCGATGCTCACGTTTATTACGGGCTCCGGCCGGCCTGCGGGGCTCTCCGTTCGGGCCACGGAAGGGTAAATGGGCGAGATCGAGGTAGCAGACGGTCTAAGCAATCCGTGATCGAATCCGCTCTTCCCCTCGGAGAGGGGCAAGGTGAGGGGATCACTTGCCGTGAGGAGATCACGCGCTGAATCTACGGCCCTAACCCCGGCACTCTCCCGGGGGGCGACGGATAATACAGGCTTCGACGGTTCTTCGACTGAAGCTTGCTCGTCTACCCGTGTTGTAGTAGAGGTAGGGTTCGTGCGCTCCTCTTGGTGCGCATAGCGCACCCTACTCGTGACCGGGGCGACCTGAATGGCGGCGGATGCCTTAGGAACTCCCGCATCGGGTCCCCTCTCCCTCTGGGAGAGGGTTAGGGTGAGGGGATCAGTGGCCGTTAGCGGATCACGCGCTGAATGTGCCGCCCCCACTCCGGCACTCTCCCGGGGGGCGATGGAAAGTCCAGGCCCGTTCGGACCCCTATCAATGGAAGGGCTGCCTTGGGTGACAGGGATAGTTGGGCTTGGCGCGGCAATCGGCTGCACGGGCTCGATTGCCGCACGGGTAGCCGTATCCGAGTGCGGCGGGATCCTTTCTTTAATGCGCATAAAAGGTCCGGGAGGATCGGTCTCTCCTATCACGATCGCACGGTCGTCTCTCGCAGCAACTGCCAATCCGTCCTGGGACACCTCCGGCTCAAACAGCGCGGGCAGACGCGGTTTGATCGGCGACCCGACCTCCGCATGCCGATCGATGAGATTGTCGAGAAAGTCCGTCATCGGCTCGCCATCTCCAGATACATCTGCCGGCGCGTGGGGCTCATCGCCAGGATATCCGCTTCCCGCCAACCATAAGCACCCGCGAGAACATGCACCGCCCGCAGCGTGCGTTCCGCCCAGTGGTTAATCTCCGCCCAGAGGAAGGAGACGATATCGAATAATGCCTGCCAGCGATGGCCGCAGGCGGGGCATGCGAGGCGGATGTGTAGATTGGACTGCGGATCGGCGCGCTCCATCTCCCGTACCATCGCCTGCAAAGCGGTCTCCGGCAGTTGTTCCATCTGGACCGGTCCGCCCTCCGGGGTAGTAGCGCCTATCAGGCAGCGCCGCAGTAACCGTTGACGCCGGTCGCCTTTTCCATCCCCGTTCTCGCACACGGCTGCAAGGTCGCGGCTACTGGGAAGTCTGAACCGAAGTCGATAGTCCTCCGCTTCCACGGCAAACTCGGCGGACAAACTCGTTCCTTCATGGACGCACAACTCCGCGACTTCCGACTCCCACTCCAGCCGCCCGGCACAGCGCGGACATCGCATCGTGCAGATGATGCGGGGGCCAAAACAGATCTCGCGGACCCGAAACAGGCGCGCATCCCGCTCGCCTATGCTCAATCCGGAAAGTGTATCCGCGGACTGCTCAGGGTAAACGGCCTCCAGAACACCGAGTGCGCGATCAATGGGGCCTTGCCGCAAACCGCTTTCCCATACACTCAACAGTTCCGCCGCCGTAGGTGCATGCATCGCATTATCCGGCAGGTTCAGTGAACGTCGGCTCGCTCGGCTCCGGGACCTCATAGTCGCGTTCCCAACCCTCGTTTTCCAGTTTGAGGGTTTGGATGGCAACGGCGTTGGCGTTGGCGTCCAGATCGGGCTGGGCCTGGAAATCCGAGACCCAGCACCGATAGACCTTGTAGGCGATGGCCAGCTGCCCCGCTTCGTTGTACATCTCGATGATGATCTCCTTGCGGAAGTCCTTGAGCGAGACCTCGGCGCCCAGGCCGGAGCCATAGTTCCAGACCTTGTTGGCCCACTTCTCGAACTCGGTATCTTGGGTCACGCCGCGTTCCAGGGTTATGGCTTCGTATTTGGTCCGGCCTGGCGATTTGCGGCTGCTCGAAGGATCGCCCCCTTCCCGGTGTTCCACCACTTCCGTTGAGCGCTTGAGGGCGCCCACCTTGCTCACACCGGCCACGTACTTGCCGTCCCACTTGACGCGAAATTTGAAGTTCTTATAAGGGTCAAAACGCTGTGCATTGACGCTGAACTGTGCCATGGTCGGGCCTCCTTAAGTGGCAATCTGTCCAGCCATCTGCTGGAGCTTGATGATCACGAATTCGGCGGGTTTGAGCGGCGCGAAGCCGACAACGATGTTCACGATCCCCAGGTTGATGTCGTTCTGGGTCGTGGTTTCCTTGTCACATTTGACGAAGTACGCATCGCGCGGCGTCGTGCCTTGGAAAGCGCCCTGGCGAAAGAGGTTCTGCATGAAGGCGCCGATGTTCAGCCGGATTTGCGCCCAGAGCGGCTCGTCATTGGGCTCGAAGACGACCCATTGAGTACCGCGGTAGAGGCTTTCTTCGATGAAAAGCGCCGTGCGCCGGACCGGAATGTATTTCCATTCGTCGGCCAATTGATCGGCGCCACGCAGAGTACGAGATCCCCAGACGATGCGTCCAATGATGGGAAACGCCCTCAAGCAGTTAATGCCGAGCGGATTGAGCTCGCCGTTTTCCGCGTCGGTGAGGTTGACGCTGAGTTGCGGGACACCCACTAACGTGGCTTCCATGCCCGCCGGCGCTTTCCACACCCCACGCTGCGTATCCGTCCGGGCAAAGACGCCGGCCACGGCGCCACACGGCACGAATTCCTCGATTTGATTGTCGCGTAACGGGTTGGGCTGCTTGAGGCGGGGGAAGAACAGGGCAGCATTTTTGCTTGGGATGCCGGGGTAGCTATCCTCGGTCTTTCTGAAATCGTCGCGTGCCGCGTCCTTTGACTTCCAACTGCTATGCGGGTCAACCAACAACAGGGCTCGCCGCTCTTCGCAATATGTGGCCGCGGCAGAAAGCAAGTTCTTTTCTACATTCCCGTCCTTGTAAGGAGGTATGCAGAGCAGATTGAAAAGATCGGCCTGTTCGAGAGCATGCATTCCCTCCTTTTTTATCTTACTTTGCGGTGGAAGAAAATCCTTGATATTCAGATCCGAGCCATCCGAGACTGTGTCGGCCAACGTCTGTCTGGTGCTCTCCAATTTTGTTTTTGCGTCCCTTTCTTTTTCCTTGGCAACTTCTATGTCTTGCTGCGAAGCATTATTGTTCTGAGCGCTTTCTCTGGCTGCCTTGGCTCTTAGGTATTCTCTTTCAGCTTGCGTGATCGCGTCTTGGGTTAGTGTCCATAATTTGTTCTGAGCATCCGTAACCGCTTTCTGCTTTGTCGCATCAGTTGGAGCCTTGGCAAGTGCATCAATGGCTTCGGCTAGTTCTTTATTGGCGTTCTTGATACTCATAGGGTTAGGCAGGGTCGCTGGGGGCCACTCGCCATCCCATTTCACGAGCCTCGACTCGGTCTCCAACACCTTATCGACACGACGCGGGCTGCCATCGGCAATGGACAGATTGAGAAATCGCTCGGTGCTACCGCCCGGTGATGAATCTATCACCGTGAGATTAAAGAGGTTTGGGTCTGTGATATTTTCGAGATCGACAATGGCACGGAGATTGGCGCTCCAGGAGCCTTCATAGGCCGCCACCAGCTTAATATCGCCAACCTTTAGCTTAGCAGTGCTAAATGAAGACGCTTTCATCACTGCCGCATCGGCAACTTTAACGACATCTTCTTGTTTGGCATTATCTGCCAACTTACGTATAAGCTCAGCTACCTCCCTCGCTGCTTGCTTCTCACCGTTAGTTTTGGTGGTATCCGCAACGACTACATCTCTCTTCGCATTCGCAGCGGCCTTAGCCTGCGCTCCGTCGGCGGCTGCCTTAGCCGCGTCCGCAACCAATTTTGCGGCCGCTTCTGCTTTTTGGCGCTCGGCTTCGTCCGTGAAGGCCGGATGGAACAGCCGCACGATAATCGCCTGGCTGCCGCTATTCAGGTAGAAGTCGCGCACTGCGTAACCGAGACTGCTTGCCAGCCATAACCCGCCAAAGATCCGCTCAAAGTCGGCGAAACTGTTGATGGTTACTGCTTTATTTGTCGGTCCGCGCTGCCCTCGACCTATAAAGGCCGTGATCGAGGTAGCCACCCCCGTGATTGTCCTCACCCCGCTGGGGATCTCTTCAATATAAACGCCTGGATAGGTGGGTGTTACTGGCATTGGAAGTCCTCCTTCCTCAAATCAATGTGTTCACGTTAATCGTTCGGTTGCAGTCCCTCTTTCCGGATCGCTCCAAAACCACGTTCGTACTGACGGAGCGTATTCCCGAGCGTCTCCAAGAAAGCCTTCGCATAGACGGGGCTCGTGACGATCCGCGTATGGATTTTCGGTTGATCGCCTGCCGTATAGAGCTGCCCGAAATCGACAACGAGCTCGAAGGCGTTGTATCCGACTTCAAAATAATTGGCGTATTTGCCTTCGGGCGCATTTCCACCCTGATAGGTCTTGTGTTCATCGCTCATGAACACCTCTCCGATTGCGGCGGCTGAATCTCTGGGCTCGCATCGCAAGCGTGATGCCAGTGCCTGCAGTGCGCACGCTAGGTACCTACCTATCTGATGTTGTTGTCATTTGTCAGACCTACGCCAGAAGCAGCCGCAAGCCGGAGTAACAGGCAGGTGATACGGTTTATTGAGCCAGGATATCCGTTAAGGCGGGTCTACAGCACGCGAAAGAAGCGTTATTCCTTGAGCACGGAGAACCTCTCGATGAAACGAATGGAGTGTAACATCCGCCTGTGACAGTGCTGTCACAGAGAAGGCGGCGATGTTACAGATTCGGCCTGAGCCTCGCCGCAAGGACGAGCAAGCTTGCTTTCCAGGATATGGTATTTCGCCATCTTCCTATACAGGGTCATGCGGGACCAGCGCAATTGCTCGGCGGCTTTGCTCTTATTCCAGTTCATCGAACATAGCGCGGAAAGTAGAAGCTCGCGCTCGGTGAGGACCATGCTTGTTGTACCTTGCGGCCGAATCGCTTCCGGTAGGTCTTTTATGGCAATCCGCTCCAGGGGCGGATCGATGAAAATTGCCTCGATCACGTTTTTCAGCTCGCGAATATTGCCGGGCCAGTCGTAGCGAAGCAGCAATTCCAGCGCTTCGTCCGTAAATCCTTGAAGCGCCCGTCCCTGCCGGGCATTGAATTCTTCCAGATAATAGGCGAGCAGGCGCGGAATATCCTCCTTACGCTCTCGCAGCGGGGGTAGATGGACCCTGGCGATATTGAGCCGGTAGTACAGATCTTTCCGGAACCTCTTGTCCGCGACCAGGCGGTCCAAATCCTGGTTGGTCGCGGCGATGATTCGGATGTCCAAGGGTATTCCTCTCTTGCCTCCCAAGGGATAGACCTCTTTGCTCTCGATGACTCGTAGGATCTTCGCTTGCGCATAGAGACTCATGTCCCCAATCTCGTCGAAAAGAACTGTCCCGCCGTCCGCGAGTTTAAGCTTACCCGCATAAGTGGAATGCGCACCGGTAAAGGCGCCTTTCTCATAACCAAATAATTCGCTTTCGACTAGACCGTCGGGAAGCGCCGCGCAGTTGATCGCTACCAGCGGTTTATCACGCCGCGCACTGTGCTGGTGGATGAACCGGGCGGCCAGTTCCTTCCCTGTACCGGTCTCACCGGTGGCGAGAGCATGACTATCCACCGCCGCGATTTTCAGCAGATATGATTTAATGCTTTGGGTATGCAAGCTATCGCCGATAAGGCCGGGCCTATCCGCCAGACATGGAACGATGGATCTACGTGTTGTACTGAAGGGCTTCGAGGAACGATCCATAATGCACCGGTTGACCGCTGCAAGAAATTCGTGGAATAAGAACGGCTGCTGGAAATAGTCTTTAAGCCCCCATCTCAGGGCCGCGACGGCCAGGGCTTCCGACCCTTGACAGGTCACGAGAATAATCGGGAACCGTCGATCCCGGTTTCTGATTTGCGCTACGATGTCGAACGCACCCGTCCCATCATCCCGAGGAGATTCCAATATCAAAAGCCGCGGGCTATGGGCTGCGAAGCATTCAAGGATCGCGTGGTGACTGGACGCTTCCAGGATCTCGGCGCCGTGAACGAGCAACGGGCATTTTATTTGCTGGTGCAGGTCGTGGTTCTGTACGGCGAGCAAGATAGCTGGCCAGGTCATGGTCTCCTCCTATCCCCCTCGAAAGGCCGTATATTAATCGGTAGATCGCTTCAAGTCTGTGACATATTACCGTTTTAGGGGTCGCGCCCCGAGGATGAGCCGATCTCAGGACGCAGCCTGTCGGACGGGACCGGTGATGTAGCGGCACAGGTTGCATCCTGGGCGCGCCAAGCAGGGAACGTCCCTGTGCCTGGCATTCTGGCCCGCCCGGGGGCCGAGCGCAATGCGGTAGGTGCAGGCCGCCGCTCAAAGGGGCCCGAGCGCGAGATCCGGATCGGTGTCGGCGAGGTAGGTCATCCCCTGTTCTTCGATCAGGAAGCCCTTGCCTGTCAATAACTTCATCCTGTACCTCCTCAAAGCGGCACGTCCCTGTGCATCCGGTTCATGAGGCGCTTGATGATACGAAGGATAAGGCCTGCAGCCCTTCGGTGCCTCGAAAGTTGACGCGGCCGGGGTGGGAGTCCCTATAATCCGACTCTGGACGAAGGGGTGGAAACCTCGGGGCGACCATTGACAGAATTGACAGATAGGGAGAGGGAGGGGGAATGAAAAAAGCGTTGATCACGGGGGTGACCGGCCAGGACGGCGCCTACCTGTCGGAGTTCTTGCTGGGCAAGGGGTACACCGTACACGGCGTCAAGCGCCGGGTGTCGCTGTTCCACACCCATCGCATCGATCACCTGTACCAGGACCCCCACGAGCCCGCACCTAGCTTCATCCTCCACTACGGCGATCTCACCGATTCCGCCTGCCTCCTGCGCATCATCCAGCAGGTGCAGCCGGACGAGATCTACAACCTGGCCGCGCAGAGTCACGTGGCGGTGTCCTTCGAGACCCCCGAGTACACGGCCAACGCCGACGCGCTCGGCACGCTCAGGCTCTTGGAGGCGATCCGGGTGCTCGGGCTGGAGCACCAAGTACGGTTCTATCAGGCCTCGACCTCCGAGCTGTACGGCAAGGTGCAGGAGGTCCCGCAGCGCGAGAGCACCCCTTTCTACCCGCGCTCTCCCTATGCCGCCGCCAAGCTTTTCGGGTACTGGATCACGGTCAACTACCGCGAGGCCTATGGCCTGTACGCCTGCAACGGGATCCTCTTCAACCACGAATCGCCGCTGCGCGGTGAGACCTTCGTGACGCGCAAGATCACCCGCGCGGTGGCGCGTGTGAAACTGGGGTTCCAGGAGCAACTCCACTTGGGCAACCTGGATGCGAAACGCGACTGGGGGCATGCGCGCGACTACGTGGAGGCCATGTGGCTCATGCTGCAGCAGGAAGGGCCGGATGATTATGTGATCGCGAGCGGCGAGCAGCAC